>Ga0182743_1003945_pt1 | contig 11504 bp, 9 predicted proteins | sample eDN3rd30CKraftOP_FD_128522 | JGI IMG/M metagenome (GOLD analysis project Ga0182743, IMG submission 128522) | Enriched Organic Plus compost microbial communities from Emeryville, California, USA - eDNA 3rd pass 30_C Kraft OP (version 2) (version 2) ... | reverse complement strand
TCCTGCACGTCATAATTCCCGCGGCTCAGCGCCGAGGAGGCGCTCATCAGCGCGTCGATGCGGCAGACCACGTCCCAGGACGTCTTCTGCACGTCGGTGAAATAGGATGCCGGGCTCTGGGCGTTGATCTCGAACTGGAAGCGGTCGTTATCGACGGCGCGGCGGCGCGCGTCCCACCATGACCCCACCACGCCGCAAAGCACCGCTCCGGCCAGAAGAGAGACCGCGAATGTCCTCACGCGTCCTGCCTATCCACCTTTCATGGAAGCGCAGACGATAGCCGTAGCGCCTGCCGAGGGCCGCACACGTTTGCGTGCTGCGCGGACCGGCTTCGACGCAAACTCGTGAGCACCCGCCAACTGGGCCTCCGGGCCTCTGCGGCATTGCGTCCTTTTCCCTTGTTCCTTGCCCTCGGCTAGAAGGCTCAGCGACTGGAGATCGGGCAATGACGGCTGGGGCTTTCCGGCGGGCAATGGTCGCGTGCATCGCGGCCTATGCGCTCGTCGTGCACAGCCTCCTCATGGGCTTGGCGACAGCGCCGCAGCCGGCGAACCGTGCCGAGGCCGATCTCCTCGCCGCGCTGCAGGTCATCTGCTCGGCCCACGCGGCCTCCACCAATCCCGACGCGCCCTCGGCCCCGCACGAGCACCAGCCGCCGCACTGCGCCCTGTGCGGCATCGGCCATTGCGGCGTCGCCCTTCCGGGCGGCACCGCCCTCCTGCCGCCCGTTGTCCGGACGGTCTCGGCGCCTGGCATCCTCGCCCTCCTGCCACGCCCGCTGCCCGTCCTTCCCGGAAGCGCGCGCGCCCGCGCCCCACCCCTCTCCGCCTGATCGAGCCGCGCGGGTTTCCGCCCGCGCTGTCCAGCGGCAGCCGGCCCGCGCACGGCCGCGCCGCCGCGCCTTTCAGCGAAGAGATCACGATCATGCACTCTCCCACGACGCCCATCCGGGCGGCGCGGTGCCTTGGCGCCGCGATCCTGCTTGCCTCTACCCATTCCGCCTTTGCGGAAGACGACGCCGTCGTTCTCCCCGTCATCGAGATCAGCGCCACCGGCTCGGCCAGCCTGGTCTCTCCCGGCACCGCCGAAGCGCGCCGGACCATCGAGCGCACGCCGGGCGGCGTGGCGCTGGTGCCCGCGGAGAGCTTCGACACGACGCCGGAGAAAACGGTGAAGGACGTGCTCGATTATGTGCCGGGCGTCTTCGTCCAGCCGAAATGGGGCGACGACACCCGCCTCTCGATCCGTGGCTCGGGGCTGTCGCGCAACTTCCACCTGCGCGGCGTCCAGCTCTTCATGGACGGCATCCCGATCAACACGGCTGACGGCTACGGCGATTTCCAGGAGATCGATCCCAGCGCCTACCGCTATGTCGAGGTGTTCAAGGGCGCCAACGCGCTGCGCTACGGCGCCAACGCGCTGGGCGGCGCCATCAACTTCGTCACGCCGACTGGCCACGATGCCACGCCGGCGCAGGCGCGGATCGACTTCGGCGGCTTCGGCTTCCACCGCACGCAGGCCAGTTCCGGAGGCGCATCGGGAAATGCCGATTACTTCGTCACCGGCGCATGGTCAGGCGAGGACGGCTTCCGCGAGCACAGCAACGGCCATTCCATGCGCGGCAGCGCCAATATCGGCTTCCGCCTGACGCCCGACGTCGAGACGCGCTTCTACCTCAATGCCAGCCATGTCCGGCAGAACATCCCCGGCAGCGTCAGCCGCGAGGATGCGCTGCACGATCCGGAAGCCGCAGCCCCGGGCAATCTGGCGCTCGACCAGGAGCGCAACATCGACACGCTGCGCTTGGCTAACAAGACAACCATCGATCTCGACGACACCAGGATCGACCTCGGCATATTCGCCATGCGGAGGCACCTGCAGCACCCGATCTATCAATGGCTCGACTACCGCTACCGCGACCTCGGCGGCTTCGCCCGAGCGACGCATGAAGGCACGCTAGGCGGCTTTACCAACCGCCTCGTGGCGGGCGTGAACATCCACGGCGGCACCATCGAAAACAAGCAGTACGTCAACGACGGAGGGAACAAGGGCGACCTCGTCTCCAGCTCCCGCGACGACAGCCTGAATCTCTCGGGCTATGCCGAGAACACCGTCTACGTCCTGCCGGAAGTCGGCCTCGTCGGCGGACTGCAATATCTCTACGCCACGCGCGACCGCGACGACCGTTACCTCAGCGACGGCAACCAGTCCGGCCGCACCGAGTTCAGCCTGTTCAGCCCCAAGGCCGGGATTGTCTGGGAGGTGGACCCGCGCTGGCAGGTCTTCGCCAACATCTCGCGCAGCGCCGAGGTGCCGAGCTTCGGCGAGAGCGCGACGGCGGTGGGCATCGACTTCACCGATGTGAAGGCGCAGCGCGCCACGACCATCGAGATCGGCACGCGCGGCGAACGCGAGGATTTCCGCTGGGACCTGTCGCTCTACCGTGCGCAGATCAAGAACGAGCTGCTCTGTCTCTACAGCTCGTTCGGCAATTGCACCGTGACGAACGCCGACCGCACCGTGCACCAGGGCGTCGAACTCGGCTTCGGTGTCGGCCTCCTGAAGGACATCTTCGCCGGCGGAGGCAACCCGGACCGGCTGTGGCTTAACGCGGCCTACACGCTGAACGACTTCCGCTTCGACAATGACGAGGACTTCGGCGACAACGTGCTGCCCGGCGCGCCGCGCCATTTCCTCCGCGCCGAGCTGCTCTACAAGCACCCGGCCGGCTTCTCCATCGGTCCCAACGTCGAATGGGTGCCGCAGGCCTACTACGTCGACAGCGCCAATACGCTGAAGACCAAGGCCTATGCGCTCTTCGGCGCGAGGGCGGCCTACGACAATGGCCGCGGCCTGACCGCCTATGTCGAGGCGCGCAACCTGGCGGACACGAAATACATTGCCAGCGCCAGCATCATCGACGTGGCAACTCCCACCTCCACGCTGTTCGAGCCCGGCAGCGGCCGCGCCGTCTATGCCGGCCTGAGCCTGTCCTGGTGAACCGCCGCCTTATCCGGAGACAACCAATGACTGACCTTTCCCTCGGCGGCGAGCGCGCGGACACATCCGCGCGTTCCGCCTCCAGCCTCTACCGCGCCGTCTGGCGCTGGCATTTCTATGCCGGCCTCCTGGTGTTGCCCTTCATGATCATCCTCGCGCTCACCGGCGCGCTCTACCTCTTCCACACAGAGATCGACGGAATCATCCACGCCGATCTCAAGCGCGTGGAGGCCCGTGCCGGCGTCCCGGCCGTGCCGCCATCGGCCATGGTCGCAAAGGCGCTCGCGGCGCATCCAGGCACCGCCATCCGCTACACAACGCCGGCGGATCCCGGCGCCTCGGCGGAGATCACCATCGAGACGCCGGCGCACGGGAAGCTGGCGGTCTATGTCGACCCCTATAGTGGGCACGTGCTGGGCGCGCTGCCCGACCGGGGCACCGTCATGTGGGTGGTGCGTCAGCTGCACAGCCTGAGCTATCTCGGGCGCTTCGGGCAGGCGCTGATCGAGCTGGCCGCGGGATGGTCGATCCTGCTGGTGGGGACGGGCACCTATCTGTGGTGGCCGCGCCGACGGCGCGGCGGCGTGGTCAGCGTCCGCGGTCGGCCCAAACACCGCGTCTTCTGGCGCGATCTCCACGCCGTGACGGGCCTCTTCGTCGGTGTCTTCATGGTCTTCCTGGCGGCGACCGGCATGCCCTGGTCAGTGCTCTGGGGATCGACCGTCAACGGCTGGCTCAACGCCAGCAATTACGGCTATCCGGCCGGCGTGCGGGTGGAGGTGCCGATGTCGCGCCACCACCTCACCGAGCAGGGCCAGACCGCGTGGTCTCTGGAGCAGGCACGGATGCCGCAATCCGCCAGCGGCATGCACAACCCATCACCCATTGGCCTGGACAAGGCGGTCGCCATCTTCGACGGGCTTGGCTTGCATCCCGGCTATGCGGTCAGCATTCCGACCAATCCGGACGGCGTCTATACTGGCTCGGCCTATCCGAGGGACGTCCATCAGCAGCGCGTGGCGCATCTCGACCAGTATTCGGGCAAGCCCCTGGTCGACATAGGCTATGCCGATTACGGCCCCTTGGCGAAGGGCATCGAGTGGGGCATCAGCGTGCACCAGGGCCACCAGTTCGGGCGCGCCAATCAGCTCGTCCTGCTGGCCGCGTGCCTCGCCATCGTGGCGCTGGCGGTATCGGCCGGCGTGATGTGGTGGAAGCGGCGGCCGGCCGGCTCGCTCGGCGTACCGCCCCTGCCCTCGGACCGCCGGACCGGCATCGGCCTGCTGGCCATCCTTGCCGCCGGCGGCATCGTCTTCCCGCTGGTCGGCGTATCCTTCCTCGTGATGCTGGTGCTGGACGGTCTCTATGTCCGCGGCCTGCGCGCCCGAGAAACCTGAACGCTCGTGAAGCGCACCCCGGCGGAAACTCACTCCGCCGGGGCAGGCGCCTTCCGCTTCTTCGGCGCGCCGTCGGTTTTTTCGGCTTCCTCGCGGCTGCGCGGCGCGGTGTGCTCGGCGCGCTGGCGGGCCGGCCCGCGTGCCTTGGCAAGGTTGTGGGCGGTGTTGATCAGGCCGATATGCGAGAAGGCCTGCGGGAAATTACCCACCAGCCGCTTGTTGACGGCATCATATTCCTCGGCGAGCAGACCGAGATCGTTGCGCAGGCCGAGCAGCCGCTCGAACAAATCCTGCGCATCGTCGTAGCGCCCGCTCAGCACATAGGCGTCGGCCAGCCAAAAGCTGCACGCGAGAAACGCGCCTTCCCGGCCATCCAGGCCATCGACGGCGGCGGATGCGCTTGTCGAATAGCGCTCGACGAAACCACCCTGCAGCAGTTCACGCTCGATGGCGGCGATCGTGCCGACCACGCGCGGGTCGTCGGCCGGCAGGAAGCCGAGCTGGGGCATCAGCAGCAGGCTCGCGTCGAGCGAGGTGCCGCCATAATACTGCACGAAGCTGTTCTTCTCGGCGTTCCAGCCATTGGTGCAGATGTCCTCATGGATCGCCGCGCGCACCTCGCGCCAGTGCTCCACCGGTCCGTCGAGCCCGAAGCGCTCGACGCCGACCACCGCGCGGTCGAAGGCGGTCCAGCACATCATGCGCGAATGGGTGAAGGCCTGCGTGTCGCCGCGCATCTCCCAGATGCCGTGGTCGAAGTTCTGCCAGATGCCCTCCAGATGCTTGAGCAGCACCTTCTGCAGCCGCCAGGCCTCGCTCATGGGCTGCAATTCGGCGGCGCGGGCGACATGGGCGGTGTCGAGAAGCTCGCCGAAGACATCGAGCTGGGTCTGCCCCGCCGCGGCATTGCCGACGCGCACCGGCTGGCTGTTCTCGTAGCCGGACAGCCAAGGCAGCTCGAATTCGGGCAATTGCCGCTCGCCGCCGATGCCGTACATGATCTGCAGCTGGTGAGGATGGCCGGCGCCGGCCCGCAGCAGCCAGTGCCGCCAGGCTTCGGCCTCCTCGCGGTAGCCGGCGTTGAGCAGCGCATAGAGCGTCAGCGCGGAATCGCGCAGCCAGCAATAGCGGTAGTCCCAGTTGCGGCTGCCGCCAAGCGTCTCGGGCAGCGAGGTGGTCGGCGCCGCGACGATGCCGCCCGTCGGCTTGTAGGTCAGGAGCTTCAGCGTGATCAGCGAGCGCACCACCGCCGAGTAGAGCGGCTCCTCCATCCCGGCATAGGTGCCGCGCTTGACCCATTCGTGCCACCAGACAACCGTGGCCTCCAGGCTCTCCCGCCGGTCGGGCACGAAGTGCGGCGGCTTGTGTGAGGGATGGTAGGACAAGGTCATCGGAATGCTGTCGCCCTTGCGCACCCTGAAGGTGGAGCAGGTCCTCATCTCCCGCCCTTCCAGCGGCAGGTTGACGTGCAACTCCACCGCGTTTGGCCCGGAAACGGCGCTGATGCCGTAATCCTTGCGCCGCACCCACGGCACCGCCTCGCCGTAGCCGAAGCGCAGGATCAGCTCCATTTCCATGTCGACCTCACCGGAAATGCCGGTGACGATGCGCACCAGGTCGACCTTTTCCTCGTCCTCGGTGAGGGGCATGAAGTCCGTGACCGTGACGGCGCCGGTCTTGGTCTCGAAGCGGGTTTCGAGCACGGCGGTGTTCGGCAGGTAGCGGCGCGACGAATCGGTCAGGGGGCCGGAGGGGGCGATCTTCCAGCGGCCGTTGTTGGGGCCGCCGAGCAGCGCGGCGAAGCAGGCCGGGCTGTCGAAGCGCGGCAGGCAGAGCCAGTCGATGGAGCCGTCATTACCCACCAGCGCCGCGGAAATCATGTTTCCTATCAGCCCGTAATCCTCGATCTTCTTGCTCATATGCCCCTCGTCTCCGCCCGTATCCGCCGCGCGTCAGCCTCCGTGTGCGAAGTCCGGATAATCGGTCATGCCACCGTCGATGAAAACCGTCGTCGCGGTCACGTAAGCGGCGACGTCGGAGGCCAGAACCACCACCATGCCGGCGATGTCCTCCGGCTTGCCGACCCGGCCGAGCGGGATCTTGGCGAGAAGATCCTTGTAGCCTTCCGGATCCTGCCAGACGGCCTGGTTGATCGGCGTCTGGATGGCACCGGGCGCAATGCACAGCACGCGCACGCCGTGCGGCGCGGCTTCCTGCGCCAGGGTCTTGGCCATCATGGAGAGCCCGGCCTTGCTGGCGGCGTAGGCGCTATAGCCGCTCCAGGCGATGACCTCGTGGACGCTGGAGGTGTTGATGATGACGCCGCTCTTCTGCGGCACCATGCGCCTGAGCGCCTGGCGCGCCGTGAGGAAGGCGCCCTTGAGGTTGATGTCGATGACCTTTTCCCAGGCTGCGACATCGCTCTCCCAGGCGAAGGCCCGCGCACCGTCAATGCCGGCATTGTTGACGAGGATGTCGAGGCCGCCGAAGCGCTGGTCGATCTCGGAGAACATGGCCTCGACCGAGGCGGCGTCGCTGATGTCCGCCTCGATGCCGATATGCTCCGGCCCGCCAGTGCCGAACTCGGCGATCAGAGCGTCGGTTGCCTCGGGATGGACGAGATAATTGACGGCGACCCGCGCGCCCGCCTCGGCGAAGGCCCGCGCCATCGCGGCGCCGAGACCCGAATTGCCGCCGGTGATCAGAACCCGCTTTCCAGAAAGATCGATCTGCATCCGCACGCCTCCGGGTTCCGTGGAGATCGAAGGCCTGCGCTGCCGACCTTGCCCTATTATATAACCCTAGGTTCGCGGCGGCGTTCCGTTAACAATTCTTCATGGTTGGCAGCGCTTGCAGGCGCGAAAGCCCGCCGCCTCGGCCGCGGCGGCATCGGCGTGGAAGACGACATTGACCGCCTTCGGCCGCGAGGGGCAGGACGGCCGGCAATAGATGCCGCTGGTGCGCACGGCGTAGACAAAGCGCCCATCGGCGGAGGCCTCGCGGGCAAGCACGGCCAGCCAGCGCGGATCGCGCTCGCTGGCCTTGGCTGGAAAATGAAGGGACGCGGCTGCCATGGCGGTCTCCCGGGTCTGGCTTTGCGCCAAGACTGCCGGTTCCCCGCGCGGCGGCAACCCGTTTCCACGGACCCGCTGAATGAGGCACCGGCGACGGCCTGGCGGACAGCCGGGAAACCGCCCGCCGCACCGCCGCCGGCGGAGGGGTCTCTAATTCAAGAAGCGAAGCTCTTCTTCATCGCCTCGAAGCGCGCCACCTGGTCGGCCTTCAGCTCGCGATCCTCGCCACGGATGACGAACATCTTGAACATGCACTCGCCAAGCTCGTTGAAGAACCACACCGAGCAGGAGCGCTTGGTCTGGAAGATGCGGTCGACCAGGCAGATCTCGGTGCAGTGGTGGGCGCGGAAATGCCCGGCGATCGGGCTGTCGCCATGCACGTTGAAATAGCCGTGGGCATAGGAGCCTTCGGGCAGGCTGCCCTTGATCTCCAGCACGATGTCACGCGTGTGGACGAGGAAGAGCAGCTTGCCCCACTGCATCAGTTCCTTCCACACATCGTCGAAGCGGTCGCCGGCGATGGACATCATCTCTTCCGGCGGCAGCGCGTCGAGCACGCTGCGCAGCGGCACTTCTTCCTGCTGCGCGACGAGTTCGAGCAGGACGCCCGGCTTGGCCTCGAGCGCGGCGCGGACGCGCTCATGCGCGGAATTGGGGGCGTCGATCACGGCGGTGCTCATTCTGCGGCCTCGCGGACATTGGTGATGTGCTGGAAAACCTCGAAGCCCTCGAACTCCGGGTGGCCGAAATAGGTCGGCTTGCGCTCACGGGTGTTGGCGCGGTTATGCGAATCCCGGAAGGCGTCGGACCTGGTCCAGGCCTCGAAATCAGCCTTATCGGCCCACACCGTGTGCGAGGCGTAGAGCACGTAATCCTCGCGCTCGGGACCGCGCAGCATGTGGAACTCGATGAAGCCGTGCAGCTCGTGGAGCCGGCTCTCGCGTTCGAGCCAGATCTGCTCGAACTCCTTGGCGGTGTCCTTGCCCACCTTGAAGCGGTTCATGGCGATGAACATGGGTACTTTCTCCTCTTTGGCTGGATGCCGGCCGGAGTCTTTCGGTTCCGGCCGGTGTCTTGCTGAAAATCAGAACCGGTAGGTCGCGCTGGCTTTGAAGGTGCGGCCGGGCTGCGTGTAGTAGTCGCGCGGCTGGCTGAGGCTGTCCGGCAGGTCGAGCGGGTCGATGTATTTCTTGTCGAACAAATTGTAGACGCCGACGCGCAGCGTCAGGTCGCCCCCCGACGTGCCAAGCCGGGTCGGCCGCCACCAGGCGGTAAGGTCCACCGTCTCGTAGCTCTCGGTCTCGTGGTCCTCGTCCTCGGCCTTTTCGCGCGCGCCGACCAAAGTGACGATAGTGTCCACACCCCAATGGGTCGTGGCGTAGCCGAGCCCGATCACGCCCTTGATGGCCGGGATCGAGTTGAGGTGGACGTCCTCGTCCATGTCGCGGCCGACATAGGTGCCGAACGTGCCCCAGCCGTGGATGCCGGAGGCGTGCTTGAAGTGCGCGGTGGCCTCAAAGCCATAGATTTCGACGTGGGCGCGGTTGATGGTCTGCGTCACGCCGAAAGGATAGGTGCCCGCCGGAATGCCGAGGGAGGCCTCGGAGACCGCCACGTCGTCCAGGAAGTTCTTGTAGCGGTTGTAGAAGCCGCTGACCGTGCCGCCGAGCCATTCATCGCCGAGAATGGCGCCGACCTCATAGCCGTTGCTGGTCTCCGGCTTCAGGTCCGGATTGCCGATGCTGAGATAAGTGCCGGGGCTGCCATAGGTCAGATAAAGCTCGTTGGCGCTCGGCGCGCGGAAGCCCTGCGCCCATTGGGCGTACAGCGTCACCTTGGCGACAGGGTCGAACTCGATGCGAAGCTTCGGCGAGAACTCGCCGTCGCTGGAGCTGTCCGGAAGGTCGCCCGTATAGTTTGGGTTGTCCTCGTAGCCCGCCGTCATATGCGGCTTCTGCTCGTACCAGTCATAGCGGACGCCCGGCGTGACGCGCACACGGTCGCCAAAGAAACCGATCTCGTCCTGCGCGAACAGGCCGAGCGTGGTGCCCTTCACTTCGGGCATGTCGGCCTGGTTGGTGTGCAGGAAGTTGCACGAATAGAGAGGACCGAAGCCCCACGGCCCCGGGCCGCAATTGTCCTCGCCCTCGGAATAGGACGTCGCGCTGCTGCCGAAGATCTCGCCGCCCAGGCTTAGCTTGTGCAGCAGCGAGCCGGTACTGATCGATTTGGTGAGGCTGCCTGCCAAGCCATAGGTGGTTTCCTCACGCTCGTTGTCGCGGCGGTAATCGCCGGCCGGTCCCGATAGGCGCGTCGCCGAGAAATCGTCCTCGACAAGCTGACGCTGCCAATAGAGCACGGCATTGGCGGCATCGAGCCAGCCTCCGCCGTCATATTCGTATTCCGCCGAGATGCGCTGGCGCCGCTCGATCTGGTCACGATCGGGGTTCTCGTAATCCGACGGGTCGCTGGTCTTGTCCTCGATCTCGTCCTTGCGGTTGAACATCTCGCCGGTGATGCCGAAGACATGGCCGCCGTCGACATGATGGCGGATCTTCGCCAGCAGGTTGGTCTGGGTGTAGTCCTGCGGATTGGCCATGGTGCGGTCAGCACCATAGCCGCCGACATCGCCCTCGTTCTTGACCTGGTCGCCACCGCGCCAGCCGCCCTGCAGCAGCATGTAGGTGTTGCCCTGGCGGACCGCGAAAGCCTGGTCGGCGCCGAAGCTCATGTCCTTGCTGTCGAAGGTGGCCTTGGAGATGCCGCCCCAGTTCTTGCCAGTGCCGTCGATCAAATCTTCCGGATTGATGGTGCGCAGCGCCACGACGCCGCCGAGTGCGCCGGCGCCGAAGAGGCTCGAATCCGAGGACTTGATGACGTCGAGCGCCGAGAGCGAGTTGAAGTCGAAGCCGGATACGCCGCCTTCGACGCCCTCGCGCGCGCCCGATTCGATCCACGGAAGACGGATGCCGTCCACCGTGGTCAGCACGCGGTTTCGGTCGAGGCCACGGATGTTGAAGCTGTTGTTGGCCTCGCTGTAGTTGACGCCTGGAATCGCCAGGCGGTCGATATCGTGCACGTCATCGACCTGCGCGGAGTCGAGCTCCTGGCGCGTGGTGCGCGTCGTCACCACGGTCTTTTCCTGCGTCACGGGCACCGGCTTCTGGGCCTGCCCCTCGACCGTGATCGGTGCGAGTTGCACGGCACCGCCGTCCGCCGATGTGGTCTGTTCGGTCTGCTGCGCCGCCACCGGCGAAACACTCATCAATGCGGCCAACAGGCCTGTCGATACGCCCCATCCGAGGCGATTGCGCACGTCCATTCCCCAACCCCTGCTTCTTCCTGAAACAGGCTCTGCTGGCTGGGTCCGGAGAAACTCCGCGTCCTGGCTTGCTAGCCCTCGGCAGGCCACCGGCCCGCCTTTCGGTTGACGCCTGTACAGAAAACTGAGAATGGAAGTCAAATTAAATTGCGATACAGTCGCACATTCGAAGTGTAATAATTCCAATGAAGAAGCATTCAATATCAGAACCCGGTGATAATGGCGTCCTACAGAAGGATAATACTTCCTCGTATAAGGCGATCGGACTTCCAGATCGCACGATCAAGAGTCACGATCTCTTCGGAGAATCAAACGAAATTGGAATTGTTCATCAGGGTTCCGTATACAGGCTGCGCCTGACCCGGACCGGAAAGCTCATCCTCAACAAATGATCGCCGCCCCGAAAATCCGCGCCGGCGCTGCCGCCGGCTCGCTGTCCGCCCGCCTGCGTGCCGGCCTTCTCGGCCTGGCCGCGCTGGCGGCACTCGCCTGCCCCGCCGCTGCCGTTGAAGCCCAGCGCATCGTCTCCATCGGCGGCGGCACCACCGAGATTCTGTACCGGCTCGGCGTGCAGGACCGCGTGGTCGCGGTGGACACCACCAGCCTCTACCCGCCCGAGGCGACGCAGAAGCCCAATGTCGGCTATATCCGCGCGCTCTATGCGGAGGGTGTTCTGGCACTCTCGCCCGATCTCATCCTGATGGAGGAAGG
>Ga0182743_1003930_pt1 | contig 11549 bp, 10 predicted proteins | sample eDN3rd30CKraftOP_FD_128522 | JGI IMG/M metagenome (GOLD analysis project Ga0182743, IMG submission 128522) | Enriched Organic Plus compost microbial communities from Emeryville, California, USA - eDNA 3rd pass 30_C Kraft OP (version 2) (version 2) ... | reverse complement strand
TGCCCAGCAGACGGCCCGCGCCCAGCAGGGCCGCGCCGATCAGCGTGGCGACGATGATGAAAAGCAGCACGGGAAAGTACTGTGCCAGATTCATGAGCAGCCCCTGTTCCAGAAGATCAAACTGTGGGATTGTAGCATTTCGACAAGCCCGATCGCCGGGAAAACCCGGGGTGGAAACATATTCGAGATCAAGAATTTCAGAAGATCACAGGACGCCTTTCAAGCACCTGAAAATGCATGTGTCTTCGCGCAGACCGAAGGACGGCGCGGGCACTCCTGCGCAGAACGAAGCAGGCGCACTCTGCAAAAAAAGCCTGCCGCGCAAATGCGCGGCAGGCTTTTCGACCAGGTGGACTCTTGCTGTCTTCCAGCGTGAGACCACTGTATTACAGTGTGCGGGGATACTGGCCGTTGTCACCGATGGTCAGCAGGCCGGCGCTCTTGGCCTGGTTCAGCTCGTTCAGGACCTGGGCGCGGGTCAGGGCCTGATCACCGGATTGCGATCCGGGATAGCCGGCTTGCTCGCCCACGACGACCAGGCCTTGGGATTGGGCCATGCGCAGCGCCTGGACGACATCCGCACGGGATTGCGTGCTGGGCGTCACGATTTCCGGATAGCTGGCCTGATCGGCCCGGGCGATGCCGGCAGAAGCAAGGCCCAGGGACAGCAGGGCGATGGAGGCAGCAGTGGCGACTTTCATGATGGTTTCCTTCAGTACAGGTGTTTGTGAAAGAACAGGATTCGCCGGTTTCACGTTTGGCGGGTCATGTCCTGCTCTGATGGAGACAGTGTGCGCTTTTGCTGTACTGGGATAAACAGGGCTGAAGCTAATTCATTTTTCCATTTTTGGTGATAATCGGGTGTCACAAGCGGCGGCACTCATCCGTCATGGCCCAGAATGCAAAAAACCACCCCGAGGGGTGGTTTTTTGCATCGGGAGCCGAAGCCCCCGCCGTCCGTGACGGCCCGGCGAACCGGGCCGCATCGCCAGCGTGGACAAGCCACGCGAGACGATTAGAACTTGTGGTTCAGGCCGACACCGGCTTCGGTACCCTTCAGGTCCTTCACGTAACCGATGTTCTTGCCGTAGGAGGCATAGGTGTACAGGCTGGTACGCTTGGACAGGGGGTACACGTAGTTCAGCTGGTAGGTGCTGATGTTGCCGGCTTCGTCGCCCCAGCCGCCATCGACCGGGGAGTCGTCCAGATTGGACGTGGAGTAGTTCCAGCCGGCGTACAGGGTGCCACCACCCACCGGGGCGCTCAGGCCGACGTGGTAGTTGTTGGACTTGAAGTTGTTGCCCAGAGCACCACCCGCGATACCCGTGATGCTGCTGGCCGAACCGTTCCAGCCCATCTTGCCATGACGGTCTTGGCCGTAGGCCAGACCCAGCTTCACGACTTCGAAGTCGTAAGCGCCGTTGATCTGCCAGGAAGTGGCGGCATCCAGGTTCGAAGCGGAACCCAGCGCACCGGTCTGGCTTTGACGGTCGTAGCTAGCGCCAGCGCTGATCGGGCCGTTGGCGTACAGAACGCCGACGGACACGCGGGAACCACGATTGCTGAAAGCGGAACCATCCGTGTTACGACCCACGGTGGTGCTGGGCGTCGTGCCCGGCTTGGTGGTCACACCGGTCGCAGTGGCGTTGGCAGAGTACGAAGTACCGCCATCGTTATCGGTACCGTACAGCAGGACAGCCTTGAAGCCGGACAGATCGGGCGTCACGTACTTGAAGGAGTTGTCGACGCGGGTGCCTTCGCTCAGGCCGGTGGAACCGAAGATCTTGTCGGCGTCACCCATGTTCACGCCGTTGGGCACCAGGAAGGTGTCGACGCCGGCGGAGTACTGGCGGCCCATCGTGAAGGTACCCCAGCTGTCGCTGGACAGACCCACGAAGGCTTGGCGGTGGAATTGCTTGGTGGAGGCGGCACCGCCGTCATTCAGGTTGAAGCCTTGCTCCAGTTGGAAGATGGCGCGCAGGCCGTCGCCCAGATCTTCGGAGCCCTTCAGGCCGAAACGGTTGCCGTTGAAGGTGCCGTCGCGCAGGCCGGAGGACTTGGCGGTGATGTCAGCGCCAGCGTGGTCGTACTTGTAGTTCTGGTAGCCGTAGCCGGTGTCCAGAATGCCGTACAGCGTCACGGACGTTTCCGCTTGAGCAACGCCGGCGGTGGCGAAACCAGCCAGCAGAGCGGCGGCGAGCAGAGTCTTTTTCATGTAAGAAATCTCCGTAGATTTGTGTGAATCAGAGCAGGCCAACAACAACCTGTGCCGCTGCTCTTCCAACTCCGCGATGGGAAGTTGTAGGTATTGCATCAAAAATCCGGGATGAATGCCATGTCGAGCGGGATAAAACGGCCAGTTTCCCGGGAAGCCGTTGCATGTCCGCAACAACGATCGGACCGGCCCGACCCCCGATCGGGGATTACCCTGATGTTGTATCCGGATCTGTCTTCCGATGCCTGCACCCGCAGCGTATCATCGCCTGCATCGCCGCCATCCCTGTCCTCCGGAGATTTCCCTTGCCCGCCCTGAACAAGATCACCTGCGTCGAGGATTTCCGCCGCGTCGCAAGGCGCCGCGTGCCGCGCATGTTCTACGACTACATGGATTCAGGGTCCTGGACCGAGTCCACCTACCGCGCCAATGAATCCGATCTGCAGGCGCTGAAGTTCCGGCAGCGGGTGGCGGTGGACATCGCCCGGCGCAGCCTGCGGACGCGCCTGCTGGGCGAGGACGTCGCCATGCCGCTGGCCCTGGCGCCGACGGGGCTGACGGGCATGCAGCGCGCCGACGGCGAGATCCTGGCCGCCCGGGCGGCGGAGCGCTTCGGCGTGCCGTTCACGCTGTCGACCATGAGCATCTGCTCGATCGAAGACGTGGCGACCCGCACCAGCCGGCCGTTCTGGTTCCAGTTGTACGTGATGCGCGACCGGGATTTCATCGGGCGGCTGATCGACCGCGCCCGCGCGGCGCGCTGCTCGGCCCTGATGGTGACGCTGGACCTGCAGGTGATGGGCCAGCGGCACAAGGACATCAAGAACGGCCTGTCCACCCCGCCCCGCCCCACGCTGGCCAACCTGGCGAACCTGGCGCTCAAGCCGCAGTGGTGCCTGGAAATGCTGCGCACGCCCCGGCGCGCGTTCGGCAACATCGTCGGGCATGCCAAGGGCGTGGCGGACATGCGCTCGCTGGCGTCCTGGACCGCGGAGCAATTCGACGCCGCGCTGAACTGGGACGATCTGGCCTGGATCAAGGAGCGCTGGGGCGGCAAGCTGATCGTGAAGGGCATCATGGACGAACAGGATGCCCGTCATGCGGTGGACGCGGGCGCGGACGCGCTGGTGGTGTCGAACCACGGCGGGCGCCAGCTGGACGGCGCGCCTTCGTCGATCGCCGCCCTGCCGGGCATCGCGCAGGCCGTGGGCGACCGCATCGAGGTCTGGATGGACGGCGGCGTGCGCAGCGGCCAGGATACGCTGCGCGCCCTGGCGCTGGGCGCGCGCGGCGTGCTGATCGGCCGGGCGTTCCTGTATGCCCTGGCCGCCTACGGCGAGGCCGGCGTGCTGCGCTGCCTGGAACTGATGGCCAACGAGCTGGACGTGACCATGGCCTTCTGCGGCCGCACACGGGTCCAGGACGTGGATCGCCGCGTGCTGGTGAACCCGGAAGCCGCATGCTGAACATCCTCTGGCTCGGATTCTTCCTGATCGCGGCGGCGGCCGCGCTGTTCCGGTGGCTCGTCCTGGGCGATGCGGACGTGTTCGCCCGCCTGATCGCCAGCCTGTTCGACATGGCGGACCTGTCGGTCAAGCTGATGCTGCTGCTGTTCGGCACGCTGACGCTGTGGATGGGCTTTCTGAAGATCGCGGAATCGGCCGGGCTGGTGGCCGGGCTGGCCAGGCTGCTGGGGCCGCTGTTCCGGCGCCTGATGCCGGAAGTGCCGGCCGGGCACCCGGCCCTGGGACTGATCACGCTGAACTTCGCCGCCAATGCGCTGGGGCTGGACAACGCCGCCACACCGATCGGCCTGCGGGCCATGCACGCGCTGCAGACGCTGAACCCGGAACCCAAGGCAGCCAGCAATGCGCAGATCCTGTTCCTGGTGCTGAATTCGTCGTCGCTGACGCTGTTGCCGGTGACGATCTTCATGTACCGGGCACAGCAGGGCGCGGCCGATCCGACACTGGTGTTCCTGCCGATCCTGCTGGCGACGTCGGCCTCGACGCTGGTGGGGCTGCTGTCGGTGGCCTTCATGCAGCGCCTGCGGCTGCACGACCCCGCGGTGCTGGCCTGGTTGGGCAGCGGCGCGCTGCTGCTGGGCGGATTCATGGCGCTGCTGGCATCGATGAGCGCGGCCGCCGTGGCCGCCCTGTCGTCGCTGCTGGGCAATCTGGTGCTGTTCGGAATCCTGATCGTCTTCCTCGCCGCCGGCGCCTGGAAACGCATCCCGGTCTACGAGCGCTTCATCGAAGGCGCCAGGGACGGCTTCGACGTCTGCAAGGGGCTGCTGCCCTACCTGGTGGCCATGCTGTGCGCGGTGGGCGTGCTGCGCGCTTCGGGGGCGCTGGACGTGCTGCTGGACGGCATCCGCTGGCTGGTGCATGCGGGCGGGCTGGACACGCGCTTCGTCGATGCGCTGCCCACCGCCCTGGTCAAGCCGTTTTCCGGCAGCGCGGCGCGCGCGCTGATGATCGAAACCATGCAGCACAGCGGGCCGGACAGCTTCCCCGCCCTGCTGGCCGCCACGGTACAGGGCAGCACCGAGACGACTTTCTACGTGCTGGCGGTGTATTTCGGGGCGGTCGGCATCCAGCGCGCGCGCCACGCCGTGGGCTGCGCCCTGCTGGCGGACCTGGCCGGCGTGCTGGCCTCGATCGGGGTGTGCTACTGGTTTTTCGCGTAGACCTGCCCCGGCACACCCACGCTGGCCAGCGCCCGCAGCGGACCCGCGGCGCGGATGGCGCCGATCTGGGCGGGATCGCGCACATAGATCGTGCCGCCGAAAGACAGGGCATTCAGGGACACACCCTGGAAGTGTTCCTGGCTGCGGGGCAGCACCAGCATCCAGCCATCGCCCACCAGCATGTTGCAGGGCGGCAGCAGGCCGTCTGCGCCGGGCCGCAGGTCGAGCGCAGCGCAGGCCTGGCCGAACGCGATCAGCATCGCCCGGGCGCTGGCCCCTGCATCGGCGCCCAGCCCCGCATCCACGCGCACGAAGCAATGCGCCATGTCGAGCGCGGGGTGGCGGACGATCGCACCCTGTGCCTGATCCGCCGGCAGGCCGGCCCCCAGGGCGCGCAGCGACGCGTTGCCGGGCGCATCGGGAATCCACTGCACGTGCTTGTGCCGCTGGCTGGCGCCCGCGGCGGCACCGCCGTTGTAGAACCCCAGGCCGCCTTCTTTCGACAGGATGAAAGCCAGTGCCTGGAAGTCGATTTCCTCCAGCGGCGAGAGCTGCTCGGCAAATGCCCGGCGCGCCAGCACCAGGTGGTGGAGACACACGGGAAACTTGTTCAGGATGGCGACGTGGTGTTCCCCCACCGGACCAACGAGCAAGGCCGGATCGGGTTTCAGGAAAGGATTGAAATCGGGATCGCGCGGCCCGCCCGGCAGGATCGTGGGCTGGCCTTGCGCGGCTTGCGGCCGGCTGGCGCCATCCCTGGCGGCGTCCTTGGCGGCCAGGGCAGCCACCCAGCGGACGATGAACGGCAGGCCCTGGTCCTCGATCACGACCTGCTCGGCCAGGATAGGCTGCAAGTCGCCCGACGCAATGGCTTGATCGCTGCGCGCACGCACGGCATCCATGAAGCTAGAATGCATATTCCTCCCCCTGCATGGGCGGTGTTCGTCCCGCCAGCCGCGCCGGCGGATTCCCGAGTCCGCCGGCAGATTTTCCCGATTGTAGGAGATCGCCGCCAAAGATGCCCGATCGGGGGATGAAAACCGCACATGGAGGCGTTTCATGTTTTCTTGCCCACGCATGCGGCCTTTGGCCCGAAGCATCCTGGCAGCCGGCGCGGGCCTTTGGCTGGCGGGCTGCGCCAATATCGCCGCCACCCCGCCCGGCACGCCTCTGGCCCAGGTGACGGCGCAGTTCGGCGCACCCACGCTGCAATGCGTGGACCGCCAGGGCCGCGACCGCGTGGTCTGGTCGCGGCAGCCCCTGGGCCAGTACGCCTGGGGCGCCACGGTGGATGCCCAGGACCGGGTCCAGGGCGTCGAGCCCATCCTGACCGACGAGCACTTCCAGATCCTGAAGCAGGGCGAATGGACGGCGGACCAGGTGCGCTGCGAGTTCGGCCCGCCGGCGATCATCGACACGGCAGGCCTGCCCAACGTGCGCCAGGTCGTCTGGAGCTACCGCTACAAGCAGGACCACGTCTGGAATTCGCTGATGTATGTCTTCATGGGCCCGCAGGGCGACCGGGTGACGAAATTCCACCCGGGGCCCGACCCGATGTTCGACAAGGAACTGATGTTCCCAAGGTTCTGAGGCCCTGGCGGCCCGATCCCGCGCGGGCTCAGGCCAGCGGCTTCTGCCACATGGCCAGCACACCGGACAGCAGCAGCATGGCGGCCGATACGGCCAGCCCGAAGGACAGCGAGCCAGCCCGATCGCTGATCCATCCGCAAGCGGCCGGGCCGATCGTCTGGCCAATGGCGAACAGGCTGGTGGCGACCGCCATGGCATTGCCCCAGGCCGGCCGCGCCAAATTGCCCTTGACGAAGCCGGTCACCGCGGAAGGCACCATGAAGACGCTGCCGCCCACCAGCATCGCGGACAACCAGATGCCCGCCAGGTTGGGCAGGACCAAGGGCAGCGCCGCGCCCGCCGTCAGCACGAACAGGGCGGCCCCCATGGGCATGCCGTCCCGGCGCCCGTTGAACAGTCGCGCCCAGAGCACCGGAGCCAGCAAGGTCGCCACACCCAGCAGCCCCCACATCACGGAAGTGGTCATGGCCAGGAGAGTCGCGTCGGCGGTGTGATGGCGCACCCAGGCCACCATGAAGGTCATGTAGGCGATGTAGCCCAGCCCGAAAATGAAATACGCGCTCAGTATCGGCATGCAGAACCGCCATGGCCACCGGGCGCTGGCGCGCGCGGACGAGGGTTCCGCAATGTCCGCAGCAGCGCGGATCGCGGCGATGGCACACGGCAGGCAGATGATTCCCATGGCGATCCACGCCGCCGGCCAGGCGCCCGCCCCTTGCCATTCAAAAAGCCATGGCAATGCCGCGCCCGTCAGCAGCATGCCCAGCCCGCCGCCGCTGAAGAAGATCACGATGGCGCGCGTGCCGAGCACCCCCGCCAGCACGCCCCCGCAGATGAAGGCACCCGCTCCGCCGAATCCGGCCGCGAACCGGAAGACGCCCAGCCAGAAGAAATCATGCGTCAGTCCGCTGGCCAGCACCGAAAACGTCGTCAGCGCCATGCCCCCCATGAACAGGCGCCGGTTTCCCAGCCGCGCGACAAAGTGGATCGTCAGCACGGCGCCCAGCAGATAGCCGAGCGCGTTCACGGTATTGAGCCAGCCCGCCTGCGCGTAGTTCAGCTGTAGGTCCGCCCGCATCGCCGGCAGGATCAGCGCGTAGCCGAAGCGCGCGAAGCCCACGGCGACCGCCGACCCGCCGGACAGCGCCCAGGCAAGGGCGGCCGGCCTCATGGTTGCCCCCCGCAGCGCCGTGCCGTGCCGGACTCGGCCGCGTCGATCAGCGTTTCGAGGGCGGCGCGGGCCGCCCGCACAGGCGCGTCGCTGTAGCCGATCTGGGCGGCGGCGATGGCGCCGTCCCACAGCAGCTGGCATTGCACAGCGAACTGCCGGGGCTCGCGCCACCCCGCCTGCGCCGCGATCCGTTCGAACTCCTCGATCATGCGCCGCTTGTGCCGCAGGGCGAGCGCGAAGCCGGGATGCGCCGGGTCGGCCAGTTCGACCGCCGCATTGATGAACGCGCAACCGCGAAACCCGGGATCGCCGGCGATGCGATCAAGATAGTCGAAGACGGCCAGGATCCGACCGCGCGGCGTACCGGCCTCTTGCATGGCGGCCCGGATGCCTTCGAGACGCCGCTCCCTGCGCTGGTCGAGCACCGCGCTGATGATGTCGTTCTTGGACTTGAAGTGATGATAGAGCGTCATCCGGGCCACGCCGCTGGCCTCGATGATTTCGTTGACGCCCACATGCGTGATGCCCTTGCGATAGAACAGGTCCGACGCGCAGGACAGGATGCGTGAACGGGCGATTGAAACGGCACCGGCTGGTCGCGCCATGATGGAAGCCCCTGGGTTGGATGACAGTTAATTATACATACCATTCTGTATAATTAATGAGGAACATCCCCACCTCGCCGGATCGCATGCCCGGCACGGGCCGCCGCCAGTTCTTGCCCGCGCCCCGGCCTTGATGCCGGGCTCGCCGGAAGACGCGATCAGGGCAAAACCGATCGGCCAAAGAAAAACCCGCAGAACCGGGGGTTCGGCGGGTTTCGGGAGCCCGGCGCGCAGGCGCCGGAATCTTGCTGGCGGAGACGGAGGGATTCGAACCCTCGATGCGGGTATAAGCCGCATGCTCCCTTAGCAGGGGAGTACCTTCAACCTCTCGGCCACGTCTCCAGCAAAACCGGAATTCTAGCACAGGACACGGCACGCGCTGGCAAGGCACGGCCCATGTCCCGGCACGCTCGTCAGGCTTCGGCCTGGATGGCTTCCTGGTCCAGTTCGAAGGCCTTGTGCAGGGCGCGCACGGCCAGTTCCATGTACTTGTCGTTGATCAGCACGGAAGTCTTGATTTCCGAGGTGCTGATCATCTGGATGTTGATGCCTTCTTCGGCCAGGGTGCGGAACATCAGGCTGGCCACGCCGACGTGGCTGCGCATGCCGATGCCGACGATGGAGACCTTGGCGACCTTGTCGTCGGAGACGACTTCGCCGGCGCCCACGGCCGGGCCGACCTGGTTCTTCAGCAGATCCAGGGTGCGCGCGAAGTCGTTGCGGTTGACCGTGAAGGAGAAGTCGGTCATGCCCTGCTGGGAGATGTTCTGCAGGATCATGTCCACATCGATGTTGGCCGCGGCCACGGGGCCCAGGATCGAATAGGCCACGCCCGGGGTATCGGGCACGTTGCGCAGGGTGACTTTGGCTTCGTCGCGGCTGAAGGCGATGCCGGATACAACGGCGGTTTCCATTTTCTGGTCTTCCTCGAAAGTGATGAGCGTGCCCGAGTGCATTTCCTCGTCGACCGGGATCATGGGATCGGTCAGCGAGGACAGGACCCGCAGCGGCACCTGGTATTTGCCGGCGAATTCAACGGAACGGATCTGCAGGACCTTGGAGCCGAGCGAAGCCATTTCCAGCATTTCCTCGAAGGAAATGACGTTCATGCGGCGGGCTTCGGGAACGACGCGCGGATCGGTGGTGTAGACGCCATCCACATCCGTGAAGATGAGGCATTCGTCGGCGCCCATCGCGGCGGCGACTGCCACGGCCGAAGTATCCGAGCCGCCCCGCCCCAGGGTCGTGATGTGTCCTTCGTCGTCGATGCCCTGGAAGCCGGTGACGATCACCACGCGGCCCGCATCGAGGTCGGTGCGGATGCGGGTATCGTCGATGGAGCGGATGCGCGCCTTGGTGTAGGCGCTGTCGGTGCGCACCGGCACCTGCCAGCCGGCGTAGCTGCGGGCGGCCACGCCCTGGCGCATCAGGGCGATGGCCAGCAGCGCGCTGCTGGCCTGCTCGCCGGTGGCGGCCAGCATGTCGAGTTCGCGCAGATCGGGCTGAGGAGAGATTTCCTTGGCCAGGCCCAGCAGGCGATTGGTTTCGCCCGCCATGGCCGAGGGCACGACGACGACCTGGTGGCCGGCGGCGTGCCATTTGGCGACCCGCCGCGCGACGTTCTGAATGCGTTCGACGGAGCCCATCGAGGTGCCGCCGTATTTCTGGACGATTAGCATGTTGCCTTGACGAAGAGTGAAGCCCGGGGAACCAGCAAAACGAATTATTCTACCCGGGTTTTCCATAGGCAGCAGACACGGCCGCGCCGCACCACGATCCAGACGCCTTCGTGGCGCAGTTGCACGCTCCGATCATGACCCAGCGCGTGGACTTCGCGCAGCTGGCGCAACCAGGCCCGCAGGCGGGCTTCGGTGGGCATGCGCAAGCCCAGGATACCCAGCCAATGGCGCAGCACCTGGACCTGGCGCGGCGCCGGCAGCGCGCGCCAGGCGGCGAGCGAGAAGTCCCGCCCGTCGGGCGAAGGATCCAGTCCCAGCCAGTCGTCCTGCGCGGCCGCTTCCACCCAATCCGACAGTTCCCCGGCCTGGGCGGCATGGCGGGCGAGGTTGCGGCGCCAGGCGGGCCAGCGCTCGTCCAGCACCGGCGCCAGCCGGGCGCGCAAGGCGCCACGGGCATAGCGGCCGTCGGCATTGCTGGGGTCGTCCGCCGGCCGCCAGCCGGTCAGCGTCTCGAAGCGCCGCGCGCAATCCAGGATGGCGGACCGCGGCTGGTCAAGCCAGGGCCGGATCCAGACCAGGCCATTGCGCTCCGTCACGGGCCGCATGGCCGCCAGGCCCGACGGCCCGGTGCCGCGCAGCAGGCGCAGCAGCACGGTTTCCGCCTGGTCGTCCTGGTGATGCGCCAGCAGCACATGCCCGACACCGGCATGGACAGCCAGTTCGGCCAGGGCGGCGTAGCGGGCGTCCCGGGCGGCGGCTTCCATGCCCCGCCCGTCGACATCGACGGCCACCCGCCTGCTGTGGCAGCCGGCATCCAGAAGATCTGCCAGCCGATGTGCACGGGCCTGCCAGTCGTCGGCTTCGGCCTGCAGGCCGTGGTGGATATGGAAGCAATGCAGGCGCAGGCCACGCCGCCGGGCCACGCCGGCCGCATGCGCGGCCAGCATGGCCGAGTCGGCCCCGGCGCTCAGGGCCACGCCGATGGCCGCGCCCGCGGGCTGCCCCGCCAGGGCGGCGTCGACTGCGCGCAGCAGGGCCGGATCCAGCGCCTGGAGCCAGGGATCGGGGTGTTCGCCGGACGCGGCGCGGGGCCGCGGAGAATGGCGGGGTGAGGCCTTGTCCGGCCGCCCCGCCCCGCCGGCGCGCGTCATGCGGCTAGCGGGCTTCCTGGAAGCGCCCATACGCGGAAACGCGTTCCAGGCGGCGGCGCAGCAGTTCGTCCACTTCCATGCCGGACAGCTCGCGCAGGGCGTCGGCCAGGGCGCGCTGGAGCTGGCGGGCCATGGTGGCCGGATCGCGGTGGGCGCCACCCACGGGCTCGTTGACCACGCGGTCGATCAGCCCCAGTTCCTTCAGGCGCGGCGCGGTGATGGCCAGCGCCTCGGCCGCGACGGAAGCCTTGTCGGCGCTGCGCCACAGGATGGAAGCGCAGCCTTCGGGCGAGATGACGGCATAGGTGGCGTATTGCAGCATCATCACCGTGTCGCCCACGGCGATCGCCAGCGCGCCGCCCGAACCGCCTTCGCCGATGATGGTGACGATGATGGGCACCCTGAGGCCGGCCATGGCGTACAGGTTGTGGCCGATGGCTTCGGATTGG
>Ga0182743_1003929_pt1 | contig 11552 bp, 8 predicted proteins | sample eDN3rd30CKraftOP_FD_128522 | JGI IMG/M metagenome (GOLD analysis project Ga0182743, IMG submission 128522) | Enriched Organic Plus compost microbial communities from Emeryville, California, USA - eDNA 3rd pass 30_C Kraft OP (version 2) (version 2) ... | reverse complement strand
CCCGAAGCCTTGGTCAAGGGCATCACCCCCTCGCAGCCCGCCCCCGTGTCGACGCCCGCCGCAGCGCCTGCTGCGGCATCGTCCGGCTTCAGTCTGGGCAATCTGTTCAAACGCCTGTTCGGCTGGCTGAGCGGCAGCTCGGCCCCGGCTCCGACCGAAACGAAAGACGAACCGAAGCGTGGCAACCAGGCTCGCGGCAAACGCGGCCAGGACGGCCAGGAACGCCGTGGCGACCGCCAGGGCTCGGATCGCAACCGTCAACGCCGTAACAACGACGCTCGCCAAGCCACGGACGCCAGCGAGGCGTCCGAAGGCGCAGCTCGTCATCACGTGCGCGGCAATCGCCGTCATGACGACCGTGCAGACCGCCCGGCCCGCGCCGAGCGCGACAATGCTCGCGTAGAGGCCGAGTCCACGGCACGCGCAGAACGCGCCGATCGTGACAACGCCCGTCAGGATCGCGCTCAGGGCTCTGACGTCTCGGCAGACGAGGCACCTCGCGGCAACCGCAATCGCCGCGGCCGTGGCCGCAATCGTCGCGACGACAGCAACCAGCAAGACGTCTCCTTGAACGATCAGGACAACGCGCTGGCAGCCGGTGCAGCCGTCGCCACGGGCGCCGTCGCTGCGGCTGACCAAGCCATCGCAGCCAACACGCAACGCGTGGCCGACGCAGCTCAAGCTCCGAAGGTGACCGTCCCCGAAAGTGCAACGGACGCCGTCGTAACGGACAGCCAAGGGATCGAGGCCGCCACCGAAGGTAGCGATACCGAAGGCACGGGAGATCCGGAACGCAAGCGCCGCCGCCGCCGCAGCCGTCGTGGCCGTCGCAGCCAAGAGGATCAGGCCCTGCAGAGCGCCGACGATCAAGGTAACGACCAAGCCGATCCCGTTGAATCCTCGGAAGCACTGGCTACGCAAGCCTCGTCTGCGGCTGACGCCGCCACGGCAGCAGCCGACGCCGCTCAGGCCGTGACTGCAACGCAAGACGTACCATCCGCCGCTCAACCGGCTCCGCAGGCTACGGCTCCGTCGGAATCCGCCGTGCAGCCGCTGACCGCAGCGACAGCAGCAGCGGCTGCGGCAACGGCAGCAGCCGCTGCAACGACCGCGGCAGCCGCTGCTGCCGTGCGCAACGTCACCGCTGCCGAGACGGCCAAGCCTGTTGACACCGCCCCCGTCTCCGCGGACCGCGCGGCGACTGCAGAGCAACCGGCGACGACCGAACCTGCCACGGCGAACGCAGCACCGGCTCAACCAGCAGTGGCACGCGAAGCCGCGGTTACCGCAGCAGCAGACCAAACCGGAACGACCGAAGCGCCCGTCCAAACGGCGCCGGCCAAGGTGGAGTCCGCTACCGCCACACCATCGACGGAGGCCGACACGACGACGCCGGTTCCCACCTCTCCTGTGGCAAGCGTGTCGACAGCGACCGAAGCCGCTGTGACCTCGGCGCCTTCGGCACCGACCCCCGTCCAGGAGCCTGCGAGCCCTGAAGCAGCTTCCGCTGCGTCCGAGTCTGTCGCCCCGGCGACGGCCCCGGCAGCCATCGCGGATAAGACTGCAACAGAGGCTCTCGCCAGCGCCGCTGCTCCCCAGGCCCCGACAGCCACCTCGACACCCGCGGCGAGCGAAGCCGCTGCAACGCCCGCTCCGGAGGCCGCTGCGCCCGTCGCTCAAGCCCCTGCTACGGCTGCTGCCGCAACGTCGGCGGCTTCGCAGCCCATCGTCGTACCGGCAGCACCTGCTACGTCGTCGACCCAGTCTTTGCACGACGTCGTGCACGCAGCGGGTCTGAAATGGGTGGAAACCGATCCGGAGCGCCATGCGCAAACGCAGCAACGCATCGCTGCCGGCCATGTCCCGGTCCGTCTAGGCCGCGAACGCAAGCCGGTAGCACCGGTCTCCAACGCCCCCTTGGTGCAGGTAGAAACGCAGCGCCAGTAAACCAGCGTCACGCGAGGCCCAAAACGCCGGTAGCAATGCCGGCGTTTTTTATTGCTGATCACATCTGCCCATTCGGAGACGACGCAAAAAACAAAACCCCGGCCGAAGCCGGGGTTGCGTTATCAGATCCGCTGCGACATAGCCCGCACAGTCGGCGGCAAGTGCGTTGAACGAGGCAGGGAACTACCCTGCTTCACCAAACATCAGAACTGATACGTGTATGTCAACTGCAAGATATCCAGACCCGGGTTCGGGCGTTTGATGCTGGCATTGGAAAAGTGCGAATAACGCAAACCCAAGCGGTTGTTCGGCGTGACCAGGAAGCCCAAACCGAGGTGATCGCCAAATTGGTATGCGGTACTGATATTCTCGTCGGCAAATCTGGTGTGCGTGAATACTGTCGCGCCAATACCAGCCTCGACATAGAAACGATCGCTCATCCACCAACGGAACATCGGAATCGCATTGAATTGCCAGACATGGCTCGGATTACGCGAACCATTGGCAGACCAATAGGCCGCGCCGAATTCGCCGTTCAGCGCAATATGACCCCAATTACCGCCAAATCGATACAGCTCGAGGGAGGGGGTTTCATAGACCAACTCGGCGCGCGAATAATGGTCGCCCACGCCATAATGCAGGCCAATGCCGCCCTGGCTTTGAGCCTGGGCCGAGCACGCCAGGCCAGCTAACGACAAGGCAGCCGCAGCTGCCAGCATGTTTTTATTATTGAAACTCAGCATGAAAGCTCCTGAATGGGGTGCGCCGATTAAGTTATCAGAAATTCGGCAATTGGCTGCAGTCTATGTATGACCCAGACAACAGTTCTCTAGGAAAATCCGACATCTCGTGGTGAATACCGGGCGCATTCCTGCTCAATATGGAAATATCGCCCAGGCATCTCGCGCCACTAGCAGCACCTATCTCGCACAAACAAAGCGTCAAGCGGCGACGACGTCTGCGGGCTGATCCGTGAGCAGCGCCAACAGACGGGCGATTTCCTCGCGCAACTGGCGCCGGTCGACCACCATGTCGATGGCGCCCTTTTGCAACAAGAACTCGGCTCGCTGAAAACCCTCGGGCAATTTCTCGCGGACGGTCTGCTCGATCACGCGCGGACCGGCAAAACCGATCAACGCCTTGGGTTCTGCAATAACGACATCGCCCATAAAGGCAAAACTGGCCGATACGCCGCCCATGGTCGGGTCTGTCAAGACACTGATGAATGGCAACCCCGCCGCCGACAGACGCGTCAACATGGCGTTGGTCTTGGCCATCTGCATCAGGGACAGCAGACTTTCCTGCATCCGTGCGCCGCCCGAGGCCGCCACACAAACAAACGGGGTCTTGTTGTCCAGCGCCGCCTGGGCGCCGCGCGCAAAGCGCTCACCCACGACCGAGCCCATCGAGCCGCCCATGAACTCGAATTCAAAGCAGGCCACCACTGCCGGCACGCCGCGAATGGCGCCGCTCATGACGACCAGCGCATCAGTCTCGCCGGTTTGCTTCATGGCCTCTTGGACACGCTCAGGATATTTGCGCGTGTCTTTGAATTTGAGCGAGTCTACCGAACGCGTGGTCTGGCCGATCTCGACCCGCCCTTCGACGTCCAGCAAGGAATCGAGACGTGCACGCGAGCCAATGCGCATGTGATGGTCGCACTTGGGGCACACATGCAGGTTGGCAGCGAGGTCTTCGCTGTAGAGCACTGACTCGCAAGACGGACATTTGACCCAGAGGCCTTCGGGCACGCGGCGTGCACCGGTGTCATTCGTCTTGTTGATACGAGGAGGCAGGAGTTTATCAATCCAGCTCATTGTCTTTTTCCATGAGGAAACCGCGCGCCGGCCTCAGGCCGGCGCGCGGTCTCGTTTGACTTGGTCGAGTGCCTGACGGATACCGGCCAGCCACTGGCTGGCGGCGGTAACGGCAGACTCGGTCTGTTGGCCGGCGGGCGCAGAGGCAACCGCCTGTTCCAGGGTTTCGATCAGTTTGGAACCGATGACCACAGCGTCGGCCTTGCCGGCGATGCGCTGGGCGCTTTGCGCGTCGCGAATGCCGAAGCCCACGCCCACCGGAATGCGAACGTGCTGCTTGATCAACGCCACGCGTTCGGCCACATCATCCGTGTTCAGGCTGCCTGCACCTGTCACGCCCTTGAGCGAAACATAGTAAACATAGCCACGCGCAACACGTGCCACCGCTTTGATGCGCTCCTCGGTCGAAGTCGGCGCCAACAGGAAAATCGGCGCGACGCTGCAGGCCTCGAGTTGGCCGGCAAAGGCATCGACCTCTTCGGGGGGATAATCGACGACCAGTACGCCATCGACACCGGCAGCCTGAGCGGCTTGGGCAAAAGCCTGTTGGCCCATGCGTTCGATCGGATTGGCGTAGCCCATCAACACAACCGGCGTCTCGGCATCATCGCGCCGAAATTCGGCAACCAGTTCCAGGGTCCGGCGCAGTCCCACACCTTGGGCAATTGCGCGCTCAGCAGCACGTTGGATCACAGGCCCATCGGCCATGGGATCGGAAAACGGTACGCCCAACTCGATGACGTCGGCCCCCGCTTTCGTCAGGGCATGCATCAGAGGCACTGTGGCGCTGGGTGAAGGATCGCCCGCGGCAATATAGGGAATCAACGCAGCGGCGCGGCCGGATTCGGCCACACGGGAAAATGCTGCTGCGATACGGTCGGTTCGGCTAGTCATGGTGTCAGAACTGAATGCCCGCGCGCTCTGCGACGGTGTGCATGTCTTTGTCGCCACGGCCCGACAAATTGACCAGAATGATTTTGTCTTTCGAGAGCGTAGGCGCCATTTTCACGGCCTGAGCAATGGCGTGCGAGGACTCCAGCGCCGGCATGATGCCTTCAATGCGGCAGCAATCATGGAACGCCGCCAAGGCCTCGTCGTCGGTAATTCCGACATACTCGGCACGGCCGCTGTCTTTCAGCCAGGCATGCTCGGGGCCGACGCCCGGATAATCCAGGCCCGCCGAGACAGAATGCGTGTCCAGGATCTGGCCGTCTTCGTTCTGAATAATGTACGTGCGGTTGCCGTGCAATACCCCGACCTGCCCTGCAGCCAGCGATGCCGCATGACGGCCCGTTTCCATGCCGTCACCGGCCGCCTCGACGCCAATCAGCTTGACGTCTTCGTAGGGAATATAGGGATGGAAAATGCCCATGGCATTCGAACCACCGCCCACCGAGGCCAGCACGTAGTCCGGCTGGCGGCCAGCGTCCTGAGGCATTTGTTGCAGGCATTCGTTGCCGATCACCGTCTGGAAATCACGCACCATGCGCGGATAGGGATCAGGCCCTGCCACCGTGCCGATGATGTAGAACGTGTTTTCGATGTTGGTCACCCAGTCGCGCATGGCTTCGTTCAGGGCGTCTTTCAGTGTGCGCGACCCCGACTCGACCGGCACGACGGTCGCGCCCAGGAGTTTCATGCGATAGACGTTGGAAGCCTGGCGCCGGACGTCCTCGCTGCCCATGTACACGACGCATTCCATGCCGTAGCGGGCCGCGACGGTGGCCGTCGCCACGCCGTGCTGGCCGGCGCCGGTCTCGGCGATGACGCGCGGCTTGCCCATGCGGCGAGCCAAGAGCGCCTGACCAATGCAATTATTGACCTTATGGGCGCCGGTATGGTTGAGATCCTCGCGTTTGAACCAGATCTGCGCGCCGCCCAGCTCGCGCGACCAGCGCTCAGCATGGTAGACCGGGCTGGGGCGTCCGACAAAGTGCTTGAGCTCGTAGTTGAACGCCTCAATGAACGCAGGATCGACGCGGCAGCTGTCGTACGCCGCACGCAGCTCGTCGAGCGCATGCATCAGCGTTTCAGCTACGAACACGCCGCCATAAGGGCCAAAATGGCCCTGGGCATCCGGAAGATCGTAAGAATTCACCAAGTTTCTCCTGGGCAGGAGGCGAACACCGCATTCGCCGCTCAACCCGTTTCGCAACCCATTATTTTACCCGAGCGCGCCATAGACGCCGAAACGATAGAGACCCGTCCGCCCGCGAGGGCGCGATAGCGTCCGTACGCGGGGGGCTGCTTCGGCAGAATTGCCCACCCCAGCGTCCAGCCGGCCCCCTCAGCGGGCAGAAATTGTCAACCGGCACCTGCTCGTGGCCGAGCCACGCGGATCGGAGCCGTGGCAGGCCGAGCCCTCAGTCACGCCCGCGTCGCCACAATCACCACTGCGCAGGCTAAGCCAGCGATTGTCCCAAACGACGCAGGAAATTCTCGCAGGCGGCCAACTGGTCCAACGCTACGAACTCATCCGGCTTATGGGCCTGCTCGATATGTCCGGGACCGCAGACCACCGTGGGAATCCCCAACCCTTGAAACAGGCCGGCCTCGGTGCCATAGGCAACCTTGCGCGTGGCACGGTCATCAGTCAGTGCACGCACCAGTTGCGTAATTGCTGCCGCCTCGGAAGCATCCAGTCCGGGAGCCTGGGCACCCGACTGAATGTCAATACGAGCCCCGTCAAACTCCGCACGCATGGCGGGCAGGAGCGTGTCTTGCACATAGCGTTCGATTTCAGCCTGAATCTCGTCAGCCGGGGTGCCCGGCAAATTGCGAAACTCATAGGAAAACTCGCAACGCTCCGGAATCGTGTTCACGGCAATCCCGCCCTGAATCAGATTGGTCGTCAGCGTGGAATACGGCACGTCGTAAAACTCGTCGTACGGGCCTTTGGCCTTGAAGGCGTCGGCCACCTCGCGAATCCGGCAAATCAATCGGGCCGCGTATTCGATAGCGTTGCAACCGCGCGGGGTCAACGAAGAATGCGCGGCCTTGCCCTGAACGCAGCAGCGAAACAGATTGATCCCTTTGTGCGCCACCACGACCTGCATTCCAGTGGGTTCGCCCACCACACACCCATCGGGCCGAATACCGCGATCGCGCAGCTCCGCCAACATGACGGGAGCGCCTACGCAGCCGACTTCTTCGTCATAGGAAAACGCCAGATGAATGGGTTTTTTGCGCGGCATGGCCAGGAACTCGGGCACCAGCGCCAGCGAGGCTGCGATAAAACCTTTCATATCGCAGGTGCCGCGGCCGTACACCAGGCCGTTGGATTCCGACAGCGTGAAAGGATCGGTAGACCAATTTTGTCCGTCTACCGGCACCACATCAGTATGCCCCGACAGCACGATGCCCCCCTGCTCGCCTCCGTCACTGGCCGGTAAAGTGGCAAAGAGATTGGCCTTGCTGCCATCGCTGTTATGCGCCAACCACGCTTGCACCCCTTGCGCCTTGAGGTTGTCCCTCACGGTTTCGATCAAACCCAGATTCGAATTGCGGCTGGTGGTATCGATCCCCACCAAGGTTTCAAGCCAAGTGCGCGTATCCATGTGATGGCCCTTCATGTGTAAAGCATCAGTGTAGGCCAGAAATCGAAGATTTCCAGCCGGCCGCCCGGCCCGCGCCTAACATCGAACTGCAGAACTGACTCCGGACACCTCGGACAGTGCAGCCAATGCCTTGTTCAACGACTCGCCGCCGCGCACCTCGACCGTGAAAATCATGTGCGCCAATGACTGGCGGCTTTGCGTATTCACGCCCACCACATTCAGCCTGAGACGCGCAAACACCTCGGACAGATCCCTGAGAAGCCCGGAGCGATCACGGGCGTGCACGCTGATATCCACGGGATAAAACGTCTCGGAAGTGTCGCCCCAGGCGACATCGATGATCCGCTCCGGTTCGCGTTCGGCCAACGCCTGATAACTACGGCAACCCTTGCGATGAATCGACACTCCGCGCCCACGCGTCACGAACCCGGCGATCTCGTCCGGCGGCGCCGGGCGGCAGCAGCGCGCCAACTGCGTGAGCAGCGACCCCACGCCTACGACCAGCACCCCGCTTTTCCCGCTGCGGGCCGCGCTATCCGCACTATGCGCATGAGCCAGATCCGCCGCGTCGGGCTCGGCCTCAGGCGTGGGCTCCTGAAATACCGCATCGATCTGGCGCAGACTGAATTCCTCTTTTGCTGCGGCCACATACAGGTCGTCGGCCCGCGCAAACCCCAGACTCTGCGCCAATTGTTCCAGATTGACCGCCGTCTTGCCCAGGCGCTGCAATTCCTTTTCCACCAACGCCTGGCCGGTATTGATGCGCTGCTGCAGCTCAATGGCGTTGAACCACATGCGCACTTTGGCGCGCGAGCGCGGGCTGGCCAGAAAGCCCAACTGCGGATTCAGCCAATCGCGTGACGGGCCGCCGGATTTGGCAGAAATAATCTCCACCGTCTGGCCCGTCGCCAAACGCGTCTGCAACGGCACCATCTGGCCATCAACGCGTGCGCCTCGGCAGCGATGCCCCAGATCGGTATGCAAATGATAGGCAAAGTCCACGGGCGTCGCCCCCTCGGGCAATTCGATCACGCGAGCCTGTGGAGTCAGCACGTAAATACGCTCGTCGCGCACCCGATTGGCCAGGCCAGGCGTTTGAGCGCCACGCGCGTTACCGCCCGCGCCTGCCTGCGGGTTCTGTATAGCCGAGGCTTGATTGGCGTCGCCTGCCTCGATATCGGTATTCCAGGCCAACAATTGCCGCATCCACGACAACTGCCGGTCATAATCGCTGGACGCCGAGACTTGGCCGCCCTTGGCTCCTGCCTCTTTATAGCGCCAGTGCGCCGCCATCCCATATTCGGCAAACTGATGCATCTCGCGGGTGCGGATCTGCACCTCGAACGGCCGGCCGTCATCGTCCGTCACCACCGTATGCAGTGAACGATAACCGTTAGGCTTGGGGCGCGAAATGTAGTCGTCGAATTCCTCGGACAGCGGCGTCCACATATCGTGGATCATACCCAGTGCCGTATAGCAATCGCGCACATCGTCCACGATCACGCGCAACGCCCGCAGGTCATAGAGTTGTGAGAACTCCAGCCCTTTCAGGCGCATCTTGTTCCAGATACTGTAAATATGCTTGGGCCGCCCGCTCACGTCGGCGGTAATCCCGGCCTTGGCCAACGCCGACTGCAAACGCTCGATCGCCGCCTCGATAAAGGCCTCGCGTTCGACCCGTTTTTCTTCGAGAAGCTTTGCGATTTGCTTATAACGATCGGGCTCGAGAAAACGGAACGACAAATCCTCCATTTCCCATTTGACCTGCCAAATGCCCAGGCGATTGGCCAGCGGCGCATACAGATCCATGGTTTCTCGCGCGAACGCCACGGAGCAGGGTTCTTTCGAGGCGGCATGCCACCGTAAAGTCTGCAACCGCGAGGCCAGGCGCATCAGCACAATGCGCAAGTCGGCGGCCATGGCCAGCAGCATTTTTCGCTGCATTTCTTTTTGGTCGCCGGTGTCGGCTTCGCTGTCGCTCGCGTGGCGGGCTACCAGCCCCAGACGCAACAGTGCACGCGCCCCCTGTACGAGACGGGCGATCTCAGGGCCGAACTCGGTTGCCAGCGGATCATTGCGCAAAGGCGGAGCCGGCGCCGACAAATCGGCAGGCAACGCTGCCACCAACGCCGCAATACGTGTTGCAACATCCGTTTGCAGCCCTGCCAAAATGCGCACCACGCCCGCCCCGTGAGCAGCCAGAGGCTCACCGGACACAGCGCGCTGATCAGCGAACTGGGGCAAGGCCCAAGCGACGGCATGCTCAATGCGCGCGGACGCGTCGGCGTCAAGGCCGGCCCCAGCCATCTGGCGCCACGCGTCGTCAAAAGGCGAGAACGCATCAGAATCAGGAATCACGGACATCGCAAACGAAACGGACCAGCAAGCTAAGAAGCGGAAATTTCCTACACTCTACACTAAGCCCAGGCGTGGTGACGGCTCTCCCACGCGGTTGATAAGGAATTTTGACTCATGTTGCGATGGCTCAAAGGCCGGGGCGCAGCCGCCTCGGCAGTCGCCCAGATGCAAGCTCGCATTACGCCCGAACTATGGCGCGACGTTCTACAAGCCTATCCCTTTCTGGCGACTCTCGGCGCCGAAGAGGCCGAACAGCTGCAAGCGCGCGCGGCCTGGCTTCTGGCCAGCAAGACCATGAACGGGGCACGCGGCCAGATGCTCAGCGACTTCATGCGCTTGTCTATTGCCGCCCAGGCCGCCCTGCCTATTTTGAATTTATCGCCCACCCTCTACGAAGGCTGGGACGAAATCATTGTCTACCCTGAAGGTTTCAGCATCCCTCGCGTCCACCAGGACGATGCCGGCGTCGTCCACGAATACGACGAAGAAGCCGCGGGCGAGGCCTGGGAAGGAGGCCCCGTCATCCTTTCCTGGGCGGACACCTTGCCTGGCGACACAGCCTTTAACGTCATCATTCACGAGTTCGCCCATAAACTGGACCTCTCCTCGGGGGACGCTGATGGCATTCCCGATCTGAGCGCTCATCCCGGCCTGTCCCAGCGCACTTGGCGCCGTATCCTGAGCAGCAGCCTGGACCAGTTCACCGTCGCCCTGGACACGATCGAGGCCGCCATCCCCGGCGACATCGATCCCGAAAGCGAAGCTGCCGCCCCCTGGTACAGCCAACTGCCCCTGGATCCTTACGCCGCCACCGACGAGGCGGAATTCTTCGCCGTCAGCTCCGAGCATTTTTTCGTCGATCCCGCGCCGTTGGCCCTGGCCTTGCCTGATTGGTACGAATTGCTGCGCGCTTACTATCGCCAAGACCCGTTAGCGCGGGCGACACAAGGGCAGCCCCAATCGCCTGACGCGCGCACAGAAACCCCGGGGCATTCCTGATACCAGAGATCATTCACTTTCGTAGAGCGCCCGTATCGCTACACATCGAGCCCTGCCATGAAACACCTCCTCATCGTCTGGCATTCCCGCACCGGCTACGCCGAACAAATGGCCCGGGCGTTGGCACGAGGCGCCGGCGACGCTGCCCAGGCGCTGGAACAAGCTGCGAGCTTGGAAGTACACCTCCAACGTGCACAGGACACATCTCCCGACGACCTGCTCAATGCCGACGGCTATCTATTTTGCGCCCCGGAAAACCTTGCCAGTCTCACTGGCGAAATGAAGGAATGCCTGGACCGCTGCTACTACGGCGTCCTCGACCACATCCAAGGCCGTCCCTATGCGGCTGCCATCAGCGCCGGCACAGACGGCACAGGCGCCGCACGCCAACTCGAACGCATCTGCACGGGCTGGCGCCTGAGGGCCATCGCGCCGCCCCTCATAGAACGCAACGGCGCCCAGACGCTGTCAGCCATCCTGGCCCCCAAGACCGTGCCTCAAGACGCACTCTCCCGCTGCGAAGAACTCGGCGGCTTGCTGGCGGCTACTTTGCTGGCGGGTGAACTTTGATTGGCATGCAGTGCGGCGAGAGATGCAGAGGGGGCTGTGGTGGTGGGAGGAGTTGAGTACTTATGGACGTCGATGCGGGGCAGTGGCTGCGTGGGGGCTTCACGTGGTCGGTCCGGCGCCCTGCGCGCCGGACACCGTGTTCGCTCACCTCGTCCGCGCCTTCGCGCTCCCTACGGTGTCCGCTCCACTCGACCACGAGGCGCCCCCACGCAGCCACTGCCCCGCATCGACTCGCAGTAACTCAAGCTCATCACATCGCTGGCACGGCTTTTTTGCTTGGCATTTTTCTGTGTCAGCCTGGGTG
>Ga0182743_1003923_pt1 | contig 11564 bp, 6 predicted proteins | sample eDN3rd30CKraftOP_FD_128522 | JGI IMG/M metagenome (GOLD analysis project Ga0182743, IMG submission 128522) | Enriched Organic Plus compost microbial communities from Emeryville, California, USA - eDNA 3rd pass 30_C Kraft OP (version 2) (version 2) ... | reverse complement strand
CTTCGGACCAGTACCAGTTCATCTCGGGCACCATCGTGCGCGAAATCGCGCAGCTGGGCGGTGATGTCAGCAAGTTCGTGTTCCCGTCGGTCGAGCGCTGGCTGCAAGCCAAGGCCAAGGAACACCGCGAGCAGTCCTGGCCGGCAGCCGGTGGCGCCCCCGCACCGACCGCGTAATGCGGGTGTTTCATGAGTGCCGGCCTGATCTGGCAGTCAATCTGTCAATGCGCATGATGACTCGCAGCCAACGGATGCCCTGTCCGCCGCGCTTGCTCTGCTGACGCAGGGCAAGCGCATCATTCGCGGCTCTGCGCACGGCGGGCGTACAATGGTTGTGTTCTGCACATCTGCGCCGATACGCCCTCTGTCATGGCTTTAACGATCACCGAAGAATGCATTAATTGCGACGTCTGCGAGCCGCAATGTCCCAACGAGGCCATCTCGATGGGCGAGGACTATTACGTCATCGACCCGGATCGTTGCACGGAATGCGTGGGGCATCATGACGAACCGCAGTGCAAGGTCGTGTGCCCGGTCGAATGCATTGAATTGCATCCCCAGTGGCACGAGGGGCAGGAAGCCCTGATGGCCAAATACTACCGCCTGACAAAATCCGCCGCGTGAACGCCTCCGACGCCACTGTCTCTGTGACGCCGCGCAATCCCCCTGCGCGAGACTTTTCCCTCTCGGCCATTGTGGCCGGCTTTGTGGCTGTGCTGGTGGGTTTTGGCGGCACGGCGGTGCTGATTGTGCAGGCCGGGCATAGCGCGGGGCTGGATGCTGCGCATATTGGCTCCTGGCTGGCCTCGATCTGCCTGGCTGTCGGGATAGGCGGCCTGGTAATGAGCCTTCGCAGCCGCATGCCTATTGTGCTGGCCTGGTCCACGCCAGGCGCGGCGTTATTGGTCACCGCATTGGTTGGAGTGCCGTTTGATCAGGCTGTAGGGGCCTTTGTGCTGGCCTCGGCGCTGACGCTGGCGTGCGGCCTGTTTGGCTGGATTGATCCCATCATGCGGCGCGTGCCGGCCGAAATCGCCAGTGCGATGCTGGCGGGCGTACTGCTGAATTTTGGCTTGGGAATTTTTACGCATCTGAGCAAGCAGCCCGCGCTGATTCTGGCGATGTGTGCGGCGTATTTGCTGAGTAAGCGCTGGATGCCTCGCTACGCGATCATGGCCGTCATGGTGGTGGGCTTGGCGGTTGCGGCGGCAGCTGGTCAGTTGCAGTTGGGCAATATGGATTGGCAATTGACGCAGTTCGTCTGGACGACGCCGGCCTTTAGCTGGCAGATCGCCATCAGCCTGGGGATTCCGCTCTTTGTGGTGGCATTGGCCTCGCAGAATCTGCCTGGCCTGGCGATTTTGCAGGCGTCCGGTTATCGGCCCGCGGCCTCTCGGTTGGTGGGGGCTACGGGTTTTCTGAGCCTGTTGGCAGCGCCGTTCGGATCGCATGGCGTGACGTTGGCGGCGATCACGGCGGCGATTTGTACGGGCCCGGAAACCCATCCTGAGCCTTCGCGCCGTTATATCGCGGGCGTGGCCTACGGGGTGTTTTATATCTTGCTGAGTGTGGTGGCAGGCGCAGTGGCGGTGTTTTTTCAGGCCCTGCCTGCAGCGCTGATCGCTGCGCTGGCGGGCCTCGCCTTGCTAGGTGCAATTTTGGGCGGGATGGCCAACGCCATGGCAAATCCAGCGCGTCGCGAGGCCGCATTGATCACGCTGTTGGCCACGGCGTCGGGATTCAGTGCCTGGGGAATCGGGTCAGCCTTTTGGGGTCTGGTCGCCGGTCTGATTGCCCACTGGGTATTCGAGTACAAGCGGCGCTGAGCAGCGCCCCAATCAAGCAGGCCAGTGCACTGCCTCCATCTCAGGATGCACTTTCAGCAACCGGCACGGGATCTGCAGGAAATTGGATACCCAGGCTGCAGCCAACTCACCCTCGTCCACCACATCCACGGTCTGGTCGCCGAGGCGGATCTGATAGCGCACGCTGTCATCGTCCTCGATGACGTCCAGCGGAATGTCCAGACGCAACATCCCGGGGGCTTTCATGACCAGATAGCCCAAGCGCAATTCGACGCTGATTTCGGCCAGCCGCGGGCAGAGCGCGCGGTTCAACCACGTGCCGGCATCGTTGGAGATCAGCCAGCGCTTGTGGTAATCCTGGGCCTGGGATTGAGCGGTGACGCCGCATTCGGCGATGGGCTGAAAAGCGGGCGTGCTCATTTACCTAGAATTCCCTTGAGTGCTTTATCGATTTTAGGAGCGACGTTTTCGTCTTCGAGGGCCTCTTTCAGGCGCTTTTCCAGGCCTTTTTTGAGGGCCTCGGTCGCTACGCCGCGCCATTGCACGGTGTAGACGGGCTTGTCGAACGGACCGCTGATCAGCACCGGAATGGTGATGCCCTTGAGTTCCTCGAGGTCTTTGCCGTCTTGGCCTGTGGAGGTGTTGACCACGCGCACTTTGGCGACGAAATTCAATATGTTCTGGACGAAATCGATCGCTGCGGGATCACCCTGAGACACGCGCAACAGGGGCGATGCCATATCCAGGCGTTTGGCTGTGGCGACACCTTTTACAAAGACCAGATCGGCCTCGAGCGAGGTGAAATCCGTGCTGCGTGCCCGATCAGCCTCCACCGCAGCGTCCTGTTCGACACCGGTAAAGGAGGCCTTGATATCACGCAGGGTCTGCGCCACGTTGATGCCCGTCACGGCACCGTCACGCAAGCGCAGCTGCATGACGCCGTTCAACCCGGTGGTCAATGCATAGGAGTTCGACCCGGCGGTCTTCAGATCCAGGGCGAGGCTGCCGGTACCGGTCAATACCGATTTTTTCATCAGATCGGTCAGCAAGGGCCCGATCGAGATGCCGGCCAAGGTCATTTTGGTGGCGATCTGATTGCCGTTGGCGGCATCGACGGACAGGGTGCCGCCGACTTTGCCGTCGTACAACGAGGCTGCCAGCGTCGAGATATCGAGCTTGCCTTTGTCGAGCTTGATCTTGGCGGTCAGGTCGCTGGCTTTCAGGCCACGCACGACCAGTTGGCCGATTTTGATGTTGCCGTTTGCCGTAGGGCCCACCAGCGCAGACAAATCGATCGAGCCATCAGTCGCGGCCGGCGCCTCGGCAGGCGCTGCGGTAGCGGGCTTTTTCTCGGGATCATCCTGTTTGCCGTCACCTTCGGGGGCTTTGGGGGCAGGCGCGGTGACTGGCGGCGCCAGTTTGTCCAGGTCCAGCGTATCGACCGCCAGGGCGAATGTGATGTCGGGCACGGCGGACAGTTGCTTGACGTCGGCCGTGAGGTCGAATTTGCCGCCCTCCAGCACCGCGTTGATCTTGGCGCCCGCCTGGTCCTTTTGCAGGTTGGCGTTCATGCTGCCAATGACGGGGATCTGCAGGCTGCCTTTAGGCAGGCCAGGGTCCGTAATGTTGAATTCGCCTCGCAAGGTCAGCAGGCTGATGGCGCGCTGCCAGAGGTTGAATGTCGCGGGCGAGCTGAATGCGGCCTTGATGACGCGTTCGCCTTTGGTGAGCGTGCTGTCGAATTTGACTTCCTTGATGTCCAGCTCGCTGGCATTGCCGCTGATGCCGTTCAAGCCAAAGCTGGCGTCCAAGCCCTGCAGGCGCACCCGCCCCGTCAGTGCCTGGCCGGTCGCCTCGGAGGGCGAGATATTCAGCCCCGGCGCGTCGGCCGCCAGCTCGAAAGGCCCCCCTGGCAAAGCGCCCTTGGCGCGCACGGCGAGTTTGTCCAGTTGCAGTTCGAGCTTGTGCGGATCCATCGCGAGCTTCGGAATGGTCACGCTGGCCTCGACGTTTTTCATCGGAGTGGCCTGGTCCGGTACATTACCCTGGAACAGGATCTCCAGCCCGCTGACGTCAACAGAAGAGGTCTGGCCGTTGAACGCCAGGTTGCCGCGGGCGCTCAGGCTCTTGGCCTCGGCGCCCAGCACGTTGCCATCCATGCGCATATCGAGCTTTTGCGCCGCGAAACGCCTCGCCAGCGGATCCAGCATCAACAAGCCCTGCCCCGTCAGATTGGCGTCCATGCGGGGATTGCCACCCTCGACGCGGGCCGACAAGGTGACGTCGAATGGCTGTTTGTAGGTCACGCGACCGGTGTTGGCCGTGAGACTGGTCACAGCCACTGCCATGCCGGAGATTTCGTCTTGGATCTGCAATTCGCCCGATTGCAAATCCAGGCCGGCGATATCGATCTGCATCGTGGCGGGTGCCGATGCGCCCCCTGTGGCCAGTACCTGCGCCGCGCCGGCCATCGCGCCGACGGCCGCATCGGCAGGGCCGCGGGGCTTGGCGGTGGACATGATGCCGCCGCCGACCAGGTCCTCGAAATTCAGATGGCCTTTTTTGTCGCGTACCGCGCGGACTTTAAAGCCATTGATGGTGACATGGTCCACCACGAGATTGCTCGACAGCAAAGGCCAGACAGCCACCGCCAGGCGCATGCTCTCGATCGAGGCAAAGGTCTCGGAACTGTTGACTTCAGACAGGGATACGCCCTGAACCGCCAGGCCAATACGCGGAAACAGCGACAGCTCGATGTCGCCATCTATCGCCAAGGTACGGTGGTAACGCTCCTGAACGATCTCTTCCAACTTGTACTTGTACGCGTTGGGGTCGAACGTGAGCAAAAAGATGGCCAGGCCGACGACGGCCACAAGAACCAACACTACCAGGCCAATCACTATGCGCTTAAACCACGTTTTCATCGCCGCCCCGCGGGTACCTCGACTAGGAATAATAGGGGGTAATCGCCCGCAATCCGGTATGGTATCGGGTGATTCCAGCCGCTTCGAGCCAGCGGCGTGCCGCTATGGTAACAAACCAGGGACCGGAATCCGCGCTAACTTACTGATAAATACGGCTCTTAATATGCACATACTTACTGATTTTCCCCGCCAGCAGCTGTTCGAATTGCTGCGCACCATGCCCAAAGCCGAACTCCACGTCCACATCGAAGGCACGCTGGAGCCGGAACTGATTTTTGCCCTGGCGCAGCGAAACGGCGTGACCCTGCCCTATGACGGCATCGAGGCGCTGCGCGCCGCCTATGCTTTTACCGACCTTCAGAGTTTTCTGGATATTTATTACGCCGGGGCAGGCGTGCTGCTGCAGGAACAGGATTTCTTTGACATGGCGATGGCGTATTTTCATCGCGCCGCGGCAGATCGCATCGTACACGCCGAGTTGTTTTTTGACCCGCAAACCCATACCGGGCGCGGCGTTCCGATAGGAACAGTGATCCGCGGCCTGACGCGCGCCTGCAATACCGCGCGCGAGGAGTTGGGCATCAGCAGCGCGCTGATCCTGTGTTTCCTGCGTCATCTGAGCGAGGCCGACGCGTTCGATACGCTAGAGCAGGCGCTGCCTTATCGTGAGCATTTTATCGGCGTTGGACTCGATAGCAGCGAACGCGGCAATCCGCCGGAAAAATTCGCGCGTGTCTTTGGCCGGTGCCGCGAACTGGGTTTGCGCATCGTGGCGCATGCAGGCGAGGAAGGCCCGGCCGATTACATCCGCGACGCGCTGGATCTGCTGGGCGCGGAACGTGTCGATCATGGCGTGCGCTGTGTCGATGACCCGCTGCTGGTCGAACGTCTGGCGCGCGAACGTATTCCGTTGACGGTCTGCCCGCTGTCCAATATCAAGCTGTGCGTCTTCGATACGATGGCCGCTCACAATATGGCGACGCTGCTGGAGGCGGGTCTGTGCGTGACAGTGAACTCGGATGATCCGGCTTATTTCGGCGGCTATCTCAATCAGAATTTCGTAGAAACGTTCCAAGCGCTGCCCCAATTGGGAGCAAGCCACGCCGTGCAGTTAGCGAAAAACAGCTTTGACGCCAGCTTTGTTTCCGACGAGCAAAAAGGCCGTTGGCATGATGAGCTGGCGCGCACGGTGGCCCGGTTCGGGCCGGAACAGGCCGCCCCGTTAACGGCGACCTGACGTTTCCTGGCACAATCTGTCTCAACTCATTGCTTTCCGGCCTCTGCGAGAGGAGACCTCACTTTGCCGAAACAACACCAAGGGCTGCAAGTCATCCAGCATCTGGGCCAAGCCTATCGCTCCATGCAAGCCGCTTTCAGCGGCCGGGTGGGGCATGCTTTGCCGCGCTGGCGCATTTTGTTCACGCTGCACGAACACGGCCAGTGTTCGCAAAAAATGCTCGCCGAACAATGCCGACTGGACCCCGCCTCCCTGACCCGTTTGCTGCAAGCCATGCAACAACAAGGCTGGGTCACCCGCAGCGCGGATCAGAATGACAACCGCGTCACCAATGCTTCGTTGACGCCGGCTGGCCAAGCGGTGGTCGACGAGGCGCTGCCTCGCCGGGAAGCCTTTTTTGAAGATGCGTTGCAAGGCTTGTCCAGCGAAGATGTCCAGGCGCTGACACATGCACTGGACGTGCTGGAACGCAATTTTGCGCAAGCAGGTGCAGCGCGTATTGATTCAGAAAACTGAGCAGGAATCACTCAAGGAAACGCGCGCTGCCGGACGTTTCCTTGATTTCGAACGGCATTCGGCCAGACACTCAGAACGGCACCGTCAATTTCAACGAGCCCTGGTGGCTTTGCACGTGGGACGAGAACGCGCCGTCGTACTGCAAACGGAAATCCACGCCGCCCGCGTTAGAGACTTGAATGCCTGCGCCGATGCGGCCGATCACGTCGTCCATCGGTATCGATGATTCGAAACTGCCCGTGCCAGGCTGCGCACCCTGCAGTTTTGCTTTGACCTTGTACTCGTCGTCGGACAAGAACGACGCGCCTGCATACATGTAGGGTCGCATGACGGCCCCTTTGGTCAACGGCACCCGGCCACCGATTTCCAGCGTGGGCGACAGGCCGACGATGAATTTGTCGCTGCTTTCGATATCCAGATGCTCGGCTTTGCGCGATTCGCTGTAGCCAGGCATACGCGTGTAGAACGCGTCCACATCGACATAGGGTTTCAGATAAAACTGCTCGGCAGCAAAGGTGCGCGCAACGCGCAAGCGGATTCCCGCGCCATAGACATCCACATCGGAACTGGCGGTGCTTTGCAGCCCAGGAATGCCTATGCCGCGGTCGATGTCGTATTGACCATAGCCGCCTCCCAATGCGGCAGAAATCGTCCATGGTCCCGTTTCACGTTTGAGCACGAGACCAGCATAGCCGCTGTCGCCTTTACCGTTCACGCGGCCGTCATTGCCGCGCATGTGCGTATTTTCGTAGGCGACGGATCCGCCCAGGAACCATCCGGGGCTGATCTGACGCTGGCCGCCGAACTGATAGGTCACACCGTCAAACGAAAAACCGGCTACGCCGCTGTCGCCCTCCTGATTGGTGTCTACCCCGGATACTTGGCCCCACAGGCAATCCTGTTCGCCTGTCATGGCGTCCGTCCCCTGGAACACCGGGCAGGACATCATGGCGCCGGTAAAGCGTGCCATGCTGGCTTGCATCTGCGCCGCAGGCGCGACGGCCACGCCAGGAGACAGATCGGCCAAACGGTCGGAATAATTTTTTGCGCCGCCGCGTGAGGCCATATCGAGGGCCGCGTACAACTGCGCCAATTCGGTTGCACCGCCGTCTTGATCCCAGGTGTTCTGCACATGCGCGGCGACAGCGCCTTGGTTATCGGCCAGATTCATCGATGGAGGCGCAAAATCGGCGCTCACTACGCGCATGTGAACTTGGTTACCTTGCAGCGAGGCATTGTAGTCAACGACCGGACTATCGTAGGCCACAGGTGTGCCTTGAATTCCGCCTTCAAAGGTCGCCATCGCAACCTCGCGGCCGGGCAACAGCTTCCACGGCACGACACTCAGCAGGCCATCCAACTGCGTATCACCCTTGACCACCAGATGCGATGCGCGCAATGCCGAAAAATCCGCATTGGCCTGCAAGGTGCCGGTGGATCGCTGTGTAAAGTCCCCGGATACCGTCAATGTATCCAACTCAGTCGATCGGCCTATCGCCACCAGGCCCGCGTTATCGATGTTTGCCTGATAACTCGTCGCGCCGCTTAGCGTACCGGTTTGCTTGTTTTCGACATCGCAGGCAATACTGCCGCTACCGTTCTGGCATTTGATATCGCCATTGATCACACCCGCATTGCTGATTCTCAAGGCAGGGCTCGCCACATCGGGCATCGCGAACGCGGCCTTGCTCTGCTGCACGGCAACGCCGTTGTAACGCACCGCAGTACCGTCAGAGCCCACCGTGACAGCGCCGTTGGCGCCAACGTTGAGCACATTCGAGTTGTTGCCCGCAATCCAGACGCCGCTGGCTTGTGAGCCTGATCCGCCTGCGACGGTACCGTTCACATTGACCGTCACGACACCCGTGCCGTCCGGCCCATCGCTTTGCGCAAAAATACCGGTGGAGCCGCTGCCTGTTGCATTGATCACACCAGACTGCGTCACCGTGACGTCGCCGCCCGTGCCTGAGCTGTTGCCAGCGACGCCGGTGCTGCCGGCAAAGCCGCCATCCGCGTCCCCGCCCAAGCCGCCCCCGCCACCGATGGATTGCGCGATGATGCCGAACGCATTCGCGCCGGAGGTCGTCAGGTTACTGTTGACCGTGACATTGACAGCGCCGCCGCTACCGCTGCTGCCGTCTTGCTCGTCGCTGTCTTGCCAGCCATCGGCGCCGACGCGCGTACCGACAGACGTGTCACCCGCGATGCCGCCGCCACCGCCGATGGATTGTGCGATCAGCGCATGTGCTCCAGCGCCTGAGGTCGTGATGTGGCTGCCCGAATTCAGGCTCAGCGTCATCGCACCGCCGTTGCCTGCGACGCCACCTTTGCCGCCAAGCTCCACGCCATCATAGTGGCTGGCCTGACCGGCACCTCCCAAGCCACCGCCACCGCCGATCGATTGGGCGAGCAGCCCATACGCGCGATCGCCCGATGTGGTGGCGGCCAGACCCGTCGTGAAGTTCACCGTGCCGCCATCGCCGGCCAACCCGCCTCTGCCGCCCACTGAGACGTGCATGGCATGACTGTCCTGGGCAAGTAATTTCGATGTGCTGTTGCCTGCGCCGGCGATGCCCCCACCGCCACCGATCGACTGCATGGCCAGCGCGGGCGCATCGTCGCCTGCGGTTGTTACGGTCAGCCAGCCGCTGCCGTTGCCATTGGTGTTCTGGATCGTGCCGCCATTGCCCGCCTGTCCGCCGGTTCCGCCGAATGATGCGCCGACGGTGATCGTGCCTCGTGCCTGATCCGATCCGTCTCCGCCTTGACCTCCGCCGCTACCGATGGACTGCAGCAAGACGCCATAGGCGTAGTACCCCGCGGTGGAAATCCTGTTGTTATGCGAGCCGTCAAAATAGGCGTTCACTTCGCCGCCGTTGCCGCCCGCCCCGCCAGAGCCGCCGACGCCGATGATCGCATTGGCTTTGACCTTGCTGCCGGTTGCCGACGATGAACCGCCGGTACCGCCGCCTCCACCAATGGATTGCACGACCAGGCCATCGGCCCAATCGCCGCCGGTGGCGATCTGCCCGACAAAGTTGACGTTGACGTTTCCGCCATGTCCGCCGCTACCGCCTTTGCCGCCGACGTCGACACCGAATGCATAAGTCGAGCCGGTATCGTCGAGCCGCTCTTTGTTATCGCTATGGTCGCCAATACGGTCCAGAATGGGATAAGAAGACGCGTCCGCACCCAGTGATCCGCCCAATCCGCCGCCGCCGCCGATCGACTGCAGCAGTACACCATCGGCATCGCCGCCTTCGGTGCGAATGGCGCCCTGCAAGGTCGCGTTGATCGTGCCACCCGTCGCGCCGGAACCGCCTGTCGCACCCAAACCTACTTGCAGGCGCGCGGAGGGCTCCTCCTCTATCGACGAGGCGACACTCAATGTCCCTCCTTGTGACGTGCCGCCGCCACCGCCTATCGACTGCGCCACAATGCCTCGCGATCCGGAGCCCAGCGTGCGGATCACAAAATTGGGATTCAAGGTGATATTCACATCGCCACCGGTGCCGCCCGATCCGCCCGTACCGCCCAACGCCAAGGTCAGTTTTACGGACGTGGGACCACCATGCGTATAAGCGTTGCTGCTGCCCACGCCGCCGTTGCCCCCGCCTCCTCCAATCGACTGTGCCACCACCCCATTGGCATAATCGCCATAGGTGATGATGGAAGACGCAGGTGGCGTAGTCGTCGCTGGAGGCGTCAGCAAGGTGGGCGGCAAGGCCGCATACGCCGTGCCGCTATCGCCGAGACTGATATTCACCGCGCCGCCATTGCCGCCCACGGCTCCGGTGCCTCCCAATGTCAGGCCAGCGGTCGCCGAGATCGTGGTTTCATCGCCAAGCGTAGTAGCCAGCACGGAGGAATCACCACCATTGCCGCCGCCCCCGCCAATGGACTGCGCGACAACAGCGTGCGAGCCATCTCCCAGCGTCGTGACGGTCGAACCGTTGTTCAGCACCACCTCAGTCACGCATGAACTGTCGTCTGCCGGGCAGGCATCGCCGCCAGAGCCGCCCGTGCCCCCAATCGCCGCCTCGAAGTTGAATGCGGCGGACACGCCTTCGCCAGTGGGTACGGCCAATACAAAGTCGCTGGCGCTCGAACTGCCGCCATTACCACCGCCTCCGCCTATGGTTTGCACCAGAATGCCGAATGAATCGTTGGGTGCATACGTATCCGGGTTGATGCTCGGGCTGGCGTAGTCCATCCCCGTTGCAATGTGTGAACTGCTCAGATTCACCGTCGCCGCATTGCCCGTCCCGCCAGACCCGCCGCTGCCGCCCACCACCAAGGCGGCATTAAAGCCCAACGTCGCATCGTAGTAGCTGGCATCGCCGCCGTTGCCGCCACCGCCGCCGATGGCTTGCACCAGCACGCCTGTGGAATGAGCACCGCCCGTGCTGATATTCAAATTGGAATAACCCACTTTGACCGAGGACGATTTGCCGCCATCGCCACCGCTACCTCCCAATTGCAAGGCTGCAAAAGAAGCGACGCTGGCGTTTTTGACACTGCCGCCAGTGCCGCCGCCGCCTCCGATGCTTTGCGCGATGATGCCGGGCGAGTAATTACCGTGGGTCACGATATTTCCGGTCGAATACGAGGTCGTGCCGCTGGAGCATCCGCCATGGTTGCTCAAGCAGACGTCCCCACCGTCGCCGCCACCACTGGCGCTGCCGCCAATTGCCACGGAAACCCCGACCGACGCCGTAAAAGTATCCCCGCCGTTGCCGCCGCCACCGCCTATGCTCTGCGCGATGACACCGGGGCTGAACTGGCCCGATGTGGTGATGCGCCCGAGATCACCGAACGTGACACTGCCGCCTGAGCCGCCGCCTCCTCCTGCACCACCCACGCCCATCACGCCGATGCTGTCGCCACCACTGCCACCGCCCCCACCGATGGACTGGCCCACCATCCCGATGGCAGCATTGCCCGTGGTAGTGATTGTCCCGCCGCTATTGTTGAGGACGACACTGCTGCCGTTCGATCCCGAGGTCCCATCAGATGAGTTGCCCCCCACACTGAGCAAACCGGTCGCACTGCCCGATGCCCCGCCACCGCCGCCGATCGATTG
>Ga0182743_1003921_pt1 | contig 11566 bp, 12 predicted proteins | sample eDN3rd30CKraftOP_FD_128522 | JGI IMG/M metagenome (GOLD analysis project Ga0182743, IMG submission 128522) | Enriched Organic Plus compost microbial communities from Emeryville, California, USA - eDNA 3rd pass 30_C Kraft OP (version 2) (version 2) ... | reverse complement strand
CTTAGGCCGACCTGCCGTCATAGTGCTTGATGGCGAGACGCTCCAGTTCCACGCCTTCCAGGCAACGTACATTGATCGCCGCCATCGGCGTGCCGTCTGGCATCGCGCCCTCGCCGTGGGTATGGATGCCGCAGGTCTTGCAGAAGTTGTGCTTGATGACGTGCCGGTTGAACGTATAGGTGCCGATGGCATCGGGTTCGGCCTGCAACTGCAGCGCCGTGCGAGGCACGAACCACAGCAGCGCGCCCTTGCGCGCGCACATCGAGCAGTTGCAGCCCATGGCCGAGTCCAGCGTGCCTTCCACCCCGAACGAGATCGCGCCGCAATGGCAGCTGCCTTGGTAATGCATGGTTTTTCCTCCTGGTTGCCGGCGTCTCGGCGGCGCCGCATGCCGACATTAGACGACCGCCACGGCGGCGGGACAAGGGCAAAACGTGTCATCATTTCGCCATGGCCGAGATTCCCCTGTTTCCCCTCAGCAATGCCCTGTTCCCGGCAGGCGTGCTGCGGCTGCGCATTTTCGAGGTGCGCTACCTGGACATGGTGCGCCGGTGCATTGCCGACGGCACGGAGTTCGGCGTGGTGGTGCTGCTGGCCGGCAGCGAGGTGCGCACGCCGCAAGGCGGCGAGACGCTGGCACAGGCCGGCGCCATGGCCCGCGTCGTGCAATGGCACGCCACCACGCCGACGCTGCTCGAACTGACGTGCGAAGGCACCACGCGGTTCCGGTTGGCGTCCGCGCAGCAGGGGCGCTATGGGCTCTGGACGGGCGAGGCCGAGCCGTTGCCAGCCGATCCGGCGTTGCCCATCCCGGCCGAACTGCAGTCCAGCGCCGATTCCCTGGGCCGGCTGATCGCGCAGATGCAGCGCGACGGCGTGCCGGTTCATGCCATGCCGCTGGCGCCGCCGTTTCGCCTCGACGAGGCGGCCTGGGTGGCCGATCGATGGTGCGAACTGCTGCCGCTGGCGCCGGCCGAGAAGGCGCGCCTGCTTGTCCTGCCCGACCCCGTCGAGCGCCTGCGCTATGTGCAGGATGCGCTCACGGGCCTGTTTCCCGACGAGGGCTGATCCGCCCCGTCTCCTCCGCATTTCCATGAGTACGACGATACGCATCGACGAAGAGCTGCGCAGCTACATCGATCCGCTGACCCCCGACGAATACGCCGCACTGGAGCGCAGCCTGCTGGCCGAAGGTTGCCGCGACGCGCTGGTGCTGTGGGGCGACCTGCTGGTCGACGGCCACAACCGCCACGCCATCTGCCAGAAGCACGGCCTGCCGTTTCGCACGGTGCAGAACGAACACTTCCGTTCGCTGGACGACGTGAAGCTCTGGATGATCGACAATCACCTGGGACGCCGCAGTGTGTCGGACTTCCAGCGCGGCGTGCTGGTGCTGCGCAAGAAGGAGATCCTGAAATCCCGGCCGGCGCCCGCACAGGCGGAAGGGGCGGTGGCTGCGGCGGCCGACGGGGCACCGCCCTGGGACGAAGCCGATGGCGCGCCGCCAGCCGCTGCGAATCCGCAGCCCGAGGCGGGTGCTGTCAGTGCCGCATCGTCGACCGCCCTGTCGCGCCAGGCCCTGGCTCGCGAGGCGCGGCTGTCCAGCGTGGCGCTGGGCCAGATCGAGAAAATCCAGCGGCAGGCCGCACCCGAAGTGGTGCGCGCGGTGCGGGCCGGCACCGTGTCGCTGAACGCGGCCGCGGCGGTGGCGACGCTGCCGGCCGAACGCCAGGCCGAGGCCGCCAGCGGCGGCGCCAAGGCGCTGCGCGAAGCCGCGCGCGAGGCACGGGCCATCCGCGCCGCGGCGCGCCCCGATCCCGCGCCGGCCGAGCCGCCGCCGTTGCCCGACAACGTCGAGGACTATCCCGCCGAGTTGGCCCGCCTGGCGCAGCGCGTGGCCGAATTGACGCAGGAGCGCGATGCGCTGAAGAAGCGCGTGGCCCAGCTTACCGTGGCGTTGGCCGAGGCACGGCGCGGAACGTCCTGAAGCACGGACGGAATGGCGACTATGCGGCGTCGGCGTGGCTCAGGATATTGACGAGGCGGCCGGCAGGATCCCGGACATAAAAGCGCCTGACACCCCATGGCTCGTCGGCCGGGCCGTACTCGACGGCCAGCCCGGCCGCTTCCACCCGCTGCAATACCTCGGCCAGGTCGTCGACCTCGATGGAGAGGTCAGGGACGGGCGTCCCCGAGCCGCCTTGGCTGGCGACGCTGACCTGCGGCCTTCCCAGCGTCGGCGGGGCGGCAAACGTGACGAGCCAGCCATGGTCCATGACGATCTCCAGGCCCAATATGTCGACGTAGAACGCCCGAGCCGCTTTCGGCTCGGGGGCGGCGATATTTGCAACGATCCGCTTGACGGCCATGGCTTCTCCTTTTTTAGCGCGGCAGCGCGCGCAGGGCCTGCACCAGCCGGTCGATCTCGTCGCGGGTGGTCAGGTAGCTGACCGAGGCGCGTGCGATCTGCTCCAGCCCGCGCGCCTGCATGTCGAGCGGCGTGTACGGCACGCCATTGCTGCCGATGGAGATGCCCTGGGCCGCCAGCATTTCCTGCACCTTGTGCGGCGGGTGACCTGCCAGCGCGAAGGCGACCAGCCCCGCGCGTTGGCGGCCCTGGTCCAGCAGCGTGACGCCAGGCACCTCGGCCAGGCACGCGCGCAGTTCCTGCGCCACGGTGTCGATGCGCGCGCGGATGGCGTTCAGGCCGATGTCCAGGGCCTCCTGCAGGGCATTGGCCACGCCGCAGCGCAGGGCGGGTGCGTATTCGGCCGATTCGAAACGGCCCGCGTCGGCCCGCAGCGCGGGATGGCCGTCGGGCCCGGGTGGGGCCGAATGCATGTCGACGACGGCCGGCTGCAGGCTGTCCAGAAATTCACGGCGCACGTACAGCAGGCCGGTGCCGCGCGGCCCGCGCAGCGCCTTGCGCGTCGGGCCGGTCAGCACGTCGCAGCCGACCTCGGCCACGTCGATCGGCAATTGGCCCAGAGCCTGCGCGGCGTCGACGAAGTACGGGATGCCGTGGCGGCGCGCCACGCGGCCGATGGCCGCGGCCGGATTGATCAGTCCACCGTTGGCCGCCACCCAGGTCAGCGCGACCAGGCGCACACGCTCGTCCAGCATGGCCTGCAGGGCGTCGGGGTCGACGGCGCCGCTGTCGTCCGAGGGGATCGTCTCGACCGTGGCGCCGGCGCGTTGGGCGGCCAGCCGCATGGCGGCCAGGTTGCCGCCCCATTCGTGGCGGGCCACCAGGATGCGTTCGCCGGCCCGCAGCGGCGCCAGCGCGGCGAAGGCGGCCGACCAGCCGGCCGAGTTGCCGGTGGTCAGCGCGATCTCGTCGGGCTGCGCATTGAGCAGCCGTGCCGCCAGTGTGCGTGGCCGCCCGGCTTGCTCGCGGGCCGCTACGCCGGCTTCCATGGGGCCGTGCGCGGCCTCGCGCGCCAGGTGCTGCTGCATGGCGTCCAGCGTGCCGGCCGAGGGCAGCGATGCCCCGGCATGGTTGAAGTGCACGGTACTGCGCACGCCCGGCGTGCGGTCGCGCAACGATTGAATGGCGGCGGGTGTAAGCAGGGCGGGCATGCGATCGGTTTCCTGCGAATCAGCGTAAAGAATATCCGGTCGCGCAACAAACGTGGCGACCGCGGTGGGGCGCATGGCCTGGGCCGCGGCCTGGCGGCGTTCAGGTGTCGCGCAGCGCGCGGCGGCTCAGGCCGCGTCGCCGGCGGCGCGCAGCGCTTCTTTCGCGGTCGCGACCGCGACTTCGCTGGGCAGGTGCACGCCGTTCTTGTGCGCCACGATCTCGGCCAGGATGGACAGGGCGATCTCGGGCGGCGTGCGGCTGCCGATGTACAGGCCGGCCGGACCGTGCAGGCGGGCCAGCTGGGCCTCGGTCAGCTCGAAATGTTCGCGCAGGCGTTGTACGCGCTTGGCGTTGTTGGCGCGCGAGCCCAGCGCGCCCACGTAGAAGGCCTCGGACTGCAGCGCGTAGATCAGCGCCATGTCGTCCAGCTTGGGGTCGTGCGTCAGCGCCACGATGGCGGTGCGCGCGTCGGGCTTGGCGGCCAGCACCACGTCATCGGGCATGTCGTGCGTGACGCGCACGCCAGGCACGTTCCATTCGGCGCGGTATTCGTCGCGCGGGTCGCACACCGTGACGTCGAAATCCAGGCCGTTGGCGATTTCGCACAGGTAGCGCGAAAGCTGGCCGGCACCGATGACGATGAGGCGATGGCGCGGCCCCAGCACGCACGAGAAGCGGTCCTCCTGCAGTTGCGGCTCGGCATCGGCCGGCGCCGCGCCAAGGGTGGCCTCGCCGCTGCGCATGTCGATCTCGCGGCGGATGGGCTCGCGCTGCTGCAGCCGGCGCACCAGCTCGTCGAGGCGGCTGCGCGCGGCCAGCGGCTCGATCACCAGCTGCAGCGTGCCGCCGCAGGGCAGGCCGAAACGGTGTGCGTCCTCGGCACGCACGCCATAGGTGACCACGGCGGGCACACCGCCCGGGCACAGCGCGCCGACGCCGGCGCGCCGTACCTGGTCGATCAGGTCGTCTTCGATGCAGCCGCCGGAAACCGAACCCGCGACCACCCCGTCCTCGCGGATGGCCATCATCGCGCCCGGCGGGCGTGGCGACGAGCCCCACGTGCGCACGACAGTAAGCAGAGCGGCCTGGCGACCGCGCTGCTGCCATTCCTGGCAGGCCAGCAGTACGTTCAGATCGGCGGCATGCATCGTAAGACTCCGGACATCAGGTGGTGACGGACGTGCCCAGCGGCAGGGTGCGCAGGCGCTTGCCCGTGGCGTTGAACAGCGCGTTGGCCACGGCCGGCGCCACCGGTGGCACACCGGGTTCGCCGACACCGCTGGGATGCTCGGTGGAGGGCACGATGTGCACTTCGACCTCGGGCATCTCGTTGATGCGCAGCACGGTGTAGTCGTGGAAGTTGCTCTGCTCGACCTCGCCGTTCTTCAGCGTGAGGGCTCCGTGCAGGGCGGCGGCCAGGCCGAAGCCGATGCCGCCTTCCATCTGGGCGCGAATCACGTCGGGATTGATCGCCACCCCACAGTCTACCGCGCAAACCACCCGGTCCACCTTGTAGCTGCCGTCCGCCGCCACGGTCACCTCGGCGACCTGTGCGACGAAGCTGCCGAAGGACTCGTGCACCGCCACGCCGCGGCCGCGCCGGGTGCCCTGCGGTCCGGCGGCCAGCGGCTGGTTCCACCCGGCGCGTTCGGCCGCCAGCTCCAGCACTTTGCGGTGGCGGGGGTGCGCCGACAGCAGTTGCGCGCGGTAGGCCACCGGATCCTGGCCGGCGGCCGCGGCGGCCTCGTCGATCAGGCTTTCGGCCGAGAACCCCGTGTGCGTGTGGCCCACCGAGCGGAACCACTGGACCGGCACGCGCACGTCGGCCGGCGCGTGCTGCTCCACCTGCAGGTTCGCGATTTCGTAGGGCAGGTCGGCCTGGCCTTCCACCGAGGTGGGGTCGATGCCGTCCTTCATCATGCCCGCGAACGGGGTGCCGGCCATGATGGACTGGCCCACCAGGCGCGCGTGCCAGGCGATGGGCTTGCCGGCGGCGTCCAGGCCCAGGCGCACGCGGTGCACGTTCAGCGGCCGGTAGTAGCCGCCGCGCGTGTCGTCCTCGCGCGTGTAGACCAGCTTGACCGGGGCGTTGATGCCTTGCTTGCGCGCCGCCCGGGCGATGGACACGGCCTCGACCAGGTAGTCGGCGTGCGGATTGGCGCGGCGCCCGAAGCTGCCGCCGGAATACAGCTGGGTCAGCGTGACGTTTTCGGGCGGGATGCCCAGCAGCTTGGCGATGACGTTCTGGTCGACGGTCTGGAACTGCTCGCCGTTCCAGATGTCGCAGCGCCGCTCGCCCAGTTGCACCAGGCAGTTCAGCGGCTCCATCGCGGCATGCGCCAGGTAGGGCACTTCGTAGTCGGCCTCGATGACCTTGGCCGCCTGCTTCAGCGCGGCCTCGACATCACCCTTGCGGGCGGCGATCTTGCCGGGCTTGCCGGCGGCCTCGCGGTATTGCGCCAGGATCTCGTCCGAGCCCTTGCCATAGGCCGGGGCGTTGTCCCATTGCACCTGCAGCGCGTCGCGGCCGGTGCGCGCGGCCCAGGTGTTGGTGGCCAGCACGGCCACGCCGGCCGGGCTGAAGTCGGTGCCGGGGAACTCGACCACCGCCTTCACGCCGGGCACGACCTTGGCGGGCGCGGGATCGAAGCCCCGCACCTTGGCGCCGAAGCGCGGGGGATGCACCACCACGGCCACCAGCATGCCAGGCAGCTTCATGTCCTGGGTGAAGATCGCCGTGCCGTCGGTCTTGGCGCGGGTGTCGGTGCGCGGCAGCTTTTCTTTGCCGATCAGCTTGAAGGCCGAGGGCGGCTTCAGCGTCACGTCGGCCGGCACTGGCTGCTTTGCGGCCGCGTCGGCCAGCTCGCCGAACGTGGCCTGGCGCCCGCTGGCGGCATGGCGCACCACGCCCTCGCTGACGGTGATGCCGCCGGCCTGCACCTGCCAGCGCTGCGCGGCGGCGGCCACCAGCATGGCGCGCGCGGCGGCGCCGGCGCGGCGCATGGGCTCGTAGGAATCGAACATGGCGGTGCTGCCGCCGGTGCCCTGGATGCCGCCCAGCGCGGCGTTGCCGTAATGCGCCTTGTCGGCCGGCGCGCCTTCGACGCGCACCTGGCGCCAGTCGGCGTCCAGTTCCTCGGCCAGCAGCGTGGCCAGCCCCGTGTAGACGCCCTGGCCCATTTCCAGGTGCTTGGCCAGCACGACGACCTGGTTGTCGGTGCCGATGCGCAGGAAGGCGTTGGGCGCGAAGGCGGCGCCGGTCTCGGGCGCGGCGACGGCAAACCGGGTGGCGGCGGGGCTTAGCGCCAGGCCCAGCACCAGGCCGGCGCCTTGCACGAAGCGGCGGCGGCTGACGTTGGCGATGGCGGGAGCGGGAAGGTAAGGCGTGTCCATGTGCGGGGCTCCCGGGTTATGCCAGCGCGGCCGCGGCATGGTGGATGGCGGCGCGGATGCGCACGTAGGTGGCGCAGCGGCAGATGTTGCCGCTCATTGCCGCGTCGATGTCCGCGTCGGTGGGCTTGGCGTTCTGGCGCAGCAGCGAGACCGCCGACATGATCTGGCCGGACTGGCAGTAGCCGCATTGCGCCACTTCCAGTTCGCGCCAGGCGTTCTGCACCGCCTGGCCGACCGCGTCGGCGGCCACGCCTTCGATGGTGGTGATCTTCTGACTGGCCACGGCCGAGACGGGCGTGACGCACGAGCGGATGGCGTTGCCGTCGGCGTGCACCGTACAGGCGCCGCACAGCGCCATGCCGCAGCCATACTTCGTGCCCGTCAGGTTGGCGACGTCGCGCAGCGCCCACAGGAGCGGCATCTCGTCCGGAACGTCGACAGAGGTGGGCTTGCCGTTGATGTCGAGGGTTGGCATCGCGGTGTCTTCCTTCTTTGCGTTGCGGCGCGTGCTCGAATGGCGCCGTTGCGCAAGGATAGGGAAACCCCGGATGCCAGGGCAATGCCGATTACTGCCGGTTTCTTGCCTGATCCTGCGAATGTGCGGCAGGACGGGTGCGGCCTAGCCGCAGCGCAGCGCCTCGATGGCGTTGCTCTTGTCGAGGATGATGTTCAGCCGCGTGGCGTTGTATTCCATCGTCATCACCTCGCCGGGCCGCAGCACGCGTACCGAACGCGAGCCCGAGCCCTGGCGGGCGGATTCGGAGACGCGTTCGGAAAAGGCCTGGCCCAGCATGTTCTGGATAGGCTGGGCATCGCACGCGGCGCGGGAGGCCGATGGCGTGCCGGCCTGGGCCGTCTGGCCGGCGGGTGCCGCGGGCTGCTGCGTGGCATTGCCGGCGCGCTGCGGGCCGGCGGCGCAACCCGCCAGGCCGGCGGCTAGCGCGAGGGTAAGCAGTTTCCGGATCATGGCCTTTCTCCGTGCGTGCGTGGAACGGAAAGGCCATCATAGACGAGACGGGCGCGGATGCCAGCCCGGCTGTCCGCCGGGTCGGTGGCCGGCGCCAGGACTACCGGGCGGCGGCCCGTTGTGTTTATCCCCGCCGCGCGCGCACGGCGGCCGCCAGCTCGTCCAGCAGCGGCTCGGTCTGTGCCCAGCTCAGGCAGGCGTCGGTGATGGACACGCCCGGGCGCAGCGGCACGCCGGGCTTGAGATCCTGGCGGCCGCCCTCGAGGTGGCTTTCGATCATCACGCCGACGATGCGGCGGTCGCCGCCGGCCACCTGGCCGGCCAGATCGCGCGCCACGTCGATCTGGCGCTCGTGCTGTTTGCTGGAGTTGGCGTGCGAGCAGTCGACCATGACTTGCGGGCGCAGGCCGGCTTTCTCGAGCGCGCCGCAGCACGCGTCGATGCTGGCGGCATCGTAGTTGGTGCCCTGTTTGCCGCCACGCAGGATGACGTGGGCGTCGTCGTTGCCGCGGGTCTCGAAGATGGCGGCCATGCCCATTTTGGTCATGCCCATGAAGGCGTGGCTGGCGCGGGCGGCCACGATGGCGTCGGCCGCCACCTGGATGCCGCCGTCGGTGCCGTTCTTGAAACCCAGCGGGCAGCTCAGGCCGGAGGCCAGCTGGCGGTGGCTGGGACTTTCGGTGGTGCGGGCGCCGATCGCGCCCCAGGCGACCAGATCGGCGATGTATTGAGGGCTGAGCAGGTCGAGGAACTCGGTGCCCACCGGCAGGCCCAGCCCGCCGATCTCGAGCAGCAGCTCGCGCGCGCGGCGCAGGCCTTCGTTGATGCGGAAGCTGCCGTCCAGGCGCGGGTCGTTGATGTAGCCCTTCCAGCCCACCGTGGTGCGCGGCTTCTCGAAATACACCCGCATCACCACCAGCAGGTCGCGCGCCAGGGCGTCGGCGGTGGCTTTCAGGCGGCGGGCGTAGCCCATGGCCTGGCCGTGGTCGTGGATGGAGCAGGGGCCGACCACCACCACCAGGCGGTCGTCGCGGCCGTGCAGCACGTCGGCGATGCGGCGCCGGCTGTCTTCGACCAGGCGCTGCAGCGATTCGGGCAGCGGCAGTTCGTCGAGCAGCAGGGCGGGAGAGATGAGGGGCCGGACGGCGCCGATGCGCACATCGTCGATGCGGGTGAGGTCCTGCGTGGCGTCGGCCTGGCCGACTTCGTGGTCACGCGTGGGGTCGTCGATACGGGGGGTCAAGGCAGTTCTCCGGCGCGGCGGCGCGCGCATGGCGCGATTATCGCATTGCGGCGCGGCCGCTGCCCGGCGGCAACTTGCCTTTGGGACCGCTGCTAGCGGCGGGCGGCCAGCGTCCAGGCGCCCGCGGCCGCCAGGAGCGACCCGCCCGCCAGGTTGAAGACGCGGTGGGCGCGCGGCGTGGCCAGCAGCCGGCGCGCCTGCGCCGCGAAGCCGGCATACAGCGTGGCATTGGCCGTGGCCAGCGCCACGAAAGTCAGCGACAGGGTCCACAGTTGCGGCGCCACCGGCGCGTCCGGCCGGATGAACTGCGGCAGGAAGGCGACGAAGAAGATGATGCCCTTGGGATTCAGCGCCGTGACCATGTAGGTGTTGGCGAACAGCTTCCAGCGCGAGGCGGCGAGCGTGTCGGCCGCCTGCTGGGCGGCCGGCCGCACGCCGGCGCGCAGCAGTTTGGCTCCCAGGTACAGCAGGTACAGGCCGCCAAGGGCTTTCACCACAGTGAACCAGAACGCCGAGGTGGCCAGCAGCGCGCCCAGGCCCAGCAAGGACAGGAGCAGCGCGGTCGAGTCGCCCAGCGCCACGCCGGCCACCAGCGGCAGCCGGGCGCGCGCGCCGTGGCTGGCCGAGTAGCCGATCACCGCCAGGATGGTGGGCCCGGGGATGATGAGCAGCACCGCCGCGGCGGCGACGAAGGCAAGCCAGGTTTCGAGCGTCATGGGGGCGTTCTTGAAAGACAGGGGCGGGAAGCAGGCCGCGGGCGCGTCAGCGCCGGGTGTCCAGGGCCAGGCGCACCGCCAGGCCGGCCAGCACGGTGCCCATCAGCCAGCGCTGGACCGCCAGCCATAGCGGGCGGCGTGCCAGGAAGCGCGAGATGGAGCCCGCGGCCGTCGCGATCAGTGCATTGACGCTGACGCTGACCACCACCTGCGTAAAGCCCAGCGCCAGCGACTGGGCCAGGACGCTGCCGCGCGCGGGGTCGATGAACTGCGGCAGCAGCGACAGATAGAACATGGCGATCTTCGGGTTGAGCAGCGCGGTAAGCAGTCCCATGCCGAACAGCTGGCGCGGGCTGCTGTGCGGCAGCGCGCGCACCTCGAAGGGAGAGTGCCCGTTGCTGCGCGTGGCCTGCCAGGCCAGGTACAGCAGGTAGGCCGCGCCGCCCAGGCGCAGTGCGTCGTAGGCATAGGGCACCGACAGCAGCAGGGCCGTCAGGCCGAAGCTGGCGCACAGCACGTAGAACATGCAGCCCAGGGCCACCCCGCCCAGCGACACCAGCCCGGCGCGCCGCCCCTGCGACAGCGAGCGCGACACCAGATAGATCATGTTGGGTCCGGGGGTGAGGACCAGGCCCAGGGCGAGCAGGGCGAAGGCAAGCCAGGCGGTGGTATCGGGCATGATGGCGGGGCGGAGCAGCGGAAGAAAACGCCAGGATAGCGGGATTCTGTATCGATGCAGGCGGGCCGGGGCGCCGCGTCGCTGCCCCGGCCCGTCCGGGGATCATGCCGCCGGCGTGCGCATCGTGACGAACTCCTCGGCCGCCGTCGGGTGGATGCCGATGGTCTCGTCGAAGATCCGCTTGGTGGCCCCGGCCCGCAGCGCCACCGCCAGGCCCTGCACGATCTCGCCCGCGTCGGGGCCCACCATGTGGCAGCCCAGCACGCGGTCGGTGTCGGCATCCACCACCAGCTTCATCAGCGTCTTCTCCTGCGACCCGGTCAGCGTCAGCTTCATGGGGCGGAAGCGGCTTTCGTACACGCGCACATTGTGGCCGGCCGCGCGGGCGGACTCGGTGGTCAGGCCGACCGTGCCGATGTTGGGCAGGCTGAAGACGGCCGTGGGGATCAGGTTGTAGTCGACCTTGCGGTATTCCTCGGGATGGAACAGGCGGCGCGCCACCGCCATGCCCTCGGCCAGCGCCACGGGCGTCAGCGGTACGCGATTGATCACGTCGCCCAGCGCAAGGATCGAGGGCTCGGCCGTGCGGTACTCGTCGTCTACCTCGATGAATCCCTGGCTGTCCAGCTTCACGCGGGTGTTCTCCAGGCCCAGGCCGTCGGTCATGGCGCGCCGGCCGGTGGCGTAGAACACGCAGTCGGTCTCCAGGGTTTCGCCGCTGCGCAAGGTGACGAGCAGGGTGCCGTCGGGCTGGCGATCGATGCGCGCCGGGTCGGCGTTGAAGCGCAGGTCCAGGCCTTTCTTGATCAGTTCGTCGCGCAGGTGCGTACGCACGCCGCCGTCGAAGCCGCGCAGGAACAGCTCGCCGCGGTAGAGCTGCACCACCTGGGCGCCCATGCCGTTGAAAATCGAGGCAAACTCGACGGCGATGTAGCCGCCGCCCACCACCACCACGCGGCGCGGCAGCTCCTTCAGGTAGAAGGCCTCG
>Ga0182743_1003916_pt1 | contig 11570 bp, 6 predicted proteins | sample eDN3rd30CKraftOP_FD_128522 | JGI IMG/M metagenome (GOLD analysis project Ga0182743, IMG submission 128522) | Enriched Organic Plus compost microbial communities from Emeryville, California, USA - eDNA 3rd pass 30_C Kraft OP (version 2) (version 2) ... | reverse complement strand
TATCGGGTTCAAGGCGATTGTGTGCCCCTTCGACACGCGCCCACACGCCCTTGTCGTCAACGGCGGCACCTGAGGCTTGCCCATCGCCGTTCCGTCCCGTCCAGTAGCGCTCGCCAACACGTTCCTGCAGGGTCGGCAGCTTGTTGAGCGCCTGCATGTTCTGCAGATAGCCTTCATAAACCGGAACCGACGGGCTGTAGCGTGGATCTGGACCGGGGCCTGGATTGTCAAGCTGGCTGGTCAGATACCAATTGCCATCGTTGCCGCCTGTGCCGGGTCCCTGCTGCAGCGTATAGGCATACGCCCCGCCGGAAACCGCCTGCTTGCCGTCCTTGGTGACAAAGTCACCCAGCAGCGAGAAGGTGCCGTTCGACTGGCCACCGACATCGACCACTTCGATGCCGTTGACGGTCTGCGCGCCAAGTCCACCGCGATTGATGACCTTCAGGTTGGTGTTGCCGGAGGTGTCGCCACCGACCTTCAGCAGGTCGGTTGTGGAATCATCCCCATTCAGCACGCTGTTGATGACGACCATGCCGCCATTGCCGACATAGTTGCCGGCAACAGTCAGCGTGGTGCCGCCCGAACCGCCGAAATTGACTGTGCCGGAATTGGACAGTCCCGCCATGTCGGTGTCATAGCCGCCAAGGCCGACGAGAGCATTGTTTGCAACGGCATAAGTGGATGCGCTGGAAAAAGCACCCGCCGCGCCTTGCACCAGAGCGCCGCCATTGACATTAGTCTGGCCCGCATAGCTGCCGGTGCCGGAAAGCGTCAGCGTGCCATTGCCATTCTTGGTGAGCCCCCCGGGGCCGGAGATCTGGCCCGACAGTGTGAAGTCGGCAAGCGTTTCGATCGTTCCGCCCAGCGCATTGAGCGTCATGTCGCGCGCCGAAGTGAACGATGCCGTGTTCCGTAAGGTGCCGCCATTGAACGTTACCCTACCTGCCGACGCGCCGAGGTTCTCGTCGCTTGAGATCGTCAAGGTGCCGCCGGACAAAGTCCACGGCGTGACTTCCGATGTCGTTCCTTCCAACGTCCAGGTGCTCCTGCCGACTTTCTCGTAGATGCCGAAGCCCCGATATTGCGCCGCCGCGCCGATCTCTGAGACATCAAAGCTCGCATCGGCATCACCGCCCAACCTCAGCGTGTCGGCCCCGCTGAACGCAACGACGTTGCCGGTGATGACAGATCCCGCCCAAATCTCCAGCGTATTAACCCCGCCCAGGAAGGTGACGGCGTTGGCCAGCACGGTCGGCGGTGCGCCTGTGCCTGTACTCTCCCCGCCCATCGCGCCAGAAATGCTACCGGCATTGATTAAGATGATATCGCTGCCCTTGACGCCTTCGCCGCCCAAACCGCCACGGGGGCCCGACGTATTGTCCAGGAGGTTCGCAGTGAATCTGCCTGCACCGCCCACGCCACCGGTGATCGTCCCGCTGTTGGTGAGTCCGCCACCTGCAGCGAGGATCGCGCCCATACCTCCTCCGCCGCCAGCACTCGCGCCGAGGGCACCACCACCCGCGCCGCCAGTCACCGTGCCGCCTGCGGCCACCGCGACTTGCCCGGTGGAGAATATGCCTGCGCCGCCGCCGCCGCCGGCGTAGTTGTTCGCACCAAAACCAGCTCCGCCCGTCACGCTACCGGTCGCGGTGATCGTGAGCGCCTCATTGGTGGTGACGCCCACTCCGCCGCCGCCACCGCCGCCGGTGGTATTGACGTTGTTGACATTTGGTTGCCCAGCGCCGCCCGTACCGCCGGTGACAGCGGTTTTTAGCGTGGTGTCCGTAGTTAGCGTCAATCCCGCTGCGCCGGTCGCCCCAGCAGCACCATAGACTTGGCCGACGCCGGCGCCAAAGCTGCCACCGCCCTTGGCCCCACCAGGCGCGCCATTGCCAGTGGTGAGATCGACCGCGCCTCCTCCTCCTGCGCCGCCGACGCTCGCCAAGGGGGCAAATTCACCATTCTTGCCCGTCGCTTGGGCCAAGGTGCCGTCCGTGCCACCTGCGCCCGAAGGGGAAGAGACTACAATCCCTGCGTGGCCGCCATCGGCCAAGGTCGGTGACGCGCTCAAAGCGAGCGACCCGGCCAGCGCGACGATGGAAACACCGTTATGCCATGAGTACTTGTCGGCGATCCGCGCTGCGAAGGAGACGGATCGGTTATGTATTATAAGCATGAATGGTCCTCTGGTGCGGGGGAGCCCCCAAGGTTGACAATGACTTCCGCGAACGGACGCCGCGGAAAAAATCTCACCTTCGGACTGATCCGAAGGCGGGTTAACAGGGTCAGCGTGATCGTAACAGACTGCCCAAGTCGGCATCGGCCGCAGCAACGACCGGCCGAAAACTTGTGCCACCCAAGACTGTGTGAACTGCTGCCAGCGTCGTCGCCAGGCAAACAATGCAGAAACTCGTCAGAAATTCGCATTTGCGGCTTTTGAGCCCGTTGTAGGAAGCGCCTCCAGCGGAGCGTTTCCGCATATTCCGATCCCCCCAAAGACGGCAACTGCGATTCGATATGCCAATAATAATACATGCTTTAAAAGTAAAATGAAGTGTAATAAAAGTGATTAAAATTGTATTATAATAAGATATTGAACTTTATTAGCAATAACTTATAAATATAGCATTACATCTCTGCGGCAGCGAAAGTCTTCTCGCCCCCGCTAGCAACATGAACGTCGCCATTTAGTGTCTTCCACCGCCTTTTGGCCTTCGTCGGCAAGGTCCGATTTAGACAGTTACCGAGCTATTCTCTGCGCTGTGGAACCATAAACTGGCACACCAGATGCAAAATGCGATGAGTTTAATTGCAGCAAGGAAATAGGCTTTTTTTTGCGCCGTAACGCGTGGCAAGACAACGAAAGCTCCTTCCCCAACCGTTCAGCCCGTTCAGCCCGTTCAAGAACCATTCTAAATATCGGGTCCGGAACACTGATTGCGAAATACCCGGCCTGCATCCGGAGACCCCGAGATAGGTCGCAAAGTCGAACTTTTGGTTATGCTTCCAGCACAATTGTGTGCACGGTCGCAGCCTGCGCAGCTTCTAGCGAATAGACAAGCGGACAATGGCGACCCTCCTGCCAGCGGAGAAGGAGGTCCGTATAATGGGGCGAGCCCGGCAGACCAGACTGCCCCGGATTGTTGACGAACAAGCTGTTGTCCCATTCCCCCACGTCAATTACCATCCGAACTGATGGACCGGCCAGCACCGAAAAATCGTTCAGCCGGTAATTGGCATAATTGAGGGTGGAACTGCTGCCACCCAGCTCCAAAGCATCAGGAGACCAAACCGCATCCGTCAGGGATTGCAAGGGATGAGATAGCTTTAATTGATGAACAAGGCCCCATGACCATTCGTCCGGTCTCTCTCCCATCAATGACACGCATTCTGCCCAGGCGTCATCAACACTTTGTGCAATATCCTTGTGGACGTCTCCAACTGGCACCGCTTCTTCCAGCCATTCCACGATGCTGGGAGCATCGAACGGCATGAGCATCGGAATGATATGGGGCTCCGCGCCTTCCCTTCGGGCGACAAGTGGGCCGAGATGCTTGCTGAGCCAAACTTCAAATAAAGCGGCAGGAGCTGAATTTGCTGCCAGATTACCGTCCCAGTTTCGAAGCAGTTGCCATGCGGCGGTTTCGTCCGTCACCTCCATCGCTTTCAGGCATTTCAGAGCGCGCGCAGCAATCGGCGAAAAGGTCGAACATTGCAATTCCACGCAATCCTCAAGGGAAATCAGCGTATCGCTCGACAGTTCCCGATGCAGCGTGTCATGCCTGCTGCTGTCGAGCCATTCATAGCCGATGGTCGGGCTTGCCGCAGCCCACTCATCCGGTACGTTCATCGCATTGGCGGTCGCGATGAAACCACGCGCGGGATTGATCTCGGACGGCCCTGCTTGCGGGAGCAGATAACCGTTCCATTCGTAGCGCCCATCACCGGGAACGGGTAACAAGCCATCCCAATTCTGACGTATGGGCGACGCACCGGAAGGTTTCCATGCAATCTTATTGGTCGTATCCGCGTAAATGTGATTGACGGACGGACAGCCCCATCCATTCAATGCTTCGGCGTATTCCGCATAGCTTCTTGCCTTCATGACGGAGAGGCTGGCCATGTAAGGTGCCATACCAGCATCCATCCAGACGGTTCGCAATCCAAAAGCCCTGTTGTTCTCAGCATCCCGATAGATGACAGGGCCATGGCGGGTAAACTCCAGCGTCACCATCTGGTCTGGACAACCTTTTACTGGAACGGCTTCCGTAATGGTCGTGACTTTTTCCCAACCATCCCGATAGGCATATTGTTCAGGATCATCTTCACGGGTCCGATAGACATAGATATCTTCCTGGTCCGCCCCGAAAATGGTGAGCCCGAAAGCGGCAGTCCCGTTATGGCCCATCGATATCCCCGGCACCATCGGTTCACCGGCACCGATCACATCAAGGCCCGGCGCAGACAGATGCACTACGTAACGGATAGACGGCAAGACATGCGTTCGATGCGGATCAAGCGCCAGTATCGGGCGCCCTGTAGTGGTTTTCTCGGCTGAGATTGCCCAATTATTTGAGCCTTCTTCGAAGGAAGCCCTGATGATCTCTCCAGAGGGCGCAACGGTCGTCCAGAGAGCTGCGTTCTCAAGCGTGGCCGCAAGCCTGTCAGGGGAAAAGGTCGCCGGACTGACGGCAAGGTTGAAATCACGCAGAACTCGATCCGTCATGATCGCCGGATCAAACCCGTTGACCGGCTTTGAGACAACGCCATGCGACAACTGCTTGCGCAACCTATCAAGCCTTGCGCCAAGCTCGCTTCCAACAGCTGCCATCACCTTTGATCGTAACAATTCGGAAGATGCATTGCGTGTTAGCGAGTGGGTTCGCACACGCACCACATCTTCCGCCTTCCATCGGTCGGGGCGATGGCCAAGCAGCGTAAATTCCGGCGGAAGTGGTATCGAACCCGCATCGCAGGCATCGATATAGGTATTGATCCCGTTGGCGAATGCGGAGCAGATTTCTTCCGAGTGAGGACCGTAGGCTTTCCATTCGGGTGCCATATCGCCACGATAGAGAAACAGCCGCGCTGCCCTGTCCTGTTCGAGATAGCCGGGACCGAAATCCCGCGCCAGCAGACCAAGACCGCGCTTGCGCGCGATATCGATCTGCCAGAGGCGATCACGTGCGGCATTCCAGCCTTGCGCGAAGAAAAGATCATGAAGATTGTTCGCCTGGATATGGGCTACTCCCCACCGGTCCACCCTGATCGTAACATCTTCCTTAAGGCCTGGAACCTCATGGGCTGCAAGTCGCTTCTCGTCGCGCATGGCCGCATCCGTTTTGTTCAGTTGAGCCGCAGAAACAGCCCTGCGTGGAGACGCGCCCGTTCTATCAGGCTGTCCTCGAAGATATGTTCACCCAGGGTATGGAGACCTTCGCCCCGAACGCCGATGGAATCGAGCGTCGGCACGCCAAGTGCGCCTGTGAAATTGCCGTCCGAACCACCACCCGAACTCTGGGCCGTCATCGTGAAACCTATCTCCTTCGCAATATCGTTGGCGAAGTTGAAGAGCTCCATGTCCTGCGGCTGCCCGTGATCCCAAACCGGGCGCGTGACGCCACGCGTCACGATGAATTCCACATCATCTTTCACGCCGGCAAGCGCCAGGATGCGAGAAACACCCTCTTCCAGATCCTGCTGGGTCTTGGCCATGCTGAGTGCTTCCGCCTTGCAGCTCGAAGATACGCAATTGACCCATTGTCCCGCATGAATGACACCGACCGAGAAGGTGCAGTCATCCGTCGTCAAAGCTTCGATCTCCAGTATCTTTTCTGACATGCGGCGGATGGCGGAACGGCCTTCCTGAAGCATCCAGCCAGCATGGCTCGGACGTCCTACAGTTTCGAGATTATAGCGCGCAATCGCGTAACGTCCCACGACGGCCCCGCCGTCGCGACGCGCCGGCTCAGGGACAAGCACATATTTGTTCTTGAGCGCTTCCTGCTCGATCAGATCACGCGTGGAAGGCGTTCCGACTTCTTCATCGGGCGTCAGCAGGAACGTCACCGGCAGCTTTGTCGTCAGTCCCGAACGGGCGATCTGGCGCATTGCCTCGAGGGCCACGAAATTGCCGCCCTTCATATCCTGGATGCCCGGCCCGTAAATCTTGCCGTTCTCGCGGCGATAAGGGTTCACATTGATAACGCCGAGCGGATGGACCGTATCGAGGTGGCCGGAAACCAGAATACCCGGCTTGCCCTGATCCACATGCGGAAAACGGGCGCGCAACGACCCGCCAAAGCCCATGCGCCCGGGTATGATTTCCACGCTCGCACCGGCAGCAGCAAAATCATAGGCCGCAGTGTCAACCATGCGGTTCACGGCGGTCGCGTCGAAGGTCGGACTTTCTGTTTCGATCCATGGACGCAAGCGGGCAATCATATCATCGAGATCAAACGGCAATTCATGCGCACTCATGCGGAAAGTTCCTTATTCACTGGCAAACGGGTTTCCACGATCCGGGCGTAGATCGACGATCCGATTGGCAACGTCGCGGGATCGAGCGTAAAGGCGGGATTGTGGAGGGCGGCTTTGCCGCCATGCAGCACATTGATGTAAGCACCGGGAACGCGGGCGAGCATGTCGGCGAAATCCTCGCTGCCCATGAAGGCGGGGCAATCATCGATCACGTTTTCCTCGCCCAGCACATCGCGTGCTGCGGCGATATAAGCGTCGGTTAATTCATGATCGTTGCGCAGAACATCAAACACGTTGCGGATATCGACATCGACAGCAATGCCGTAACCTGCAGCGATACCGGCACAGATCTCGCGCAGGCGGGTTTCGGCAAGATCGCAGACCCGCTTTTCGAAATAACGGATCGTGCCGGTGATCGTGGCGACTTCCGGCACGATGTTATAGGCGCTGCCGGTATGGAATTGCGTGCAGGAGACGACACAGGCCTCCGTAGCTGGAATATTGCGGGACACGATGGTCTGCAGTTGGCCGACGAGATCGGCACCGATCACCAGCACGTCACGCGCATTATGCGGCTGGGCCGCATGGCTGCCCTTGCCGGTCAGCTTGATGTCGAAAAAGCTGGCGCCCGCCATGGCTGCGCCCTTGCGGATCGCGGCTTTGCCCAATGTACCAAGAGGCTGATTGTGCATTCCATAGATTTCATCACAGGGAAATCGCTCGAAAAGCCCTTCCGAAATCATCCTGCGCGCTCCACCAAGGCCTTCTTCGGCTGGCTGGAAGACGAAAACCGCGCTGCCTTCGAAATTGCGTGTTGCCGCCAGATACTGTGCGGCGCCAAGCAGCATTGTCGTGTGTCCGTCATGACCGCAGGCATGCATGCGCCCCGGATTCTGCGAGGTGTAAGGGACGCCGGAAATCTCATCGATGGGCAGCGCGTCCATATCGGCGCGCAGGCCGATGCGGCGATTGCCACCATTGCGCCCCTTCAGTATGCCGACGACGCCGGTGCTGGCGATGCCGGTATGAACTTCATCGAAACCCCATCTTTCCAGCAGACCGGCCACAACGCCGGAAGCGTGTTTCTCCTCGAAGCCAATTTCGGGATGACGATGAAGATCTTCGAAAACCGCGCGCATCTCGCCGGCTTTCTCCTCAATAAACGGTATGATGGGCATGATTTCATTCCTGTTTGAAACTTTGAAGAGGGACCAGGGCTGCCACCGGCAGCCCTTCGATCAGGCTGCAGGACGTCCCGCGGCAAAATCCCAGAAGCGGCCCGGGGCGGCTTCGATCAACGAACGCGTATAGTCGTGGGAAGGATTGCCGAGCACGTCCGCGGCGTTACCCTGCTCTACAACCTGGCCGTGCTTCATTACCAGCACTTCATCGCAAATCTGTGCCGCAACACGCAGGTCATGCGTGATGAAAATGATCGCGATGCCGGTATCCTTCTGCAATTCTGCCAGAAGATCGAGAACCTGCGCCTGCACGGAGACATCGAGCGCAGACACGGCTTCGTCGGCAACGAGAATGTCCGGGCGAAGAGCGACGGCACGCGCAATCGCGATGCGCTGGCGCTGCCCGCCCGAAAACTGATGCGGATATCGTTTCAGCGCATCTTCCGGCAATGAAACGATCTTGAGCAAACGCCTCGCTTCGGTGACCGCATCCTCATAGGGAACGCCATAGTTCAGCGGCCCTTCGGTCAGGCTCTGTTCGATGGTCCAGCGGGGATTGAGCGAGCGGAACGGATCCTGAAAGACGACCTGAAGTTTTTTGCGGAACGGCTTCATGTCGCGTTTTCCAAGGTGAGCAATGTCGCGTCCGCCCACGACGATTTCTCCCTCCGTCGGCTCGATCAGGCGCATGATCGAACGCGCCACGGTGGTTTTGCCTGAACCGGATTCGCCAACAATGCCGAGTGTTCGCCCCGGCTGGAGGTCGAAGCAGACCGCGCGCGATGCCTTGACGCCTGGCTTTCTGCTGAAAAGGCCGCCGCTTCGATAAGTCATACCGAGATCACGCACCCGGATGACGGCTTCGCGCTCTTCCTGCCCGCGCGCAGGGCGAGGAATGAGACTTGGTACGGAGCCAAGCAGATCCTTCGTGTATTGCTGTTGAGGTTCAGACAGAACCTGACGAATGGAGCCACGCTCCACGATTTCGCCGCTGCGCATGACGCAGACCCAGTCCGCGATCTCGGCAACGACGCCCATATCATGCGTGATGAACAGAACCGCTGTTCCGTGCTTTTCCTGTAGCTCCGCGATCAGGGACAGAATCTGCTTCTGTGTCGTCACGTCGAGCGCTGTGGTCGGCTCATCTGCAATCAGAACCACGGGCTCCAGGATAAGCGCCATGGCAATCATGATGCGCTGGCGCTGCCCGCCGGACAACTGATGCGGATAGCTTTGATAGATGCGTTCCACGTCCGGCAGATGGACCTGCTCCATGATATTGATGACTTTGTCACGCTTGGCGGCAGCCGTCAGCCCGGTATGGATATCCAGAACTTCCGTGATCTGCTCTCCGACCCGCATCACAGGATTGAGTGCGGTCATCGGCTCCTGAAAGATCATTGAGATGCGCGTGGCGCGCATCTTCTTCATATCAGCTGGCGAAAGTTGCAGCAGGTCCCGCCCGTCAAGGCGAATTGCACCACCTGTCACGCGCAGTGCGTTTTGCGGCAAAAGCCCCATGGCCGTGAGGGATGTGACGGATTTTCCCGAACCCGATTCTCCTACGAGACAGACGGTTTCGCCTTTTCGAATATCGAAGCTCACGCCGCGAAGTACAGGCGTGCCGGCGGGCAGCGCCACGGCAAGATTATCCACTTCCAACACGACAGGCTCTGCTGAAAAGTCACGATTTCGCAGTTCCATGTCAGCCCTCCCGCTTTTTCAGGCGCGGATCGAGCGTATCGCGAGCCGCATCGCCCAGAAGGTTGATAGAAAGGACGCATAGCGTCAGCAAAAGTCCCGGCCAGAGCACGATCGACGGCTTGATGCGAAAGAACTGGCGCCCTTCCGCCATGATGTTCCCCCAGGTCGGTATCTCGGTGCTGATGCCAGCTCCGAGAAAGGAAAGAATTGCTTCGGTAAGGATCGCCGATGCAACGATATATGTGCCCTGCACGATCAGCGGTGCCATTGTGTTCGGCAGAAGATGACGAAACAGGATTTTCGGTGTGCTGGAACCGAGCGCCAAGGCGGCCTCGACATAAGGCTCCTCTCTGGCACTGAGAATGACTGAACGGACCAGACGCACCACCCGGGGAATTTCCGGAATGGTGATCGCCACGATCACCGAGCCAATGGAGGGCCCATTAAGCGCGACCAGCGCAATGGCGATCAGGATTGAGGGCATCGCCATCAGAGCATCCATCATGCGCATGATGATCGCATCGGCCGTTCTGAAGAAACCCATCAGGCCAATGAACACACCGACCGCAATCGATGCCGCAGCCGCAAAAATCCCGATGAGGAGGGAAATGCGTCCCCCGAGGATCATACGTGAGAAAAGGTCCCGGCCATAATTGTCCGTGCCAAGCAGATATTCGTCCGAGGGTGGCTTGAGGCGCATCATCGGATTCATGGCCAGCGGATCGTGGGGCGCGATCCACGGAGAGACAAGGGTGAGAAGAATGATTGCGGCGAGAAGCAAGGCAGCAATCAGCGGTCCGATGCCAACGCGGGCGACGCGCGGCAGCGAAAACAGGCGAAGCATCCAGTGCATGCCAGCCGATGTCGATTCTGTGCGCATCAATAACGAATCCTCGGGTCGAACAATGTGTATGAAAGATCGATCAGCAGATTAACGAACACATAGAGTGCACTCGTCAGCAGGATCATGGCCTGAATTACCGGATAATCACGGGCAAGCACCGCATCGACCGTCAGGCGGCCGATACCGGGTATGTTGAAGATGCTTTCGGTAACCACGACGCCGGAGATCAGCAGCGCAAACCCCGTCCCCACAATGGTAACGACAGGCACGGCCGCATTTTTCAAAGCGTGCACGAACAGAAGACGGCGATCACTCACACCTTTGGCGCGCGCGGTGCGGATATAATCCTCGCCCAGAACGTCCAGCATCGCTGCCCGGGTCATGCGGGCAATCAGTGCGATATAGATGGAAGCCAGTGTCAGCGCAGGCAGGATTGCCCGTTCCATGAAGGCGCCCAAACCCGCCGAGATCGGCTTGAACCCCTGTACCGGCAGCCAGCCCAGATTGACCGAAAAGACCAGCAACAGCACATAGCCGACAAGAAAAACCGGGACGGAAAAGCCGAGGACGGAAAAGCTCATTACCAGATAGTCAATCCACGAGCGGTGGCGCCATGCGGCAAGTACACCCATAGGGATAGCGACAAGGACCGCGATGATGATGGTCAGGACAGCGATCGAAATCGTCGGTCCGATGCGCTGCGAAACCATATCAAGAACAGGCACGCCCGAAATCAGCGAAACACCAAGATCGCCCTGAAAGATCCTTCCCATCCATGTGAAATATTGCGTCAGGATCGGTTCATTAAGGCCCATGGCCTCACGAATACGCTCCAATTGCTCCGTCGTCGCAGCATCCCCCGCGAGAATTGCAGCCGGATCGCCCGGCGTCAGTCTCAGGAGGAGGAATACGAAAATCGATACCAGCAACAACACCGGCACCAGTGCAAAAATGCGTTTTAGGAGATAGACAGCCATATGCACGCCCCGCGTGATGCGGAACCGGTAGGAAAAACCGGCTCCGCGGTGGACTGGGAGTTATCGCGCCTAGAACAGATGAGCACGATAACCGCGGGCAAAATTACTCTTCGGTCTTCTTCACGTTCCAGAAGACCGGCACTGGCGAACCCAGCATATCGATGACATTGGCACGACGCCCCTGAGGCGGGTTGTATTCGCCGAGGGGGATGTAGAGTACATTCTCAAGCGTGTGCGCCTGGATCTTCTCGATCACAGCTTTCTGATCTTCAGGCGTCTGAGCTGAAATATACTCTTTCTTCAACGCTTCGATCTTGTCATCCTGCGGCCAGCCGAACCAGCCTTGATCGCCGCGGCCATTCAACATGACCGAGTTCAGCG
>Ga0182743_1003914_pt1 | contig 11572 bp, 6 predicted proteins | sample eDN3rd30CKraftOP_FD_128522 | JGI IMG/M metagenome (GOLD analysis project Ga0182743, IMG submission 128522) | Enriched Organic Plus compost microbial communities from Emeryville, California, USA - eDNA 3rd pass 30_C Kraft OP (version 2) (version 2) ... | reverse complement strand
CCTACGAGTACAACTGGACTCCCGACGAGACCCAGTACGGGAAGCACACCCTCCAGGGTGTGGTGACCGACTCCTCCGGCAACTCCACGTTGACCGCGGAGATCGAGGTGACCGTGACGGCCGGGCCCGGCCCGACGGGCCCGACCGGTCCGACCGGCGTCACGGGTGAGACCGGCGCGACCGGAACCACCGGGGCAAGCGGGCCGACCGGCGAGACCGGCGAGACGGGTCCGACCGGTCCTGTCGGCGCCACCGGTGAAACCGGTGCGACGGGAGCTACCGGTGCCACCGGGGCCACGGGTGAAACCGGCGCGACCGGGGCAACCGGCGCGACCGGGGCCACGGGCCCGACCGGGGCCACCGGCCCCGAGGGACCGAGGGGCCCGGAGTTCGTCGCGACGCTCAAGCTCGGCAAGGTGACCGGCAGGAACGGGGTCGCCTGTCTGAGCGCGACGGTCAACGGAGCCGGCATCGTCCGTGCCACCGGACCGCAGATCGCGACCGCCTACAAGATCCCGATGGAGAAAGGCACCGTGAGGATCCCGATCAAGCTGACCAAGGCCACCAGGGCCAGGGTCAGCAAGATCCGGAAGGTCCGCAAGCTGCGGGCCCTCGGGGTCAAGGTCACGGTCAAGTTCCGAGCCCTGGCGGGCGGGGACCTGGTCACCCGCACCAGGACGATCGGGCTCAACACGTTCAAGGTGAGGAAGGTGAGGAGGAAGTAGGCCGAACGGCCAGGCGAGCGACAGAGGGGTCCTCGGCAGAGGGCCCCTCTTGTTTGCATCGGGGCCGTGTCAGCGGCTGGGGAACTCCTCGCCGGTCTCCGCTTCGATCGGAGGCTGCGGGTCCCGGCCCCTCGCGGCGGCCCGACGGGCGTACATGCGGCGGTCGGCGCGCCTCAGCATCTGCTCGAGGTCCGCCTGGCTCCTGGCCTTGCCCGTTGCGAGCCCCACCGTGATCTCCACCCCGGGCTCGATCTCGTGGATCTCGGCGTTCACGCGCTCCTCCATCGCCGCCTCGTCCGGAGGCGGGCCGAACCCCACGGTGACGAACTCGTCCCCACCCCAACGGGCGGTGAGATGTCCGGTGCCCTTGGCGAGGGTACGGGCCACGGCCCGCAAGACTTCGTCGCCGTGGTCGTGGCCGTGAAGGTCATTGATCGACTTGAAGTAGTCCACGTCCACATACGCACACCAGGCCCGCCCCTCGGCCCCGCCGACCCGGAGCGCTGAACTGATCAACCCGTTGCGGTTCAGCGCCCTCGTGAGCGGATCGTGCGTCGCGCTCGCCTGGAGCTCGCGGTTGAGCTCCATGACCCGTTTCCTCTCGATCCGGAAGAGCCAGAGGATCGCCGCCGCGACGAAAGCTCCCAGCACCACCATCACGGCGCTGTCCGCGACGTAATGGCTCGTCTGGTCGGAGCTCTCGATCGCCGCGAACCACCCGACGAGGCCCGCCACCGCGAAAACTATGAAGGTCGGCCAGCGACGGAGGGACACCCCGGCTCCGATCAGGATGATCACCACGTAGCCGGTGACCTGCCACCAGGGGTCGAAATCGATCAACCCCCCGTAGAGCGTGTTGGCGAGGGTGGCGAACAGGCCCGTCGTCATCGTCAGTTCGACGGAAGTGGTCGTCCTGCCGCCGATCTTGAGGAGGTAGAACACCCCCGCCCCGCAAACGAGCGCGACGGCGATGCAGCCCCCCAGATATCTGAGCGGGTGGTCGCTGTGGGGGTCGACCATGGCCACCAGCCCGAGGAGCAGGCTCGCGACGCCGATCGCCGCGAGGGTCACGACGACGCGGATCAGGTGGTAGCGGTGACTGATCCGTTCCGGAATGTCGACCTGAACGGAGAAGTCGCGGAACATGAGTCCAATATAGGCGCCTGGCCGTGTGGGGCATGCGCTACGTTCCTGCCGTGCCGGTGTTCAAACCGGGGAACGGAACACGGGGAAACGGAAGGGAGCCACCAGGGTGAGCAGGCGTTGGAGTTTGTTGTTGAAGGGAATTGTCCTCGGCGTACTGGCGGTCTTCGGAACGGCGTCGGTCGCCACCGCGGACACGCACAGGCGCTATGCGTCCTGGGCCGAGACCGCGGGGACGCCGTGGGCCGTCGCCTTCGACAGGGGTGGTGACGTATACATCGCGATGACGGGAACGAACGCTTCCGTTCGCCGGTACTCGGTGGTGGCCAATCCCTCCAGCGACGACGAGCGTGGCTTCAGGCTGGCCGCCACATTCCCGTTGTCGGGAACACCCGGCGGCTGGCGGGACATCGAGGTCGGTGAGGACGGTGACATCTTCGTCGCGAACATCTACGACGACCGGATCACACGCCATTCACCGGACGGCACCGTTCAGGGATCCTGGGGAAGCACGGGATCGGGCCAGGGCCAGTTCGAAGGCCTCTGCTCGATCGCGTTGGGCCAGAACGGGAACATCTTCGCCCTCGACATCGACGGTCGTCTCCAGGAGTTCACACCGGACGGGACATTCGAGTGGGAGTTCGACACCGGGATCTCCACTGCCTGTGGACTCGACGTCGGGCCCGGGGGCCGGGTCTTCGTCGTCGACCGGGACGATGACGTGGTACGGGTCTTCGCCACGAACGGAACCCTGCTGGGGACGATCGGGGAATCGGGGGAGGGCGAGCTCGCTCGTCCGCGGGACGTGGACGTCGGTGACAACGGGAGGATCTACGTGTCGGACACCCAGAACGGTCCGGTCCGGGTGTTCGAAGCGGACGGCACCTTCTCACACGACCTGGGGTCCCTCGGCAGCGGACAGGCCCAGATCGAGTTTCCCAACGGCGTGTCGGCGGACCGCGCCGGCAACCTGGTCGTGACTGACCAGGTACAGAGGGAGGTCGACCTGTTCGCCCTCTCCCCCCGGGTGATCGGTGGAAACGAACGCGACTTCGGCAGCGTCTTCCTCGGCAATCCCGGGGGCACCCAGCTGATCCAGATGCAGAACACGAACTACCTGCTTCCGATGTGGGTCGGTTCGGCCAGCCTCCAGGACGGCACCGACTTCACTCTCCCGGCAGCCAACCTCGAGTGTTCCTCGGTGATCCTCCTCCCCAAGGACGTGTGCTCCGTGGGCGTCAGGTTCAACCCCCTCTCGGCCGGCACGAAGGACGACGTGCTCAGGCTCGACTACGGCTGGCGCGAGGTGAGCCTGACCGGGGTCGGCGTGGAAGCGCAGACGGGTCCCACGGGCCCGACCGGCGCCACGGGCGAGACCGGTCCGACCGGCGAGACCGGCTCGACGGGCCCGACCGGCGCCACGGGCCCGACCGGCCCGGCCGGGAAGAGCGGTGCCGGAACGGCCGGCATCAGCAAGCTCGTGAATGGCCCGGTGCGGTTCGTCCCGGGCGTCCGCCGCAACGTGGTGAAGGTGACCTGCCCCTATGCGGCCTGCTCGATCACCGGCCGCCGGGCCCGCATCCGGATCCGCGACACGGTCGCAAGCCTCAGGGTCCTGGGGCCCGGTCGCATCGCGGCGGGCGGGACGGCCCGCTACGGGATCAGGGTCCCGGCCCGGATCGCGAGGATGCTGAGGCCCAACCGCCGGTCCGGAGTGATGATGGTCTACATCGCGGCCGCGGTGGACAAGGGAGGCAGGGCTTCCCGGAACATGCGCATGGCCGCCATGCGCTGAGAACGCACCGGGGGTGCCGGTTTCGGCAACCGGCACCCCCGAGCGGTCCCGAGTGTCAGGGGCCGGAAGGCCCGGGACCGGCCCGTTCCCCGACCTTCACCGGGGCGCTCCTCCGGAGCACCTCGCCGTCCGCGTCCAGCGCCTCGACCGCGATGATCTCGCCGGCCTTGTCGACGTCGATCCTCGTCTCGAAGTCGGCCAGCGGGACGGTGGCCACTTCCTCCAGGTTCTTCGCGTCGGTCCCGCTCAGGACCCGCCAGGCGGTGACCTCCGTCGCCCCGTTCCAGCTGACCCAGACGATCGCGCCGTCACCGGCGGCCTTCGTCGCGACCGCGGGACGGTCCGTCGGCTTGCCGGTCCAGTCCCCGCGGTAGGTCCGGTAGGAGGAATTCCGGGCGTAATAGGTGCCGTTCAGCAGCACCTCGCCGTCCGGGGTGAACTCGGTGAACCAGGGCTGTGAGCCCCAGCCGACCAGCCGGGTTCCGTTTTCGGTCAACTGCATGTTGCCCTGGCTCGGCGCGAGCAGCCGGTCCGGATGGACGTACGGCTCCTCGGCGAGCTCGGCCGTCATGTTCTCCTCGTCGACGTCGAGCACGAGGCCGCGCGAGTGATCGTAGGTGGGCTTGCCGAAATAGTTCCCGGCGTTGTCGTAAACCGTGATGGTTCCGTCCGGCTGGCGCAGCGCATCGTGCTGCCAGGAGAAGTCGGTGCCCTCTCCCATCTCGAAGTCGGACTTCTTTCCTCCGAGACGCCAGATCACCTTGCCGGTGTCCTTGTCCACCTTGACGACGTTGAACGTGTTGCGACCGGAAATGAGGATGTCGCCGTCGTGGTCCTCCTCGATCGAGTTGATGTGGAAGTAGTCGAACGCCTCGGTCGGTGAGTGGGGGAACTCGATGTAGGTCTCGTTCAGCCCGACGTTGCCGATGCTGTGCCACTCCCACACGACCTTCCCGGTGTCCAGGTCGATCTCCTGGGCGACCGAGTCCAGCACGGCGCCGTTCTTCGGGCCGCCCCACCTGGAGAGGTCCATCTTCACCGTCCGGTAAATGGTCGCGTAGGCGGTTCCCCGGTCGGTCAGTTTGAACTCGTGGAGGTCTCCCTTGTAACCGTTCCCGGCCCGGACCGTCTTCACGACCCGGTATTCCTCGTCGGCGATCACGAACGTGCCCTCGGTGTAGCCGCCGGCGTTGAACGGCCCCTGCCACCAGGTCACGACGGGCTTGCCGTCCATCGTCTGCGGCCGGAAGTCGGCCGCTTCGGTGCTGGGCCGGAAGTAGACGAGCCGTCCGTCGTTGCGGATGATCATCGGGCCGTCGACCTTCGGCGAGATGAAGAGGTAGTTGTCCTCCACCTCGTTGCCGGCCGGCTTCACGATCTTGACCACCGGCGGTTTCAGGTCCGGCCTCGAACGGAAGCTCCGATGCCTGATGATCCGGCTCTCCGGCGGCAGGACGCGGGGCGGCAGGGCCGCGTCGGTGCGGAAGGAGGCGGTCTGGAAGCTGTAGCTGTTGCCTTCCCCTCCGTTGACCTCGCGATCCGTGGTCACCGTGACCGTTTCCTGCGGCTCGAACGGCTCGTCGGGAACGAAGCTCACTCCTTCGACCGATCCGAGCGGCTTCAGCTCGCCGGTGTGTTCGCCGGATTTGGATCCCACGACCTTGATCTCGCCCGGATCCTCGAGGTCGAGGCCGACGAGGGAGATCCTCGTGTCCTTCGACGCGGTCGGGGTTCCGGGGCTGGGGTACGCGCTTATCGGTCCGTTCCCGGACGAGGAGCCGCAGCCGGCAATGACCAGCGCGACGATCCCCGCGAGCACCGAGAACGGGATTCCTGGGCTAGACAAGTCTCCCTTTCGTAGGTTTGCGTGTTCTACATCGTTAACAGTCGGGCCGGACCGAGGCGTCTACGTCCGATTCGCCCGGTCCGACCGTGAGGCGGGTTTCATCGGGACTGCTTTCCGACCGGGACCACCTTCGAACGGCCCAGGATCTCTCCCTTCGCGTCGAGGGCCTGGACGCCGACCACGCGCCCGAGCCCGCTGGTCTTCATCGCGGTCTCCAGGTTCGCCCAGGGATAGGTCCCCACCACCCTGAGCTGCCCGGGTCCGGGTCCGGTCAGGACCCGCCAGCGGCTGATCCTGGTGGCTCCGTTCCAGCTGGCCCAGACGGTGGTGCCCTCGGCGGTCCGCCGGCTCGCGATCGCGGGACGGTACTTGGGGATGCCCATCCACTGGGCCTTGCGGGCCCGGTACGAGTTGGTAGGCGCCGAGTTGAAGGTCATGTCGAACGCGACCTCGCCCTCCGGCGTCACCTCGCTGATGCGGGAGGTGGAGCCCCAACCCATCAGGCCGTTCCCGTTCGGCAGCAGGGTGAAGCTGCCCTGGGATCCGGAGACCACGTCCGGGCTGTTCCGGAACTCCCGCACCAGGCTTGCCCGACGCGGATCGCCCTTCCTGCCCGTGCCCCGAATCCGGATCACCATGCCGGACGAGTAGTTCTTGACGGTCGGCATCGACCCCCCGACGGAACCGTTGTCGAACAGGGAGATGTCCCCGTTCGGCAGGCGCCGGGCGTCGTGCTGGTAGCCGAAGCGGACCCGGGCTCCCAGCCTGATGTCATTGGTCTTCGGCTTGCGGTTGTCGCCGCGCATCCGCCAGCGGACCCAGCCGGTCCGGCGGTCGATTCTGTAGATCGTGCAGGTGTGCCGGGCCGAGACCAGGATGCTGTCCCCGTCGTTGGCGGCGGAGTTCGCATGGAAGTAGTCCCACGGGGTCCCGTCCTTCGGGCGCTTCTGCACGGACGCCGCAAGGCGGACGTTGCCGAGGGAATGCCATTCGAAGAGCACCGCCCCGGTCTTGATGTCGAGCTCCTGGACGATGTTGTCCATGACCTTGGTCCCGTTCTTGCCCCAGAGCACTCCGCGGTAGGCGAGGATCAGGGCGGTACCCCGGGGCGTCAGGGTCATGTCGTGGGCGTCGGGCTTGTAGCCGTTGCCCATCCGGAACCGCTCGATCACGTTGTACCTGCGGTTGAGGATCGTGAAGTAGCCGAGCTGGGAGTATCCGACGCTCGTTGAAGCTCCCTTCCAGTGGGTCAGCACCTGCTGGCCGCGGTAGCGCTGCGGCCGGAAGTCCTGGACCTGTTCGCCGTTGCCGCCATAACCGGTCATCTGGAACCAGTTGATCCGGCCGTGCGAGTCGGCGATGACCAGCCCGGTCTGCTTCGGGGCGAAGAAGATCCGGCCGGGATACGCCTTGGCGGTCCTCTTGAGGACGTTGAGTTTCGGCGGTCTCAGGTCGGGACGGGAATGGAGCCGGGGGAATCTGTTCGGCGCACCCGGCCGCCCTCGCTTGTCGTCGTTGCCGTAGAACCGCCCTATCTTCACGTGGAAGTCGCCGTTGCGGGCCCCCCAGATCTTCTTCCGGGTGTACACGCGTACCGTTTCGCCCCGTACGAAGTTGCGGTTGGGGATGAAGCTGACTCCCTTGCCGTCGGAATGGGCCAGGCGACGACCGCCGTGGCGTCCGCTCCGCGACCCGATGACGGTGATCGGGCCCATCTGCCTGGGCTTGGTGCCCCGGAAACTGAACGTGGTCCTGTCCGAGGCCACCGGCGTGCCCGGCTGAGGAAAGACCGTGACGGGATTCTTGTAGGCCGCACCGGCGGTCTGGGGGGCGGCGATGACTGACAGGACGACTGCGGAAAGACACAGGCCGAGGACTCGGCCGAGGGGGGAAATCATTGGTCCTTTCTTGACAGGAGGTAGCCGTTACCTATGTAACTGCCGGGACCTCCCAGGTTGCGGTTTCTCGATGAGACATTTCCCCATGTCCCATCCGTCAATCAGCCGGTCGACGACCCGCAAGTCCTAGTCACGGACGGCCAGGCCGCATCACCACGCCACGAGAAGAACGCGCCCGACAGGATTCGAACCTGTGACCTTTGGTTTCGTAGACCAACGCTCTATCCAGCTGAGCTACGGGCGCAAAAGCAGGGCCGGAGCCCCGGAGGAGCGATTCTAAGGGTTCTGCCGTCGAGGGCGTTGCCCGGGTGCCACGGGTCGGCGCTTTCGGACGGCTCCGTCCGAATGCGGGATGATCCCTGTCAGATTCCGTGAAGGGACTAGGGAAAGGGCGAAGGACGATCCTGGATGGGTTGCCTACGGCGGCGGTCGTCGGCCTGGTCACCCTCGCCTATTTCGGAGTCGCCAAGCTCGGTCTCTCGTTCTCCGAGAACAGCGAGATCGTGTCGGCCGTGTGGCCGCCCAGCGGGGTCGGGCTCGCGGCGACGTTCATGCTCGGGTACCGGGTCCTGCCCGGGATCTTCGTTGCGGCGTTCGTCGCGAACCTGACCGGAGAGAGCAGCGCCGGGGTCGCGGCCGGGATCGCCCTGGGCAACGCGCTCGGGTTCGCGCTGGGGGCATGGCTGCTCGCCCGGACGGGTTTCAATCCGAACCTGCGGCACGTCCGCGACGTGCTCCTGCTCGCCGTCCTGGGGGCCGCGGCGGGTCCCGCCCTCAACGCCACGATCGGGAACGCCACCTTGCTCATCGCGGGCAACGACGAGTGGTCCGAGATGTGGAGCGTCTGGCGGGTCTGGTGGCTCGGGGACCTGACCGGGGTACTCATCTGCTCCCCGCCGATCCTGCTGCTGCTGAACGCGTGGGACCGGCAGCCCGTCGCGATCGGACGCGTGGCGGAAGCGACCTTCTGGCTGGCGCTGCTCACCGCCGCCACGATCTTCCTCCTGAACGAGGAGGTGACGCTCGTCTACCCCGTCTTCCCGCTCCTCGTCCTGATCGCGATCCGGTTCCGCCAGCCCGGGGCCGTGATCGCCGCCCCGCTCGTCACCGCTCTCTGCATCCGCCTGACCGACCAGGGCAAGGGGCCGTTCGTGGGTGGCGAGGCCGCCGCGGAGCTTCTCGGCGCCCAGCTCTTCGTCGGGCTGGCAGGGTTGACCGCACTCATGGTCGCCGCGGCGAGGACCGAGTGGGAGCTGTCCGAGAGCACCCTCGCCGACCTCGCCCAAAGCCGGGAAGCGCTCTCCGAGGCCCAGGAGTTGGCCCACATCGGCAGCTGGGAGTGGGAGATCGCCGAGAACCGGGTCGAGTGGTCCGACGAGCTGTACCGGATCTTCGGGGTCGACAAGGGCGGCCCGCGAACGACCTTCGAGAGCTACATCGAGGGGATCCACCCCGACGACCGGGAGCGGACGCTGGTAACCATCACGAGCGCGGTCCGGGAAAACCGGTCCTTTCAGATGGAGCACCGAATCGTCCGCCCGGACGGACAGGTCCGGAACCTCGACTGCCACGGACACTTCATCCACGACGAAACCGGCAGGCAGGTGAAGATGATCGGGACCGCCCAGGACGTGACCGAACAGAGGCAGGCGGAGGAAAAGCTCAACTACCTCGCGATGCACGATCCCCTCACCGGCCTCGCCAACCGCTCCCTCTTCCTCGACCGGTTGAAGGACGCGCTCGAGTCGGACGGGAAGGGCCGCGTGGCCGTGCTCTACTGCGACCTCGACGATTTCAAGAACGTGAACGACAGCCTCGGACACGAGACCGGGGACCAGATGCTCGCCGCGCTCCCGCCCCGCCTGGAGGAGGCGGTCAGCCCCGGGAACACCATCGCCCGGTTCGGCGGCGACGAGTTCGTGGTGCTGATCGAACGGGTCGAGAGCAAGGACGAGGCCCTGGAGGTCGCCCGGAGGCTCGGCGATGCCTTCGCCCGACCGATCCGGGTCCGGAGCCGCACGCTCCAGGTAACGGCCAGCATCGGCATCGTCTTCGCCGAACCCGGCGGGATCACGGCGAGCGAGGTGCTCCGCGACGCAGACGCCGCGATGTACCGCGCCAAGGCCTCCGGAAGGGGCCAGGTCTCGATGTTCGACGACCGGCTGCGGACAGACCTGATCGAGCGGATCGGGATCGAGAACGACCTGCGCCAGGCGGCCACGAACGGCGAGTTCGAGCTCGTGTACCAGCCCGTGTACACGATCGACGACCGGACCCTCGTCGGGGTCGAGGCGCTGCTCCGGTGGCACCACCCCGAAAAGGGCACCCTCCTGCCCGACCGGTTCATCTACATCGCCGAGCACGTCGGACTGATCGGGGACCTCGGCATGTGGGTCCTCGAGCGGGCCTGCCGCGACGCGGCCGAGTGGCTGTCCCACACCGGCCGCGAGGACCTGACCATGTCGGTGAACCTGTCCGCCATCCAGATCTCCGATTCGGAACTGGTGCCCGGCATCGAACGGATCATGTCGGAGAACGGGATGCGCCCGGGGCAGCTCGCGGTCGAGATCACCGAGACCGCGCTGCTCGAACGAGGACCGCTTCCGATCGACACCCTCAAGCGGTTGCGACGACTCGGTGTGAGGCTCGTGATCGACGACTTCGGCACCGGCTACTCGTCGCTCAGCTACCTGAAGCGCATCCCCTTCGACATCCTCAAGATCGACCAGGAGTTCGTCGCCGACCTCGGGGAAAGGCCCGAGGATGCGGCGATCGTCGAGGCGATCCTCTCGATCGCCCGCGCGCTCGATTTCAACGTGGTCGCCGAAGGGGTCGAGACGAAGGAACAGTACGACTGGCTGCGCGCCCTCGGCTGCCGCTTCGGGCAGGGGCACTACTTCACCCAGGCCATGTCCCTCGACGACCTGATCGTCCTCTCCGGCGATGGCGGGGAAGCGGACGTGACGCCGGCACCCCCCGCCTGACGGTCCGCAGGCACCCGGGAATCCCTGCTCTGAAGGGGATTTCGCGGCACTTCGAGGTGGGTTCAGGGCGGTCTCGGGGACCGCTTAAGGGTGCTCCCCCGATGTGACCGGGCCCGGCCGGGCGCAGGATGGCCCATGAACACCTCAAGCAAGCGGCGCATCACGCCCTCACTCGTACTGTCAATCCTCGCCCTGTTCGTCGCGATCGGCGGCACCTCCTACGCCGCGGTCAAGATCAACGGCAAGAACATCAAGGCCAGGACCGTTCCCGGCAAGGCACTCAAGAACAACACCCTGACCGGGGTGCAGATCAACGAGAACAAGCTCGGGATCGTTCCGAAGGCGAAGGCGGCGGAGTCCGCGGAGTCCGCGGCCACCGCCGGCGACGCGCAGACCCTCGGCGGCAAGACCGCGGCCGACCTGGCCGCGCCCGCGGCGTTCGCCCTGATCCATGCCAGCCAGTCCGGCATCGAGGTCCCGGCCAAGAACGCGTTCGGGTTCGGGAACGTGACCGTCACCCGGGAGAACACCTTCGCCTGCATCAACGGCCTCGACTTCCAGCCGCGGCACGCCCAGGTGACCACCTACCGGGTCGGGGCCGGCACGACGAACGACATCCCGAACGTGACCCTCGACGGCTCGAACTTCTGTGACGGTGACGAACAGGTCGCGGCCCAGATGGTCGACGGCCAGACCGGCCAGCCCCAGGACATCATGCGCTTCTACATCGCGCTGTACCGGTAGGGAGGCAGAATGGTGAGCCGCGAAGGGCGCCCTCCGGGGCGCCCTTTTTCATGTTCCGGCGAACTCGCGCCGGAACTTGACGGCCCGGATAGGGTTTTCACAACATGGCCGAGATTCGCACTTACACACACCTGACCCGTAGATTCGCCAAGTTCTCCCTCACCGGAGTCCTGGCCCTGCTCGCACTCGTGGTACTGGTCCTCGGAGGGAAGACCGATCCGGCGCACGCCGCGCAGGTCAAGTGCCCGCAGTTCCGCGTGATGCACAACGACAAGATCGGTGCGGTCTCGTTCCCCGCCGGCTACTACGACGTGACGATCCTGAACGGCGACCGTCTCACCTGCCCGGCTTCGACCAAGCTCTTCCAGGAGTTCCTGCAGGACTGGGACGGCAAGCTCCGCGCCCCGTGGATCCTTCGCCAGAACGGCAAGAACCGG
>Ga0182743_1003904_pt1 | contig 11590 bp, 10 predicted proteins | sample eDN3rd30CKraftOP_FD_128522 | JGI IMG/M metagenome (GOLD analysis project Ga0182743, IMG submission 128522) | Enriched Organic Plus compost microbial communities from Emeryville, California, USA - eDNA 3rd pass 30_C Kraft OP (version 2) (version 2) ... | reverse complement strand
ATTTTCTTGCCGCCGAAACGCTCTCGCTTCGGCGCCGCAGCGAACCTTTCAGACGCTTCGCGGCACACGCGCGCACAGCATCAGCAGCAGTTATTCGCCGTGCGAATGCGGGGCGAAATCGCAACGACGGCGTTTTGTGGCCGGGGAGAGCGGAAATGCGAAAATCCCCGGGAAAATCGAGCCCCCAACCGAACATAACAAACATTATCGGACGTTGGGGCGGCCGGTTTTCTGGGGGCTTCTGTAGGCGGATTCTGGCCCCCGCTCGCCTGCTGAACGGCGTATTGCGGGCCGATTGAGACGCGTCGTTTGATGGCTTCGCAGCGACGCTCTGCGCGGCGCTTGAAGCGATGGAAATTCACTCGCCGCTGACGCGCCAAGCGAGCGCTTTTTTGACGCTCGTCGGCGGTCATCTTGGGAGCAAGAAAGTTGGCGCGTGCGCGGCGCTTTTGAGCTGGCGATTTAGACTCGCTCACGAGACGCAAAAGCGTCTCCGAACGCCGGTCGCCGAGGGGGCGAAAAATCGGTTTCTTGGCAGGGGGGCTCTACCGGGGTTCAGCCCTAGCAGAATGAACATCGCTCGCCGCTTGGCAACCGATGTTCAACTGGTTCTGGCCTGGGGCCAAGAACCGGTCACACCGCCCTGCCCGGCTGTTCGGCCACCCTGCACCTTCGCCACGTCGCTCCAGCCGCCTGGCTGACCGGGCTTCGCTGCAGGCTCGGCCTCGATCGGTCGTTAGACGGAAAAGGGGCCGGGAGTCCTCGCGGGCCTCATCGGTTAGCCTGAGAAGAATTGGGGGCCGCGACGACTCCCGGCCCCGAGGCGTCAGCCTGCGAAATGAGGACTGAATACTGCGCTAGTGCGCTTCGCCATTGCCGTTCTGCTGGTGGGCCGGCTGGCTGACCGACGGGCCGGCGGCGACTGGATCTTCGAGGAACTGGCCCATGCGGCGGAACTTCTCGTAGCGGGCGTCGACCAATTGGTCGAGCGGCAGGCCGACGAGTTCGCGGAGCGTCTTGGTGAGATACTGCTTCACGCGGAAGGCGGTTTGGTGAGGATCGCGGTGAGCGCCGCCGAGCGGCTCTTCGATCACATGATCGACCACGCCCAGGCGCAGCAGGTCTTTCGAGGTGAACTTCAGCGCGGTCGCAGCCTTCTCGGCGTGGACGGCGCTCTTCCAGAGAATGCCGGCGCAACCTTCGGGGCTGATGACCGAGTAGTAGGAGTACTGCAGCATGGCCACGCGGTCGCCGACGCCGATGCCCAGCGCGCCGCCGCTGCCGCCTTCGCCGATAACGATGCAGATGACCGGCGTCCGGAGACGCGACATCTCGTACATGTTCTCGGCGATGGCTTGCGATTGGCCGCGCTCCTCGGCGCCGATGCCCGGATAGGCGCCGGGAGTGTCGATGAGGCAGATCACCGGCAGGCCATACTTCTCAGCCATCTTCATCTTGAGGATCGCTTTGCGATAACCCTCGGGATGAGCACAGCCGAAGTAGCAGAGGCTGCGTTCCTTGTAGGTGCGGCCTTTCTGATGGCCGACGACCATTACTTTCTGCTGGTCGAGCTTGGCAAAGCCGGTGAGGATCGCGCGGTCGTCGCCGAAGCGGCGGTCGCCATGCAGTTCGACGAAGTCTTCGAACACGAGCGAGAGATAGTCGGACGTGTACGGCCGATCGCGGTGGCGGGCGATCTGCACGACTTGCCACGGCGTGAGATTGGAATAGACCTGCTGCGTGACTTCGGCGCATTCACGCCGGAGCTGGCGCAGTTCTTCTTCCTGCTCGACGGTCCGCTCGGTGAGTTGTTCGAGCGCGCGTTTGCGAGCTTCAAGCTCGAGAATCGGCGTTTCGAAATCGAGTCCGTGGGAGGCAGCGGCTGTGCTCATGGCTGTTCTATGGCAATCGACCAGGGATCGATTGGTTTGAGATTCGGCGAAAGGTAAGGGCGGTTGCTGAAGGCGAGGGGCTAGAGGTCGTTGAACCCTTTGCGATCGTCTTTCAGCACCGGCTTGACCGCGGGGGGCTTGGGAAGGACTTTGAACGCCCGAATGCTGCGGAACTCCTTGAGGAAGTCCCACATCGACGCCGGGCGCTCGTCGCGCTTCTTGGCCATCATGCGGCGGATCAGATTGTTGAATTCGGAAGTGACGTTGTCGTTGTGGACCTGCACCGAAGGAACGGACGCTAGCAGATGCTTGTTGAGCAGGTCGTCGGCGTTGTCGCCTGTGTAGGGTGTTTTGCCGGTGAGAAGTTCGAACAGGACGCAGCCGTAGCTGTAAATATCGGCGCGGGGGTCGAGGTTTTGGTTGCGAATCTGCTCCGGCGACATGTAGCTGCGGGTGCCTTGCACCTTCTGGCCAAAGTTGAAAAGGGCTGAGAGCCCTTTCTTCTGCCGGGTGCTAATGGCGAAGTCGATCAGCTTGACCGTGCCTTCGTCGTTTACCAGGAAATTGTCCGGCTTAACGTCGCGATGGACCCAGCCTTCGCTGTGGAAGTAGAAGAGGGCTTCGGCGCCTTGTTCGATGATCTTGGGGGCCATGTAGGCGATGGCCGCCGGTCCCAACCGCAGCCAAAGCTTGAGGTTGGGATGTTCGAAGTGTTCCATCACCAGGTAGGGAACTTCGCCTTCGACGTTGAATTCGTAGATGCGGATGATTCCCTTGTGCTTCAGCTTGCTGCCGACTTCGAACTCCTGGCGGAGTTGGGCGATTTCTTCTTTGTTCTGCCGCAAGTCGGGGCGCAAGACCTTGAGCACGTAACGAGTTGGATCGTCCGTTTTGGCGGCTTCCCAAACCTGCGTGGTATGTCCGACGCGGATGAGCCGCACCAGGCGATAGGGTCCAAGAAAGTCGCGGGGACGCGTCACGCCCGTGGCCTCGCAAAGAGCGATCGGTCACCCGGCTGCGCACGCGGCAGCAGAGGGACTGCGATCCGAAGAATCGATACAGACTGCCCAGTCTAAACCAGTTAGCGCAGCGGTAAAAGGGCAACGATGGGCCCCTCGAAATTGGGGCAGGGCGGCCAGGTCGCCAATTCTTGAGATTCGAAGCTGTCCCTCGATTCGAGGGGGGCGGCTCACGCAGTGGGGGCTGGCTTAGGCGGGAGCGCTTCCCCTCCCCTGCTCCGCCAGCACGCGCTCATATAGCTCACGAATTCGGCGCGTCATGGTTTCGTGCCGAAATTGGTCGCTAAATTTTCGCCGGCCGTTCTCGCCGAGCGTCCGGCGGTGGGCTTCGTCCTTGGCGAGGGCGATCAGGCCGCTGGCGAGGCCCTGGACGTCCCTGGGAGGGACGAGATAGCCCGTTTCGCCCGTGATGGTCACTTCTCGGGCGCCGTCGACGTCGTAGCTGACGACCGGCTTGCCGGCGATCAGGGCCTGTGGCAAGGCCCGGGCGAGCCCCTCGCGCAGGCTGGCGTGGACGAGGATGTCGATGCCGCCGAGCAACTCCGGAATGCGGGCGGGCGGGACGAGACCCGTGAATTGGAAATGTGCTTTGAGCCCAGCCGAGGCGATTTGCTGCTGCAAGCTGTCGCGGAGGATGCCGTCGCCAATGAACAGGAAACGGGCGTTCGGCTGCTCGGCGACGACGCGCTTGGCCGCTTCGATGACGTCCTCGTGCCCCTTGAGGGCGAACAGACGGGCGATTTTGCCGATCACAACGTGTTCGGGCGAGTAGCCCAATTCGTCGCGGACCCGCTGGCGATGCGCGTTGGCGGCCAGGAGGGGCTCGACGTCCATGCCGCTGTAGATCGTGGTGAACTTCTCGCGCGGAGCGACGCCGGCCGACACCATCAGATCGGTCATTGCGTCCGCCACGCTGATCAGGTGATGACAGCGTTTGGCTGCGTAGCGTTCGCAGTCGCGGAACAGCCGCCGCGCGACAAACGACTGGTACGGATGAAACGGAGCGCCGTGGACCGTGTGGATCACGGCGGGCACATTCAGCGACCAGGCTGCCAGACGGCCGAGAACGCCACCCTTGGCGCTATGCGTATGAACGACGTCCGGCTTGAAACGCTGCAGGGCCCGCTTGATGGCGAAGTAGGCCTGCAGATCGCCAGGCGGATGAATGGCGCGTCGCAGTGAGGGGATCAGCTCCAAGGGGACTTCCACTCCCCTGCTCTGCCTCAGCAATTCCCCTTCGGGCCCCAGCGACGGCCCGGTGATCAGCAGCACGTCGTCGCCGTAGTGCGTGATCAGATCCTGGCAATTGAACAGCGTGTTCTCTTGGGCCCCGCCGACGATCATGCGCGTGATGATGTGAGCGATGCGCATGGGCTTTGAATGCGGATTTGGGAATAGGGAATGCGGAATGAGAGCTGTTGCGTGGTCAGGATACGCGCTTGTTTCAGATTACTCCAGCGGGGCGATGTCTTCGTCGGTGGCATCCGCGATTCCGCATTCCGAATTCTGAGTCTCGCATTCGTCGGCATATTCAACGCCGACGAGGAACAAGCCCTGCGGCGGCGCGGTCATGCCGGCGGTGCGGCGGTCCTTCTGTTCGAGCACGCGGCCTGGCCAATCGATCGGTCGCCGGCCTTTGCCGACTTCGACGAGCGTGCCGGCGATGTTGCGGACCATGTTGTAAAGGAAGCCGTTCGCCTCGACTTCAATCACCACGCGGTCGGTAAGCTCCGCCTGGCGGCGCTCGACGAGGACGTCATAGACGGTTCGCACGGTCGTCAGCCGCGACGAGCCAGAGGTCTGATAGCTCTCGAAATCGTGCGTGCCGACGAGCGCCTTGCCCGCTTCCTGCATGGCTGCGACGTCGAGCTGCTGGCGGATGTGCCAGACATAGCGTCGCGCGAAGAGGTCGAGGAACGGGCCGTCTTGGATGACGTAGCGGTAACGCTTGCGAAGCGCGTCGCGCAAGGCGTGAAAGCGCGGCCGGGCTTCGGCGACTTCGAACACGACGATGTCTTCGGGCAGAACGGCGTTGAGCGCTTTGCAAAGGACCTCGCCGGAGTGACGCGTCGGCGACTCGAAACTGGCGACCTGCCCCAGCGCGTGCACGCCGGCGTCGGTTCGGCCGCTGGCGATGCAATGAACCGGCTGGGTGGTGATTCTGGTAAGCGCTCGCTCGAGCTCCCCCTGCACTGTCCGCTTGTTCGGCTGACGCTGCCAGCCGGCGAAGTCGGTGCCATCGTAGGCGAGCGTGACTTTGAAGGTGCGCATGAGGCGACGGGCCGCTTATGCCTCAAGCAAAATCCGCAGCATGCGGCGCAGCGGTTCGGCGGCGCCCCAGAGGAGTTGGTCGCCGCAGGTGAACGCGGACAGATAGCGTCCCTTGGCGGACGGCTCGAGGTCGAGCTTCCGCAGGCGACCGACCGGAACGCTAAGCGTGCCGGTGACGGCTGCCGGGGTGAGCTCTCGCATCGACGCTTCGCGCTCGTTGGGGATTACCTTGGCCCAATCGTTGGCTGCGGCGAGCATGCCGCTGATCTCGTCGAGCGGAACGTCCTTCTTCAGCTTGATCGTCAGAGCCTGGCTGTGGCAGCGCATCGCGCCGATGCGAACGCAGATGCCGTCGACGGGGATCGTGTCGGGAGCGAGGCCGAGAATCTTGTTGGTCTCCGCCCTGCCCTTCCATTCTTCCTTGCTTTGACCGTTGCCGAGGTCCTTGTCGATCCACGGGATCAGGCTGCCGGCCAGCGGAACGCCGAAATGTTCCTGTGGAAAGCTACCGCTACGCAGCGTTTCGGCGACGCGGCGATCGATTTCCAGAATCGCCGCAGCCGGATCGGCCAATTGCTCGCTGACGGAGGCGTGCGCGGCGCCCATCTGCCGGATCAGTTCGCGCATGTTGTTCGCGCCGGCGCCGGAGGCGGCCTGGTAGGTCATCGCGGTAAGCCACTCCACCAGATCGGCTTGGAAGAGCCCCTGCAGGCCCATCAGCATCAGGCTGACCGTGCAGTTGCCGCCGATGTAGTTCTTGACGCCGCGGGCGAGCGAGTCCTTGATGACGTGCAGGTTGACCGGATCGAGGACGATGACCGAGTCGTCCTTCATCCGCAGGCTCGACGCCGCGTCGATCCAGTAGCCGTTCCAGCCGGCGGCACGAAGCTGCGGATAGACCTCGTTGGTGTAGTCGCCGCCCTGACAGGTGACGATCACTTCCATGTCGCGGAGGGCGTCGACGCTTTTGGCGTCGACAAGCTTGCCGGTTTCCTTGCCGCCGACCTTGGGACCGTCGCCGCCGACGTTCGAGGTGGTAAAGAAGACCGGATCGAGCTGCGCGAAGTCGTTCTCGGCCTGCATGCGCTGCATGAGGACCGAACCGACCATTCCACGCCAACCAACAAAACCAACGCGCTTCACGGGAGTGACCTTAGGGATACGAATGCAATTAGAAGATTGGGATGTTTATCGAATCGGGCTTTGCTAAGGCCGATTGCCGAGCCGTTTTAGAACCTATTCGCTGAGACGCTCGGTTTGTACTTGGATGGGTGGAGCTGCATCGACTGGCGTCTCAGGAGCAAAATCAACATTCTCGTAAATCAGTTTCAGGGGCAGCTTGCAACGCACAGCCGAAAGTTCGAGCATCGCCGACAGGCCGCGTATTTCGCTGAGGTTCCACGTTCCGTCTTCCAGGCGAACGAACTGTTCGACGAGTGGCTCGTCCTGGGAGACGAGGATGTACTCGCGGAGCGAATCGATGTGCCGGTAGAGTTCGAACTTCTTCCCTCGATCGTAACGCTCGGTCGTGGGCGATAGGACCTCGAAAAGGATGCTGGGATTGACGATTGCGTTGTGATCGACGGGGTGGTATTCAATTGGCCCGCAAACCACGGCCATATCTGGGTAGGTATGCAGTTGTGCGTCTTTCACAGCGACCCGTTGATCGCTGATGTGCGGTTCGCAGGGCGTTCCTTCCATTTCCCTGCGCGAGTGGTAATACAAGTTGCCGATGATTCTGCCGTGACGCCGCGAACCGCCCGTCATCAGGAATATCTCGCCGCGAAAATACTCGTGGCGTTCCTGAGAGTTGTTCTCGAAGTCGAGATACTGCTCAAGCGAATATTTCAATCGTTCTGCAGTAGCCATGGGGGCACCTGAATCGTCGGCAGCGAGCCGCACAACGGACACTCTGGTCCAATATTATACGACAGCTTGCGGCCGGCCGAAGCGATTTGCTGCGTGCGGCTACATTCGCTCGATGATTTCCAGGCAAATGCGGCGGACATCCGCCGGATTGGCGTTGGGATTTCGCTTTTTGGCCTGGCCGATCAGCGAGCTGACCGCTTGTTGCTTGCCACCTTTGACATCGGCGACCACCTTCGGGTTCGCGGCGACAAGTTCCTGGCAGATGGCTTCGAGTTCGGAAGAATCGACCTTTTGAATGCCCAGAGCAGCCATGGAGTCTTTGACGCCGCGGCGGTTGGCCACCATGTCGTTGAAGACTTCCTTGGCCCGGGTGACATCCAGATCGCCGGAGACGACCGTTTTCACGAGTTCGCCGAGCGTGGCGGCGCTGAGGGGAAACTGCTCGAGCGTCGTGCCGGTCTCGTTGAGCACGCGGAGCACTTCCTGCGTGACCCAGTTGGCCGCCTTTTTGCCGTCGCCGCCAATCTTGGCGACCTCTTCGTAGTATTGAACGAGCGCGAGGCCTTGGGCTGCGATGACGTCGCTGTCGTAGGCCGTGATGCCGTACGTCGACTCCAGACGTTTGCGAATGGCGCGCGGCAATTCGACCATCTCGGCCCTGATTTTTTCGACTTCAGCAGCCGGCGTGATGACCGGGGCGAGGTCGGGATCGGGGAAGTAACGATAGTCGCTCGACTCTTCCTTCTCTCGCTGCGAGGTGGTCACGCCCTTGGCGTCGTCCCAGCCGCGGGTTTGCTTCGGAGCGTCGCCGAGCTTCTTGCCGGTTTCCTTCCAGGCGGCGTATTGCCGTTGGGCTTCGTAGGCGAGCGCCCGCTCGATGTGTCGGAAGCTGTTGAGGTTCTTGATTTCGACGATCGGCGTGGCGACCTTGCCCTGCGGCGTTTGGATGTGAATGTTGACGTTGGCGTCGACGCGCAGGCTTCCTTCCTGCATGTTGCAGTCGGAGACGCCGAGGTATAGCAGCGTCAGACGCAGCTCGGTCAGGTACGCGCGGGCTTCCTTGGTCGAGCGCATGTCGGGTTCGCTAACGATCTCGAGCAGCGGCGTGCCGGTACGGTTCAGGTCGATGCGCGTGTCGGCCTTACCGGCGGCTTCGTCGTGCAGGCTCTTGCCGGCGTCCTCTTCGAGGTGGGCGCGGATGATGCCGATCTTCTTTGGGGCAAACTCCCCTTTCGGATCGTGAATCTCCAGCCAGCCGTTCTGCGACATCGGCAGATCGTACTGGCTGATCTGATAGCCCTTGGGCAGGTCGGGATAGTAGTACTGCTTGCGGTCCCATTTGGTGAACTCGGGGATCTCGCAGTTGAGCGCGATCGCCGTCTTCAACGCCAGCCGAAAGGCTTCGCGGTTCATCACCGGCAGCGTTCCCGGCATGCCGATGCACACCGGGCAGGTTTGCGTATTCGGAGGAGCGCCGAACTTGGTGCTGCAGCGACAGAAGAGCTTCGTGCGCGTGAGCAGCTGCACGTGCGTCTCGAGGCCGATGATCAGTTCGTAGGGATAGTCGCTCATGGTTTCTTCCTCGCTCCTGCGATCGGCATCGTTCGTTTGCCGCTACTGCCGCCCGACGCGGAGCGTCGTAGCTGGCCTTCTCACGCAGCGCGTGAGAACGAGAACGTCGGACGTTTAGCCGAGCTTCGGGCGCTTCGTGTGCCAGTCGGTCGCTTGCTGGAACATGTGTCCGGCTCGCAGCAGCCGTTCTTCGTCGAACGGCCGGCATTGCAACTGCAAGCCGATCGGCAGGCCCGCCTTGGTCTGGCCGCAGGGAATGCTTATGCCGCCGATGCCAGCCAGGTTGGCCGTCACCGTGTAGAGATCTTCCAAGTACATCGACAGCGGATCGTCGGTCTTCTCCCCCAGCTTAAAAGCCGGCGAGGGCGTGGTCGGGCCGATGATGAAATCGACCTGCTCGAACGCCTTGTCGTAGTCGCCGCGGATCAGCCGGCGAACCTTAAGGGCCTTCAGATAGTAGGCGTCGTAGTAGCCGGCGCTCAGCGTGTAGGTGCCGAGCATGATGCGGCGCTTCACTTCTGGCCCAAAGCCTTCCGCACGCGACTTGCGATACATGCGGATGAGCGACGTGTCGAGATTCTTCAGCCCACGCTCGTCGCCAGCGGCCGCCAGTTGCTTCTGTTCGGCTTCGAGCTCGGCGAGCATCGCCTTCTCGTCCGTGCGATAGCCGAAATGGACGCCGTCGTAACGCGCAAGGTTACTCGAGGCTTCGCTCGGGGCGATGATGTAGTAGGTCGAAATGCCATACTTGCTGTGCGGCAGCGAGATGTCGACGACCGTCGCTCCGAGGCCGGTGAAGACGCGGATCGCTTCGTTCACCGCCGCTTCGATCTCTGGATCGAGCCCCGGCCCAAAATGTTCCTTCACGCGGCCGAGCTTGAGGCCCGCCAGCGGCTGATCGATGCTCGCCGAATAGTTTGGCACGTCGAGCGGCACCGAGGTGGAATCGAGCGGATCGTGCCCGGCGATGGCGTCGAGCAGCAGCGCCGTGTCCTTCGCCGAGGCGGCCATCGGGCCAATCTGGTCGAGGCTGCTGGCGAAAGCGACAAGGCCGTAGCGGCTCACGCGGCCGTAGGTTGGCTTGAGTCCCGTCACGCCACAGAACGCCGCCGGCTGACGAATCGAGCCGCCCGTATCGGTGCCGATCGAAAGCGGCGCCATGCTCGCCGCCAGACACGCTGCGGCGCCGCCGCTGGAACCGCCCGGCACCCGCTCGAGGTCCCAAGGGTTGCGCGTCTTGAAAAAGGCGCTGTTCTCGGTCGACCCACCCATGGCGAATTCGTCCATGTTGGTCTTGCCGATCAGCACCGCGTCGGCCGCCTTTAGCTTGGCGATAACGGTGGCGTCGTAGGGCGGCTTGAAGTTTTCGAGCATCTTCGAGCCGCAGGTCGTCACGACGCCCTTGGTGCAGAGGACGTCCTTAATGGCGACCGGCAGCCCCGCCAGTTTGCCGACCGGTTTGCCGGCGGCGCGGCGGTCGTCGATGTCTTTGGCCTGGGCCAGGGCCCCTTCTCGATCGACGTGCAAAAAGGCCTTCACCTGGCCGTCGTGCTTTTCGATCTGCGCGAGATAGGCCTCGGTCAGTTCACGAGACGAAACACGGCGGGCTTCCAGATCGCGGAGCAGCTCGCTCGCCGCGGTTTGCAGAAGTGTCATGGCTGATGACGATCACTCGCCGAGAACGGCAGGCACCCGGTAGCACTCGGCGTCGTGCTTCGGGGCGTTGGCCAGGGCGGCAGCGCGGTCCAAGTGTTCGTGTTGGACGTCGTCGGCAAACACGTTGTGCAGCTCGAGCGCGTGGGCCATCGGCTGCACGTTGTCGGTGTTCAGTTCGCCAAGCTGCTCGACGTATCCGACGATCCGCACGAGCTGCGTGGTCATCGTGTCGAGTTCGCTCTCGCTGAGCAGCAAGCGCGCGAGTAGCGAAACCTTTTCGACGTCGGCTCGGCTGAGGGTCATGGTGTGAATCTCCCGACTTGCAGCCGCCGCTCGCCTTCGACGGCGCTGGTCGAACCGGAACAAGTCTAGCGGCGCACGAGACGCTGGCTGCGGAACGCGGTCGCAGAGAGGCCCCCTACCCCTCCAGAACACAATCCCAGCCGGCGCGGTTCACGCCCGCGCAAAGGCGCAGACGGAGGTTGCGAACCGAAAAACTACTTGCTCGCTTTGGCGGGCTTCTTGGCGGCGGGCGTCGGAACGCCCGGCAACTTCGTCGCCGCGACCGGCAGCTTGAACGGAGCCTGCTTCACCGCCTTGCGCACGATTCCCTTCTTCAGGCAGCGGGTGCAGATGCGGACGGTCTTGTTGGTGCCCGTCGGGGTGGTGATCTTGATTCGCTGCAGGTTCGGACGGAACTCGCGGCGGGTAATGCCCGTGATCTTCGTACCGACACCGCCCAAGTACTTGGCCTTGCCGCGCGTCTCGATCTGGTTGCCGCGGGAGGGCTTTTTCTCGCAAAATTCGCACTGATACGCCATGACTGCGTCCTTCAACTCCAAGCCGGCCAAACGTTACGGCGGGCATCGTCGATCCGGGGGAAACTCACAGTATATCGGCATCAGCCCCGTCCGCAACGGCAGATACTTCATCGGCGCGGGGCCAAATGTTGTCGAAACAATAAGCTAGTAAATTGCTTGGATTTGTCCCCTGCTGCGGATTGCCGCAGCGGGGCGTCAACCGAAGCGTCTTATGGGCGGCGGCGACCCGGCTGAGGGGATGCGGCGCTCCCCCCTGCCCTGTCGACCTACTTCACCACCGTCCCCGCTAAGGTTTGCGGGGTCGATCCTTCCGCTACGAGACGCCAAACCGCTCGCGGTGCTCCAGGCAGAAGCGGCTTCCCATTTGAAAGTCGCGACAGATGGGGGGACGCAGGTCGTAGTGCTTGCACTTCTTGGTCGCCATGTCGAACCAGGTGCACGGCGCCTCGTCCTGCAGCACTTCGAACACGGAGTGTTTGGAAAGTTCCTT
>Ga0182743_1003902_pt1 | contig 11590 bp, 8 predicted proteins | sample eDN3rd30CKraftOP_FD_128522 | JGI IMG/M metagenome (GOLD analysis project Ga0182743, IMG submission 128522) | Enriched Organic Plus compost microbial communities from Emeryville, California, USA - eDNA 3rd pass 30_C Kraft OP (version 2) (version 2) ... | reverse complement strand
TGGGTGTCGAAGATGGATTGCCGCAGCTGCCTGAGGCGCGGTTCTATGCCTTTGCCCGAGAAAACACGCCTGACAGCACGGCGCTGATCGAAGCGGCCCGCCGCATTGGACAGCAGGGCCGCTTCGGCCAGCAAGGACTGCGTTCACGCAGCCAATAAGGGCTGGGTGCTGGACTGCAACCAAGCCAGGGCAGCCCCCTCGACCAGCGGAGCCAGGCGCTCACGGACGGTGCGATGATAATCGTCCAGCCAGGCGATTTCGTCGTCGCGCAGCAGCGAGACCTCGATGCAGCGGGTGTCGATGGGGCACAGCGTCAAGGTCTCGAAACACAAGAACTCGCCGAACTCGCCCTCCAGCCAACTGCGGTTGGCAACCAGGTTTTCGATGCGCACGCCCCAACGGCCCGCACGGTAAAGTCCGGGCTCATTGGATGTGATCATCCCAGGCTCCATGGCCGTGTGCGGCCCCGGAGCTGCCCGATAGGAAATGACCTGCGGCCCCTCGTGCACGTTCAGGAAATATCCCACGCCGTGACCGGTCCCATGGCCGTATTCCACGCCGCCTTGCCAGATGGGCGCACGGGCAATGGCATCCAGCATCGGTGACGGCGTGCCGCGGGGGAATGCCGCGCGCGATAGCGCAATCATGCCCTTGAGCACCAGCGTGAAATCGACTTTCTGGTCGGCGCTGGGCGTGCCCACTGCGACCACGCGGGTTATGTCGGTGGTGCCGCCGAGGTACTGGCCGCCCGAATCGATCAACAACAGGCCGTCGCCTTCGATGATGGCGTGCGACTCGGGCGTGGCGCGGTAGTGCGGCATGGCGCCGTTGGCATTAAAACCCGCAATCGTGCCAAAGCTGGGGCAGACGTATCCCGGCCGCCGCGCACGCGCCGCCGTGATTTGCTCATCGATGGTCAATTCGGTGACAGGCTCTGCGGCACCGCCCTGAGTCACGGTGACATCGCGATTGGCGGCCGCAGAAACGGCAGACGCATCTCCCCCGTCCTGTTGGCCGGCCTGATGAGCCTGTGGACCGGCCAGAGGAGCCTCGTAACCGCCGCCATTGACCGCCTGCTCGAACCACGCAAAAAACTCACACAACGCCGCGCCGTCCTGCTCCATGGCCTGGCGGACGTGGGCCAGCTCGGCCTCGGTCTTGCGCGATTTGAACAAGGTAGACGGATTGATCGCCTCGACGCGTGGCACCGCAGGGTCCATGGCATGAAACACGCCGCAGGTCACGCGAGCGGGATCGATCAGCAGCGTTTGATCCAGCGCGATAGACCCCAGGGCCTCTGCCGCCTGGTCGTACGGCGCAACGTCTACGCCATCAGCGGCCAATACGGCGCGCAGGGACTCGTCGATTTTGCCGTCGGCCACGAACAACGTGGCATAGTCGGTCCCGATCAACGCGTGCGCCAGGAACACGGGGTTATACGATACATCCGCGCCGCGCAGATTAAACAGCCAGGCGATATCGTCCAGCGTGCATAACAGGTGCACGTCGGCCCCTTTGGCCTGCATGACGCTGCGCACTTGAGCGAGCTTTTCGGCACGTGTGACACATGCCTGCGGTGCCGTGTGCTCATAGACCGGCGCGTCAGGCAGGCCAGGGCGATCCTGCCAAATCTCGGCAAGCGGATCGGCCTGGATGTCCAGATGCACGCCCACCGGCGACAAGGCGGCAGACAAGGCTCGGAACGACGCCAGACCTAGTACGTGGCCGTCTACACCGACGCATTGCCCCACCGTCAGATTGCTGGCCAGCCAGTCGATATGACTCGGCGTCGACGCCGTAGCAATTTTCATGAGTTGCACACACGTACCAGCCAATTGCGACTCTGCCTGCACCCAATAGCGGCTGTCGACCCACAGCCCTGCGAAATCTGCCGTCACCACAAGCGTCGCCACCGAGCCCGTAAAACCACTGAGCCATTGACGGCCCTGCCAACGCGCGGGCAGGTATTCAGACAGATGTGGATCGGCAGACGGTACGATGCAAGCATCCAGGCCTAGGCGGCGCATGGCCTGCCGCAACTGGGCAATGCGGGTATCAGTGAAAGACATGAGATTCCTTAACGCAACGTGAGTGAGTGTCTGCCGGCATTTTATCGAGCCGGTGATGCAACGGCGATCGTATTGCTGGTGTCATCAAAGGCAACCGATACGACGCTTGTCCCAATGTGCCTCAACGCACCAAGATGAGATAGGCGAGCCGGACACGGGCCTCAATCGGAAAATTCTTGTTTGCCAGGATGACGATACCTTTCTGCTGAGCAGGCAGAAACGCGACATAAGCCCCAAACCCGTTGGTCGATCCGGTTTTGTTGACCCAAGCCGCCGGCATAGGGGGACGAGGCGGCACGATGGCCACGACGGGATGGGTCTCATACGCAATGCTGGCGGAGTTTCCGTCGAGCAGGTCCTTGAGCTCGACGGATTCCTCGTACTGTTCCCAGACAAGGTCCTGCGTCATGGCGCCCAGCGTGAAATACCCGACACGGGTGCTGCGCAACGCCTTGTCGAGATCGCTCCCGCCTTGGGACGAATCGATATTCAACTGCACGAAACGAATCAGATCTCTGGCGGTGGTTTTGACGCCATAGGCTTCGTCCGCAAGGATGCCTGGGTTCACACGCACTGGCGCGTCGGCTTTGTTGTAACCCTGGGCATAGTTTGCCAGCTTTGCCTGTGGCACATCGATATAGGTGTCATGCAGCCCCAACAGCGGAAAGAGCTGTCGTTCCATCGCAGTCTTGAACGGCAGACCTAAGGCCTTGGCGGCAACTACGCCCAGCAAACCGATACTGGGATTGGCATAGGTCCGTGCGGTGCCTGCCGCGTACTGCGGCGTCCACGCTGCGAAATAACGCATCAACTGTTTTTCGTTGGTGATGGCGTCCGGCACCTGTAGTGGAAAGCCTCCGGCTGTGTGAGTGCCGAGGTGAACGAGGCTGACGTTGCCCAGATTGCTGCCGCGCAGATAAGGCAGATGCTGGGCAGGACTATCATCTAACGAAAGGCGCCCTAGCGTCTGAGCGTATGTGGCAAGTGTCGCGGTGAACGTCTTGCTGACCGAACCGATCTCGAAGAGCGTATCGCTGGTGACTGGCTGGCGCGTCGTCTTTGACGCCACCCCGAAGTTATAAAACGTTTGTTTCCCATGGTCGGTCACGGCAATCGCCATGCCCGGCACGCTGTACTCTCGCATGACTTGCTCGGCCGCCTGACTGATATCGACAGGGGGTTCGGGCACCGCTGCGCCAGCCCTCGCGGGAGTCACGATTGCGGCCAGGCATGCGCACCACAGCGTTTGAAACCATCGTTTATTGACGGAATACATAGGCGATTCAATCTCGAAAGCACTTCGTGGGGACGAACGATTTGCCGTCCGTCCGGACGACCAAGATTCTTTAACGGAGCATGGACGACATGGCCGACAAGCTATTGAGCGTGCGTACAGCGGCTTGCATGCTATCGACCGTAAACCGCAGCGTCACGCCGTCCACGCGCTCGAGCGTGGGCCACATGCAGAACAGATCGGCCAGCGCCGTAGTCTGGGTCTGCAATTGGCATTCTATAGGCGCCGCGATCTGCAGGGGAGCCGTACCGCCTGTGTGGTCGACCGCAGCGCGCACAGCCGTTTCCGCCGCGGCCGCAATTGCCTGGCGAGCCGCCTCGGGCGACAGGGTCACCCCACTGCCCTGCCCGTGTGCGACTTTGGTTTGTACCCACTGGGCATTGGGATACAACGGCCGTGTTTCTTCGATGAACACATCATCGCCGCTGGCCATGATGACCGGCACGCCCAGCTCGCCCGCCAAGGCCCCATACAATCCGGCCTCGCCGAGTTCCAGCCCATTGATCAGAACGCGGGCAAACGCGAAGCTGTTGATCGTATGCGCGAGGATTCCGCGCCCCTGTGCACGCGAGTGGTAGCCGATCATGATCACGGCATCGCACGGCTCCTCGAGCCCGCCCATCATGCCCAGATAGCGAGGTTTGCCCAACACCAAACGCGCACGCGGATCCAGCAGGTCGGGCAACAGATTACGAAAGCCGCCATGCGAATCATTCACCAGCACTTCTGTCGCACCGCCTGCAAACGCGCCGATCACGGCGGCGTTGGCTTCTTTGGTCATCCAGGCACGCGCCCGCTCGTATTCGCCATTGCCGGCACGAACCTGTTCGTGATGAAAGACGCCTGCGACGCCTTCGATATCGGTGGAAATCAAAATCTTCATAGAATGTTCAAAAGAATTCGGTAAAAAATGCGATATGCCTGACGCTTGGTGCCCATTTCGCCGGCGGCAAGCGACTCGGATTCAAGACCACCGCATACGATCAGAAATCCCGCGCCATCAGCCATTGCCGCCAATCAGGAATGGCTTCGGTAATGGCTTGCCGTACATGCCCATCGCGGCCGTGAACGGTTTCAGCACGCCACAAGGCGGCCACAATGGCTTGCTCGCACGCCTCGGCAGCAGCCTCGAACAGTTTGTCGATACGTGCCTCGTGCAACATGGCGCACGCGGGCATGGCGCGCTCGGCTTGATGCGGCACGGTATAGGCCGTGGAGAACGCCATCGCGATATCGCCGCTGCCGTGACCGTATACCGAGCCGGTACGGGCCAACCCTGCCGCGGCACGCAATGACAGGCGTCCGAGTTGGCGTGCATCCAAAGGTGCATCCGTGGCCAGCAGCAAAATGATCGAACCTTTTTCGGGCCCCGTTTCACTCGCTTGTTGTTCGACGAAACGCTTGCCAAACGGCTGCCCTGCGATCGTCAGCAGCGGCAGGCGCCCAAAGTTCGACAGCACCAGCGCGCCGACCGTATAACGCTGGCCGGGCTGAATCTCGGCGATGCGCGATGCCGAACCGATGCCGCCCTTGAAGGAAAAACTGGACATGCCGCGCCCGGCGCCCACCGCTCCTTGCGCGAAATCGACATCGGCAGTCTCGTATGCCGCCAGGTAATCGGCCTCCGACACCGACAATGTCTGGATGTCGTTCAAATAGCCATCATTGCACTCGAATACCAACGGGTTCACCGTCGCCCATTCGCGGCCGATCTGGGGATTGGACGCAATCGCCTGACGTATCTGCGCATTCGCCACGGTGCCGACGCCAAATGTATTGGTCAATGCAATCGGCGTTTCCAATACGCCCAATTCGCTGACTTGCACCAGGCCTATGCTCTTGCCAAAACCATTGATGACGCTGGCGGCTGCCGGCACTTTGTCGGTATAGACATTGCCTGCATGCGGGCGCACCACCGTCACGCCAGTCTGGCAATCGCCATCCGCCAAGGTCGCGTGACCTACAGTCACGCCTGCCACATCGCTGATCGCATCATGCGCACCGCTGGGCAATCGGCCGACACGCGGCATCGGAAAAGCCGGATCAATTTTCGTCATGGCATCATCGCCGCAAGGCGGCCTCCTTATTCCTTATTCATCCCTGCGTTGCGCGGGCAACGCGGAAACACACGATAGTCCTGGCGGTTCGTCCACCAGGAAAAAGGGCACAGCCTGCGCCGCGCCCTTTTTTGTCGCCGGGCCGTCCCAAGACAAAAAAGCCCCCTTGGGGGGGCAGCAAGCCGAAGGCGCGGCGTGGGGGCTTTTTCGATTCACTACGGATCACACTCGCGGTTCAACGGCGATCGATTTTCGGATCCAAGGCATCGCGCAGGCCATCACCCAACAGGTTGAACGCCAACACGGTCAGGAAAATCGCCAGCGCCGGAAAAATCGCCACGTGCGGGGCCAGCACCATATCGGCACGCGCCTCGTTCAGCATGGCGCCCCATTCCGGCGTGGGCGGCTGCGCGCCCATACCCAGGAACGACAAGCTGGCGGCCGTGATGATCGACGTGCCGATACGCATCGTGCCATAGACCACGATCGGTGAAATCGTGCCGGGCAGAATATGGCGCATGATGATGGTCCAGTCCGACGCACCGATACTGCGCACGGCCTCAACGTAGGTCATCTGCTTGATGGCGAGCGTATTGCCGCGTACCAGACGCGCAAACGCCGGCACGCTGAATACGGCCACAGCAACGATCACGTTGACCATGCTCGAGCCCAAAATGGCTACCACGCCGATCGCCAGCAGCATGCCGGGAAATGCCAGCAGCACGTCCGAAATACGCATGGTGATGCGTTCCCACCAGCCTTCGTAGTACCCTGCCATCAGACCCATCAACGTGCCAACCACGGCACCCATGGCGACCGACAGGAAACCTGCGGCCAACGAGATCTGCGCCCCCGCAATGATGCGGCTGAAGATATCCCGGCCCAGCGAATCCACGCCCAGCCAATGGGTCGCAGACGGTCCCGCATTCAGCGCGTCATAGTCAAAGAAATTTTCCGGATCAAAAGGAACAATCCAGCGCGCAAAAATCGCCACCAAGACCAGCAGCAGGACGAAAATCCCTGCGCCCACGGCGAGTTTCTGCTTTTTGAATTTGCGCCAGAACTCGGTCAGCGGCGTGCGCACCTCGTTCTGTTTGGCAGCCTGCACGGTAGTGGCGGTAGTCGTATTGCTCATGCCCGCCTCACTTATAACGGATACTGGGATTGATGACGCCATACAGCACGTCGACAATCAAGTTGATCAAAATGAATTCCAGCGAGAACAGCAGCACCAGGCCCTGAATCACAGGATAGTCGCGCTGCGTCACGGCATCGACCAGCAGCCGGCCCAGGCCAGGCCAGTTGAACACCGTCTCGACCACGATTGAGCCGCCCAGCAAGAAGCCGAACTGCAGGCCCATCATGGTGACCACGGGAATCAGCGCATTGCGCAGCGTGTGCTTGATGACCACGCGGTTTTCTGTCAGGCCCTTGGCCCGTGCCGTACGCACGAAATCCTCTTGGATGACTTCAACGAACGATGCCCGCGTGAATCGCGCCATCACTGCCGCCACGGCGGCGCCCAGCGTGATGGACGGCAGAATATAGTGTTTCCAGCTCGAAGCGCCCACGGTAGGCAGCCATCCCAGATTCACTGAGAATACCTGCATCAGCATCATGCCCAACGCAAACGCCGGGAACGAAATCCCCGACACGGCCAGCGTCATGAGGACACGGTCAGGCCAACGATTGCGCCAGACGGCGGAGACGATACCGAAGACCATCCCGAAGGCGACTGACCAGATCATACTGGCGATCGTCAACCACATCGTGGGCATGAAGCGCTCGGCGATTTCAGTCGCCACGGGCCGCTTGGTACGCAGCGAGTGGCCGAGATCGCCTTGCAGCATATGGCTGAAGTAGCGCACGAATTGCTGCGGCAAGGGCAGATCCAGCCCGAGCTCCTGGCGCACGAGCTCGACCGTGGCCTGGTCGGCATCCTGGCCCGCGGCCAGGCGCGCCGGATCGCCCGGGAGCATGTGCACAAACAAGAACACGACCACCGAGACCAACAACAGGGTCGGGATCATGCCCAATAAACGTTTGACGATATAGGTCAGCATTGAAATTCCTGAGACGTCGGCGGATGCCCCATGCATCCGCCGAGCCTTGCTTGCGATTACTGCTTGAGATCGATGTCACCGAACCAGAACGAGGTGTCGGGTTCGACATACACACCGCTCAGGTTCTTCGATTTCACGTACACGTTGTTCTGGGTCACCAGGAAGGCCCAGGGGGCGTCATTCCAGATGGTTTCCTGAACTTTGTTGTAGATCTCGGTCTTTTTCGCACGATCCGTCGTGGCCAGGGCTTCTTGAATGCCATCGTCCACAGACTTGTTGGAGTAGTACGACACGTTGTTCAGCACAGGCGGGAAAGCACCGGTGCTCAGCAAGGGACGCAGGCCCCAGTCTGCTTCGCCGGTCGAGGACGACCAGCCCGCGTAGTAGAGGCGAACCTTGGCGTCTTCAGGCTTTTGCACTTGCTGCACGCGCTGCACGCGTTGGCCCGACTCCAATACTTCTACCGAGGTCTTGATGCCGACCTGAGCGAGCTGTTGCTGCAGGAACTGGACCACCTTGACCGACGTGCCGTCGTTATAAGCCGACCACAACTGCGTCTCGAAGCCCTTTTCGTAGCCTGCTTCCTTCAGCAGTTGACGCGCCTTGGCGGGATCGTAGGGCCACGGACCCGTCTTGTGTGCGTAATCCACGCCAGTGGGCACAACGCCATCGACGATGGTGGCATAGCCGTTGAATGCCACTTTCGCCAACGCTTGTTTGTTGATGGCGTAGTTGATGGCTTGGCGAACCTTGGGGTCATTGAAAGGCTTGACCTGCGTGTTCATCGACAGGTAGCGGGCCATGATCGAGTTCTTGTGATCGACCACGTCCAGCTTGTCGTTCTTGGCCAGGATTGCGGCTTGCTCGAACGGCACGGGGAACGCGAAGTGGGCTTCGCCCGTCTGCACCACGGCAGCACGCGTGTTGTTGTCGGTCACGGTGCGGAACGTGATCGAATCAACTTTCGGCTTGCCCTTGTTCCAATAGCCGTCGAACTTCTTGACCTTCAGGTATTCGGCGGGCTTCCACTCGACGAATTCGAACGGACCGGTGCCCACGGGGTGAAAACCGATTTCCTTGCCGTATTTTTTCAACGCGGCAGGCGAAATCATCATGGCAGCCGGGTGAGCCAAGGCGTTCAAGAAAGCCGAGAACGGCTTTTTCAGCGTGATCTTGACCGTCAGGGGATCCACCACATCGATGTGATCGATCACGCTGAACTGGATGTAGCGCGACAGGCGATTGTCCGGATTGGCGGGACGGTCGAAGTTGATCTTGACTGCTTCGGCGTTGAAATCGGTGCCGTCTTGGAATTTGACGCCAGGACGCAGCTTGAAGGTATAGACCAGACCGTCTTCGCTGACAGAGTAGTCAGTGGCCAGGACTTTCTGAATCTTCAGGTCTTTGTCGAACTCAAACAGACCCTCGTAATAGGCCTTGCCGACAGCCTGGTTCAGGGTGCTGTTCGTGTTGTACGGATCGAGCGTTTCCAGCGCGATCGATACCGCGAAGGTAACGTCCTTGCTGGCGTAAGCCAAGGGCGAAGCGAGCACGCCAAAGGCCAGCGCGGCGGCGGCCATCAGCTTAGTGGGGCGCAGTACTTTCATCATTGCAGCTCCTGAAATCAAAAAGGAGAGACGGTTTAGTGAACAAAACAGACCGGCGGCATGCCGCCGCCGGCAACATCAATACGCGCCACCCACTGCATGACGCGCAACAAAATGCCCCGGGCCGACCTGCACCAGCGACTCGACGACGGGCTCGTCGCCGACCTTGCGGATCGGGCTCGGGATTTCATCGGACAACAAGGTGCGCTTGAGATGGCGACGCGCCGGATCGGCGATCGGCACGGCCGACATCAGCTTCTTGGTGTAGGGATGTTGGGGGTTTTCGAAAATGGCGCGGCGCGGACCGATCTCGACGATCTGTCCCAGATACATCACCGCGACACGATGGCTGATGCGTTCGACCACTGCCATATCGTGCGAAATGAACAGGAACGACACGCCCAGGTCGCGTTGAAGATCGATCAGCAGGTTGACGATTTGCGCCTGGATGGACACGTCCAAGGCCGACACGGATTCGTCGGCGATCACGACCTTGGGATTCAACGCCAGTGCCCGCGCGATACACACGCGTTGACGTTGACCGCCGGAAAATTCATGCGGATAGCGCTGCGCCACCTCGGCAGGCAAACCGACGCGTTCGAGCAACTCGGCCACACGCGCCTCGGCTTCGCGGCCCGAGGCCACACCATGCACCAACAGCGGCTCCATGATGGAAAAGCCGACCGTCACACGCGGATCCAGCGAAGCAAACGGGTCCTGGAATACGAACTGAATATCGCGACGCAATGCCTGCAGTTCGGTATTTTTGAGTTTGATGATGTCGCGGCCGCCAAACAGGATCTGGCCGCTCTGGCTTTGAACCAGGCGCAACAGCGAACGGCCGGTCGTAGATTTCCCGCAACCGGACTCGCCCACCAGCGAGAGCGTCTCGCCCGGATACAGATCAAAACTCACTTTTTCAACGGCATGCACACGGCGTTGCACGCGGCTGAATATGCCGCCGCGCAGATCGAAACGCGTCACCAGATCGCGCACGCTGAGAACAGGATCCTGTTTTGCGCGCGGCACTTCCTGCGTGCTGGCATCGCCGTCCTTTGCCACAGGTTGCGCCTGGCCATCGACTTGCAACAGCGGAAAACGCGCCGGTAGATCCGTGCCTTGCATCGCACCCAATCGCGGCACAGCAGAGAGCAAGGCCTTGGTGTATTGGTGCTGAGGCGCTGCAAACACCTGATCAGCCGAACCTTCTTCGACTTTGTCGCCGCGGAACATGACCAGCACACGATCGGCCACCTCGGCTACGACGCCCATGTCGTGTGTGATGAACACCACGCCCATGTGCATCTCGTCTTGCAACTGGCGGATGAGTTGCAGGATCTGTGCCTGGATGGTCACATCCAGCGCCGTGGTCGGCTCGTCCGCAATCAACAATGCAGGCTTGCAGGCCAACGCCATCGCAATCATCACACGCTGACGCATACCACCGGACAATTGATGCGGGTGGCGATCGAGCACGGATTTGGCTTCGGGAATGCGGACCTGCTCCAGCATGCGCAAAGCCTCGGCACGCGCCGCAGCAGCGTCCATGCCCTGGTGCAGACGAATCGTTTCCGCAATCTGGTCGCCCGCCGTGAACACCGGATTCAACGACGTCATCGGCTCTTGGAAAATCATCGCCATATCGGCGCCGCGCACACTGCGCATCATGCGTTGCGAAGCGCCGGCCAGGTTCACGATCTCGTTATTGCGCCGGCGCAGCGCCATGCGGCCCTGAGCGATGCGCCCGCCGCCATGCTCGACCAGGCGCATCAGCGACAGCGACGTCACGGACTTACCCGACCCCGACTCGCCAACGATAGCCAAGGTCTCGCCACGATCGACATGGAACGACAGATTGCGCACCGCCTCTACCGTTCGTTCAGAGGTCACAAAGCGCACCGTCAGGTCATCGACCTGGACCACGCGGTTTTCCGGCATCGCCAGCGTCTGAGCGCGATCAACCATATTGAATTCCGTTCCTAACTAAATGCGTGATGACGTCAGTGTCATCGGTAAATGGCGACGACAGCGTCTTCGCCCACTCGGCCGTAGCCGCGATACATGCCTTCGGTGTTGAACGGCAGGGTCACATTGCCCTGGCCGTCCACGGCGATCAAACCACCCTTGCCCTCGATGGTGGGCAATTTTTCGTGCACCACGCGGCTGGCCGCGGCCTCGAGCGAAGCGCCCTGGTATTCCATCAGCGCCGACACGTCATAGGCCGCCACCATGCGGATGAACATTTCGCCTGTACCGGTGGTGGACACTGCACAGGTACGATTGTTCGCGTAGCAACCCGCACCGATCATTGGTGCATCGCCGACGCGGCCGACTTGTTTGTTGGTGATACCGCCGGTCGACGTTGCTGCAGCGACATTGCCCTGCGCATCGACAGCGACGGCGCCCACCGTGCCGAATTTCTTGTCAGCATCCAGCGGGTCTGCCGGAGCCGGCTGGCCACGCGCCACCAGCGCCTGACCGTCGTGATCCAACACGGCAG
>Ga0182743_1003900_pt1 | contig 11595 bp, 8 predicted proteins | sample eDN3rd30CKraftOP_FD_128522 | JGI IMG/M metagenome (GOLD analysis project Ga0182743, IMG submission 128522) | Enriched Organic Plus compost microbial communities from Emeryville, California, USA - eDNA 3rd pass 30_C Kraft OP (version 2) (version 2) ... | reverse complement strand
GCACGCCTTCGCCGTACGCCGGCAGCAACTACGGCACCTATAAGTGGCGGAAGGTAGCTTTCCAATTCTGCGCACACCTCCCCTAGGGCTGCCCGGAGTGCTAAGCTGAAGCATTTTTCCACAGGATTTCCACAGCCCATCTGGTACAAATCTGGTACAAAATTTGGTACAAAACTAAGAGGTATCTTTGTTTAATATATCGCTATTTCAACTAGTTAAATAAGCATCACTGGGATCCACATCCTACCCGCGGAGCCATTCTCCTCCTCACAAAGAGCATCAGGTACGACTCTGGCGCCAGATGAAGATGATCCGGACGCATCCTGCGCAGCTCGGGCGCCATCATGGGTGATGGCAAATTCCCTGGAGCCGCCTATCCCCGCCGAACGCTGCCAGGGCAACGCGGTCAGGATTGGAGGCCGTGCCGCCCCTCCTGATGATCCCCAACGCCCGAGATAACGCTCCGAATGTCAATCCGGTCGCGGAGATGCCCATCGACGAGCGCCCGTTCCGTGTTCGCCGCGAGGGATCCCATCGAGCCGCACGGATCGCCCCTCTCACGGCTTCGCTGAAGGACACTCTGCCGCCGGAATCACGCAAAGGAACAAGAGTCGCCATCCGCGCGTTCTCCGGGAACATTCCGGGGAGACCGATGAGCAGAACAGCGACGCCGAAGGCAAAGAAGAAGGGTGCCAAGTCCTCCAGAGCCCGGAAAGCCGACGCCACGGTGAATGGTGGCGATGGGCTCGCCGCAAACGGCTCGGCGCGCCTGTCGTCGGTCATTGTGGACAGCTACAATCTCGAACTCAGAGATAGCCAGGGCTTCGTTGGCGACCGGGCCAGCGGCCGCGCCTTTCGCAAGTTGCTTGAGGACATCCGCAAGGTGCTTCGGCGCGAGGATGAAGACCCGCTCGGCGACGAACCCAGCGCGGAAATCAGCAAATCCAAGCTCGACAAGGCGCTGGCCAAGGGATCGCCCGAGGCCGCCGGGCTGGTCCACGGCGCGATCGAGGATTTTGCCCAGGAGCTCGCCCATGTCACCAAACGCTTCCTCTCCACCGAGGAGTGGGCGGGAACGGAACGCATCGTGGTGGGCGGCGGCATGAAGGAAAGCCGCATCGGGGAGCTGGTGGTCGGCCGGGCGGCGGTGCTGCTCAAGAGCTGCGGCATCGGAATCGACATGGAGATGATCGGCCACCATCCGGACGAAGCGGGCCTTATCGGTTGCGCCCATCTGGCGCCGGCATGGATCTATCAGGGACACGACTCCATCCTGGCAGTGGATGTGGGCGGCTCCAATATCCGCTGCGGCATCGTGTCGGTTGATGTCAAGCGCAACCGGGATCTGTCCAAGGCAAGCGTGTGGAAGAGCGAACTCTGGCGCCATCGCGACGACAAGCCGAGCCGTGACGAGGCCATGGAGCGACTAACCGGCATGCTCAAGGATCTCATTGCGCGCGCCGAGAAGGGTGCCAGGAAGCTCTGCCCGCTGATCGGCATCGGCGTGCCCGGCGTGATCCTGGCCGATGGGTCGATCGAACGCGGCGGGCAGAACCTGCCGGGCAACTGGGAAAGTTCCCGGTTCAACCTCGTTCATGCCATCCGCGAGGCCATCCCGGAAATCGGCGAGCACGAGACGGCGGTGGTCGTGCACAACGATGCGGTTGTGCAGGGCCTCAGCCAGATCCCGTTCATGCAGGATGTCACCCATTGGGGCGTGCTGACCATCGGCACCGGACTTGGCAATGCCCGCTTCACCAATCGCGCCGCCCTGGAGGGCAGGAACGACAAAGCCGGGAGCAAGGCGAAGAAAAAGTCTTAGGCCGGAAAGGACAAGCCACTGACCGGTAATCTACGTGGCTGGCTGGCATGAGCAGCAACGATCAGAGAAAACGCTGGCGGCGCGTCGCCGTGGATGAGAGCAAACATGCCCAATGGGGTCGGCATCAACCGCTCAAGTCGCGCCCTGGCAAATGGTGGTGCCCTGATATCGCACGGCCTGCCCGCAAGCCGACGTGCCCATCAAGCTCCTGACGTCGCGTGTGAAGCCCGGACAGAGCCACGTATCCGGATTCCAACGATCAGACCTCCCGGCGTCATCCGGTCGGCGTGGTCATGGGCCTCAGCACCCTGATCGCTCTCGGCCTCACGCGGAAGGTTGCCGGCGTCATGGTCCTGAGCTCGCCATCCGTGTTCACCGGACGCGGCCTCCGGGTGCGGATCGTCAGCTCGGTTGTCCGGAATGCGCGAACGTCATCCCATTCACCCTGCGTGCCGCGGCGCAGACTGGGCAGCAGGGCAAGAAGGCGCCACCAGTGATCGACCTCAAGGCTGTAGAAATCCAGCCGGCCGTCATCCGGGGCAGCGGTTTCCGACACGGTCATGCCGCCCCCATAGTGCTTGCCGTTGCCCACTGCCACCTGGAAGGTATGGACCTTCTCGACCACGCCATCGTGCTCGATCCAGGCCGTGAACAGACGCGAGCGGAACAGCAGGCGCGCCGCCACGATGCCATAGCCCAGGACACCCCAGCGGCGCTTGGCGTGCTCGGTCAGCTCGCGGGCCAGTTCAGCGCTGAAGCCGATGCTCGCAACATTGAGGAAAAAATGTCCGTTGACCTCGCCCAAATCGATCGTCCCCACATGACCCGCAGCAATGACCCTGGCCGCCTCGAGGGGATCGGGCGTTATGCCGAGAGTGCGGGCAAAGTCATTGGCCGTGCCAAGCGGTAGGACACCAAGGGGAAGACCTGTCTCCATGAGCCCGTCGATGGCGGCATTCAGGGTGCCGTCCCCGCCTCCAACGATCACTAGGTCGCACTGTCCCCGATAGGCCCTGATGAGGTCACTCACCGTCTCGCCTTCGCGGACCGTTTCGATCCGGCATGAAACGCCATGGTCCGCCAGGAAGTCGCAAATCTCGTGGATGTCGCTGGTGCCGCGTCGCGCATGGCGATTAACCACGAGCAGCGCGCGCCGCGCGGAGGTGCGCTGCACCGTTGTGCCAGCGTCTTGGGAGAGGTGGAGATCCATTGCAGATAGTCGCGCCATCCTTGAAGGTGCCTCGGCGAGGCCATACTCTAACAGGTAAGGGTTTCCGCGCGACCTGATAAGGGCCTGAGCTGGAGAAGTCGCCATAACCCGCGTCCGGCCATGACCAGCGTGACGGGAAGCGGGGCTGATCTGGCAAATACACATTTGATGCGGAGCCTGATTTGCCTGCCTGCGAGGCGGATCGGCCCGATCCTGGTTGCGTCGCTGGAGCCGCGTCGCGGCCCTGACGGTGGGAACGCCTTCTTCCTTGCCACATGTGGTTACAGCGGGCGCATCGGGTCGGTGTCCATCCAGGCTGTGTGCCGGTGGGCGGAAGAAGCTTGGTTCACGCTGGCCAGAAGATGCGAATGACATGACATCCTCCCACAGGCCGGCCGCACCGCTGATCAAACCTCTTGAATGATCGAAGAGATCTACCACAATCCTGGGCAGGATCGGCGATGGCGGCAGACATGATGGGAAAGCGCTGCGGGAAAAAATTTTCTGAAAGGCTTGAAAACCTATCCGCGGGTTACCATCTCAGCGTCAACGGATGAAACGCATCCCCTGCAAAGTAGCCTCCGCCGGTGACCACGGATGTACTGGCACCGGTGTCGAGGCTTAAAAGGCCGGCATAATCGCCGGCCTTACCTTTTTTCAGCGCCGCGTCTGACTTATCGCGCCATTGCCTGCAGTGTCATGATCAGGCCGGCTGCCTGCCATGGGTCGGGCGCCGCTGCACTTCGGTTCCCTGAGTTCTTACTCGCAAAAAGATGCCCACCCATATGGGTGGGCGAGTGCCCCGGATAGACCGTAGCGGGGAGGAGACGCTCGGTTACGAACCCGTCCGGGGTCGCGCCACTTTCAATACAATTCCAGATTGCGTTTTACATTTCAACCATTTTAGATAAGCAGTGGTTTGCAGCTCGATCTCCCCCGGCGCATCCGCCAGGCACAAGTGCATTCAGCTTGCAAACAGCGTGCTCCAAGCGGGGCCCCGCGTTCAGCACATGGAGGGCGTCCAGACGCTACAGCGTTGCATGGAATGGAAGACACCAACGAGGTAACCGCCTGTGCTCTTCCCAACCCAGCGCCCAACAGGCGCGGTGCGCCTCGGCGTCGGGAAATACTGCATCCCGGCCGGAATTGACGAGTCTCACCCCGCAAGATGCGGGTATCTCACACTTCCCTTCTTCTTCCCCGACAAAAGAACCCACACTCGCGGCCCAGCTTGAGCACTTCCGCGGTCATGCCGCGCTGAACTGACGGAGGTCGCGAAGATTTGGCAAGGTTTACTCAAGGCACTGCCAATGAACCGCTTTTTGCCGAACCGGGCACATGGCGACTTGGCTGAACAATTCGCGAACCCAAATCTTTCCGTCTGTATACCAATCAGCGGAACATTTGCGCGACATCTGCTGCAAGTTACTGAAATACCTGATAGCGAAGCGGAACATCGCGGGGCGAAAAATGATCCATCTCAAGGAAAATCAACCAAATTGCTGAACATTCTGGCAACATCAGCTTCGACGGTATTCCAACGCGATCAACCCGAATGCAGATCGCGCGTGTCCCATGTCGAGATCAACCCCGGAGAGATGGCGAAAAGATTGAAGGCTGCACAGCCTCGCCGCTTCAACGGGCGACCTGAGCCTGCCGCTTCGCCAGCACCTGCGGCAGATCCCAACCGGTGCAGGTTCCGTAACGGGTCACCGCTTCGTCGATGAATACCCGCACCTTGCGCGGCAGATGGATGCCTGGAGGCCTTATGGCATAGAGGCCGGAGACCGGCAGGGGATAATCCGGCAGGATGACCTTGACCGCGCCGCTGCGGATGGCGTCGACACAGATGAAGGTCGGGAGAACCGAGATGCCGAGGCCGGCTTCCACCCACTGGAGGATCGCTTCGCCGCTGTCAGTACGCAGGCGGGTCTGTGGCCGGATCGCGATCTGGCGCCGGCCATGCTGGAAGGGCCATTCAGTGCTGGTCGCGCCGGTATAGCCGATGCAGTCATGGCCAGCGAGATCGGCGGGGTGGCGCGGCTCGCCCCGGCGCTCGAGATAGGCGGGGCTGGCGATCGGCACGGCATGGATGTCACAGATCTTGCGGGCGATGAGGGATGAATCCTTGAGCCGGCCTATGCGGAAGGCGAGATCAAAGCCCTCGCCCACCAAGTCGACCAGTCGGTCGGAATAGGAAATGTCGATCTCCAGCGCGGGATGCTGCCGCGCCATGTCGATCACCATGGGCGCGAGATGGCGAATGCCGAAGGATAGCGGCGCCGAGATGCGCAGACGGCCAGAGAGCTGGTCCCCATCGCTCGAGACGGCATCGCGGGCGGCATCGAGCTCGGCCAAAGCCCGTTCGGCGCGAGCCTTGAATTCGAGGCCCGCCTCGGTTGGGGTGATGCCCCTGGTGGTGCGGGTGAGCAGCTGGGCGCCCAGCTCCTCCTCAAGGCGGGCCACCCTGCGGCTGATGATGGACTTCGACAGGCCAAGCCGGGCGGCGGCGCGGCTGAAGCCGCCGGCATCAACCACCTCAATGAAGCCCCGAATATCATCCAGTTCCGACATGCCCCTCCTCTCCGGCGCCGGCGCGACCACGCCCCGTGTTGCTCAATGAGCAACAATGTGGTGCATCCTGCGGCAGTAGTGTGCGAGATCATGCTCCCATATCTTCCGCGAAACAACAACCACCCCCAGCGGAAGGTTTTACCCCATGACGACCGCTCTCGTTCTGAACAGCACCGCCCGCGGCTCGCAGTCGGTTTCCCGGCAGCTCGTGGAGCTCGCCACTGAAAACCTGCGTGAGGCCGATCCCGATATCCGGATCATTGCCCGCGACCTCGACGCCGAGCCCCTGCCCCATCTCACCGCCGATGTCGCCCATGTGATCACCGGCGGCAGCCCGAGCAATCCGGCACAGGAAGCCGCCCTCCGGCTGTCGGACGCGCTGATCGAGGAACTCAAGGCCGCCGACGTGGTGATCATCGGTGCGCCGATGTACAATTTCGGCATCCCCTCCACGCTCAAGTCGTGGTTCGACTACGTGCTGCGCGCCGGCGTGACCTTCCGCTACACCGAACAGGGCCCGATCGGACTCGTCGGGCGCAAGAAGGTGGTCGTCGTCGAATCTCGCGCCGGCTTCTACAGCGAGGGAGAGACGATGGCCATGGACAGCCAGGAACCGCATCTGCGCACGATGCTCGGGCTGATGGGGCTGAAGGATGTGGAATTTGTCCGCGTCGAGAAGCTCGCCTTCGGCCCGGAGGCGATGAATGCCGCCCTGGAAGGCGCCCGCGAGCGGGTACGGCAGGTGGCAATTCCGGAAACGCTGGCCGCCTGACCATCCCTGCCGGCGGAAGCCGGTGCGGGGCTCCCCTACCCCACCCGTCATCACCACGGCCCCGGGTTCGCGGCAGACAAACTGCTGTCGGTTCCGGGGCTGAAATCGATTGTCTCGCGGCCGGAAGACGTTCCAATATTGGCATCCTTCAAGCAAGCGACGGGATGCCCATGACAGAGCCCAAGACAATCCTGAGCTATCAGGCCGACGGCCTCGATTTTCGAAGCGAACTTTATGTCAAGGAAGACGGCGACCGGGCCAGGCCGGGCGTGCTGGTGTTTCCGGAAGCCTTCGGGCTTGGCGAGCATGTGCGCAGCAAGGCGATCCGGCTCGCCGAGCTGGGTTTCGCGGCGCTCGCCTGCGACCTGCATGGAAATGCCCATCTCGAGACCGATCTCGATGCCGCCATCGGCCTGATCAATCCGCTCAGGGCCGATCCGATGAAGACCCGGGAGCGGGCCCAGGCAGCCCTTGCGGCGCTTTCCGCCCGACCGGAAGCCGATGCCGGCAGGATAGCGGCGATCGGCTATTGCTTTGGCGGTACCATGGCACTGGAACTCGGCCGCAGCGGCGCCGACATCAAGGCCATTGCCGGCTTCCACAGCGGCCTTTCCACCACCCGACCGGAGGATGGCAAGAACATCAGGGCCAAGGTCATGGTGGCGATCGGCGCCGATGACCCTGCCATTCCGCCGGAACAGCGGCTGGCCTTCGAGGAGGAGATGCGCAAAGGAAGCGTCGACTGGCAGATGATGCTCTATGGCGGCGTGGTGCACAGCTTCACCAATCCGAAGGCGGCAGAACTCAACCGACCGGAATTCGCCCGCTATGACAAATATGCGGACGAGCACTCCTTCTGGTCGATGATCGAGCTGTTCAAGGTCGCCTTGGCCTGACGAGAGCGGGTAAGCCGGAAAGCCTACCCGCCCTGCCCTGGCGGCAGTAGCGTCACGCTCAGACTATAGGGCGCAACAGGGAATGGCGGATCCGTCACGCGCGATCGGTCGGGTCAAATGGCGCCTTGTGTCTGGGCGATCTCGACCCGGTCGCGCCCCAGTTTCTTGGCCCGGTAAAGCGCACCGTCGGCCTGGCGGAGGAGCTCGTCCAGGGCTCCGGCGCACTCACCCCCGGCAATGCCGACACTCACGGTTGCGGACACGTCCCGGCCATCATCCAGCCCGACAGAAGCCAGGGCACAGGCAGCGCGAATTTTCTGGGCGATGGCCAGGGCGTCGCCGGGGGTACAGGCAGGCATGAGCACCGCGAACTCCTCGCCGCCGAGGCGCCCGAAGAGAGCATCCTTGCCGATATTGCTCCGCACCACCGAAGCAACGGCCTCAAGCAGCCGGTCGCCCGCCTGGTGGCCATAGGTGTCATTCACCTCCTTGAAGCGGTCGATGTCGAGCATGAGAACCGTGGCCTGTCGGGCACGAGCACCGGCCCCGGAGAGCTCATCGGCCGCGCGGGCATAGAAGGCGTCGCGCCTCAGGGCGCCTGTGAGCTGGTCATACAGGGCCACCTGCTCAAGCCTGCGGAGAAGTTCGTTGCGGGCCGCCATCACACTTGCCACCGCCAGCGGCGCCAGGGCGATCAGGGTCACGCCGAGCCTCAATGACAGCAGACTCATGGTGTTCTCGAGATCGAAGGCGGTCGGGAGATAGCCTTCCGAGATGCTCAGCAATACCCAGGCGCTGAAGGCGAGGCTGAGGAGCGTCGTCTGGAACACGCTGAAGCTTACCGCGCACCAGAGCAAGGGCAGAATCGGAAAGGTCATGGCGCCGGGCCCGCCCACCAGCATGGCGGCGAGCGCGGCAATCACAAGGGCAACAAGCGGCGCATAGCCGCCGCGATGGATGAAGTCCGCAAGACCGAGCGACCGGAAGAAGCCCTCGCGGGTGAAATTCGGCATGGTGAGGATGACCGGCAGGATCGCCACATAGTTCACCACGTCGGCCATCAGCCAGTAATAAAAGCCCTGCAGCAGGCTGCCGCCAAAGATCACCTGGGCGGCGAGTGCGCCGACAACGGCACTGGCCGCCGCAGCGACGGCAACGATGATGCACATGTAGAAGACCGACATGGGCCGGCGTAACCTGCGGTCTTCCTCATCGAGAAGGGAGAAGAGCACCGCGCCGGTGGAGACGCTGGTGAGATTGGCGGCGGTGAGCCAGCAGGCCTTGGTCCAGGGCGAGCCGGTGACGAGGTCGGCGGCAAGGAAGCCGATCACGGCGGCGATCCAGCCCAGAGGGTTCGCCCAGTCCGGCCGGCGCACGAAGATGCCGAGCAGAACGGCATTGGCGATCCAGAAGGCGGCGAGGGTTCCGGTCGAGCGTGTCAGGATGCCGAATAGCGCGCCCAGGAAGACCACAAGGGCAACGAATGCAGCGGCCACAAGCCGCTGGCCCAAGACAGGGGCGACTGGCTCGCCGTCCTGGAAGGTGATTTCACGGTTCTGCACGCAATGCCCTCAGCCACCATTGCGAACCGGCGTTCAACCTTCCCGGAACAATTTCCGTCCGGCCGAAGGAATGCCGTCAGCGACCGCCCCCAGTCACAGCACCTGCCGCCGAGTGTATCCCAATCCGTCCCATTGCAAAGCAGAACCGGCCGCGACGGTTATCCGCAGCCAGACAGGCCGCTCCAATGGGCGTCAGAGAAGGACGGCGGCGCCTGCTGCGGCAAGCGAGATGCCCGAGACCACCAGGAGACCGACCACGATCATGCGCATGACCCGCGGCTCGATGGGCGGTGGAAAGCGTTGGGCGATCGACGTGCCGGCGACCACAGTAAAGAAGGCCAGGAAGCAGGGCCAGAGCTTCGGCTCGGGGAATGTCCCTGCCGCCAGCACCAGGGACATGCGGATGACGCCGGTGGCCGCAAAGATTGCCACCAGCGACACGCGAATGGCCGCTGCCGGCAGGCGCTGGGCATAGAAGTGATAGACGACAGGCGGGCCGCCAGTCGAGAACATGCCGCTCATGAGCCCGCCAAGGCCGCCATGGAACAGGGTCCGCAACAGGCCGGGCTGGCCCTTCTCAATGGTCGGCACCCGCAGGAGCTGGAAGCTCGAGACAACGATCGCCAGGCCGAGGATGACCTTGAGCATGCTGATGCTGGTATCGGCAAAATATTCGAGCAGCCAGAAGCCCACGGCGATCATCGGAATGCTCGCCGCCATCAGCAGCGCAACCTGAGAGAAGACCACCAGCCGCCAGTGGCGCGCCAGCATCTGCACGGCATTCACGAAGCTGAAGACGCTGACCATGATGGCGGCATCGGGAATCGGGATCAGGTCCGTGAGGCCCACAATGCCCATCACCACCAGCCCGAAGGCAAAGCCGGTCACGGTCTGGAGATAGGCCGCGACACCGGTCAGCAGCAGAAAAGACAAGATGACGATGATGGACATGGGACTCGGGATAGAGCTGCGCGCCGGGTGTATAAACCGGGCGCGGAAACATGTCTCGCCTCCATTGCGCATCCGTCTGCATTGATGGAGCTTAATCTGCACGGCGCCGCCCGCCTTTGGCCACCCTGCCGCCACAGCTCGGCCCAGACTCGGGCCGCTTCCGCCGGAAAACCGTCCAAAGCTCGCCGCCGCCTGTGCGGAAACCGGGCAAGACTGCCGCAATTCCGCGGGTTTTAGCTCTTTCTTCAAGGAATTGAGCTGATTTCTCGCTGCGGTCAAAATTGCGGGGTAGCTATTCCGGACCGGTTTCGACGGGCGCGGTTCACCCGGCTGCGCAGCATTTCACTGGCGGGGGCCCGCTGCTATAACTTGCGGCCGTTGGCGGCGGCGACCCATGGGACGCAAATTGTACGAAATGCCCGGGATCGGGCGAGGGTAAGGCGAGAACAGTATGAAACTGGTGATGGTTGGCTCGGGTTATGTCGGGCTCGTATCCGGCGTGTGCTTTGCGGATTTCGGCTTCGACGTCACCTGCGTGGATGTCGACCACGCCAAGATCGCCCAACTCGAGCGCGGGGAACTGCCCATCTATGAGCCGGGCCTCGACCAGCTGCTCGCCGAGAATGTGGAAGCCGGACGCCTGCGCTTCTCGACCGACCTCGCTTCCGCTGCGGCCCTCGCAGATGCCGTCTTCATCGCGGTCGGGACACCATCGCGGCGCGGCGATGGCGAGGCCGACCTCACCTATGTCTTCGAGGCGGCGCGGCAGGTCGCCCGCAGCATCAAGCCGGGAGCGGTGGTGGTGATCAAGTCCACGGTCGTGGTCGGCACCTGCCGCAAGGTCAAGGAAATCATCGAGCAGGAGCGCCCCGGCCTCGACTTCTCGGTGGCCTCGAACCCGGAATTCCTGCGCGAGGGCTCGGCGATCGAGGACTTCATGCGACCTGACCGGGTGGTGATCGGCGTGCATGACAAGCGGGGCGAGACAGTTCTCCGGCGCGCCTATCGGCCGCTCTACCTGAGAGAGTCGCCGGTGGTGGTCACCACGCTCGAGAATGCCGAGCTCATCAAGTATGCCGCCAATGCCTTCCTCGCCATGAAGGTGACCTTCATCAACGAGGTGGCCGACCTGTGCGAGCGGGTCGGCGGCAATGTCCAGGACGTCGCCCGGGCGATCGGGCTCGATGGCCGCATCGGCGCCAAGTTCCTGCACGCTGGCCCCGGCTTCGGCGGCTCGTGCTTCCCCAAGGATACCCGCGCCTTCGCCGCCACGGGGCAGAAGTACAGCGCGCCGCTGCGGCTGGTCGAAACCGTGATCGCGGTGAACGAGCGGCGCAAGCAGCAGATGGCGGAGCGCATCCTTGCCACCCTGGGCGATGATCCGCGCGGCAAGCGGGTGGCGGTGCTGGGCGTCGCCTTCAAGCCCAATACCGACGACGTGCGCGAGGCACCGAGCCTCGACATCATTCCGCGGCTCCTGGAGGCCGGCGCGACCGTGGTGGCACACGACCCGGAGGCGCGGATCCAGGCCGAACCGCTGCTGCCCGGCATTGCCTGGGCCAGTGACGCCTATGGTGCGGTCGAGGGTGCCGACGTGGTCGCGATCCTCACCGAATGGAACGAATATCGCGGGCTTGATCTCAGGCGCGTGGCCAGAGCCATGCGCGGAAACCAGCTGATCGACCTGCGCAACATTTTCCGGCAGGACGACCTCGAGGAGACGGGGCTTGTCTATTCGAGCGTCGGCCGGCCCATAATCGATGCCAATACCGCTCCAGCCCACAGAGGTGCCACGGTTTGAGGATCGG
>Ga0182743_1003898_pt1 | contig 11599 bp, 6 predicted proteins | sample eDN3rd30CKraftOP_FD_128522 | JGI IMG/M metagenome (GOLD analysis project Ga0182743, IMG submission 128522) | Enriched Organic Plus compost microbial communities from Emeryville, California, USA - eDNA 3rd pass 30_C Kraft OP (version 2) (version 2) ... | reverse complement strand
GGCGTGTTCGGCGGCGGCGGGCACCTGCTGCTCATCATGGCGCACGCCCGCGCCCCCGCCTCGGCGCTTGCTCCTTACCTTTATATGGAATTGATTTGGATGATCCTGCTCGGCTGGATGGTCTTCGCGGACGTTCCGGACGGCTGGACGCTCGCCGGCGCGGCGGTGGTCATCCTGGCGGGGCTGTACCTGTTCTGGAGCGAACGGGGCCGCCGCAAGCCTTCGGAGGCCGTCGAGGCGAGCATCGAATAGGGGGAGGCGATCATGGCAGGACGGATCTTCGTGGCCGGCGCGACCGGGGCCATCGGCCGGCGGCTGTGTCCGCTCCTCATCGCCGACGGCTGGGACGTCACCGGTGCCACCCGCAGCCCGGGTAAGACCGCCTGGATGCGCGAGATCGGCGTCACGCCGGTCGTGGTCAATGTCTTCGACGAGCGCGCCATCAAGGCGGCGGTGATCGGCTGCGCGCCGGACGTCGTCGTCCACCAGCTTACCGACCTTCCCGCCAATCTCGATCCGGCGATGATGGAGGAGGCGCGGCGCGCCAATGCCCGCATCCGCGAATTCGGCACCCGCAATCTCGTCGCCGCGACGCTCGCCGCCGGCGCCAAAAGGCTCGTGGCGCAGAGCATCGCCTTCGCTTATGCGCCCGGCACGCCGCCCTTCACCGAGGAGCAGCCGCTCAACACCGAGGCGCCCGGCAGCGACGGCGTCACGGCCCGCGCCGTCAAGAGCCTGGAGAATCAGGTCCTGGAGGCGCCGCTGATGGGGCTGGTGCTGCGCTATGGCCGGCTCTACGGGCCGGGCACCAGCGCCGAGACCCCGCCCGCCGGCGTGGCGCTGCATGTCGATGCGGCTGCCGACGCGGCCCGCCGCGCGCTGCGGCAGGGCGAGCGTGGCGTTTACAACGTGGCCGAGGACGGCGGCAGCGTGATCTGCGACAAGGCCAAGGCCCAGCTCGGCTGGAGCGCGGATTTCCGCATTTCGTGAGCCTACGCGCCCTGACGCGCGGTGGAACCCGCCTTTGTCGCCAGACATTCCTTCAGTGACGAAACTGGAGGATGCGGAATGCTCAAAGGCGGCTTGCTCTGGCTGATCGGAATCCCCCTCCCGATCATTCTTGTTCTCTGGCTCCTCGGCTATCTGAGCTGACCGTCCCGCGGGCGCGCACTCCAGCGCGCCCTTGCGCAGCCCCGCGTTTTCCGCCTTCCAAGAGAGGAGACCTCTCCATGCGTGTTGCCGCTGCCGCCGGCCTTCTGCTTCTCGCCGCCACGCCGGCTTTCGCTGCGGGGCGCGAGCCGCCGCCGCCGGACGCCAAGCCGCTGTCGCAGATCATCGCCGATGTCGAGAAGCGCCCGAACTTCGCCTATGTCGACGCGGTCGATTATGCGCGGGGCGCCTATATGGTGATCTACTACATGAAGGACGGCGCCGAGGTGCGGATGGAGATCGACGCCAAGACCGGGCAGATGAAGAAGTAGGCCAGCCCCGCCCTCAGACCATCCGCTCGGCGAACCAGTCGAGCAGGCGCACCCACACCTCGTCCTTCGAGCCCTGGTCCTCGACGCCATGGTCGAGATTGGGATTGTCGTTGACCTCCATGACGAAGATGCCCTCGCGGGTCTCCTTGAGGTCGACGCCGTAGAAGCCCTCGCCGATGGCGCGCGCGGCGCGAACGGCGGTCTCAACCGCGTCCTTCGGCGCCTCCTTGATCGGCACCGTCTTGAACTGCCCTTCCGAGAAGCTGCCGTCGTTACCGTGCTTGATGATCTGCCAGTGGTTCTTGGCCATCATGTACTGGCAGGCGAACAGCGGCTCGCCGCCGAGCACCGCGATGCGCCAGTCGAACTTCGTGGGCATGAATTTCTGCGCGAGGATCAGGTCGCTATCCTCGAACAGCTTGTCGTAGATCGCCTTGAAGGCCGTGAAGTCGTCGGCCTTGTGTACCCCGCGCGAGAATGAGCCGTCGGGGATCTTCACGACCAGGGGAAAGTTCAGAAGCTCCGCCGCCTTCTCCAGGTCCTCCTCTTCGTTCAGCACCACGCTGGGGGGCATCGGCACGTCGTGGGCGGCCAGCAGCTCCTTGAGGAAGACCTTGTTGGTGCAGCGGATCATCGACACCGGGTCGTCGATCACCGGCATGCCCTCGTGCACCGCGCGCTGGGCGAAGCGGAAGGTGTGGTTGTCGATCGAGGTGGTGTCGCGGATGAACAGCGCGTCGAACTCGGCGAGCTGGTGAAGCTGCTTCTTGGTGATCAGCTCGACGTCCACCGACTGGCGGTCGGCCACCCGCATGAAGTGCTTCAGCGAGGCCTGCGACGAGCAGGGCATCTTGTCGTGCGGGTCGTGCAGCACCGCCAGCGAATAGCGCGTGGTCGGGCGCGGCTTGGGGCTCTTCCAGTCGCGCCGCGTATGCAGGTCGAGGGCGCGGCGGAAGACTTCGCCGTCCGCTTCGTTCAGCTTGCCCATGGTGCGCAGGCGGATGCGCTCGATGGTGAGCCATTCCCCGGCATTGACGCTGACCTCGAGGATCGGCCCGCGGAACCAGTCAAACAGGTGCCGGCCGAAGGCTTCAAAGCGCTCGTCCTCGCAGAGGCCGAAGCACACCAGGAGGCGGAAATCCTCCTTCGGCGCGTGCTGGGCCTTGCGGGCGCAGCGGTTCAGCGCGTCCTCCAGCTCGGGCAGCGCGGGCTCGTACATGGTGCGCGAGCGAAGCTCGAGCATGGTCTCGACGCTGGGAATGATGCGGTGGCCGCGCGCCTCCGCCAGCAGCGAGGCGTAATAGCCGCGGCTCTGATAGGCGTAGGAGCGCGACAGGTTGATGATCTTGGGCCGCGCGCCCTCGAACAGTTTCGGACGGGCGAGATAGTCGCGCGCCGTGATCACCTTGTGGGGTGTCTCGGCGTTGGAGAAATCCTTCTCGCTGTCGACGAGAATGACCCAGCCGTTCATGCAGGAATGCCTTTGTGGACAAGGACCGCGGCGCGCAGGTTCTGGCGGCCATAGCGGGTCATGCGGTCGAATTCGGCGATCGGAATGGGCAGGTTGGCGGCCGCCGTCTGGTTCTCGAAATCCTCGTCCTCGACCCAGGGGTCGTGGATGAAGATGTTGTGGCCGTCATGGGCATAGGCCAGCACCCAGTGCGGCACCTTCTTGCGGAACATGCGGAAGCCCGAGATCAGCACGATGGCGACGCAGCCCTGGTCGAGCGCCTCCATCAGCGCCGCACCGGTCAGGGCCTGGTGCTGCACCGGAATGCCCATCATCTGGGCCTGCTGGCGGAAGTCGTGCTGGGCAAGGCGCATCACGGTGCGCTTCTCGTCGGAGCGCACGCTTTCCAGGAAATAGGGGCCGGGGCCACTGAGGCGCAGTTCCACCATCAGTCCGCGCCGCGCGAGCGTCACCGCCAGGCCGAACGGCTCGCAGCCGCCGAGGCCCGACGTCATGAAGATCGTCGTGGCCTCGCGCCACAGCCGCAGCTCCAGCGCGCGGTCGAGCTTGGTGTCGGGCTTGGCCCAAGCGAGAGCCATCATCAGGCAGCATGGGCCGCAGGTGAAATCGGTGGTCTGTTCAAAATAGGGCGGCGGCTGCAGCAGCGGCACGATCTCGCGCGACAGGCGCTTCTCGAAGCGCAGCGCCTCCATGCCGTCCTCGTAATAGTCCTCATGGCGGCCGAACAGACGGTAGCCCGCGCTCTTGTAGAGTGCGATGGCGGGCGCGTTGTCGGCGCGCACCTCGAGCCGCAGGAAAATGGCGTCGCGCGCGGTGGCGGCGGCCTCGGCCTCGCCGAGCAGCATCCGCCCGAGCCCCTGCCCGGCGAAATCCGGATGCACGGCGATGGAATAGAGCCGGGCCAGCGCGGTGCCGGCGCGGAACAGGACGAGGCAATAGCCCACCGGGCGGCCGTCGATCTCGGCCAGGCGCAACTCGTCGGTCGGCCCGGCGATCAGGCGGCGGAAGCTTCGGCGCGACAGGCGGTCGCTGGGAAAGGCCGCGTTCTCGAGCTGGAACAGCGCATCCACGTCGTCCAGATTGGCGGGCCGGAAGCTGGGCTTGGGAACAGGCCGGGGGCTGCCCTGGGGGCTGGATGCGTGGGACACGGAAAGCCCTTGTCGATTGCGCATCAGCATAATCTTTGCGCGGCGGCGCACAATCGCCCCGCACGCGGCAGGCGCGTTAAGCTTTGGAGCGGAACGCGAACAGAGGATGTCCGAATCAGAGGCCTCCCGGTCTCCGCGCTGCGGAGCGGCTCGGTCAGAAATTCACGCATGCCCGCGAAAAACGCTCCGGGGCGCTGAAAAGTTCTGAAAGCCCGTCCCGGAACGGCACGGGGTGGTCGGCCTCCGGGCGGCTTTCCGGCGCGGGCGTTAACGGTTCGGCCAAAGCGCGAACACACAGTGTCCGAATCAGTGTTGCGGTGCGGCTGTTCGCAGGGACGGCGCCGGAAGACCGGAACGCCGGACAGTATAGAACCGTCCGGCATTCCTGTTTTCGCGGGCGGAGGCGGTTAACGGCCGTCCCGGTGCGGAACGGCCGTTTCCGTTTTCACGCCATCAGTTCACTCCGCCGGGGCGATGTAGATCTCCGCGCCGGTCTTCAGGAACTCGGCCGATTTCTCGGCCATGCCGATCTCGACGTCGTTCAGCCGGGCGGCGTAGTCGCGCACGTCCTGGGTGATCTTCATCGAGCAGAATTTCGGCCCGCACATGGAGCAGAAATGCGCCACCTTGTGCGCGTCCTTGGGCAGCGTCTCGTCGTGGAAGGAGCGGGCGGTGTCCGGGTCCAGGCCGATGTTGAACTGGTCCTCCCAGCGGAACTCGAAGCGCGCCTTGGAGAGCGCGTCGTCGCGAAGCTGGGCGGCTGGATGGCCCTTGGCGAGGTCGGCGGCGTGAGCGGCGATCTTGTAGGTGATGACGCCGGTCTTCACGTCGTCGCGGTTGGGCAGGCCCAGATGCTCCTTGGGGGTGACGTAGCAGAGCATGGCGCAGCCATACCAGCCGATCATCGCCGCGCCGATGCCCGACGTGATGTGGTCATAGCCCGGCGCGATGTCGGTGGTGAGCGGGCCAAGCGTGTAGAAGGGCGCCTCGCCGCACTCTTCCAGCTGCTTCTCCATATTGACCTTGATCTTGTGCATCGGCACGTGGCCGGGGCCCTCGATCATCACCTGGCAGCCCTTGGCCCAGGCGATCTTCGTCAGCTCGCCCAAGGTCTCCAGCTCGGCGAACTGCGCGCGGTCGTTGGCATCAAAGATCGAGCCCGGCCGCAGGCCATCGCCCAGCGAGAACGAGACGTCGTAGCGGCGCATCAGATCGCAGATCTCGTCGAAGCGCTCGTAGAGGAAGCTCTCCTTGTGGTGCGCCAGGCACCACTTGGCCATGATCGAGCCGCCGCGCGAGACGATGCCGGTCATGCGGTTTGCGGTGAGCGGGACATAGGGCAGGCGCACGCCGGCATGGATGGTGAAATAGTCCACGCCCTGCTCGCACTGCTCGATCAGCGTGTCCTTGTAGACTTCCCAGTCGAGCTTGACCGGGTCGCCGCCGACCTTCTCCAGCGCCTGGTAGATCGGCACCGTGCCGATCGGCACGGGCGAGTTGCGGACGATCCAGTCGCGGGTGTTGTGGATGTTGCGGCCGGTGGAGAGGTCCATCACCGTATCGGCGCCCCAGCGGATCGCCCAGACCAGCTTCTCGACCTCCTCGGCGACCGACGACGACACGGCGGAATTGCCGATATTGGCGTTGATCTTGACCAGGAAGTTGCGGCCGATGGCCATCGGCTCCAGCTCGGCGTGGTTGATGTTGGCCGGAATGATGGCCCGCCCGCGCGCTACTTCCTCGCGGACGAATTCCGGGGTGATGAAGGCCGGCACATTGGCGCCGAAGCTCTCGCCGTCCTTCAGCGCCTCGGCGGCGCGCTCCAGGGCCTGCTTGCGGCCGAGGTTCTCGCGCTCGGCGACATAGATCATCTCCTTGGTGATGATGCCCGCGCGGGCGAATTCGAACTGGGTGATGAGGGGATTAGCCCCCTCTCCCCGCCGGGGAGAGGGCTGGGGTGAGGGGGTGTTTTCGCCGCTGGCCCTCACCCGGTCCGCTTCGCGGCTCGACCTCTCCCCGGCGGGGAGAGGTGAAGGAGTCTCGATCCCCCGCAGCGGGCGGTGCTCGGTGGGAAAGGCGCGCGCCAGATGGTCGGCGCCGACATTGCCGTTGTCCTCGGGCTTGATGCTGCGGCCCTGATAGTCCTCGACGCCCCCGCGCTCGAGCACCCAGGCGCGCCGGCTGCGCGGCAATCCCTTGTCGAGGTCGATGGAGACGTCGGGGTCGGTGTAGGGGCCCGACGTGTCGTAGACGCGCACCGGCGGCTCGTTGGCGTCGGTCAAAGCGATCTCGCGCACCGGCACGCGCACGTCCGGCGCATGATCGGAGGCGACATAGATCTTGCGCGAGGCCGGCAGCGGGCCGGTCGTCACGCTCGGTTCGGAAAGCGTCTTGGGATCGAGAGGCTTGTTCACTGGGATCTCCTCGTCTTCACGGAAGATCCGGGAAGCGGAGGAGAGGCGCGGAAAGACTTCTGGAGCCTTCAGTCCCGCGGGACCCGTCCCTTCGCCGGCATGACCCGGATCAGGTTCAAAGGGTCACCGCGTTGCCTCACAAGGCCGGCGGTATCTCAGTCCCCTAACGGGACCCCCCTCGGTTGCGGCGCAAGGATTAGCGGGAATTGCGCGAAGGTCAACCGCGGCGGCGTTCCCCTCTCTCATCCCGTTCTCAGGCCGAGAGCTTCTTGGGTTTAACCCCAAAAAAACCATTCGCTCCGACAGTCGGCGGGCTGGGGGATAAAAAAATGCCACGCATAATTCGATCGGTTGGAAAGCTTTTGGCTGTCGCGGTCGCCGGAGTGGCCGCAGTGGCGGGCGTCGCCTGGTTCGGCATTCCCGACCTCGCAAAAGTGGATGTCGGGGCCGCGGGGCTCGTGCCGGTTGCGCTGGGCGTGCTGTGTGTGGTGCTGGTCTTCGCCGCATGGCGCCTCAAGCGCCGCAACACGCTGCTGACGGTCACCCTCGACAACATGCCGCAAGGCGTGTGCCGGCTGGATTCCTCGGCGCGCGTGATGCTGTGCAATGCGCGCTTCCTCGAAATGTACAAGCTGGATCGAAAGCAGGCCGCGCCGGGAACGCCGCTGCGCGCCGTGCTCGAGGCCCGCAAGGCGGCCGGCACCTTCGCAGGCGACCCGGAGGCCTTTGCCGCCGAGCGCATTGCCCTCATCGGGCAGGGCCAGACCACCAGCGCCTCGACCGACATGCCCGACGGCCGCATCATCGCGGCAGCGGACCGCATCCTCGCCGGCGGCGGCTGGATCGACACGTTCGAGGACATCACCGCCCGCCGCAAGGCGGCTCTGGCGCTGAGCGCCTCGCAGGATCAGCAGAAGCGCCGGGCCATCATCGAGGAGATCATCGGCAATTTCCGCGCCCAGACGGAGGCGCTGCTGAACTCCACCACCGACAGCGCCGACGAGATGCGCGCCATGGCGGTGGCCCTGCTGGAAGCCTCCGGCAAGACCTCGGCCGGCGTGCAGAGCGCCGCGCAGATGTCGCGCGACGCCTCGATGAGCGTGCAGTCGGCGGCCGCGGCGTCCGAGCAGATGTCGATCTCGATCAGCGAGATCAACCGCCGGCTGGGGCGCACCAACGAGGTCGTCCGCGACACCACGGCCGAGGCGCAGGGCACCGATGCCCAGATCGCCAACCTCTCGCAGGTGAGCCAGAAGATCAGCGAGATCATCCAGGTCATCCACCAGATCGCCGAGCAGACCAACCTCCTGGCGCTCAACGCCACCATCGAGGCGGCGCGCGCGGGCGAGGCCGGCAAGGGCTTCGCCATCGTCGCCTCCGAGGTGAAGTCGCTCGCCGTGCAGACCGCCAAGGCCACCGACGAGATCGGCAGCCAGATCGCGGAAGTGCAGGCCTGCACCGACATGGTGGTGACGGCCATGACCCGCATGACCGAGCGCATGCAGGACATCAACGAGGACACCGCCTCGGTCGCGGAATCGGTGGAGCAGCAGAGCACCGCCACCGGCGAGATCTCGCACAACGTCAACAGCGCCGCCGAAGCCAGCCGGCTGATCGCCGACACGCTGGGCGATGTGACCGGAACCGCGGAGTCCATGCAGACCTCGGCCGCCACCGTGCTCGACGCCGCCGAAGCCGTCACCAAGATGGCGACGCAGCTCAAGAACTCGGTGCGGGACTTCCTCGACAAGGTCGCGGCTTAAAAAGCCGCAGCCTCGTGCCGCCCGCCATCACACAGCCAGATCCCTCGATTTTGTAGGCCGGCGTGCCTTCGGCGCGCCGGCTTGCGCGTGTCGGTATATCCGGCGCCTTCACGCGTTGGGCCGGTTCTGGGCCGGTTTTGCCGGTTTTAATGCGCCGGAATTGCGCTTGTGGTGCTGGAAGCCGCCCATCCCCGCGATAAAATGGAAAAGGTCCAAATCCCCGTCTTGTGTTTCAAAACTGTTTCTGGCACTTTTCCGCCGTCAAAAGGACAGCATGGCTGTCCATTTGTTTCCAGCCACGCATCCCTTACGCTGCCGGCCCCCGCAAGGCTGGACGGGAGGGGTGCCTCTCCGCGTGCGCGATCGCCATGTGGAATGGGCGTGGTTTCGCGGAATTTTCCGCGGCATGAGGTGTGACGCCATGACGAAGACGATTGTTGCGCGGGACCCGGCAATGCCGGAAGCCCGGGGCCTCTACAACCCGGCCAACGAGCATGACGCCTGTGGCGTCGGCTTCGTCGCGAACCTCAAGGGCGTCAAGTCGCAGGGCATCGTCAGCCAAGGCCTGGATATCCTTGAGAATCTGGAGCACCGCGGCGCCGTCGGCGCCGATCCGCGCGCCGGCGACGGCGCGGGCATGCTGGTGCAGATTCCCCACCGTTTCTTCGTCGAAGAGGCCAAGAAGCTCGGTTTCACGCTGCCGGAAGCGGGCCGCTATGCGGTCGGCCACATCTTCATGCCGCGCGATCCCGAAGGCCAGCGTATCATTCGTGAAACATATGAGACAGTGATCGCCCGCGAGGGGCAGGTCCTGCTCGGCTGGCGCGACGTGCCGACCGACAATTCCACGCTCGGCGAAAGCGTTCTGCCGACCGAGCCGCACCATGTCCAGGTCTTCATTGGCGCCGGCGAGGGCGTTGCCGACCAGGACGATTTCGAGCGCCACCTCTACATCCTGCGCAAGTGCATCTCGAACGCGGTCTATGAAGCCGCCGATGCCCGCACCAAGGGCTATTACGCGGTGTGCCTGTCCTCGCGCACCCTGGTCTACAAGGGCATGTTCCTGGCCGACCAGCTGCGCACCTATTATCCGGACCTCAGCAACCCGGCCTTCGAGAGTGCCCTGGCGCTTGTCCACCAGCGCTTCTCCACCAACACTTTCCCGGCCTGGTCGCTGGCGCACCCCTACCGCATGGTGGCGCACAACGGCGAGATCAACACGCTGCGCGGCAACGTCAACTGGATGGCGGCGCGCCAGGCCAGCGTGTCCTCGCCGCTGTTCGGCGACGACATCTCGAAGCTGTGGCCGATCTCCTATGAGGGGCAGTCGGACACCGCCTGCTTCGACAACGCGCTCGAATTCCTCGTCCAGGGCGGCTATCCGCTGGCGCATGCGGCGATGATGCTGATCCCCGAGGCGTGGGCCGGCAATCCGCTGATGAACGAGGACCGCCGCGCCTTTTACGAATACCACGCGGCGCTGATGGAGCCGTGGGACGGTCCGGCGGCGGTGGCCTTCACCGACGGCCGCCAGATCGGCGCCACGCTCGACCGCAACGGCCTGCGCCCGGCGCGCTACCTCGTCACCGACGACGACCTGGTCGTCATGGCCTCCGAAATGGGCGTGCTGACCATTCCGGAAGAGAAGATCGTCACCAAGTGGCGCCTGCAGCCGGGCCGCATGCTGCTGATCGACCTGGAGCAGGGCCGCATCGTCTCCGACGACGAGATCAAGGCGCAGCTCGCCGCCGAGCATCCCTACCGCGACTGGCTCGATCGCACGCAGCTCGTGCTGGAAGACCTGCCCGACGTCGAGCCCGCCCCGGCGGCGACCTCCGCCTCGCTGCTCGATCGCCAGCAGGCCTTTGGCTACACCAAGGAAGACCTCGACCTCCTGATGTCGCCGATGGCGGTGACGGGCCAGGAGGCCATCGGTTCCATGGGCACCGACACGCCGATCTCGCCGCTGTCGCTGAAGTCGAAGCCGCTCTACACCTATTTCAAGCAGCTCTTCGCGCAGGTCACCAACCCGCCGATCGATCCGATCCGCGAGGAGCTGGTGATGAGCCTGGTGTCGTTCATCGGCCCGCGCCCGAACATCCTCGACCACGAGGGCACCTCGCACCGCAAGCGCCTGGAAGTGCGCCAGCCGATCCTCACCAACGAGGACCTGGAGAAGATCCGCCACATCCAGGACATCGAGCCGACCTTCTCCACGGTGACGCTCGACATCACCTATCCCGTCGAGCAGGGCCCCGAGGGCATGCAGGCGGCGCTGGACGCGCTCTGCGTCGAGGCCGAGAAGGCGGTCGCCGACGGCCGCAACATCATCATCCTGTCCGACCGCGCGATCAGCGCCGAGCGCATCGCCATTCCGGCGCTGCTGGCGACGGCTGCGGTGCACCACGATCTGATCCGCAACGGCCGACGCACCTCGGTCGGCCTTGTCGTGGAGACGGGCGAGGCGCGCGAAGTGCATCACTTCGCCTGCCTGGCGGGCTATGGCGCCGAAGCCATCAACCCCTATCTCGCCTTCGACACCATCACCGCCATGCACGCCGACGGCGCCTATCCGCCCGAGGTGGACGCGCATGAGGCGGTGAAGCGCTATATCAAGTCGGTCGGCAAGGGCCTGCTCAAGGTCGCCTCCAAGCTCGGCATCTCGACCTACCAGTCCTATTGCGGCGCGCAGATCTTCGACGCCGTCGGGCTGAAGTCCGATTTCGTCGATCGCTATTTCCGCGGCACCGCCACGACCATCGAGGGCATCGGCCTCGAGGAAGTGGCGCAGGAGACGGTCGAGCGTCACGCCACCGCCTTCGGCGACGCGCAGATCTACCGCAATGCGCTGGATGTCGGCGGCGAATACGCCTTCCGCTTCCGCGGCGAGGACCATGCCTGGACCGCCGACAGCGTGCGCGACCTGCAGCACGCGGTGCGCGGCAACATCCCCGACAAGTACCGCGATTATGCCGAGCGCATGAACCGCGGCGAGGGCCGTCCGCTGACGATCCGCGCGCTGTTCGACATCCGCTCCGCCGAGCAGGATGGCCGCAAGGCCGTGCCGCTGGACGAGGTCGAGCCCGCGGCCGAGATCGTCAAGCGCTTCTCCACCGGCGCCATGAGCTTCGGCTCGATCTCGCGGGAGGCGCACACCACGCTCGCCATCGCCATGAACCGGATCGGCGGCAAGTCGAACACGGGCGAGGGCGGCGAGGAGCCGGACCGCTATTTCCCGCTGCCGGACGGCAAGCCCAATCCCGAGCGCTCGGCGATCAAGCAGGTGGCTTCCGGCCGCTTCGGCGTGACGGCGGAATATCTC
>Ga0182743_1003892_pt1 | contig 11614 bp, 9 predicted proteins | sample eDN3rd30CKraftOP_FD_128522 | JGI IMG/M metagenome (GOLD analysis project Ga0182743, IMG submission 128522) | Enriched Organic Plus compost microbial communities from Emeryville, California, USA - eDNA 3rd pass 30_C Kraft OP (version 2) (version 2) ... | reverse complement strand
CGAGGCCCTTGATCAGGCCGCGCCGGTCAACCTGTCCGCGCAGGAACGCGCCTATCAGGTCCTTCTCCCGTTCGTACATGCTTCCATCTCCTCCAAGGGTAGCTATTGTCGATACGGTGCCGGCTACCCGCCCGGCATTTCCTCCAGGATCGCACGCGCCGTGCGCTCGTCCGTGATCAGGCCACCCAGCATGCGGCTCTCCAGCACCGCACGGGTGGCCCGCACCTTCACCGTTCCGCCGGCAACCGCCACCACGAACCGCCCCTCGAGGTCGGAACGTGACAGGGCGAGCGAGCGCTGCGTGAGCGTCGTCTCGAAAGGCCGGCCGTGGTCGTCGAAGAAGTGGCCCAGCAGCTCACCGACACCGCCGCCGCGCCGCACTTCCTCCATCTCTTCCCGCGCAACCATGCCCGTCGCGACAAGCGACGCCTGCTGCTCGGTGGTCCCCACCCCGGCCAGCAGCAGGTCTGCCGAGCGGGCGAGGTCGAAGACGTCGCTCACACCCTTCTGGCCGAGCAGGACCGCACGGTCCTCCACGGTGTTGGCAAACATCGGAACCGGCATCACGTAGGCTTCGGCGCCGGTTCGCTCCGCAAGCCGATGGATCACATCGTGTGGGTTCGCCGCGAACTTCCGCGTCAGGCCGCCGAGCAGCGCCACGAACCGGGTCTCTCCCGCCGGCGTACGCGGCAGGCACTCGACGCAGGCCCCCAGGGTGCGCCCATGCCCGACGCCGATCAGCTTGCGCTCGCCGCGCTCAATCTCGCGTTTGAGGAACTGTCCCCCGGCAATGCCAAGCGCATGAAGCGGCAAGGCATCGTCGTCGAACTCCGGCACCACCTCGCAGTACGCCAGCCCGTAGCGCTCGCTCAACCGCGCCTCGAGCTCCACGCATTCGGAGACATCGCCGTCTATGTAGACCTTCACCAGCCCGTCCTGGTTGGCCTTCGTGATGAGGCGATGGGCCTTGAGGCTCGTCAGCCCGAGACGCTTCGCGACCTCCGCCTGCGTCAGGCCGCCCGCATAGTGCAGCCAGGCCGCCCGCGTGGCCATGCTCGTTTCGTCGTCCCTGAGGAGACCGTTTCCCTGCATCCCCCTGCCTGATAATTTTATCAATTGATGATATTTTTTTCTGATCGCCGAATGCTTGTCAAGCGGCGATCGCACGCCACTCGTCCTTGTACGGCGAGGCTTTTCCGAAACGCCATCGAGGGACGCAGGCGCTATGCTGCTGAGGCCGGCAATGCTAGATGCTCGCTCGCTGAATCGAGGAGTTGGCAATGCCCGCAACGGCGTCCCGGCCGCTGGTGGAAGTCTGCGTGGAAGGAGTGGACGGCCTGGTCGCCGCACAAGCGGGCGGTGCCGACCGCGTCGAACTTTGCGCCGCGCTGGTGGAGGGCGGCATCACGCCGAGCCTGGGGACCGTGCGGGCCGCGCTCGCCGCAGCGACTGTCCCGTTCTTCGCGATGGTGCGGCCGCGCGGCGGCGATTTTCTCTACAGCCAGCGGGAATTCGCCTCGATGCTGGAGGACGTGGCCGCGCTGCGCGAGCTCGGCGTGCCCGGCGTCGTCGTCGGCTGCCTGATGCCCGACGGGCGGATCGACGAGCAGCGCATGTCGGCCCTGGTGGAGGCCGCCCGCCCCCTCGCGGTGACCTGCCATCGCGCCTTCGACATGACGCGCGATCCGGAAGAGGCGCTGGAGGCGCTCATCCGGTGCGGCGTCGATCGCGTACTGACCAGTGGCCAGCGCGACACGGCGGTCGAAGGCGCGGAGCTGCTGGCGCGATTAGTTCGGCAGGCCGGCGACCGGATCGTCATCCTTGGTTGCGGGGCGCTCGATCCCGACAATGTCGGCGCGGTCGTGCGCCAGACGGGCCTGACGGAGATCCACTTCGCCGCGCTGCGCGACGAGGCGAGCCGGATGATTTATCGCAACCCCAAGGTCGGCATGGGCGGCACCGACCTCGACCGCGAGTACCGGATCACCGTGACCGACCCTGATCTCGTGGCACGTACCATTGCCGCAGCGAGGGCGGTATGAGCATGATTCTTCCCGAGCCGATCCGCGAGGCCGATCTGCCGACCGTGCTTGAGCTCAACACGCAGCATGCGGCTGAACTCTCCCTGCTGACACCCGAACGCCTGCGACAACTGGTGGAAATGGCCTTCCATGCGCGGCGGATCGGCGAGGCCGTCGACGCCTTCCTGATCGCCTTCGACCAGGACGCGGATTACGACAGCCCCAATTTCCTGTGGTTCCGCGAGCGCCATCCGCGCTTTGTCTACGTGGACCGTATCGCGGTGGCGGCGTCGGCACGTGGCCGCGGCCTGGCGCGCCGGCTCTACGAGGACCTGTTCGCCGTGGCGGCCAAAGCCGGCCACCGCGTCGTCACCTGCGAGGTGAACGTCGACCCGCCGAACCCGGCTTCGGACGCCTTCCACGCGGCGCTCGGCTTCCGCGAGGTCGGCAATGCAGCCATCCACGGCGGCGCGAAGACGGTGCGCTACTTCGAGCGGCCGCTGGTTTGAGGGGACGGCGCGTCTCGCCCAAGCCACCTCTGCCCCCTTCCTGGTACCTGCATCCTTGGAGGGAACCATCGATCTCGTCTCGTCCTTCGCCCCGCGAGCGGGGAGAAGAATCGCGCTGACAATTGCTGCGCTAGAAGGCAGGCGTTTCCGCATACGGACATGAGTAGCCTGCCCGACCACGCCGACGTCACCTTCCCCCGGTGGGAGAAGAAGGTGGCTCGAAGGGTCGGAGAGGGGCCGCGCTACCTCTCACTCGTTGAGGCTGCCCCTCACCTGAGTGCCGGCATCCTCTCCCGGCATGTGGGGAGAGGAGACAAGCCAACAGTGGCGGACCCTACCCCGCCGCGGCGACCGCCCGCTTGGCCATCACCACGATGAGGTTGGCGCGGTATTCCGGAGAGGCGTGTATGTCACCCATCAGGCCATCGGACGGATAGGTGGCGCCTTCCAGCGCGGTGGGCGAGAAGTTGCCTGTCAGGAGCTGTTCGAGCTGGGTGGCACGGAAGACGCCGTTCTCGCCCGCCCCCGTCACGGCCACGCGCACGCTGGCCCCGTCCTTGGCGACGAACACGCCGGTCATCGCATAGCGCGAGGCCGGGTTCGGGAACTTCTGGTAGCCGGCCTTTTCCGGGGCGGTGAAACGCACCGCCGTAACGATCTCGCCGTCCTCCAGCGCCGTCTCGAACAGGCCGGTGAAAAAGTCGCCGGCCGGAATCTCACGACGGTCCGTCACGATGGTGGCTCCGAGCGCCAGCATCGCCGCGGGATAGTCGGCGGCGGGATCGTTGTTGGCGATGGAACCGCCGATGGTGCCCCGGTGCCGAACGGCGGGATCGCCGATTTGGCCCGCCAGATGGCAGAGTGCCGGGCAGACGGCCTTGAGCTCCTTGCTGCCGGCAACGTCAGCATGGATGGTTCCGGCGCCGATGGTGACCTTTCGGCCTTCGACCTTGATCCCCTTGAGGCTCTCGATATGCGAGAGATCGATGACATCGGACGGCGCGGCGAGCCGCGTCTTCATCGCCGGGATCAGCGTCATGCCGCCGGAGAGGTATTTGGCGTCCGCACCATTGGCCAAGCTGGCCGCTTCGGCCACCGAGGAGGCGCGATGGTAGTTGACTGCGTACATGTGAGGTTCTCCCTTCGGGAGAGAGCGAACAGCGGTTGGCGCATGGCAAAAAAGGGTTTCCTGTCCCTTGGTCGCCGTCGCTTCGTTCCGCTATCCGCTACTCCCTATTCGCTATTGGCTTCCGTGCTCAATGCTTCGACGCAGCCCGGATCGCTTCCCAGACCTTCTGGGGCGTCGCCGGCATAGTGATGTTCTCGTGGCCGAGCGCGTCGCTGATGGCGTTCATCACCGCGGGCGGCGAACCGATGGCGCCCGCCTCGCCGCACCCCTTCATGCCGAGCGGATTGCCCGGGCAAGGGGTGTTCGACGTCTCCACGTGGAAGGACGGCAGGTCGTCGGCGCGCGGCATGCAGTAGTCCATGTAGCTTGCCGTCAACAGCTGCCCGGTGGAATCGTAGACGGCCCCCTCGAGCAGCGCCTGACCAACGCCCTGGGCAATGCCGCCATGCACCTGTCCCTCGACGATCATCGGATTGATGATGTTGCCGAAATCGTCCGCGGCGACGAACTGCACGATCTCCGTGACGCCCGTATCCGGATCGATCTCGACCTCGCAGATGTAGCACCCTGCCGGGAAGGTGAAGTTGGTGGGATCGTAGAAGGCGGTTTCCTTCAGGCCGGGCTCCATGCCGGACGGCAGGTTGTGCGCGGTGTAGGCAGCAAGCGCTACCTGGAACCAGGGCAGCGCCTTGTCCGTGCCCGCCACCTTGAGCTCGCCGTTCTCGATGACGATGTCGCCCTCATCTGCCTCCATCAGGTGGGCGGCGATTTTCTTGGCCTTTGCCTCGACCTTGTCGAGCGCCTTGACGATGGCAGACATGCCCACGGCGCCGGAGCGCGAACCATAGGTGCCCATGCCCATCTGGACCTTGTCGGTATCGCCGTGGACGATCGACACGGTGTCGAGACCCACGCCGAAACGCTCGGCGACGAGCTGGGCAAAGGTCGTCTCGTGGCCCTGGCCGTGGCTGTGCGAACCCGTCAGCACCTCGATCGTGCCGACGGCGTTGACGCGGACCTCGGCGCTCTCCCACAGACCGACGCCGGCGCCCAGCGAACCGACCGCCGCAGACGGCGCGATGCCGCAGGCTTCGATGTAGTTCGACATGCCGATGCCGCGCAGCTTGCCGCGCCTGCGGGCCTCCTCGCGGCGCGCCGGGAAGCCGTCCCAGTCCGCCGCCTTCATGGCCGCGTTCAGCGACGCATCGTAGTCGCCGGCGTCGTAGCACATGATCACCGGCGTCTGGTGCGGGAACTCGCGGATGAAGTTCTTCCGGCGCAGCTCGGCCGGCGAAACCTTCAGTTCGCGCGCCGCGATCTCCATCGTGCGCTCGAGCAGGTAGGTCGCCTCAGGTCGCCCTGCCCCGCGATAGGCATCCACCGGCGCAGTGTTGGTGTAGACGGTGCGGACGTTGGCGTGGATTGCCGGGATGTTGTACTGGCCCGACAGCAGCGTGGCGTAGAGATAGGTCGGCACGCACGACGAGAAGAGCGACATGTAAGCGCCGAGATTGGCGATCGTATCGACCTTCAGTCCGATGATGCGGTTGTCCGCGTCGAAGGCCATCTCGACCTCCGAAACGTGATCGCGGCCGTGCGCGTCGGTCAGGAAGCTCTCGGTCCGATCTGCCACCCACTTCACCGGCACGTTGGTCTTCTTCGACGCCCACAGGCAGACGATCTCTTCCGGATAGATGTAGATCTTGGAGCCGAAACCGCCGCCAACATCAGGCGCGATCACGCGCAGCTTGTTCTCGGGCGCGACATTGTAGAAGGCGCTGAGCACCAGGCGGGCAACGTGCGGATTCTGCGACGTCGTCCAGCAGGTGTAGTGATCGTCGCCCCGGTCGTAGATGCCGAGCGCTGCGCGCGGCTCCATGGCGTTGGGAACCAGCCGGTTGTTGTGGATGGTGACGCGCGTCACGTGCGCCGCCCGGGCGATCGCCTCGTCCGCCGCCTTGCTGTCGCCAATCTCCCAGTCGAAGATCAAATTGCCCTCGGCTTCCGGGTGGATCTGCGGGGCGCCGGTCTTCAACGCCTCGACCGCGTCGATGACGGCGGGAAGCTCCTCGTAATCGACCAGCACCGCCTCGGCGGCATCGCGGGCCTGGCCCTTGGTGTCGGCTACCACCACCGCGACGGCGTCGCCGACATAGCGCACCCTGTCGACCGCGAGCGGCGACCAGGCGCCCATCTTCATCGGCGTTCCGTCCTTGGAATGGATCATCCAGCCGCAGATGAGATTGCCGATGCCGTCGGCCTTGAGCTGCTTGCCGGTCAGCACGTCGACGACGCCCGGCATCGCCTTAGCCTTGCTGACATCAATGCCCTTGATGGCGGCGTGCGCATACGGGCTGCGCACGAACGCGGCGTGCTTCATTCCCGGCACCACCATGTCGTCGACGTAGCGGCCAGCTCCGGTGATGAAGCGCCTGTCTTCCTTGCGCGCTACGCGCGCGCCAATGCCTTCGATACCCATTGAGTTCTCCTCCAGAACCGAACGGGTGGATTGTGAACGGACGAACTGCGAATGTATTTCCTAACTTGGACGCCGGAGCTGAAGTGGTTCAGCAGGTCGCCATTCACACCTCGTCATTCACGATCCACCGCCCTCAAGCCGCCTGCTTGGCGCCCTCGCCCTTTGCGATGGTGTCCGCCGCGGCGAGGATCGCCTTGACGATATTATGATAGCCGGTGCAGCGGCAGATGTTGCCCTCCAGCTCGGCGCGCACCGTCTTCTCGTCCAGACCTTCCGGATGGCGGCGGATCATGTCGGTCGCCGTCATGATCATGCCCGGCGTGCAGAAGCCGCACTGCAGGCCGTGGTGCTCCTTGAACGCCGCCTGCACGGGATGCAGGTCCGCACCATCGGAAAGACCCTCGATGGTCAGGATCGTCGAGCCCGAGGCCTGCGCGGCAAGCATCGTGCAGGACTTCACTGCCTTCCCGTCCACATGCACCACGCACGCACCGCACTGCGATGTGTCGCAGCCCACATGTGTACCGGTCAGACCAAGATGCTCTCTCAAGAAGTGTACGAGCAATGTTCGGTCCTCGACCGTGCCACTTACCGATCGGCCATTCACGACCATCGACACATTCGCCATGTCTGCCTGCCTCCTCCGGGTAGGTACCTTCGGACGGCGCCCACCGCGCCTCCCGATCCGATCATACACATGAATGAAAAAGGAAAAAGAGTACTTTACTGGTCCACGACCTGTCGTTGAAGACGGTTTCAAACCGCTCGCGCGGTCTTCTTCTCGTAGAGCGTCAACAGCGTCTCGGCGATCAGCGCGGGCTCGTCCCCACCCTCGATCTCCATCGCGCTGGAGTCCTTCACGAGATCCTTTCGCGGCCTGATCTGATCCATGCCGAGCAACACCGTGGCGCAGGCGCACCCGCCCCCGACGCGGACGGCCGCGAGGAGCGCACATGGTCGATGCCGGGGTTGTATGCGCCATGCGTGTTGTCCGTCAGGACCCGCATCGACCGAATGAAGGACGAGATGAGCGAGATCGCCAGGCAGCCGTACGCGATGGTGGTGCGCAGCGGCTGCGTCGCACTGCTCCTCTGGGTCGATGTAAATCCCCCGGCGGTCGCCGGTTCATTCGGCGAGATCGAAGCGCGGCAGCTACCGGCTCCAGATTTCTGCACGATTTCAGTAACCTCGCCCGAGTGCTTGACCGCCCGCACGAAGCGATGCGGCAACGTCTCGGCGTTCTCGGTCCGGATTTCGTGGGTTTGTCGCCCCAGGCCAGGGACGCGCCAGCGCGGTCAGATCGTGAAGCTGCGCCTGCAGCGCCTCGTCCTGCTTGCGGATCACCCCGCCCCGTCGGTTCGACGACGAAGAATGTCGCTGAAAAGACGGTCAGTTTGACAATGCGAGGACGTCGATCGCGTGCAGCAGCAGGCCGACGAGCCCGCCGACGATCATGCCGTTGAAACGGATGTATTGGAGGTCGCGGCCGATGTTCAGCTCGACGATGCGCGTGAGCTGGGTGAGGTCCCAGCGGCGGACCTGACCGGCGATGAACTCCGCGACCCCGCCCTTCTGGCTCTCCACGAAGCTCGTCAGCGCCTCCACGAAGCCGGCATTCATCTCGGCGCGGATGCGAGGGTCCGCGGCGAGGCTGCGGCCCACCTCCACCAGCATCGCCGTCAGGTGCACCCTGACGGCGGAACGCTCGGAGGCGAGATCCTCCTCGATCAGGCGGCGCACGCCGCTCCACAACTCCTCGGCGATGGTGGCAAGCTCGGGCCGCCCGAGGAGATCCTCGCGCAGACGGTCGAGCCGCTCGGCATATTCCGGAGCGTCCCTGAGATCGTCGACGAAACTGCGCATGAAGCGGTCGAACTCGGCCCGCAGCGGATGCTCGTCGTCCGCGCGGACCTCCTCGATGAAGGCGGCAGCGGAGGCCACAATCCGGCGAAGCAGATAGGCGTCCGCCTTGAACAGGTTGAACAGTGACGGCAGTTCCGCGCGGATCTTCTCCCGGAGCGAGTCGAGCGTGGCCTCGTCTCCGAACGTCTCAGAGAGCGCGCCGAGCAGCTTGTCGAGCAGCACCTGGTGCCGGCGCTCGGCGACGATTCCGTCCAGGAGTCCGGCGACGACGGGCGCCAGCGGCACCTTGGCCGCCTGGTCGCGCAGGCGCCGCGCTGCGAAGGACTTGAGACCAGAACGCTCAATGGCCGCGAAGACTTGCGGGACGCGACGGGTCGCGAACTCCGCCAGCGCCGCCGCCCGGTCCCGCCTCGAGAGCCAGCCGGCGACCTGCGCGGCGAAATCCACCTCCGAAAGCTTGGCCCGCACTGGTTCCGGCGCAAGGAAGTTCGCCTCGATGAACCGGCCGAGATTGCGTGCGATGCGTTCCTGGTTGGCGGGAATGATTGCCGTGTGCGGCACGGGCAGGCCGAGCGGGCGGCGGAACAGCGCGACCACGGCGTACCAGTCAGCGATACCGCCGATCATTGCGGCTTCGGCGAAGGCCGCAACGAACCCCAGCGCCGGCCACCGCGCCTCCCCGAAGCGGGCGGACACGAAGAGCGCGGCGCACAGGGCAAGCGCGCCGGTGGCAAGCGCCTTGGTGCGGCGAAGCGCCCCCTCCTTCTCCCGATCGGAAGTCGGATAGGTTGCCGCCCGGTTTTCCGACGCTTCGCTCATCGTTCACTCCAGGTTGTCGTCGAGCGCCGCGTACAACCCCAAGGAATGGCTGCATAGACGCCTAACTCGAATCCAGTCTGGAATTGTTCCAGACTATGGTCCATATAAGTGCCGCATAGGTTGAGATAGGAAGCCAAGTGCGCCTCACCAGACAAACCAACTACGCTGTCCGGATCCTGATGTACTGCGCCGCCAACGAAGGGCGTCTCAGCCGGATTCCCGAGATCGCGCAGGCTTACTCGGTTTCGGAGCTTTTTCTGTTCAAGATCCTGCAGCCGCTGGTCGAGGCTGGCCTGGTGGAAACCGTTCGCGGCCGCAACGGCGGCGTCAGGCTCGGCCGCGACGCCTCGCAGATTACGCTGTTCGACGTGGTGCGCGTAACGGAAGAGAGCTTCTCGATGGCGGAGTGCTTCGACAGCGATTCCGCGGATTGCCCGCTCATCGACAGTTGCGGGTTGAATGCAGCCCTGCGCGAAGCGCTCGGTGCGTTCTTCGCCGTGCTGGAAAAGCACACCATCGCCGACCTCGTACGCTCGCGCAGCGACGTTCGTTCGCTCCTCGGCATCCAGAGCCCGCATCCGGTCCAGCCGGCGGCCTGACCGACGTTCTTCGCAAAGTCTGACGTTCGCATCCCGCCGCGCAGGCGAGGGCCTGGCGAAGATTGACGGGTGCCCATCGGCCACCCGCACAAGGCCTTGTCACGGCTCCGTCAAGTGGCGACCGCAACTGATCCTTCGGCACCCATCCAACACCAGCGGAAGGCGGGTCGGCCCTACCCCCAGGCCAGCGCCCACGCGCGTAAAAGGCAGAAAATCAAAGACATTTCCCGCCTCACCCCAGTAATAGTTCCCCATGTTCCCGAGGTTTCCCGGAGCTCATCTGCGGGGCCACGAATCTTTCGGCGCGGAAACTTTCAAACTTTCTCGCACAAAGCATTGACAGAGCCGCTCGCACTGCATCTAATTTCCATCACGCCACGTGGAGGAGACGAGGGCGTCCGCATCATCCGATGCGGTGGAGGAATGAAGCAGTCATCGTGAAGCCGTCTGTGCGTCGACCGCGATCGCGGTCGTGCGCACGCGAACGGTAGCGGACTGGTTTCAGGGAGGCGTCGACCAGCGGAACATCCGGCAGCATCACGTCCGGGCCTTCCCCACCGGACTGGATGCATACCGGGCTGCCGGCCGAGGTGAGCAACGCAACAAAGGGAGGAATACATGGAGCGTCGTACAGTTCTGAAGTCTGCGGTAGCTCTGGCTGCCGTCGCCGCCGTCGGGGTGTCCGCGGGTACGGCAGCCGCGCAAGAGAAGTACTCCATCGCGCTGATCCCCGGCCTCACCACCGACGCCTTCTACATCACCATGCGCAAGGGCGCGCAGGCCGCGGCCGACGCGCTCGGCGCCGAGCTCATCTTCCAGGGCGGGCCGGAGTTCAATCCGGTCGTGCAGGTTCCGGTCCTCGACGCAATCATCGCCCGCAAGCCCTCGGCCATCCTGATCGCGCCGACCGACACCACCCAGCTCGTCGAGCCGCTGCGCAAGGCGTTCGACGCCGGCATCCCGGTCATCACCGTCGACACCTTCATCGGCACCGGAAAATACCAGACCGGCGCTGGCGATGCCGACTTCCCACTCTCCTACATCGCCTCCGACAACGTGCTCGGCGGCCGCATGGCGGCGCGCGCGCTGGCCAACGCCATCGGTGGCGAGGGCAAGGTCTACGTCTCCAACGTCAAGCCGGGCATCTCCACCACCGACCAGCGCGAGGAAGGCTTCAAGGCCGAGATGGCGGAGTCCTTCCCCAACATCACGGTGCTCGAGACGCAGTTCAACGAGAACGACGCCAACAAGGCTGCGAGCCAGCTCCAGGCGGTATTCGCACGCAATTCGGACCTCAAGGGCGTGTTCGGGGCGAACCTGTTTTCGGCGCTCGGCGCCGGCAACGGCGTCCAGCAGGCCGGCCAGACGGGCACGATCAAGGTCGTCGCCTTCGACGCCCCGACCTCGATCGTCGACAACATCAAGACCGGCCTCGTCGACGTCGCGATCGCCCAGCACCCGGCCGAGATCGGCTACTACGGGGTGGTCTCGGCCTTCGCCCATCTCACCGGGCAATCCATTCCGGTCTCGATCGGCACCGGTTTCACGGTGATCGACAAGTCCAACGTCGATGACCCGAACGTCGCGAAGTACATTTACAGCGACTGATCACGTCGTGCCTTCGAAGTCCGCCAGCGCCGGGGATCCGGTTCCGGCGGGCTTCGAGCCGGAACGAAACCGCAATCCGATGAATCGCTGGCGACCTGTGAACCTGGAGCGCGCCTCGCGGCAGCGGTCGCGCGCCCTTCGGGACCGGGGCGCTAGCCCGCGACGGGTTCCCCGCACCCAGGCGGGAATCCCGTTCCGTCAAACCAACGCGCCGCCGGCCGGCATCGCCGGCCGGTTCGACCGGGAGAGCCCATGACAGCCTCCGACCACCCTGCCCCGCTGGCCGCCACTCCGGGCGTCGATGGTCACGCGCGACCGCAGGCCGACCATGCCGACCGCGCCAAGACTCTCGTCCAGCGCATCGCCGACCTGCGCGCCTGGCTGTTCCTGGCAGCGCTGGTCGCCGGCTTCGAGATCTGGGCGCGAGTAGCCTTCGGCGGCACGTTCATTCTCAACCCGTTCAACCTGCAGTCGATCGCCATCTTCGCCGTGGCGCCGCTTCTGCTGGCGACGGGACAGACCTTCGTCATAATTTCCGGCGGCATCGACCTGTCGCTCGGGTTCATCATGGGGCTGGCGGCCGTGGT
>Ga0182743_1003890_pt1 | contig 11617 bp, 9 predicted proteins | sample eDN3rd30CKraftOP_FD_128522 | JGI IMG/M metagenome (GOLD analysis project Ga0182743, IMG submission 128522) | Enriched Organic Plus compost microbial communities from Emeryville, California, USA - eDNA 3rd pass 30_C Kraft OP (version 2) (version 2) ... | reverse complement strand
CTTCCGGCGTGGCTTGCGTACCTCACCGGCGGATGATCCAGCGTCTGCGGGTTCTGAGGTGGCCTGCCCCGACGAGAGTGGTTCTGAGGGGATCGGAGGCACGGGGAACGGCAGCGTCATCGTGCGGCCCAGCCTACGCGCGACGACCGACAGCACCGCCCGTGCCTGAGGTGTCGCGGCTCAGGCCGTGAGGGCTACCGTGTGGGTGTGCCCTTCCAGATCGCAATCCTCATCCTGATGGCCGCCGGCATCGGTCTGGTCGCCCTGGCCCTGACCGGCTACGGGAGCCCCGATCGCACGCACCAGAAGCACCCCCACCTCCCCGGCCACGACACCCAGGCGCGCCGCGAGCAGTGGGAACGCGACCACCCCAACGACCGCTGACGAGTCACTCGTTGACGCCGAGGAGTCGCTCGTTGGTGGTGAAGGGTCACTTCAATGACTCGCCAGTGCAAACGAGTGACTCGCGAGCGCCAATAAGTGACTCCTCAGCGGTCATTCGGCCGTCGTGTTGGGCTTGCGCCAGCTGCGCTCGAACGGCAGGCGCCAGGCCTTCGGGGCGATCAGCTGGTGGATCGCGTTCGGGCCCCACGACCCGGCGGAGTAGGCCCGCACCGGAGGCGGGTCGGCCAGGAGCGGCTCGCTGATCTCCCACAGCCGCTCGATGCCCTCGGCCGTCGTGAACAGGGTGCGCTCGCCACGCATCGCGTCGTAGATCAATCGCTCGTACGCTTCGAGCACCTCTCCGGCGCGCTCCGTGTCGTGCATCGCGAACTGCATGCTCAACTTGTCCAACTTCATGCCGGGACCTGGACGCTTGCCGTAGAACGACAGTGACATCCGTGACGAGTCGGCCAGATCGAACGTCAGGTGATCGGGGCCCGACAGCCCGACGCCCGACCCGGTCGGGAACATGCTCTTGGGCGGCTCACGGAACGCGATCGAGATGATGCGGGCTCCCTCGGCCAGCTTCTTGCCCGTGCGCAGGTAGAACGGCACGCCGGCCCACCGCCAGTTGTCGATCTCGGCCTTCAGCGCGACGAACGTGTCGGTGTCGGAGTCCTGGGCGACACCGGGCTCGTCGCGATATCCCTGGTACTGGCCCCGGACGACGTGACGCGGATCGAGCGGCCGCATCGACCGGAAGACCTTGTTCTTCTCTTCCGAGATCGCGTCGGAGTCCAACGCCGTCGGCGGCTCCATCGCCATGAACGCCAAGATCTGGAACAGATGCGTCACGACCATGTCCTTGAACGCACCCGTGCCTTCGTAGAAGCCGGCGCGCCCCTCCAACGACAGCGTCTCGGGGACGTCGATCTGCACGTGATCGATGAAGTTGCGGTTCCAGATCGGCTCGAACAGTCCGTTGGCGAAGCGGAACGCCAGGATGTTCAGCGCCGCCTCCTTGCCCAGGAAGTGATCGATGCGGAAGATCTGCTGCTCGTCGAACACCTCGTGGATCGAGGAGTTCAGGGCACGCGCGCTCTCCAGATCGGTGCCGAACGGCTTCTCCATGATGATGCGCGAGCGATCGACCAGGTCGGCGGCCGCCAGCGTCTCGATGACATCGAGTGCGGCCTTGGGCGGGACGCTCAGATAGTGCAGACGGTCAGGCGCACCGCCGAGCGCGGTCTCCTGTTCGGCGGCCTTCTGCGCCAGTACCTCGGGGCCGTCGGCGACGTTGACATAGCTGAGCTTGCCCGCGAACTCGTTCCACACCTGGTCGTCGACCGGCCGGCTGCTGAACTCCTGACATGCCTCTCGGGCGAAGGTGCGGAACCGGTCGTCATCGAAGTCGTCCATCGAGACGCCGATGATGCGCGAGTCGCCCACGAGCTTGGACTGGACCAGGTGCATGATGCCCGGCAGCAGCTTGCGCCGCGCCAGATCACCCGTGGCGCCGAACAGGACGATGAGATGAGACTCGCTCATGTCTCGAGGCTAGGCCACGATCCGTGGGCTGAACACCGTCATTCCAGGGGGGCATCGCGTTGGTCCGAGATCACGGCGCGGCGCAGGCACTTGTGGAGCCTATTCTGCAAAGAATCATTTGCAATGATCTCTTTGCGATCATAGGCTGATGTCATGGCCATGACCCGCCACACCGTCGAGGACGTCGAGACCCTCAAGGCGATGACACACCCCCTGCGGCTGAGACTGCTCGGGCTGCTGCGCACCGACGGCCCCGCGACCGCGACCGAACTGGCCCGCATCGTGGGCGAATCCAGCGGATCGACCTCCTACCACCTGCGCCAGCTCGAACGCTACGGATTCGTCACCGATGCAGCCGAGCAACGATCGGGGCGTGAACGGCTCTGGCAGGCAGCGCACGAACTCACGTCGCTGCCCGACCGCCTGGCCGCGCTGCCCGGCGGGCGAGCGGCATTGGACCAACTCAGCCGGTTCCAGCTCGGCCTGCTCGCCGACGGCGTGCGTGCGTGGCGCGAGCTGGACGATCCGGACGGCTACGGCCAGAGCGACTACAGCCTCGACCTCGATCCGGACGACCTGCGCGAGCTCGCCGAGGAGATCACCGCCCTCGTCTCGCGCTATCGCGGCCGCGCGGGATCACGGCCCGTGGCGCTGCACGTGCTGGCGCTGCCCAGGACGTTGTGAACGTGGCATGAGTCTGACGCATCGGTTCTGGCTGCTGACGGCCCTGCGCTGGCTGCCGACCGGTCTGATCATCCCGGTCGTGGCGCTGCTGCCCCTGCATCGCGACATGACCGTGGCCCAATTGGGCGGCGCGCTGGCGGTCCAGGGCATCGTCGTGCTGTGCCTGGAACTGCCGACGGGCGGTCTCGCCGACACGATCGGACGCCGGCCACTCGTCCTGATCTCCGCACTCGTGGCGCTGGCGTCGTACGTCATGTTCGCGCTCGCGACGACTCCCCTGCTCCTGGCCGGCGCGGCGGCGCTGTCGGGCGTCTTCCGCGCTCTCGACAGCGGCCCGCTCAATGCCTGGTACGTCGACCGGATCCACGCCGACACCGCTCGGGCGGATCGCTCGGCTGCCGTCACGACTGGGCTGGGCGGCGCCAGTGCCGTGCTGGGCGCCTCCGTCGCCGTGGGATCGCTGCTGTCTGCCGCGCTCGTCGTATGGGCACCTTGGGGCACCGGATCCGCGTTGGTGATCCCCTACGTCGCCGCGGCGGCGCTCACGATCGCGCAGATCGGCGCCGTCGCCGCGCTGATGCACGAGCCGTCCCGTCCCGCGCGCCGGTCGGCACCGCTGCGCGACACGGTGCACGCCGTCACCGACGGCGTTCGGATGCTGACCGGCTCGCGGGTACTGGCCGCTCTCGTGGCGGTCGAGCTGTTCTGGGGCTTCGGCATGGTCGCCTTCGAGACCCTGATGCCGGTCCGGCTGTCCGAGCTGATGAGCGACCGCGATGCGGCGGCGGCCGCGATGGGCCCGATCGTGGCCGCCGCCTGGGGCGTGTCGGCGATCGGCGGAGCCGTCGTACCGGCCCTGACCAGGAGATGGGGCCTGGTGGGAACCTCGGTCGCGCTGCGGCTCACCCAAGCTGCCACCGTCGTCGCGATGGGGCTGGCCTGGGGGCCGATCGGGCTGGTCACCGGTTATCTCGCGACGTACGCCGTGCACATCGCCTCCGGCGTCGCGCACGAGTCACTGCTTCACCGCGAGGTCGACGACGACCACCGGGCCACCGTGCTGTCGCTGGCATCGATGGCCGCCCAGCCCGCGGGATCGCTCGGTTCGGTCGTCCTCGGCCTGATCGCGACCGGCGCGTCGGCCAGCACCGCGATCATCGTCGGCGGCGTCGTCCTCGGGCTCGCCGCCCCACTGTTCCTGGTCCGGCACCGCAGCCTCGCACCCCGCTGACAGTCGGCGGCACCGCTCTGACAGCGCGGTGACAGCGGCGACCGACAGAGTCGCTGCCATGACACACCCCTCTGATTCCCACGCGATCCGCGCCGAAGGGCTCGTGAAGCGCTTCGGCGACACCATCGCGCTCAACGGGGTCGACCTGGAGGTCCCCACCGGGACCGTCCTGGGCGTCCTCGGACCCAATGGCGCCGGCAAGACCACGGCCGTACGGATCCTCGCGACCCTGTTGCGCCCCGACGCGGGCTCCGCGACCGTCGCCGGACACGATGTGCTGCGCGATCCCGAGTCGGTCCGCCGCTCGGTCGGCCTGACCGGGCAGTACGCCGCGGTCGACGCGATGCTGACCGGGCGCGAGAACCTGGTCCTCGTCGCCCGCCTGCTGGACTTCACCCGGGCCGCCGCCGAGCACCGCGCGACCGAGCTGCTCGAGCAGTTCGGCCTGACCGAGGCCGGCGACCGCCGCGCAGGCACCTACTCCGGCGGCATGCGGCGCCGGCTCGATCTGGCGGCCAGCCTGGTCGGACGCCCGCAGGTGATCTACCTCGACGAGCCGACGACCGGCCTCGACCCGAGCAAGCGCGAGGACATGTGGAACGTCGTCCGCGGCTTGGTCGCCGACGGCACCACGGTCCTGCTCACCACGCAGTACCTGGAGGAGGCCGACGCGCTCGCGGATGCGATCACCGTGATCAATCACGGCGAGGTCATCGCGTCCGGCACTCCGGCCGAGCTGAAGCAGATCGTCGGCGGCCGGGCGCTGCAGGTGCGACCGGCCGATCCATCCGACCTGGGCGATGTCGCGGCTCTGCTGTCCCGCATCAGCGGCCGTGCGCCCGACGAGCCGGCGAAGGGCCTGCTCTCGGTCCCGGTCGACGACACCGCAGCCTTGACCGATGCCGTCGCCGCACTGGCCGAACGGGGCATCGATGTCACCGAGCTCGCTCTCAAGCTGCCCGATCTCGACGAGGTCTTCTTCACCCTGACCGGTGATGAACGTGGCCTGACCCATCAACAGAACCAGACCGAGAAGGAGCTGGCACGATGAGCGCAACCCTGACGGCGACCCCGTCGCTGGACGACTACGAACGCGTGACCTGGTGGCCCTGGCTGCGCCACGCTCTCGTGCTGGCCGGCCGCTCGGTGCAGAAGATGCGCCGCCATCCCGAGCAGTTCTTCGACGTCACGTTGCAGCCGGCGCTGTTCCTGGCGATCTTCGTGTACGTGCTGGGCGGCGCGATCAGCGGATCGACGCACGACTATCTGCAGTTCGTCCTGCCCGGCATCATGACCCAGACCGTGCTGTTCAGCACGATCTCGATCGGCGTGAATCTGCACACCGACATCAAGGAGGGTGTGTTCGACCGCTTCCGATCGCTGCCGATCCCCCGGTCCGCGCCGCTCGTCGGCGCCACGATCGCGGAGGGGCTGCGGTACTCGATCACGATCGTCGTGACACTCGCCTTCGGCTTCTTGATGGGCTACCGCACCAGCACGTCGCTGCTGTCGGTGCTGGCCGCGTGCCTGTTGGTGCTGGTGTTCGCCTGGTGTCTGTGCTGGATCGCGATCTGGTTGGGCATGATCGCTCGCGAGGCCGGCGCCGTACAGGGCATCGGGATGATGTCGATGTTCCCGCTCACGTTCGGCTCGAGCATGTTCGCCCCGGCCGACACGATGCCCGCGTGGCTGCGCGCGTGGGTCAACGTCAACCCGGTGACGCATCTCACCGACGCGGTCCGCGCCCTGCTCACCGGCGGGGAGGTCGGCAACGACGCCCTCCTGGCACTCGGCACCTCGGGCCTGATCCTCGCGGTCTTCGCTCCCCTCGCGGTCCGGGCCTATCGGCTCAAGGCCTGACCCTGGCTCCGAGATTTGCGCCGTTGTCGTTCATCTTTCGCGATCGAAAGGAACAACAGCGGCGCAAATCTTGAGCTTGCTAGGCCCAGACCGTAGCGAGTTCGTCCTGGTAGTCGGCGTAGGTGGAGCGGAGCCGATCGCCCGGCCAGTCGGCAGGCAGCAAGTCGGCCGGCAGGAGCGGATCGTCGACCAGATGGCGCACCAGGTCGGCAGCGACGGACAGCCGCATCGCGGGTTCGTTCGTGGCCGCGAGCTCCGCGAGCAGCTCCCGGCCCTGCTTCGCCCAGGCGTCGAGATCCCACAGTTCGGCGGCGAGCGCGGCCGGACGATCGACCGGCCCGACCGTGAACCGGGCCACCGCGGGATCATGGAGCGCCAGGGAATCGACCCGATTCGCCGGACGCATCCACACCCCCTCGCGCAGCTCGGCCAGGTGTGCTTGAGCCAGCATCGAACGCAACGCCGCACGGTCGGCGGCGGCCCGGCCGGCCCCGACCACGACGACCTGATCCCAGCGCCCGTCCCAGGGCGCCGATGCATTCCGGACCGACTCGTCCTGCCGCCGCTGGCGCTCCACCAGCCGCTCACCCAGCGCATAGCCACCGTCGGCACGCACAAGGTCGCCCGCGGCCACCGCTCTGGTCAGAGCAACACGCACCGTCGACTCGGCGATGCCCAGATAGGCGCCCGCGCGGACCAGGTCGGCCGCCGGCATCCGGGCGGGGTGCGCGCCCAGCAGGAGGCTGAGCACCGCCGACCGTGCCGGCAAGGGGGTTCTTACAATGGTGGACACAACTGTCAGCATAAACGTAATATCGAGACATGAGCGCCACCCACACCGTCTTCAATCAGGTTCCCGACCTCGTCGGCCACGACACCGCGGACCACCCCGCGATGCTCGAGGGCGTCGTCCGCGAGGGTGCCGCCTGGGCACTCGACGAACTGCACGAACTCGGGCGGATCGCCGGCAGCGCCGAGGCTCGCGACTGGGGGCGCCTCGCCGAACGCCACTCGCCTCGATTGCTGACCCATGACCGCTACGGCCACCGGATCGACGAAGTCGAGTACGACCCCGCCTATCACCGCCTGATGGAGGTGGCCGTCGGTCACGGCCTGCACGGCGCCCCCTGGGCCGACGACCGCCCCGGCGCACATGTCGCCCGCGCCGCCAAGTTCATGACATGGTCCGTCGACGCCGGTCACGGCTGCCCGATCTCGATGACCTACGCCGTGGTGCCCGCCCTGCGCGCCAACGCCGACCTGTCCGCGCAGTTCGAGCCCCTCCTGACCAATCACGCCTACGACCCCCGGCTGATCGACCCCGCCACCAAGCGCGGCCTCATCGCAGGCATGTCGATGACGGAGAAGCAGGGCGGCTCCGATGTCCGCGCCAACACCACCACCGCAACGCAGCAGGCCGACGGGACGTACCGGCTCGTCGGTCACAAGTGGTTCACGTCGGCCCCCATGTCCGATCTGTTCCTGACGCTCGCGCAGGCGCCCGGCGGTCTGTCGTGCTTCCTCGTGCCGCGGGTCCTGCCGGGCGGCGAGCGCAACAGCCTGAACCTGATGCGCCTCAAGGACAAGATGGGCAACAAGTCCAATGCGTCGTCCGAGATCGAGTACACCGACGCCATCGGCTGGCTGGTCGGTGACGAAGGACGCGGCGTGCGCACGATCGTCGAGATGGTCAACATGACGCGACTCGACTGCGTCATCGGCTCGGCCACCGGCATGCGCTCGGCCATCCGCCTCGCGGCCCATCACGCCCGGCATCGCCAGGTGTTCGGCAAGGCTCTCATCGACCAGCCCGCCATGCGCAACGTCCTGGCCGATCTGCAGGTCGAGTCCGAGGCCGCCACCGCAGCGATGTTCCGGCTGGCCGGGGCCAACGATCGCGCCGTCCGCGGCGACGAGCAGGAGGCGGCGCTGCGGCGCATCGGGTTGGCCGTCACCAAGTACCACGTCTGCAAGCGCGCACCGATGGTCGCCGGGGAGGCCCTGGAGTGCCTCGGCGGCAACGGCTACATCGAGGACTTCGATCTGGCGCGCATCTACCGCGAGCTCCCGCTGCTCTCGATCTGGGAGGGATCGGGCAATGTCGCCGCTCTCGACGCGCTGCGCGCCCTTTCGCGCGAACCGCACACGCTCGACGCGTTCGCGGCCGAGGTCGAGCTGGCCACGGGCGTCGACGCGCGCTACGACGATGCCGTCGGTCGCCTGATGAAGGAGCTCACGTCGTTCGACGACATCGAACTGCGGGCCCGTCGGGTCGTCGAGCAGATGGCCATGGTGTTCCAGGGCTCGCAGCTGATCCAGCACGGTCCGGCCGCCGTAGCCGATGCGTTCTGCGCCAGCCGGCTCGACCGCGACTGGGGCGATGCCTTCGGCACCCTGCCCGCCGGCCTCGACCTCGCGCCCATCCTCGAACGCACCTGACTGCCCAGTCCGTCCAGAACCCGTGAGGGCCGGTGAGTCAGGGCACGAGGAAGCCGTCAGTCAGGAGCGTGATCGCCGCGGCCGGTTCGAGCGCCAGCCCTGCAGCATAGGCCGGCTCGAAGGCATCGCCCATCCTCGACCTGAGACGGTCCGTCAGATCCACCGCATCGCGATTGAGCCGGTCGATCGTGCCGCGGACCCGCTCGATCGCGCCGAGCAGCCGTGCCGCCGCGGCGTCGTCGCCCGCGTGTTCGGCCAGCTGCGCCACGGCGACGCCGATGCGGGCCAGGACCGGCTGATCGTGCGTGACCAGACCGAGTGAGAAGGCGAGGCGCAACTGCTCACGGGCGAGGTCGGTGTGGCCGAGCTCGATCTGGCTGCTGGCCAGCGCTCCGCGGATCGAGGCCGTGAGCTGACCGCCACCGGCCTCCTCGGACTCCTCGGCCACGTCGAGGATCGACAGGTACAGCTCGACCGCGCGCGCATCATTCCCGGCGAACCGCTCCAGCGAACCCAGGGCCATGCCGAGCGTGACGACCAGCCGCATCGAGCCGACCGCCTTGGCCTGCGCCAGCCCGGCCTCCAGGTCCGTCCGGATGGTTGGCAGCTCCTCGACCGATGCCGTCGCCAGCTGCGCGCCGAGGATCTTGAACCGGGTGAACTCGATATCCTCCTCGGCTCCCAGCTGCTCCAGCAACGGCAACGACTCCTGCCACGCCGCGATCGCGTCGTCGAACCGGCCCTCGTACGACGCGATGAGTCCTCGGTGGGAGATCGTCGTGGCGAGGCCCCAGCGGTCACCGAGCGCGCGGAAGTCCTCGATCGCCCCGTCCACCAGATCGATCGTCTCGCCGATACGCCCGGCGTTGTCGAGCAGCACCAGCCGCATCAGGGTGCTGCCCGCTCGCGACCAGCGGTCGACCGGTTCAGGCAGCTCGCGATCGCCCAGCCGGCCGAAGAAGTCGATGCACGCCAGCACGATGTCGACCAACGGGTCACGGGGGCGGTGTTCGTCCCAGATCCGCAAGATCGCGTCGACGTGACGGTCCACCACCGTCATGTCGCCGTTCAGCATCGATCCCGTGATCGCCAGGGCGTGTCCTGCAACCTCGGCGACCGGGGTCGCCTCCCCCGGGAGCTCCAGGGCCGTGGCCGCCCAGGTCCACGCCTCCGTGTGCTCGTTGCGGATCGACCAATACCACGCCATCGCGTGCACGAGCCGAAGCGTCGAGTCCCGATCCTGCCTGTCGACCGCCAAACGCAAGCCCGCCGAGATGTTGCCCCGTTCGGCGTCGATCCGGCCGAAGGCCTCGATCTGCCGGTGATCGCGCATCGCCGGCGACCAACGCTCCGCGAAATCGACGCAGTAACCCACCTGGTCGCGGCGGACGTCGGCCAGGATCCCCCGTTCGAGCAGCCGTTCGGTACCGAACTCACGCAACGTCTCCAGCATCCGGAACCGTCGTTCACCGGTGACATCGGCATGATCGCGCACCGGCGAGAGCAGGGATTTGTCGACCAGCGCATCGAGCAGGTCAGCGGCACCCGGCCCGCCGATCGCCTCCGCTGCCTCCGCGGTCACACCACCGGAGAGGACCGAGAGACGCTCGGCCAGATCGCGCTCGTCACCGGCGAGCAGGTCCCAGCTCCACTCGACGACGGCTCGCAGTGTTCGGTGACGGGGCAGAGCAGTACGGCTTCCGCCCGTCAACAGCCGGAAGCGATCACCCAGGCGGGCGGCGATCTGCTGCACCGTGAGCGTGCGCAGCCGGGCGGTCGCGAGCTCGATCGCCAACGGCTGCCCGTCGAGCCTGGCGCAGATCTCGATCACGGCGTCGATATTCGAGGCATCGAGCACGAACGCAAGGTCGACCGCGGCGGCGCGCTGGACGAACAGGTCGACGGCACTGCAGGACACCGCCTGCTCCGGAGGCGTCCCGTCGGGCGGCACCTCGAGCGAGTCCAAGGGATGCACGACCTCACCGGTCAGGCGCAGCGGTTCGCGACTGGTGGCGAGGACCCGCAGCCCGGGTGCGACGGCGAGGAGTCGTTCGGTGATCCGGGCGACATCGTCGATGAGATGCTCGCAGTTGTCGAGAACCAGGAGCCCCTCGAGATGTGACGCCGATCCGAGCAGGCGGTCCTCGGCGGTCGACGCCCGGCGAGCGGGCCGGTCGAGCACACTGACCTCGACCAGCTCCAGGCCGTCGAGCAGCGCGGGCGCAACCGATTCGGCGCTCGTGACGGCCGCCAGCTCCACCAGCCACACCTCGGGCGATTGCGATCGCCGGCCGACCTCGACCGCCAGCCGCGTCTTGCCCGCACCCCCGGGCCCGACGATCGTCACCAGCCGGTGCTCGGCGACGGCATCGACCAGATCACGCACGGTGCTGTCGCGCCCGACGAACGTCGTCAGCGCGACGGGCAGCCTCGACCGGTCGGCACGGCCGGGGCTCTCACCGCGCAGCAGGGCGGCATGGAGACGCTGCAGGCCCTCGGGCGGATCGGTGCCCAACTCGTCGGCGAGGTGTCTGCGGTGGCGCTCGTAGGCGTCGAGCGCCTCGGCGGCCCGGCCGCCGTCGGCGAGGGCTTGGACGTACAGGGTCCAGATCCGATCGTCGAGCGGGTGATCGTCGGCGAGCCCGGCCAGCGATGCCAGGGCCGATGCGTCAGGCTGTCCTGCGTCCACCTGCTGCGCCAGATCCTCGGTGCGCGCCTCCTTGACCTGATGCGACAGGCGCTCGGCGGCCTCGACCGCGAAGTCGAGCTCATCCAGGTCCTGGCACGGTTCGCCGCGGACCAGGCGGACCGCATCGGCGTATCGACGTTCGTCGAGCGCGTGTTGAAGGTCCTGCACGTCGGTATCGGCCCGCAGCACGTAGCCGGCGGGCGTCAGCTCGATCGCTCCTGCTGGAAGACGGCGACGAGTACGCGACACGACGGAATGCAGTGCGTTGGTCGCGTCCTGCGGCGGGTCGTCGGCCCAGAGATCATCGACGAGCGTGGCGGCACGCACCGCCCGTCCCGCGGCCAGCGCCAGTCTGGCCGTCAGGGCGCGGTTGCGCGGACCTCCCAGGTCGACCTCACGCCCGTCGACCAAGACCCGCACCGGCCCCAGCAGCTCGACTCGCACTCGCCCATTCTGCCCCCGCTCGCGCGTCACGAAGTCACCGCTCGCGAGTCACAAAGTTCGGGGTCGCGAGTCGCGAAGTCCGCATGCCGGTCGCCGACGGCGCGACATAGTGACTCCTCGGTGCGAACTTTGTGACTCGTCAGCGGTCAGTGGAGGGCGGCGGCGAGGTCGCTGCCGGGGGCCACCGGGAACGTGAGGCTGGACGCCTCGGCGCCACCCAGGTAGATCGTGTTGAGCGACGGCAGCGTCGGGAACATCGTGACGGGCCGGCCGACCAGGGTCACCTGGATGCGGTGGCCCTGCTTGAACCGGTTCGCCACCGGCCACAGCTCCACGTG
>Ga0182743_1003888_pt1 | contig 11625 bp, 8 predicted proteins | sample eDN3rd30CKraftOP_FD_128522 | JGI IMG/M metagenome (GOLD analysis project Ga0182743, IMG submission 128522) | Enriched Organic Plus compost microbial communities from Emeryville, California, USA - eDNA 3rd pass 30_C Kraft OP (version 2) (version 2) ... | reverse complement strand
GCCACCAAGAAGGGCATCATCGTGATGAATACGCCCTTCGGCAATTCCATCACGACCGCCGAGCATGCCATCTCGCTCATGCTCTCGCTGGCCCGCCAGATCCCGGAAGCCGATGCTTCGACCCGCGCTTCCAAGTGGGAAAAGAACCGCTTCATGGGCGTGGAAGTGACCAACAAGACGCTCGGCCTCATCGGCGCCGGCAATATCGGCTCGATCGTAGCCGACCGCGCCCAGGGCCTGAAGATGAAGGTCATCGCCTATGACCCGTTCCTCTCGCCCGAGCGCGCGCTCGATCTGGGCGTGGAAAAGGTCGAGCTCGATGACCTCCTGGCCCGCGCCGACTTCATCACGCTCCATACCCCGCTCACCGAGCAGACACGCAACATCCTGTCGCGGGAAGCGCTGACCAAGGTCAAGGACGGCGTGCGCATCGTCAACTGCGCCCGTGGCGGCCTGATCGACGAAGCGGCGCTCTACGATGCGCTCAAGGCCGGCAAGGTTGCCGGGGCCGCGCTCGACGTGTTCCTCGAAGAGCCGGCGGTCAACAACCCGCTGTTCGAGCTGCCCAACGTCATCTGCACCCCGCACCTGGGCGCTTCGACGACCGAAGCGCAGGAGAACGTGGCGCTGCAGGTTGCCGAGCAGATCTCGGCCTACCTCATGACCGGCGAGATCACCAATGCGCTCAACTTCCCGTCGATCTCGGCGGAAGAAGCTCCGCGCCTGACCCCTTACGTCAAGCTCGCCGAGGCGCTGGGTTCGTTCGCCGGCCAGCTCACCGAGACGGGCATCAAGGGCATCCGGATCGAATACGAGGGCGTCGTGGCCGGGCTCAACACGCGTCCGATGACCGCCGCCGCGCTCACCGGCGTGCTCAAGCCGCTGCTGCAGGACGTCAACATGGTTTCGGCCCCGCAGATCGCCAAGGATCGCGGCATCTCGGTGGAAGTCATCACCCGCGAGCAGCAGGGCGCCTATGAAAGCTACATGCGCCTGACGGTCGAGACCGAGAAGCAGGAACGCGGCGTGGCCGGCACGGTGTTCGCCAACGGCAAGCCGCGCATCATCCAGGTCAAGGGCATCAACATGGAAGCGGAACTGACCCCGTCCATGCTCTATGTCACCAACGAGGACAAGCCCGGCCATATCGGTCGCCTCGGTACGCTGCTCGGCCAGCTGGGCGTCAACATCGCCAACTTCAACCTCGGCCGCGTCGAGGAAGGCGGGGATGCCATCGCGCTCGTGTCGATCGACGGAACGCTCACCGACGACCAGCTTTCCACGATCGCCAAGCTCGACGGCGTCAAGCAGGCCAAGGCGCTGCGCTTCTGAATCAGTAAAATTTGAAAGCAATTTCGACCGCTCTCCCGGCTTCGGGGGAGCGGTTTTTCATTTGGCGGCCGCTGGAACGTGGGCCTTGTAGATCTTGAAGTTGCGGGCGACGAGCTGGCCGATGAAGACGATGAAGGCGCAGCCGATGGGGGAGCCGATCTCGTTGACCAGGGTTCCGGCAAGCTGTGGGGCGGTAAAGGCCTTGCCGGCAGCCTCCAGGCTCACCCAGGTGAGCGCGGCCAGGATGACGCCGAAGACGATGCCGACGGCGGCGCCGACACCGAGATAGGGCAGGGGCCGGGAGAGTTCCTTTTCGGCAAAGATCGCCAGCACCCAGGCGAGGATGCCGTATTCGACGGCGCGCACGAGGCCGATGGTGGTGAGCGAGAGCAGGGCCGGCTGCTCGGCGGCTTCGAGGGCGACGAGCATGGCCTTCTGTGCGGACTTGGAGAGGGCGATCCCGAGCGGAGCGAAGATGACGCCCATCAGGCCCGCCAGGGCCTTGCGCGCCTTGCCGATGGCGACCCCAATCGCAACGCCGGTGCACACGAAAAAGGACCAGGTTATCCCCTGGGCGAGATCGGCGAGGATGGTGATGCCGGGCAGGGCCGCGCCTGCCAGGAGGCGCGAGGCCAGGATCAGCACCTGCATGAAAAAGCCCAGCGCGATGGAGAGCAGCGCGACGGTGGCGATGCGGCGCAACTCGGCCTGCGCCTTGACGGCCTTGGGATGGGTCGGAGTGGCAGAGTGCAAGGTCATCGCCTGCCCCCTTCAAGTTACCTCGAAGTCACCGGGCGAGCCCCGCCTCCACTTATAGTCCAGTTCAGCCCTGAGGGGAACGCTTGAGCATCCTGACCGAGAACTCGGCCAGCGCGATGCCGAGGATGACGAGGACGGCGGTGATCATGTGATAGGGCTCGAGCGGCTCGGAGAGGATCACGATCGAGAGAATGGTGCCGTAAACTGGAATCAGGTTAATGAAGAGGCTGGCGCGGTTGGGGCCGATGATCTCGACGCCCCGGGCATAGAAGAGCTGGGCGATGACCGAGGGCAGGAACGCGACATAGGCGATGATGGCCCAGCCGAGCGGAGTGGTGTGGGCGAGGCCGGTAAAGATGGCGCCGAACCCGCCGCCCAGCAGCACCTGGAAGACGTAGCCCGCCATAAGGGCCGCAGCGAAGGTGGTGACGAGGAAACTCAGCCAGTGGATCGAGGGCCGGTAGCGCAGCAGCAGCGAATAGGCGGCGTAGGAAATGGAGGCGAGGATCATCAGGGCGTCGCCGAAATTGACGTCGAGCGTCACCAGGCGACCGAAGTCGCCGTGGACGGCGGTGTAGACGACCCCGAAAATGGTGAGGAAGACGCCGAGCAATTGCAGGGGCGTCGAACGCACCCGGAAGATCACGAAGTTGGCGAGGATGACCAGCACCGGGATCAGGGCCTGCTCGATGGAGGTGTTGACCGCGCTGGTATAGTGGGCGGCGCCGTAGAGCAGGACGTTGAAGCCGGTATAGCCGATGGCGCCATAAAGGGTGAGCATGAGCCAGCCCTTGCGGATGGCCGGCCAGTCGGCCCTGAGATGCCGCCAGGCAAAGGGCAGCACGATGAGGAGCGCGGCCAGCCAGCGCATGACGATGAGCGTATAGGGATCGACCTGATCGACCGCCATCTTGCCCGCGACGGCGTTGCCCGCCCAGAACAGCGGGGTCAGCGTGAGCAGCAGATAGGGCCGGTCCATGACCAGAGACGTTAGGCCGCTACCGGGCGTTGCATGCGGCTTTGTCATTGGCGCACTTCTCATGTATTGGTGCGCCGTAAAAACGCGCCGTCATGCCTACCTGCTAATCGTGACCGGCGTCAAACTGAACGCGGTCATCCTCTGTGCCCGGCCCGCCGCCGGCCCGGATGGCCTTCCGATCGAGGAAAGTTTTCAATGGCTAACGTTGTGGTCGTCGGTTCGCAATGGGGCGACGAGGGCAAGGGCAAGATCGTGGATTGGCTCTCCGAGCGGGCCGATGTGGTGGTGCGCTACCACGGCGGCCACAATGCCGGACACACGCTGGTCATCGATGGGGTGAGCTACAAGCTTGCGCTGCTGCCCTCGGGCCTGGTGCGCGGCAAGCTCTCGGTGATCGGGAACGGCGTGGTCGTCGATCCGCACCACTTCGTGGCCGAGATGGAAAAGCTCTCGGCGCAGGGCGTCAAGATCACCCCGGAAATCCTGCGTATTGCCGATAACGCGCCGCTGATCCTCTCGCTGCACCGCGAGCTCGACGGCATCCGCGAAGACGCCAATTCGGGGCTCAAGATCGGCACCACGCGCCGCGGCATCGGCCCGGCCTACGAGGACAAGGTCGGCCGCCGCGCCATCCGCCTGATCGACCTGACCGAGCCCGAGACGCTCATGCCCAAGATCGAGCGGCTGCTGGCGCATCACAATGCGCTGCGCCGCGGGCTGGGCCTCACCGAGCTTTCCGCCAACGCGCTCTATGAGGAGCTGATGTCGGTAGCCGGCCAGATCCTGCCCTTCATGGACCGCGTCTACGAAATCCTCGACGAGAAGCGCCGTGCCGGCGCGCGCATTCTCTTCGAGGGCGCGCAGGGCGCCCTGCTCGACAACGACCATGGCACCTATCCGTTCGTCACCTCCTCGAACACCGTTGCCGGCCAGGCTGCGGCCGGTTCGGGCCTCGGCCCCACGGCGATCGGCTACGTGCTGGGCATCACCAAGGCCTATACGACCCGCGTGGGCGAGGGGCCGTTCCCGTGCGAGCTGGACGACGAGATCGGCAAGCACCTGGCGACCGTGGGGCGCGAAGTGGGCGTCAATACGGGCCGCCCGCGCCGCTGCGGCTGGTTCGACGCCGTACTGGTCAGACAGACGGTGAAGACCTCGGGGATTACCGGTATTGCATTGACCAAGCTGGACGTGCTCGACGGGCTCAAGGAGATCAAGGTCTGCGTCGGCTACGAGCTCAATGGCTCACGAATTGATTATTTGCCTGCCTCAATGGGGGCACAAGCCGCTGTTAAGCCGATCTACGAAACCCTCGAAGGGTGGTCGGAAACCACGGCTGGGGCCAGGAGCTGGGCGGAATTGCCCGCTCAGGCCGTCAAGTATGTCCGCTACATCGAGGAGTTGATCGGGGCCCCGGTGGCATTGCTTTCCACGAGCCCCGAGCGGGAGGATACCATCCTGGTACATGACCCGTTCCAAGATTGAGATTATTTGTTAAAACACCGCGTTGAATTGTGGGTACCAGGTAGGCAATGGCGGATTACAAAGAGCTGTTAAGGCGGGCAATTTCTGTCCTGCCTGAAAACAACGGCGCCGCTCGGCGTGCGGTCTATGAGAAGGCGCGGACCGCGCTTGTTGGACAGCTGCGCGCCATCGATCCGCCCCTGCCTGCCCGCGAGATCACCCAGCACCGTCTCCAGCTCGAAGACTGCATCCGCCAGGTCGAGCGCGAAGCCAGCGAGGCGGTGATCGCGGACCTCAAGAACCAGGAAGACGCACCCGCGCCACGCGTGCGGGTGCCCGAGGCCGTGGCGGAGCCGCCGCCCCCGGCCGTGGAACCAGAGCCCGAACCCGAGCCTGAGCCCGAGCCGGAACCGGAGGTCGAGCCCGAACCCGAGCCGATCGCGGAAGCCGAGCCGGAGCCGGTGGTCGCGGCCCCGGTAGAGCCGGTGAAAGCGGAAGCCGAGCCGGAGGCAGAGCCGGAACCCGAGCCGGTGGCGGAAGAAGAACCGGTAGCCGAGGTCGACCAGATCCAGGCGCTGATCGCCGAAGCCGACCGCGCCGAGGCAGAGCCCGTGGAAGCGGTGCCCGAGCCGGTGGTGGAAGTCACCCCCGAAGTGGCCGAGACGCCCGAGCCGGCAAAGCCGGACGAGCAACCCCAGCGCTCCATCCCCTCGATCGTGGCGCGCGCCGAGGCGAACAAGAGCGGGCCATCGACGCCGCTGGCCTTTAACAATCCCTCGGTCAAGCCGCATAACGCGCCGCTCAAGGGGCCGACGTTCGAGCCGCGCCGCGACGGACACGTCGCAGCCGCAGCCGCCCATCGTATCGAGCCGTCCCTGCATTCGCAGGCCGTGGCGCGCCAGCATGTGGCCGAGCCGATCGCCGCCATCGAACAGCAGGGCGCGGTCGCGCTCTCGAGCGTGCGCGAGGTCGAGGTCGAGCCGGCGGTGATCGATGCGCCGGCCAACGATCCGCAGGTCACCATCGACCGCGCCATTGCCACGCTCGACCGCGAAGCACGCGGGGAGGCGACGCCGGCGGGCGCTGCCGAGGCGAGCGAGGCGCCGGATGTCGGCAAGAGCGAGGATGCGCCGGCCAAGCCGGGCAAGCCCTCAATCGCGCTCACGGACGAGGACGAGGATTTCGAGCCCGGTCCGGTCGAGGGCGGACGCGGTGGCGGCATCAATGCCGTGACCATTTTCCTGGCCGTCTTCGTGCTGTTGCTGCTGGGTGCCGGCGGAGCTGGCTACTGGGCCTGGCGCGAGGGTTATGTCGACCCGGCCGCCATGTTCGGCCAGAGCGCTCCGGCCGCCGAGGCGAGCGCAGACCCGACGCCGGCGGCAGCGAGCACGCCGACGGCCGATAACGCCACCACCGAGCCGGCAACCGGCCCGGGCAATACCGTGGCGACCGCGCAGACAGCCGAGCCGACCCAGGAGCTCAAGCAGGATGACCGGCTGACCGCCGAGACGACCGCGCCGGCCGTGGTGCCGCCGGTGGAAGTCAACGCGCCCAATGCCGAAGACAAGAGCAGCGATCGCCTGCCGGCCAGCGACGACCCGGCCGGGACGCCGCAGGTGGCCAATGCCGATGCGGCGACGCCATCGGCGGGAAGCCTGGCGGGCAACCAGTCGCTGCTGCTCGAAGCGTCCGACGACGGCACGACCGGCGCCGTGCCGTTCTCGGGCACGGTGGATTGGACGCAGGGCAAGGACGAAGTCGGCCAGCCGACGCTGGTGGGCAAGGCCAAGATCCCGGCCCGCAACCTTACCGTGGACGTGCTCATCCGCCGCAATGCCGATCCGAGCCTGCCGGCCAGCCACCTGATGGAAGTCAATTTCGACGTCAGCCAGACCTTTATCGGCGGCTCGATCGCGGGGCTGCCCGGGGTGCTGCTCAAGAACGAGGAACTGGTGCAGGGTACTCCGCTTATCGGCGCTTCGGCCCGCGTGGTGGGGAACTCGTTCCTCTTTGCGCTGAGCGCCTCGCCGACGGATTCGACGACGAACACGAACCTGCTGACCTCACGCAAGTGGATGGACCTGGCGATCATCTATGCGACGGGCAAGCGCGCCATCATCACGCTCGAAAAGAGCGACGAGGCGGCCAAGCTGTTCGATGACGTGTTCGCCGAATGGGCCAAGGCACCGCCGCTGGCCGAGAACTAGGGTTTTGGAACGGGATTGAATTTGGTGGCTCCGACGCGATGTCGGGGCCACTTTTGTTTTGGGATGCTGGCCCACCCCCACCTTGTTCCCCCCAACAGGGGGAGGGAGACGTGTCGGCCCGGTCGTGCCCGGTGGGAGGCGCCTAGCCCTCGACCAGTTCTCCCGCCTCGATCCGGTATTTCACCGTCGCCATCGAGGCGACGTCGTCGGCGTGGTGGCTGACGAGGATGGTGTGCCAGCGGTGGGCCTGAGTGAGGTTGCGCACCAGGGTGCGGGTGGCGACGCGGGTTTCGTCGTCGAGGGCCGAGAAGGGTTCGTCCAGAAGCAGGATCGGGCGGCCGCGCAGCAGCGTGCGGGCGAGGGCCACGCGCTGTTTCTGCCCGCCCGAGAGGGTCGCGGCGCGCTGCGTGCCGACTTCGGGGAGGCCGACTTCGGAAAGGGCGGCGGCGATGCGGGATGCGGCTTCGGCGCGCGGTGTCCGTGGGGGCAGGCCGAGGGCGATGTTGCGCTCGGCGGAGAGGTGCTCGAAGAGGGTTTCGGACTGGAAGAGCAGCGAAACCGGACGCTTCTCGGGCGGCAGGGGCACGAGATCGAGGCTGTCGAGCGTCATGGTGCCCGAGGTCGGGCGAAGGAAGCCGGCGATGAGATCGAGCAGGGTCGACTTGCCCGAGCCCGAGGGGCCGGTGATGGCGGTGACCTGCCCCGGATAGGCGCGCAGGTCGAAGCGGTAGGTGAGACCGGAGCCCGGATGGGCGTAGGTCAGGGCATCAAGCTTGAGCATTGGCGAGCTTTTCGAAAAGGCGCGGCAGGCCGATGAAGGCGAGGAGGGCGAGGATGAGCATGAGGGCAGCGATGACGGCGGCGTCATTGCTGCGATAGGTGCCGAGAGCCCGGTACATGAGGAGCGGGAGGGTGGCGAAATCCTGCGTGCCGAAGAGCGAGATGACGCCGAGATCGCCCAGCGAGAAGCAGAAGGCGAGGGCGAAGGCGACGCCGAGGTCGCGCCCGAGCAGGGGGAATTCCACCAGCGCGAACTGCTGCCAGCCGGTGAGCCCCAGGGCGCGCACGAGGCGGCCCTGGCCACGCGCGATGGCCTCGAGCGGCGGGCCGAGGGTGGCGATGGCGAAGGGCAGCGAGAGCAGGGCATTGGCGATGACCACGACATAGGGCGCGGCCGTGTCGGCGCGGATGCCCGTGTTGCGCACGAGCAGGAAGAAGCCGAGCGCCAGCACCACGGCGGGGACGGCCAGATAGGCATAGGCGGGGGCGCCCAGGCCGATGCGGGCAAGGTGCCGGGCGGTGGTAGCGCGCGCCATGGCGAGCAACAGCGCGAAGAGCACGCAGAGCGTGGCCGAGGCCAGGCCGATGACGAGGCTGGTGACAATGGCGGCCTTGAAGCTGTCGCGGCCGGTGACGGCGAGAATGCCGCGCAGGCCGGGAGCGAGGCCATCGATGAGCACCGAAAGCAGTGGCAGCACGAAGGCCAGGAGGCAGACGAGGAGGATCAGCCATTGAAGGGCGCGAGCCGCCGGCCGGTCGGCCCAGGATTGGCCCCCGGAAGGGCCGAGGCTGGTCGGGACCGGCGCAAGGGCCGAGGCGAGCAGGATGATGGCCGAGCACACCCCGATCTGGACGAGCGCGAGATTGACGGCGCCGCGCAGGTCGAAATCGAGGCGGACGGCCGAATAGATCGCCACTTCCAGCGTCTGGTTGGCGGGGCCGCCCCCGAGCAGCAGCACGATGGGGAAGCTGGTGAAGGCGATGAGGAAGATGATGGCGGCGAGGCCGGGCAGGGCGCCGCGGATGGCGGGCCAATCGATGATGGCGAAGCGCTGGACCGGACCGAGCGCCAGGCTCTGGCCGGTCTTGAGGCGCGCGGTGGGGATGCCGTCGAGCCGGGCGAGCAGCACACGGGCGGCGAAGGCGGCATCGAGAATGACGTGGGCGAAGAGGATGCCGGGCAGGCCGAACATCGGGTTGCCGATGGAAAGGCCGAGCGGGGACAGGGCCGCGTTGATCCAGCCGTTGCGGCCCCAGACCGAGAGCAGCCCGAAGGCAACGATCAGCCCCGGGGTGACGATGGCGGCGGCGAAGAGACCGACGACCAGCCCGCGGCCCGGAAAAGTGAGGCGGTTGAGGCACCAGGCCAGCGCGGTGCCGACGACAAGCGAGAGGATGGTGGTCAGACCGGCCTGGATCGAGGTCATCCGCAGGAGGTGCGGAATGTCGATGGTGGACTGGGCGACCTGCGGCTCATTGGCGGCGGCATGGAGGATGGACCAGAGGACCATGACCACCAGGCCGGCAATGAAGAGGGCCGTTGCCGCTCCGCCAAAAAGGCGGAGCGGGCGGGACGGCAGGATCAGCCGATCCTCACTGGATGGCAGCGAGGGCTTCATCGATCCAGGACTTGGAATTGGCGGTGATGGTGGCTTCGTCGAGCTCGAGCACCTTGGCGGGCTTGGGCTGGGCGTTGAAGGCGGCCGGCAGGGCATCGCCGATATCGACCACCGGGTACATCCAGTTGGTCGTCGGGATGATGGTCTGGGCTTCCTTGCTGGTGAGATAGGCGAGGAATTGCCTGGCCAGTTCCTGGTGCGGCGAGGACTTGAGGATGCCCGCCACTTCGATCTGCGGGTAATGGCCCTCGGTGAATTCGGCGAAGGCGTAGTTCTCGTCGTTCTCGGCCACGGCGTGGTAGGCGGGCGAGGTGGTGTAGGACATGGCCATGTCGGCCTCGCCCTTGAGGAAGAGGCCGTAAGCCTCGGACCAGCCCTTGGCCATGGTCAGGATATGGGGCTTGAGGCCCTTCCAGATCTCGGGAGCCTTGTCGCCATAGGCGGCCTTGATCCAGAGGAGGAGGCCGAAGCCGGGGGTGTCCGAGCGCGGGTCCTCGATGACGATCTTGAAGCTCTCGGGCATCGCGATGAGGTCCTCGAAGGACCTGGGCGGGTTGGGGACCTTGGTCTTGTTGTAGACGAAGGCGAAATAGCCCCAGTCGAAGGGAGCGAATTCCTTGTCGGTCCAGGCGACGGGCAGGGAGAGCCCCTGGATGTCGAGGCCATGTTCGGCGAAGAGGCCGGTGGCGCGGGCTTCGCCGGCGGTGGCGGTATCAAGGCCGAGGATCATGTCGGCCTGGCTGGTGGCGCCTTCGAGCTGGACCTTGCGCAGGGCGCCGATCGAGGAATCGGCAGCGACGAAATTGACGGTGCAGCCGTTGCACTGGGCCTCGAAGCCTTTCTTGAGGCCGGGGCCGGGGCCCCACTCGGAGGCGAAACCGTCATAGGTGTAGATGGTGAGCGTGGGCGCTTCCTGGGCCGCCGCGGGCAAAGCCGCGGCAAGGCCGGCAAGAACCGCAAGCGCGAAGCGGATGGATTTGACCATGGGTCGTTCCCTTCGGGTCGTTGCGGTCATGTAACGAGAAGGGAACAGGAATGGTCGGGGACGCGAGACGGGCGACCCTTGCCATCTCGAACTTCCTCCGCCAGCATGACCTGGTTCAGGTTCAATGGGTAACTCTCAGCTCCGGGAAACCCGGAACACCCCAGCGAGACGGCTTGAGACATAGAGAGAGTTATCGTTCCGTGCAAGACCCAAACCAGTCTGGCCTGCCCTTCGTCGTGGATGGGCTTCTCGTGATCGTCGGCGGCGGCGCCGTGGACGTGCCGCTGCTCAAATGGCTTTCGGCCCAGGGCGCCCGGCTCGTGGGCGCCGACAGCGGGGGCGATGCCATCATGGCGGCGGGGCTGGTGCCCGATGCCATCATCGGGGACCTGGATTCGATCTCGGACCCGGAAGGGTGGCCGGAGGCGACGCGGGTGTTTCACATCGGCGAGCAGATCACCACCGACTTCGAAAAGAGCCTTTATTCGACGCGCGCGCCGGTGACGGTGGCGCTGGGGATGACGGGGCGGCGCTTCGACCACACGCTTTCGGCCATCAGCGCGGCAACCCGGTTCGCGCGCGAGCGGCGGATCATCCTCTCGGACGAGCACGACGTGGCACTGGCGATGAGCGGGCCGTTCGCGTTCCGTCTTCCCAAGGGCGAGCGGGTCTCGATCTACCCCCTGGCGCCGATCGATTTCGTGCATTCCGAAGGACTGCTCTACCCCCTCGATGGGTTGCACCTGGAGCAGGGCGGGCTCATCGGCACCTCTAACGAATCCTTAACCGAAAGCATCGAAATCGCGCCGGCCGACGATACGCCCTGGCTGCTGATCGTGGAAAAGTCACACTTGCCGGCCTTGCTCTCCGCATTACGGAGGTAAGCGTGAAGCACTTGATTTCTGGTATCTTTTTGGGGCTCGCCCTCGGCACTCCGGCCATGGCGGAAGAGGGTTGCCTGCTCATTGTCGATGCGCAAAGCAAGGCGGTGATCCACGAGGCGGGCGAGGACTGCGACCAGCCCAACACGCCGGCCTCGACCTTCAAGGTGCCGCTGGCGGTGATGGGGTTCGAGACCGGTTGGCTCAAGGACGGCGATCACCCGGCGCTGCCGTGGAAGGCCGAATACGGGGTCAACAAGCCCGAGGACAAGGCGACGACCACGCCCAGGACCTGGCTGCGCGATTCCGTGCTCTGGTATTCGCGGGTGCTGACCCGGCAAATGGGTATGGTGACCTTCGCCCGGTTCGTGGCCGATTTCGACTATGGCAACGCCGACGTCTCTGGCGGGCTGAACAAGGCCTGGCTCAACACGTCGCTGCGGATCACGCCGCGCCAGCAGGTGGCGTTCGTCGCCAAGCTGCTGGAGGACCGGCTGCCGGTGTCGCTCGAGGCGCTGGCCAAGACGCGCGAGACCATGCCGGTGTTCGAGGCGGGCGGCTGGACCGTGCGCGGCAAGACCGGCACGAGCTACATCGCCAAGGGGCCGCTGCGGCTGGG
>Ga0182743_1003886_pt1 | contig 11629 bp, 12 predicted proteins | sample eDN3rd30CKraftOP_FD_128522 | JGI IMG/M metagenome (GOLD analysis project Ga0182743, IMG submission 128522) | Enriched Organic Plus compost microbial communities from Emeryville, California, USA - eDNA 3rd pass 30_C Kraft OP (version 2) (version 2) ... | reverse complement strand
TAAAATAGAGCCCTTTGAAGGAGAACGGGGCGATGCAGGCGCATATAACCCTACCACGGGAACGTTCAAAATGGACAATATCCGTTTATCAGGCACTGCGCCCCAAGGTGGTACCGAAGAGCCGGGAACTGTGATCAACGACCTGGACTATTTTGTTTTCAACGCAGAAAACGACACCCTGGTAACCAAAGGCGTCTTATCCCTGGAAAAACAGGAAAACGAGCCCACCTTGGTACTCCGGTTGCCTGTTGGCGACTACTATGCTAGTATCTTCGCCAATAATTCGCTAGCGCCTCTCATGATGCCCGAGACCATTGAAAATGCTTCACAACTATATTTGAGCAACCCGTTTTCAAATGCGCAAGCCTTGATTTTCGGTTCTAAAGAAACCGCTTTTCATGTAGGAGGCAATTTAACCCTCGATGTTTCCTTAAAGCGTTATTTCAGCCAAATTAAATTCATTTTTACCGATGAAGAAGATCTTTCCTCTATTCATAAAATCATGATTACTCCTCTGCACGAACGTTTTGTTTACAGTCCTTTTGCCACGCCAACCGTTGCGCTACCCACCGATGAAACGAGCGTGACCCTTTATCCTATATTTACCCCTGAAAACAGGGTCATTAGCTTTAATCAGTTTATGGGTGAACAAGCGGAAGAAGTGCCTGTTAGCTATTCTGTGCAGGTTTACGATACAAGTGAAACATTACTACGAACTTTCGAAGTAAGCAGTAGCATAAAAAACAATATTCAATTAACATTTACAGGAGATCTATTGGAGGGTGTAGACAAACCTAGTCCATTTCAGATTCATTGGGATGAAAATTGGGCTGGAGAACTGAATGAACCATTCTAATTAACCACAGATGTGCATAAGCAGCTGGTCTACAAGATTAAGAATATAGCCGGCTGTTTATGTAAATCCACTTTCTTCCGTCGCCATTCCTGAATGGTATCGCTTACAATCATTTCATCGTTTCCTGTAAGATTACACGCCACACATAAACGGGTTTTAGCTTGGCATACCCGCAATACATCAGCCAGTAGCTGATTATTCCGGAAAGGGGTTTCCATAAATAATTGCGTTTGGCCAAACCGCTGCGCCAACTGTTCAAGCTCTTTTAACTTTTTAGCGCGCGCATTTTTATCGATCGGTAAATACCCGTGAAAGGCAAAGCTTTGGCCATTCAATCCAGAGGCCATTAACGCTAGTATCATAGCGTTAGGGCCAACCAAGGGCTTCACTTGAATACCATACTGATGCGCTTGGGCCACAATTTCGGCACCAGGATCAGCAATACCCGGGCACCCTGCTTCACTCATTAGACCAACATCTTTTCCTGCAAGTAATCCGCTGAAAAACTTTTGTTTATCAGCACCATTTCTAGCGTGCTTTCCATAATCATGCAATATCAACGCCCGTTGCGGTATGGGCGTACCTGCCAGCTTTAAAAATTTACGTGCTGTTTTTTCATTTTCAACAATAAATTCATCGATGCCATGCAATGTATGGAGCAGAAAGGGCGTATATGAAGCGTTTGCCGCTTCATCAGCCAATGGTACAGGTATGAGATACAATGTTCCTTTAGACATCCTACAAAGATGCGTTTTTTTGAAAGGAAATTCACTAAATTAGCCAGACAACATCAAATGAGCAATATGGAAGACCTTAATTTTTATGAAAGTGTCTATGCCCTGGCCCGTGAAATACCTGTCGGGAGAGTCACCTCTTATGGAGCCTTAGCCAGAGCCCTTGGGAGAGCCGGTGCAGCCCGCATGGTAGGTTACGCCATGGGTTATGCCGGAAAAGCCACTCCACCCGTTCCTGCACACCGCGTATTGAACAGCCAGGGGAAGTTAAGCGGGAAGGCCGCTTTTGGCCATCCGATGTTGATGCAAGAGTTATTAGAGGCCGAGGGCATCCAAGTCCGCAACGATCGTGTTGTTGATTTTAAGACTGTATTTTGGGATCCTTTGAAAGAGCTTTGATCAAGGGCTTTTTACAGGGAGTCTTCGGGCTATATCCCAACATGTTTATTCTGCTCTCTATGCATATTTCCCCAATCGGAAATACTATTCAGCATGGGTTCTACCGATTGCCCCAGTTGGGTTAATTCATATTCCACCCGAGGAGGTACTTCCGGATAAACAATCCGCTTAATCATCCCGTGTTTTTCCAGCTCTCGTAATTGCGCAACCAGCATGCGTTCAGAAATACCAGGAATGCATTTCAGCAATTCACTATATCGCATCTTGCATTTTATTAAGCTAAATAAAATGGTAGGTTTCCATCTTCCACCTATAATAGACAGGGCATAATCCATTCCGCAATTCCGAATCAAGCGCTCCTCATTGAGAGAATTAGTAGAATTTTGTTTACGCATACTTACTTTTTTGTTAGTACTTAACAATTTTTACAGTACTTACAAAAGTACTACTTGTTCTTTACTTTTACCGTTCTTTATTATTTCAAAATTCGTTTAAAATGGGAAAATTACAAAACAAAGTGGCATTAGTTACCGGAGCAAGTCGGGGTATAGGTGCCGCCATTGCAAAAAGGTTTGCTCTAGAAGGAGCCGCTGTAGCCATTACTTATCAAGCATCTAAAGATAAAGCTGAAAAAGTTGTACACGAAATCCAACAATTGGCAGGAAAAGCCATGGCCATTCAGGCAGATAGCACCGACCCGAAGGCCATCATGATGGCAGTGGATAAAACTGCTCAAGAATTCGGCGGATTAAATATTTTGGTCAACAATGCAGGAATTGCCTTATATAATGACATCAGCCAACTTACTATTGATGACTTTGATCGTATAATAGCGGTCAATGTACGGGCAGTATTTGCCGCTTCACAGGCAGCACTGAAATATCTTAAAAATGGCGGGCGTATCATCAACATCGGCAGCTGTCAAGCCGAAAGGATGCCGGAACCTGGAGGTTCACTTTATGCAATGAGCAAAAGTGCATTGGTAGGATTAACTAAAGGGATAGCCAGAGATTTGGGAACCAAAGGCATTACGGTAAATGTCATTCATCCCGGACCCATCAACACGGATATGAACCCAGCAGATGGTCCAACGTCGGATTTCCAACGATCGCTCATGGCTTTGTCAGATTTTGGAACCACCGATGACATCGCAGCACTGGCAGCTTATCTAGCTGGACAAGAAAGTGCTTATATGACCGGTGCAGGACTCACCATTGATGGCGGAACAAATATTTGATAAAGCAGACAAAGATTCCTGGGGATTCTGTTATGATGCTAATTTTAGGCATATTGATGTGCTTTCTACTGATACTGCGTTTTGCATATTGCCGGGAAGGGTAAAAAATAAAACAGGACATCGCGTAGCGCAACCCCAGGAAGAACAGGGGACACTCGGCTCTGAATGTCGGCGAGTTGGCCTTGGCATGGGAACGGTTCGCTCTGTCAGGGGGCGGTGCGCTTGCTCTGGCCAACCCGATACGGTCACTGCGCAATGAATGAGTAGAACGGGGTTATAGTGCGCCCAACTGCCGCAGCACTTCTTTGGTGATCTCGAGGCGGCACTTCAAGAAGCCGCTACCGGGCGTGCCGTGTGCTTTGGTGATGCGGGTAGCGAAGAAGTACACGTTGTCTTTCCGTTGCAGGTAGCCCACCCACCAGCCAATGTCATTGTCGTCCTGCACTCCCCAGCCCGTCTTGGACCGGATCGTATAATCGTCGGTCTGTTCGGTGACCATTACGTCTTTGAGAATGTCGAAATTGCGCCCGGAAAAGGGAAGCTTGCGTTCATAGATATCGACCAGCATCTCGACCTGTCCACGTGGGGAAACCATCAGCGGGCCGAAATTCCAGAAGTCGGCCTCGTCGGACACCTCGGCATTGCCGTAGCCGATATCGCGCAGCATCTTTTCGTAGCGCTGTCGGCCGATTTTTTTGGCCAGCTCCATGAACACCCAACCCGCTGACGCCTGGAAGGCGTGCTTCACGGTCATGTCTTTATAGGTAGATGGCCGATAGCCGTACAGGGTGGTGTCGATGGATCCAATCCAACCCACGGTATCCATTTCGTTCTGGATGACGCCGGTTTCGAGCGCAATGAGCAGGTTGGGGATCTTGAAGGTGGACGCTGGCACCGTTTCGAACCGGGAGTCGGTGCTGTCGCTAGTGATCCATTTGCCCTGTTTGTAATCGAAGATGGTGATGCTGCCCGCAAAACCGCAGTCGCGGAAGGGCTTCTGCAAGTCGGTTTGGGCGGATGCCGGTATGGCGATAGCCCATGCAATGAGCAGTGTAAGGATGCTGGACGGGTTGATGTGGTGCGATTTGTTATACATACGGTTTATTCATTGGGTTTCCAAAAATTGCAGAATAAGGGAGCGTATTTCGCTGCGCTGGCTGGCATCAGCTGTATCATCCATCTCGTCGTGGTGCGTGCCCAGAAGGCGGACGATGTGCATGCCCAACTGGGCCTGTTCGTCTGCGGGCGGCAACACACCCGGATCGGCCGGCTGGTCGCTCGACCGGAGCGAAAGCACCTGCGCGCGTCCATCGCGCGGCAGCGGCATCCGGCGGTTATCCAACGTAACGATCTTGCGGGCGACACCGGGATATCGTTCGGCGAACAGCGCCACCATATCACCACCGTTAGAATGCCCGATGAGGGTGGGTTTGCTTAGATCCAGTTCCGGCAGGCGCTGTGCCAGTTCGACCAGCACGAACCGGATGTTGTCCGCCCCACGCTCCCAGAACGGCCGGCGGACTATTTGGGACACGCCCGCCGAGGGCATGAGGCTATCGGTGGGCAGCTCGTGCTGGATGCTCACCACAAAATACCCCCGTGAAGCGAGGAACTCCGTGAGATAATCATAAGCCAGATAAGCTCCCTGCTCGTTCGCCCAATAGCCGTGGCTGAAGATGACGACCGGGGATCGGCCATTGGCCCTGTCGGGCCGATAGATCGCTAAGGGTACCGTCCGGCCGCGCACCGTGTCAGCCCAGATCGTCGTATCGACCAACACCGGGAAGGGCACTGCATTGACACCCACTTCGCTGTACCGTTGCCGTGCCCACAGGGCTGTGGGCCGGATCCAATCGTCCAGCGGCCGGAACAGGAACCCGTGCCCTAGTCCGGTACGGAGTTCGACCTCATGGAAGCGGCGTATCTCCAGCCTGGAGGACAGCTTCCTATCGAGCGCAGATACTCCGTAGGGATCGGATGCCTCGTAGATGGTCAGAATGTTGCCGCACCAGTCGATATCGTCTAGCTGCTGCAGATCGGCATCGCGGTAGCAGCCGATGAACACGAAATTCACGGCGGGATTGGCCAGATAGGTAGAAACGTACTGGGCGATGTAGCCACCCTTGGACGTGCCCACGATGGTGATATCTCCCGGCAGTACACCGCAGGCTAGCAGACTGTCGGCCTGCGCGGCGATGCGCCGTGCATACCGATGCACATCGGTGCCCGGTGGCCGCTTTTCGCTATGGACGATGAAGCCCTCGGCACGGAACGCGACCAGGATTTCGCGATAATGACCATTACCATGGTCTGGATGGTCGGCTTCTGTGCCATATTCCTCGATGAACCGGTTATGCAGGAAAAAAAGGTGGGGATGCGCGGAGACCCTGCCGATGGCGAGGAGGGCCAACAAGCTGACCAGCGACAGCGTGTGCATGCATTTCATTGGGCTAAAGATAGTGATTCTCTCATGGCTTCGAATTGATAATGAGCTATTCCAATTGTCGGCTTCCCGAAATTAAGACTGCTTAATTTTACAAAATTCTCTTCAAATTAACCTAAACCTAAATACCCTAACACGCCTGTTTATCGCCTTCAAAAGCGGATAGGGCAGTATATTCTGTTGGTGGCATATTGCCAAGACTGTCGTGTGGTCTGTGATTGTTATAATCATCCATCCATTGCCAGGTGACTTCCCTTACCTCATCAAGGGTGTCAAACAGGTAACAGTCCAACACATTATCACGGTAAGTACCGTTCAATCTTTCCACAAAACCGTTCTGCGTAGGCTTCCCGGGCTGGATATATAAAAACTCGATGCCGTTGACCAAACTCCATTCCGTTAAAAGCTGGGATATGAACTCCGGGCCGTTGTCCATCCTGATTTTCCCCGGCTTCCCCCTGCGTTTGATCAGATGGTTCAGCACCCAGACCACCCGGGAACTGCGCAGGGAATAATCCACTTCGATATGCAGCGCTTCCCTGTTGAAATCATCCATTACGTTGAAAGAACGAAACCGGCGGCCATTGCTCAGCGCATCGCTCATGAAATCCATCGACCAGGTGTCATTGGGCGATATGGGTTTAACAAGCGGCTGCTTTATCCTTTGCGGCAACCGCCGCTTTGCTTTCCTTCTTATGTTCAGTCCGATAAGCTTATACACCCGATGGACGCGCTTGTGGTTCCAACCATGGCCTTCCCGGCGCAATCTCCTGAACGCTTTCCAGAAGCCCTCCCGCGGAAAATCTTCCGCTTTCTTTCTTAGAGCGGATTCCACCTGGCTGTCATCACGTATACTGACATAATAGTAACAGGTCTTGCTCAACCCTAACACCCGGCACGCCCTGCTGATGCCTTTCCCTGACTCCATCAATTCCTGGGCAATCTGTTTCTTTTGGCAGGGCTTCAGAGCTTTTTTGCGATAACCTCCTTGGCCGCCTCTAAATCCAGGGCAAGCTCTGCGTACATACGCTTAAGCTTGCGGTTTTCTTCTTCCAGTTCCTTCACACGCTTTAGCTCACTGCCGTCAAGGCCACCGTATCGCTGTCGCCATTTGTAAAAGGAGGCAGGACTGACCCCGTGTTCACGTGTGATCTCCTGAACGCTTTTACCAGCCTCGAACTCTTTAAGGATCTTACTGATCTGCTCCGGTTTGAATCGTTTACCTTTCATAATACACTGTTAAAGTTATCAATCATTTTTCTATTCTCTAACAGTCTTTTTTTCAGGGAAGCTTACACAATCCTTATCAAATGAGGAACCTATATCTCATCATTGTTCAAAAACTTTTCCAGGTCGGCTATACTTTCAGAGACAAGGCTATGATGTGGAGGTACAAATACGGCATCATTGATGGTTGCACCACCAATCCTTCCCTATTTATAGGGTTTGGGTTAAAGCTTCTATAACCATATTGCTTATTAAAACTTCCGGCTTTGTAATCTTTCATTGTCATAGCTGACATCAAATTTACTAAAAATAATTTTAGTCAACGGAAGTCAATTTGTTTTGACTATGTTTTTTTATAGTCAAAGATTGCGCTTAATTTCTAACATGGAAATACACAAACCAAAAGAGAAATCGAACTTTGGAAAAAAGGCCATAACAATATTAAGGAGTAGGTTTTTTAGGTAGTATATGATACTACCTATTTGCTGGACAACATTTTACTAAACTAAGATATAATTACGACACATTTTTAATTTCCTGATAGAATTTTTCATCCGGTGTTATCCTACCGATCGATTTATGTCTTCTTTCGGTATTATAGAACAGGACATAATCTTTTACCTTTCCATATAAATCGACTCCGCCATTGGGTGGGTTGAGGTATATCTTCTCTCTTTTGAGCGATCCCCAGAATCTTTCAATGTATATATTATCCAACGCCCTACCTTTACCATCCATTGATATTTTCACCTCATTTTCTTGAAGTACCCTCACAAAAACTTCAGATGTAAACTGAGCCCCCTGATCGGTATTGAATATCTCGGGCTTACCATGCCTTTGGATCGTATCTACCAGTACATCCCTGCACCATTCAGCATTCATCGTATTGGATACGTCCCAGCCCATTATCTTTCGGCTGTATACATCGATGATAGCAAACATATACATGAAGCCCTTGAACATGGGGATGTAAGTGATATCTGCCTGCCATACCTGGGCAGGCCTTTCGATCTTAAGGTTCCTGAGCAGGTACGGAAATTTATAGTCTGCCTTATTTGCTTTGCTCAGATTCTTTTTAGGATGTATGGTTTTCAGGTTCATGAGCTTATATAGCCTACGAACACGCTTATGCCCAACGGAATAACCCAGATCCTGCCTCAGATAGTCCGTCATACGCTCTACTCCATAGAAGGGACAGTCCAGGAACTTACGGTCTATGGCATTCATAACCTGCAGGTTGAACAGAGATTCTCCCTTGGGCTTAAAATAATAACTGCTGCGGGGTAACTCAATAATTTTACACTGCCTATATACGCTCATTTTCTTATAGGAAGGGCAAACAAGACCGCGTTTCTCTTCAAGACTCATTTGCCCAATACTTTTTTTAAGAAATCAACCTGTATCTGTAGCTCCCCGATCTTGGAATAAAGTTCCTTCTCTTTGGAATCATCCTTTAAAGGGGATTTATCTGTGGTAAAAACGGATTCCGCATTATCCAGAAACTCCCGCTTCCAGGTGTTGATCTGTGTTGGGTGTAACTCGTATTTAACGGCCAGCTCCTGAATGGTCTGCTGTTCCTTGATCGCTTCTATGGCTACCTTCGCCTTAAAGCTTGCACTGAATTTCCTGCGTTCTTTTTTCATTTTCAACTGCTAATTTAAACATTTATACAGTTGTCCAATATTTGGGTAGTATGATATTAGTTATCCCTCTCTATATATTCTACAATATAGAGGGGATTAATTTAATAAAATCCACAAATGAGTAAGATTAATATTATTGGATGCTCTATGGGCTATAGATTTCAAAATACAGTAATCAGTATTGCTATCAGTTTCCGAAAGCATTTCATCTGATTTCCAAGTTGTTTTTGGGAGTTTTGATAAATCATCAATCCAACTATTTATTGTAGTATTCCAATGCTTAAAATCTTTGTCCTCTACGAAACCAAGCAAACCACATTCTGACAAACCTTTACCATGCTTCTCAGATTTGTATCTTTCTATACCTCCGTTATTATTGTCACCAATAACATATTCTTTTTCTCGTTTTTTCTCGGGGGATGGTAGCCGTTTACTTTCTACAGAGTATATTGAGGAAAGTTCTACATTTTGTTCATTTGGATAAAAGAAAAAATCCGAAAAGCCTTTACTTAGATTATAAACATCTTGATATTGTCCCTCGATATTAAAGGGATAATCTTTGTTTCTGATATGTATTTGGGCTTGCTTCGTATAGAGTTGGGTCAAATCATTTTCACTTAACTTTTTTTTCGTATGAAATTCCGATTTTAAGTATGATTTGAAATGTAGAACAGTTTCCACCATACATTCTTTTGCAAGAAGAATCATCCTATTTTGAGGAAGTTCAATATTAGGTTGAGAAAGATTAAATATGTTGTCCTCTGCTATCATTAAAAACCTGCATTTGAGAAGTCAGAGAAACATTTGTCAGCATCACGATATGCTGTAAGAGAAAGCCAATATCGATATTGGTTAGGCTTAATAAAAACAATCGTATCCTTTTGTGGATATAGTTTAATTATCCTTTTTATAGACAACTGCTCAGAAATTACATTGTCTGTTAGATTTTCAATATTCAGCTTTGATAGGTCTTTATGAAAGATTGGCTTAGAATTTTCTGTATCAAACTTAAATACAGTTGCTATCAATGAGTTGTCTAATTCCACTACATCACTCAACCTGAATTCTCGCCCATTATTTTCTCCATAAACGGTGTTTAATGCTCTTGAAAATTCAACGCCATAATTCCCAATGATCGACTTTATATTTTTTTCTCCTTTGATTGAAGAAATAGCCTTAGATTTTTCACCATTCCTAATAAAGGCTTGGAAATAAGTGTTAACATCAGAGATTATATTAGAATCGAATTCCGAAAGCATATTTTCATCTTTCAAAAAAGGAAGATTCATATAATCGTTTTTCAAAAGAGAAGTATTTCTGTTTATTAGTAAGTAACTGCTTGTTACATACATATAAAATCTATAAAAATCATTATGATCCTTTAGCTCTTTGATAATAACATTTAAAAGTTCCGTATTATCACTCTTAATACCAATGATCTGATGTCTAAAACTAAATGATTGCTCGTTAAAAAATACTGGAAGCTCCTTTTCTCCTATGTTCTCCCATAGTATAATATTTGGAGCGGAAAAGATTCTTTGGTTTGGAATTTTTACAAACGACAACTCTTCATTTATAGGTTCAAGCTGATTGTAATCTATTCCAGATTCACTAATTGCTTTCGTAGGTAAAAATGGTATATTCTTCAGTAAATCAGACCACAGATCACCTGATGAACCAATCAATCCCTCTTCACAAATACAATTATTTTCATCCAAAAAGACTTCTAAGACTTCTATACTCTGTACCTTTTCTACAAGATTTCTAATCCTTCCTCCTCCAAGTAAGTTGTTTTTCCAAACAAACTCATTATTTATAGCCGTTTGCCTGTTTATGAAATGAAAATCATAATCATCAATCTCAAAAAAGATACGTTCTTTAGTCGCGATTGTTCGTCTGAAAGTTAGATGTAAAAGGTTCTTACTGAAATCAGGCTTTTCATTTCTGACAAAAACAGCAGCTGATGCTACATCTGCACCATTGTCCCAAAGTGATTTGTTTCTTGCTAATGCAGTAAAATCAAAGATTTGTACAACATTATAGTTTGAGAATAATGCCTTTTTATAATCGTTGGATGTGCTGTTATAAAGTAATCCCGAAGATTTAATAATAAGGCAAGACAAGCCATTTTCTTTCAAATACGAAAAAGCTTCTGATAAAAATTTTAAAGCAATCTGTCCTTGTGGAATAGTAACACTTTTATTTTCCAACATCCATTTATTGGAATAGTTGGAAATAGCACCTCTCACAAATGGTGGATTACCAATTACTAAATCAAATTTTTTGCCTTTTATAGAATCACATTGGAAAAAGTCTGACCAGATAAGGTTATCTTCTGTTAGATCGTCAAAACGTAATTCATTGATGATCTTTATTGGATTTAGCTCGTTACAAAGAGCCAAGCTTAAACTAAAAGAAGCTAACTTTATTGCTTGTTCCTCTTTGTCAACTCCGTAGATATTTTTCAATAAGGGTTTTAAATCCTTAATGTCAGGAAACTTCATTTCATTTTGAAGCCTCCAAATCTGAACCAATCGCTTAAAAGTGACTACCAGAAAAATTCCTGAACCACAAGCTGGGTCTAATATTTTAAAGTCTTTAAGATTTACGCTTTCATACTTCTTCAAAGGAATACACTCATCAACTAATAATTTAGCGAGATGAGAAGGTGTATAGAATAATCCTTTCTCCTGTTTATCTTCTCCCAAGAACTCCTCGTATAAGCGACTGATTAACTCTACTGGGATATATTTAAACTCAAAATATCTTAAATCAAACTCAAATTCAGTTTGTTGTGAACTGATGTCTGTTTTGTCAGTTGATAAAAAATCTGCGAGAATGTTTAAATCTAAAGATTGTAATTGTTTTTGCTCTTCCTCAGTCCAGGTAAATACATTTCCATTGAAATCTTGATTCAAATCAATCAACAGAGCTACAAATTTTCCTTTACGTAATACTTCATTAAAAGTACTCGCATTCTCATATTTCTTGAAATACTTTTCAGATAACAATTTATTACCATTGGTATCAATGCGTTCTTCTAAGTATTTAATAAGTATTGCCTGTACAATAATCTTATTGATTAAAGAT
>Ga0182743_1003882_pt1 | contig 11633 bp, 11 predicted proteins | sample eDN3rd30CKraftOP_FD_128522 | JGI IMG/M metagenome (GOLD analysis project Ga0182743, IMG submission 128522) | Enriched Organic Plus compost microbial communities from Emeryville, California, USA - eDNA 3rd pass 30_C Kraft OP (version 2) (version 2) ... | reverse complement strand
GTCAGCCGACGGGCATCGCCTCCGTCGAGGCTGGTTTGATAGATTTGCGGTCCACCGCTGCGATCACTGGTAAAGATAATGGAACGGCCATCGGGCGTAAAGATCGGCTCGGTGTCGATGCCCGGAGAACGCGTCAGGCGGCGCATATTCGAGCTTCCGTCGGCTCCGACGATGTAAATTTGCGACAAACCATCGCGCGTCAGGGCAACCGCCAGCTTGCTGCCGTCGGGCGACCAGGCGGGCGCGCTGTTATTGCCCTTGAAATTGGCAACCGGAATGCGCGCGCTGGTGGCCAGGGTGTGCACATACACCACAGGCTTGCCCGACTCGAAGCTGACGTACGCCAGCTTGCTGCCATCGGGCGACCAGGCCGGCGAAATCACCGGTTCGCGCGAGCGCAGCGCCACCTGGGGGTTCTGGCCATCGGCGTCGGCCACCTGCAGTTCGTAGGTATTGCCGCGCTTGAGCACGTAGGCGATGCGGGTCGAGAATACGCCGCGCACGCCGGTGATCTTTTCGTAGATGCGGTCGGCGATCTGGTGGGCCACGCGGCGCAGTTCTTGTTCGGAACCGGAGAACGCCACGCCGTCGAGCTGGCCTTTCTTGACCGTGTCGGCCAGGCGGTAGCGCACGTCGTAGCGGCCATCGGCGCCACGAGTAATGCTGCCGTAGGCCAGGAAGTCGGCGCCCTTGGTGCGCCAGTCATCGTAGGCCACCGGCGAATCGACGTTCAGGCCGGAACCGGCGGCGCTGATCAGGCGGAACTGGCCAGTGCGGGTCAGGTCGGCGCGGATGACTTCGGCAATGGCGCGGCCATGCACGTCGTCCACGGCAAAATCGGCGATCGCCACCGGATACTGGGTGGCGCCGGTGCCCGAGATGTCGACGCGCAGCTGCGCGTGGGCCGGCTGCCACACCAGCAGGGCGGCTGCCGTCAGCAGGGCAAACAGCGCGCCATAGGCGCGTGCGAGCCCCGCTGGAAAGGGGCGGCTGGAGGCGGGAGTCATGGTCGGCAATCTCCTGTCAGTCATACATTCGGTACACGACATCAATGACGGACTCATAACGGCCCGTCGAGGGTTTGGGGAACGGGTTGCAGCGGCGGATGCCGGTTTCCACGGCGCGGTCGAAACCGGTGTTGCCCGACGAGCGGGTCAGGCTCACGCCGGTAACCTTGCCGTCTGAACTCAACTGTACCCGGTATTGCGCGGTGGGGTTCTCCGAGCCGCTGCGCGATGGCGTCGGGTAGGCCACGCCAGGCCGCACGCAGGCGCGCACCTTGGCGCCATAGCCATCATCGCGCCCGCCGCCCTGCTGATTGCGGTCGGCGGTGCCGCCCGGAATGCCGGCGGCGCCCAGCGCGTCATTGCGGAACGCTTCGCGCAGCGCCTTGTCGGCGGCGGCCTTCTTGGCGGCCGCCGCTTTCTTGGCGGCCTCTTCCTTGGCCTTTTTCTCGGCGGCGGCTTTCTCCGCCGCGGCCTTCTCGGCCGCCGCTTTTTCAGCCGCGGCTTTCTCGGCAGCGGCCTTTTCAGCCGCCGCCTTCTTGGCGGCTTCTTCCTTGGCCTTCTTCTCGGCGGCAGCTTTCTCGGCCGCCGCCTTTTCCGCAGCCGCCTTTTCGGCCGCCGCTTTTTCGGCGGCGGCTTTTTCAGCGGCCGCTTTTTCAGCCGCGGCTTTCTCGGCCGCCTTGCGTTCCTGTTCGAGGCGCTGCTTTTCTTTCAGCTCGGCCTGCTTGCGTTCTTCTTCGAGGCGCGCCTTTTCCTTGGCGGCTTCGGCCTCCTGGCGGGCTTTTTCCTCTTCCTCGCGCTTCTTGCGCGCTTCTTCCAGCGCGATTTCGGGGTCGGGCTGGGGCGGCTGCGGTTTTTCGACCGGCGGCGGGGGGGGCGGAGGGGGTTCCGGCTGCGGCTGCGGCTGCGGTTCAGGCTGCGGCGCAGGCTCGGGTTGCGGCTGGGGCTTCGGCGGCTCGGGTTCGGGCTTGGGCTCGTCGGGCTGCACGTCAGGCGGAGGCGAATCGGGCGTATCGCCTTCGGCCCACAGCTCCACCTGCACCGGCCCGGGGTTTTCCGAGCGCCAATTGACACCGAACACCAGGGCGATGAACAGCAGGATATGCACCAGAATGGCCAGCCCCAGCGCCTTGCGGTTGTCTTGCGCGGCGGGGGTGACCGGCTTGGTGTCGTCGTGTCGGAAAATGGGTGGGGTCATAGGCGTGGCAATAGCGGCAGGCGGCGGCGCGTCAGCGCTTCTTCGGTTCCTGCGCGGCCGCGCCCTGGCCCTGGTCGACCAGCAGGCCCAGGCGGGTGACGCCGTTGCTGCGCAGTTCGTCCATGACTTTCACCACGGTTTCATACGGCACCTTGCCGTCGGCGGCGATCACCACCGGCGTTTCGGCGGTGATGCGCTGGCGCACCTGGTCGACCAGCTGGTCGCGGGCGATGTCTTGCGGCGTGGCGCCAGCCTCGCGCATGCGCAAGGCCACCTGGCCGTCTTCGGAAATCTGCACTTCCAGGGGCGTGGCCGGCACTTCCGAGGCTTGGCCCACCGAGGGCAGATTGATCAGGCCGGGCGTGATCAGCGGCGCGGTGACCATGAAAATCACCAGCAGCACCAGCATCACGTCGATATAAGGCACGACATTGATGTCGGCCTTCATGCGTCGGCCCGCGCGGCCGTGCGACCGTACGGAAGGCATCAGCGCACCTGGCGTTGCAGGATGTTCAGGAACTCATCGACAAAGCTGTCGAAGCGGATGGACAGGCGGTCGATGTCGTGCGTGTAGCGGTTGTAGGCCACCACCGCGGGAATGGCGGCGAACAGGCCGATGGCGGTGGCGATCAGGGCTTCGGCGATGCCCGGTGCCACCGAGGCCAGCGTGGCCTGCTGCATGTTCGACAGGCCGATGAACGCGTGCATGATGCCCCAGACCGTGCCCAGCAGGCCGATGTAGGGGCTGACGGAACCCGCCGAGGCCAGGAAGTTCAGGTGCGATTCGAGCGAATCCATTTCGCGCTGGTAGGCCGCCCGCATGGCGCGACGCGGGCCGTCCAGCAGGGTATTGATGTCGCCGTTCACATTGGTGCGGCGCGCCTTCAGGAATTCGGTCATGCCGGCATCGAAGATGCGCGCCAGGGCGCCTTGTTCGTCGCGTCGGCTGGCCACCGCCTGCTGCAGCATGGACAGGTCGCCGCCCGACCAGAAGTCGTCTTCGAAGCGGCGCGTCTGGGCGTGGGCGCGCTTGATGGCCAGCCGCTTGGCGAAAATGTAGGTCCAGGACAGGATGGAGATGCCCAGCAGCAGCAGCATGATGAGCTGGACGGGAACGCTGGCGTGCGTGATCAGCGAAAGCAACGACATGTCGTTGGTGACTTGCATGGTTATTCCTGAAGGGATTCCAGTTTGGTACGGACGACGGCGGGCAGGGCCGCCGGCCGCAGGTGCACGGCATCGACACAGCAGACTTGGATATTGCCTTGCGCGAGCAGTTCCCCGTCGCGTTCGGCGCGCTGCGCGAAGTGTATCGAAGCGCGGCCGACTCGTGTAACCCGGCTGCGTATGGTCAGGTAGTCGTCCAGCCGCGCCGGCTTGCGATAAGACATGTCCAGAGAATGGACGACGAACAGCCGCCCCTCGCTTTCGGCCAGGGCCGATTGCTCGACTCCCAGGGCGCGCAGCCATTCGGTGCGGGCTCGCTCCAGGAACTTGAGGTAGTTGGCGTAGAACACCACGCCGCCTGCGTCCGTGTCTTCATAGTAGACACGGACATTCAGGACGGATTCGGCGGACTTCGGTTCGATCACAATGGGTATGGCAGCCTCTCGGTTGCCGGGCACGGGGCCGGGCAGTCTACAGCGTTTCCAGCTTGGCAAGCACCTGTTCCAGGGCTGATCCGGCAGGGATTTTCGCAGCCGTGCTTTCGCGACGGGCCTGCAATTCCACCACACCGTCGTTAAGGCCGCGTTCTCCAACTGTTACGCGCAGCGGCACCCCTATCAGCTCCCATTCAGCGAACATGACGCCCGGCCGGGCGTCGCGGTCGTCCAGGATGACATCCACGCCACGGGCGCGTAGCGCGTCATATAATTTTACAGATTCGTTACGTACAGTTTCATTTTTGCCCCAGCCGACGGGGCAGATCACCACTTCGAAGGGCGCGATGGCGCGCGGCCAGATGATGCCGCGTTCGTCGTGATTCTGCTCGATGGCCGCGCCCGCGATGCGGGTGATGCCGATGCCGTAGCAGCCCATCTGCAGCAAGGCGGGCTTGCCGGTTTCGTCCAGGAAGGTGGCCTTCAGGGCCTCGGAATACTTGGTGCCCAGGAAGAACACGTGGCCCACTTCGATGCCGCGCTGGATGGCCAGGCGGCCGGCGCCGTCGGGGGCCGGATCGCCCTCGACCACGTTGCGCAGGTCGGCCACCAGTTCGGGCTCGGGCAGGTCGCGTCCCCAGTTGGCGCCCTGGTAGTGGAAGTCTTCGCGGTTGGCGCCGCAGACGAAGTCGGCCATGTTGGCCACCGTGCGGTCGGCCACCACGCGCACCGGCAGGACGGTGCCGATAGGGCCCAGGTAGCCGGGTTTGCAGCCGAAATGCGCCACGATTTCGTCTTCGGTGGCAAAGCGGAAGCCGGCCAGGCCGGGCAGCTTGCCCGCCTTGATCTCGTTGAGCTCGTGGTCGCCGCGCAGCAGCAGCAGCCACACCTGCACCTTGCCGGGCTCGGGCTCGGTGGCCAGCACGATGGATTTCAGGGTGCGTTCAAGCGGCAGGCCCAGCAGCTCGGCCACGTCGGCGCACTTGGCGGCGCCGGGGGTGGGCACGGCTTCCAGCGGCTGGGTGGCTGCGGCGCGCTCGGCCAGCAGGGCGGGCGCCTCGGCCAGTTCGATATTGGCGGCGTACTGGCTGTCGGGGTTGTAGACCAGCAGGTCTTCGCCGGTGTCGGCAATGACCTGGAACTCATGGCTGCGCGAGCCGCCGATCGAGCCAGTGTCGGCCGCCACGGCGCGGAATTGCAGCCCCAGCCGCTCGAAGATGCGCATGTACGCGCCATACATCTTGTCGTAGCTCTGCTGGGCGCCGGCCTCGTCGCGGTCGAACGAGTAGGCGTCTTTCATGGTGAATTCGCGGCCCCGCATCAGCCCGAAGCGCGGGCGGCGCTCGTCGCGGAACTTGGTCTGGATGTGATAGAAATTCAGCGGCAGCTGCCGGTAGCTATGGATCTCGTTGCGGGCGATGTCGGTAATGACTTCTTCCGAGGTCGGCTGCAGCACGAAATCGCGCTGGTGGCGGTCCTTGATGCGCAGCAGCTCCGCCCCGTATTGCTCCCAGCGGCCCGACTCCTGCCACAGCTCGGCCGGCTGCACTACCGGCATCAGCAGCTCGATGGCGCCGGCGGCATCCATCTCGGCGCGCACGATGGCCTCGATCTTGCGGATCACTTTCAGCCCCAGCGGCATATAGGTGTAGATGCCGCCCGCCAGCTTGCGGATCATGCCGGCCCGGGTCATCAGCCGGTGGCTGGCGACTTCCGCTTCGGCGGGGGCCTCTTTCAGGGTGTTCAGATGGTAGGTGGATGCGCGCATATTTAAAGGTGGCTACAGATACGTATAATCGACCGTAATTGTATTGAATTCGGTGGGGGTGGCCCATGCTCGATCGTGAAGGCTACCGTCCCAATGTCGGCATTATTCTCGTCAACAGTAAAAACGAGGTCTTTTGGGGCAAGCGTATCCGGGAACACGCCTGGCAGTTCCCGCAAGGCGGCATCAAGTACGGCGAAAGCCCGGTGCAGGCCATGTATCGCGAGCTCCATGAAGAAGTGGGCCTGAAGCCCGAACATGTCCGCATTTTGGGGCGCACGCGCGACTGGCTGCGCTATAACGTACCTGATCACTTCGTCCGGCGCGAATGGCGCGGTCACTATAAAGGCCAAAAACAGATCTGGTTTCTGTTGCGCCTGGTCGGCCGCGACTGCGACGTATGCCTGCGCGCTACGCAGCATCCCGAGTTCGACGCCTGGCGCTGGAGCCAGTATTGGGTGCCGCTGGATGCCGTCATCGAGTTCAAGCGCGAGGTCTACACCCTGGCGCTGAACGAGCTTTCCGGCATTCTGTTCCGGCGCCAGCACGAAACCCGGTATCTGCGCCAGCGGGTCCATGGCCAGGGCCGTCCGGCCGACGGCCTGCCCGCCGAGCCCGACGGCCATGCGCATATTGCTGGTTGAAGACGAACTCGAAATGGCGTCATGGCTGGTCCGGGCGCTGGCGCAAAGCGGCTTCACACCCGACCACGCGCCCGACGCCCGCAGCGCCGAGGCGCTCATGGCTGCCAACGAGTACGACGCCATCGTCATGGACCTGCGGCTACCCGACAAACACGGGCTGGTCGTGCTGCGCGACATGCGCGGCCGCGACGACCGCACGCCCGTATTGCTGCTCACCGCCCAGGGAGCCCTGCAAGACCGGGTGCGCGGGCTGAACCTGGGCGCGGACGACTTCCTCACCAAGCCATTCGCGCTCGAAGAGCTCGAGGCACGCGTGGCCGCGCTGGTGCGGCGCAGCCGGGGACGCCAGTTTCCGCGCCTGCAGTGCGGGTCGCTGGCCTACGACGGCGAAAGCCGCGCGTTCACCCTCGACGGCAACCTGCTGTTCCTGACCCCGCGCGAGCATGCCGCCCTGGTGGCCCTGCTGACGCGCAGCGGCTACCCGGTGGACAAGGCGCAGCTGTTCGGCAAGGTCTTCACCCAGGACAGCGAGGCCAATCTCGACGCCATCGAGGTCGTGCTGCATCGCCTGCGCAAGAAGCTGGCCGGCAGCGACGTGCGCATCGTCACCGTGCGCGGCCTGGGCTACATGCTGGAAAGCAGCGCCAGTGAACCCGCCGGAACCTGAGCGCTTCCGCTTGCCGCTGGTCGGCATCCGCACCCTGCTGATCACGCTGCTGCTGCCCGGCGTGATCGTCCTGCTCGTCATCGACAGCTGGAACGATTACCGCACCCTGGCCGACATCACCAACGAAGCCTACGACAGCGCGCTGCTCGAACCGGCGCGCGTACTGGAAAGCAGCATCGAGTTCACGCCCGACGGCCGCCTGGTCGTGGCCACTCCGGTGTACGCCCAGGTCATCCTCGAATCCAAGGCCGGCCTGCGCAAGTACTTCCGCATCGAAGAAATCGATCCGCCCTTGCCGGAAGGCGCGGCCGCCGTGCCGCCGCCCGGGCGCACCGTGGCGGGCATGCCCGAGCTGCCGCGGCCGCCCGCATGGCCGGCGGTGCGCGGCGACCCGGTGTTTTTCAATAGCGTCTATCGCCACGACCCGGTGCGCGTCGTGGCCGTCTTGCGCGACCTGCACTTCCATGGCCAGCATCGCCAGGTGCTGGTGCTGGTGGCCGAGAGCATCGGCCGGCGCCTGCAGGCAGAAACCACCGCCCGGCGCCAGGAACTGCTGCGCGATGCCCGCATGCTGGCCCTGGTGGCCATCCTGGTCTGGTGGGGCGTGGCCTGGTCGCTGCGGCCGCTGGCGCGGTTGCGCAACGATATCCGGGCGCGGCGCCCCGACGACCTCACGCCGCTCGATGCCTCGCGGGTTCCCGGCGAGGTCATCCCGCTGGTCGAGGCCATCAATTACCACGTGGCGCGGTACCGGCGCGTGCTGGATGAACAATCTCAGTTCCTGGCCGATGCGTCGCACCAGCTGCGCACGCCGCTGGCCATCATGCTGACCCAGGCCCAGTACGCCCTGCGCGAGCCCGACCCCAAGCGGGCCCAGGAAGGCCTGCGCGCCATTGTCGACCAGCTGGGACGCACGCGCCGGCTTACCGAGCAACTGCTGTCGCTGGCGCACGCCAGCCAGGCCGATGCGACTCCGCGCGAATTGCTGGACCTGAACGACGTGGCGCGCAACGTGGTGCTGCAATACCTGCCGCTGTCGCACGAAAAGCGGCAAGACCTCGGCTGGGCGGCCGCCTGCCAGGGCGCCACGCCCGCGGATCTTCCCGCCGTGCCTGTGATGGGCAGCGACGTTGAACTGCACGAGGCCCTGTCCAACCTGGTGCACAACGCCATCCACTATGCGCCGGCCGGGGCGCGCATCACCGTATCGGTCGCCCGGCGCGGCAGCCGGGCCGAAGTCGCGGTTTCCGACAACGGCCCGGGCATCGACGCCCTGGCGCGTGACCGGGCATTTGCCCGCTTCGATCGCGTCGAGCGGGGCCCTGCTTCGGTGTCGCCGGGCTCGGGGCTGGGGTTGTCCATCGCGCGGGCCTATGCGCGCCGCAACGACGGCGACATCGAGTTGCGCGACGGCGACCTCAACGAACAGGGCGGGGTGGGCCTGGCGGCCGTACTGTGGCTACCGCTGGCCGACCCCGGCACGGCCACATCCGGCGGCGCGGCCAGCCTGGCCTGAGGCCGGGCGGCTTACTCGGCGCCGTGCTCCATGCGCGCGTACATGCTGGGCAGCCGGTCGGAAATGAAATCCAGCAGGGCCCGCACTGCCGGCGCCATGCCGCGCCGCGACGGATAAATGCAATGCACGATGCCCGATGGCGACAGCCAGTCGGGCAATATCCGCACCAATTGCCCGCGGCGCACTTCTTCATAGGTGGCGACCGTGGGTAGCAGGCTGATGCCGCGGCCGCGCACCGCGGCCTCGGTCAGCACGATGAAATCGTTGCAGCACAGTTGCGGGCGCAGCGTGACCACCAGTTCTTCGTCTTGCCGGTTGCGCAGCGGCCAGCGCACTTCCGATTGCGGCTCGCTGAAACTGAGCGTCGTGTGCGCGGCCAGGTCCTGCGGGGTCTGGGGCGTGCCATGGCGCTGCAGGTAGGCCGGGCTGGCCACGATGCTGCTGCTGGCCATGCCCAGGTGCTTCACCACCAGTTCGGCATCGGTGTCCAGCCGGGTGCGCACGCGCAGCGCCAGGTCTACCCCTTCGCGTATCAGGTCCACCCGGCGGTTGGTGGCCAGCACCTGCACCGACACAGACGGCCAGGCATCCAGGAATTCGGGCAGCAGCGGAGCCAGCATCTGCTGCGCGATAGCAATCGGGCAGCTCACCACCACCGGCCCGCATGGCTGCGCCTGCAATTGGCGCATGGCGTCTTCGGCGGCGCGCGCCGAGGCGGTCATTTCGCGGCAATAATGCAAATAGCGTTCGCCCGCCAGGGTGAGCCGCAGGCGGCGGGTCGTGCGCTGCAACAGCCGCACGCCCAGCGTCGCCTCCAGTTGAGAAATCCGCCGCGACAGGCGCGACTTGGGAATATCGAGCGCCCGCGACGCCGCGCTGAAGCCGCCGTGCTCCACGATCTGCGAAAAATAGAACAGGTCATTCAGATCTTGCATGGCGAAGGCTCCGGCTATTGTTCTGTAAATGGAACGAGTAGTTCATCATAACCGGGTTTATGGTTGTAATCAGCTTGACTACAGTGGGGCATGTCCAACGCGCCTCACCCGGCGAAACCGGAGAACCTCTTATGAAAACCCTCGTTATTCTGTCTTCCATTCTTGGAGACCGCTCTCATTCGAAGCAACTGGCCGACCATCTTATCCAGCGCCTGCGCCAGCACGAACCCGATGGTTCGATCCGCGTGCGCGATCTGGCCGCCGATCCGGTTCCGTATTTCGACGGCGCGACCGCCGCGGCGCTGTTTACCCCCGCCGACCAGCGCACGGCCGAGCAGGCCGCCATCGTCGCCCGCAGCGACGCCCTGGTGGCCGAAGTGTTTGACGCCGACCGCATCGTGTTCGCCGTGCCGGTCTATAACTTCGGCCTGCCGGCCCAGCTCAAGAGCTACATCGACCAAATCGCCCGTGCCGGCGTCACATTCCGCTATACGGCGCAGGGCGTGCCCGAGGGCCTGCTCAAGAACAAGCAGGTGGTGGTGCTCAGCGCGCGCGGCGGCAAGGCCGAAGGCACGCCAGCCGACACCCTGACCCCCTATCTGGCGCAGGTGTTGGGTTTTGTGGGCCTGGTCGATCCGGTGTTTATTTCCGCCGAGGGCATGGCGATGGGTGAACTGGCTGCCCAGGACGGGCTGGCCCTGGCCAGGCAGCGCATCGACGCGCTGGTGGCGGGGACGCCGCAGCAAGTGGCGGCCTGACGGCCGCCCCGTGGCGGGGCGGCGCTCCGGCAAGTCAGTCGCGCAGGCGCGCGATCAGGCTCGACGTATCCCAGCGTCCGCCACCCATCTTCTGCACATCGCCGTAGAACTGGTCCACCAGTGCCGTCAGCGGCAGGCGGGCGCCGTTGTGGCGGGCCTCGGCCAGCACCAGCCCCAGGTCCTTGCGCATCCAGTCCACCGCGAAGCCGAAGTCGAACTTGTTGTCCACCATGGTGCTGCCACGGTTTTCCATCTGCCAGCTCTGGGCGGCTCCCTTGCTGATCACGTCCAGCACCAGCTTCATGTCCAGATCGGCCGCCTGCCCGAACGCAATGGCCTCCGACAGCCCTTGCACGATGCCGGCAATGCAGATCTGGTTGACCATCTTGGCCAGTTGGCCCGCGCCCGGCGCGCCCACGCGCGTCACGGCGCGGCCATAGGCCTGGGCCACCGGCTTGATGGTGTCGAAGGCCTGCTGTTCGCCGCCGCACATTACCGTCAGCACGCCATTGACCGCGCCCGCCTGGCCGCCGGAGACGGGGGCGTCGACGAACTGCAGCCCCTGCTCGCGGGCCAGGGCATAGAGTTCGCGGGCCACGTCGGCCGATGCCGTGGTGTGGTCCACGAAAATGGCGCCGGACGCCATGCCCGCGAACGCACCATCATCGCCCAGCACCACGCTGCGCAGATCGTCGTCGTTGCCCACGCAGGCAAACACGATTTGCGCGCCGGCTGCGGCTTCGCGGGGGGTGGGGGCGCTCTTGCCGCCGAATTCCTCGGCCCAGGCCTGCGCCTTGGCGGCGGTGCGGTTATAAACAGTGACCTCGTGGCCGGCTCGGGCCAGGTGGCCCGCCATGGGCAGGCCCATGACGCCCAGGCCAAGGAAAGCGACTTTCTGGGACACGACCTTGTCGTAGTCCCTGGAACCGATCGATGCCATGCAGAGTCTCCGGGTTGAACGATGGTGAAACCTGAACGTTACCGCAATCGCCCGGCATCGCGGTAAAAACCGCCACGCGAAATAAAAAGTGCCTGACACCTTGTCGGGAGTCAGGCACCTGGCGAGACGGGGCCGATAGCCAGGCCCCGCCGGCATCGCCCCGCTTTCGAGGCGCGCGCCGCTTTCGCGGATCAGTCTTCTTCCACGAACGTTTCTTCGCGCTTCTTGCGGATCGACGGCAGGGCCACCAGCACCACCAGCAGTATCGCCACCGCCAGCAGCGAGGCCGACAGCGGGCGGTCGACGAAGGTGAGGAAGTCGCCGCGCGACAGCAGCAGGGCGCGCCGGAAGTTCTCTTCCATCATGGGGCCCAGCACCAGGCCCAGCAGCAGCGGGGCGCCTTCGCACTTGAGCTTCGACCACACATACCCCACCACGCCGAAGATGGCCGTCGTGAAGATGTCGAAGGTGTTGTAGTTCAGCGAATACACGCCGATCGTGCAGAACACCAGAATGGCCGGGAACAGGATGCGGTAGGGCACCTTCAGCAGCTTGACCCACAGCCCGATCAGCGGCAGGTTCAGCACCACCAGCATCAGGTTGCC
>Ga0182743_1003877_pt1 | contig 11642 bp, 10 predicted proteins | sample eDN3rd30CKraftOP_FD_128522 | JGI IMG/M metagenome (GOLD analysis project Ga0182743, IMG submission 128522) | Enriched Organic Plus compost microbial communities from Emeryville, California, USA - eDNA 3rd pass 30_C Kraft OP (version 2) (version 2) ... | reverse complement strand
CTTGATGGCGCTGGCCAGCAATTCTTCCTCGCTGGCCTCGCGGGTGGCGCGCACGGTGCTGGCGATGCCGCCGCCGGCCGCCGCGATCTCCGCATAGCTGGCGCCCTGCAGGCGCAGCTCGAATTCGGCGCTACGGTCGCCGCCGAACACCAGGTGGGTGTGGCAGTCGATCAGCCCCGGGGTCAGCCAGGCGCCGCCCAGGTCGTGGCTGCGCTGCACCTCGTGCAGCGGCAGTTCGGCGTGTGGGCCGATCCAGTGGATGCGCGCGCCCTCGGTGAGGATCGCGGCGTCCTCGATGATCGAGTACTTGCCGCCGGCCATGGTGGCGGCGTGGCAGTTGTGCCAGAGCTGTTTCATTGCAGTCTCCCGATGCTCGCGCCGACGTTCTGCAGCGCCCGGCGGTCGGCCAGCAGCGCGGCGGCGCGGGCGATGTCCGGGGCCAGCCAGCGGTCGGCGTCGTAGGCCGGCACCTGCTCGCGCAGCAGTTCCCAGGCACGCTGGGTGCCGGCGCCGAAACGTTGTTCCTTGAGGAATTCGAAGGCCTGGGCGGCCAGCAGGTACTCGATGGCGAGAATCTGCTGGCAGTTGCCGATGCAGCGGCCGAGCTTGAGCGCGGCGCTGGTGCCCAGGCTCAGGTGGTCTTCCTGCAGACCGGAGGTGACGTAGTTGTCGACCACCGCCGGCTGCGCCAGCTGGCGGTTCTCGCCGGCCAGGGCGGCGGCCACGTACTGCACGATCATCATCCCCGAGTTGACCCCCGGCTGGCTCACCAGGAACGCCGGCAGGCCGCTGACCAGCGGGTTGATCAGGCGGTCCAGGCGGCGTTCGGCGACGCCGCCCAGTTCGGCCACGGCGATGCACAGCAGGTCGGCGGCCATGGCCACGGACTCGCCGTGGGGGTTGGCCTGGGACACCACTCGGTAGTGCTCGGGGGTGCCCAGCACCAGCGGGTTGTCGTTGGCCGAATTCAGTTCGATCTCCACCTGGCGCGCGGCGTGGGCCAGCTGGTCGCGGCAGGCGCCGTGGATCTGCGGCATGGAGCGCATGCTCAGGGCGTCCTGGGTGCGGATGCCGCGGCTGCTGGCGAGCACTTCGCTGCCGTCGAGCAGCGCGCGCAGGTTCTCGCCCACCAGCTGCGCGCCGGGGTGCGGCTTGAGCGCGAGGATTTCCGCGTCGAAGGCGTCGGTCTGCCCGCGCAGGGCCTCGAAGCTCATGGCGCCGATGACGTCGGCCCAGTGCGCCAGGCGCGTCGCGTCTTCCAGGGCCAGGCAGCACAGGCCGGTCATGCAGGGCGTGCCGTTGACCAGGCTGAGCCCGTCCTTGGCGCCCAGTTCCACCGGTGCCAGTCCCTCGGCGCTCAACGCTTCGGCGGCGCTGACGATGCGCCCCTGGTAGCTCACCTCGCCGACGCCCAGCAGGGCCACGCCGACGTGGGCCATGTGCGTCAGGTAGCCCACCGAGCCCTGGGCCGGCACCCGCGGGGTGATGCCGCGGTTGAGCAGTTCCAGCAGGGCCTGCACCACGCGGCGGTGCAGGCCGGACTTGCCGAGGCTGTAGTTGGCGATGGCGACGCAGATGATCGCGCGCGTCTGCTCGTCCTTCAGCGCCTCGCCGACGCCGCAGGCGTGGCTGAGCAGGGTGTTGCGCGACAGCTGGGCCAGTTGCTCGCCTTCGAGCACCACGTTGCACAGGGCGCCGAGGCCGGTGCTGATGCCGTAGGCGCGCTCGCCGCGTTCGACGATGCGCTCGACGATGCCGCGGGCGTTGTCGATGCGCGCCCAGGCCGCCGCCGAAAGCTCCAGGCGCGCGCCGTGGCGGGCCACGGCGACCACGTCCTGCCAGTGCAGGGGCGCGTCGCCGAAGGTGATGATGGAAGCGGAGGACATCGAAACTCCCGGACTACAGGTTGGCCACGCGGCGCTGGACGAAGCGGTCGACGTACTCGTCGGCCGGCTGGTGGAGAATTTCCCGCGGGGCGCCGACCTGGATCAACTGGCCGTCCTTGAGGATGGCGATGCGGTTGCCGATGCGCACCGCCTCGTCGAGGTCGTGGGTGATGAAGACGATGGTCTTGTGCAGGGTCTTCTGCAGTTCCAGCAGTTGGTCCTGCATGTCCGCGCGGATCAGCGGATCGAGGGCGCTGAACGCCTCGTCCATGAGGATCACGTCGGTGTCGGCGGCCAGCGCGCGGGCCAGGCCGACGCGCTGGCGCATACCGCCGGAGAGCTGGTGCGGGTAGGACTTCTCGTAGCCTTTCAAGCCCACGGTGGCGATCCAGTGCAGCGCGCGCTCCTGGCACAGCGCCTTGCTCTCGCCGCGGACCTTGAGGCCGTAGGCGACGTTGTCGAGCACGCTCTTGTGCGGCAGCAGGCCGAAGCTCTGGAACACCATGCTGATCTTGCGCCGGCGGAAGTTCTCCAGCTGGCGCGAGTCGTAGCGCAGGATGTCTTCGCCGTCGACCAGGATCTCGCCGCTGGTGGGGTCGATCAGGCGGTTGAAGTGGCGCACCAGGGTCGACTTGCCGGAGCCGGACAGGCCCATGATGACGAAGATTTCACCGGCCTCGATGGACAGCGACAGGTCGTTCACCCCGACCACGCAGTCGGTGGCGGCCAGCACCTCGGCCTTGCTCTTGCCCTGGCGGATCATCGCCAGCGCGGCGTCGGCGCGGGCGCCGAAGATCTTGTAGACGTTCTTGACCTGGATCTTGCTCATTTGCTGGCCTCGTGGTGACGCGAGCGGCCGTAGGCCTGGGTGATGCGGTCGATGACCACGGCGAGGATGACGATCGCAAGACCGGCCTCCAGGCCCTTGCCGACGTTGAGCGTCTGGATGCCCACCAGCACGTCCTCGCCCAGGCCGCGGGCGCCGATCATCGAGGCGATCACCACCATCGACAGGGCCATCATGGTGGTCTGGTTGATGCCCGCCATGATGCTCGGCAGGGCCAGCGGCAGTTGCACGCCGAACAGCTGCTGGCGGCGGTTGGCGCCGAAGGCGGTGACCGCTTCCATCACCTCGCGGTCGACCTGGCGGATGCCCAGGTCGGTGAGGCGGATCAGCGGCGGCGCGGCGTAGATCACGGTGGCGAAGATCGCCGGCACCTTGCCCAGGCCGAACAGCATCAGCACCGGGATCAGGTACACGAAGCTGGGCATGGTCTGCATGATGTCCAGCAACGGCAGCAGGATGGCGCGCAGGCGGTCGCTGCGGGCGGCGAGGATGCCCAGGGGGATGCCGATCAGCACCGAAATGATGGTGGCCACCATCATCAGCGCGAGGGTCTGCATGAGCTTGTCCCACAGGCCCACCGCGCCGACCAGGAACAGCAGGCCGGTGATCACCAGGGTCGGCACCAGGCGCCGGGTGGCGTGCCAGGCGATGCCGGCGACTATGGCCAGCATCAGCCACCAGGGCGTGGCGCGCAGCAGGCTTTCGAGGTTGACGATGGCCCACAGCAGGGTGTCGGAAATGTGCCGGAAGACGTCGCCGTAGTTGGTCACCAGGGCGTCGACCCAGCCGTTGACCACGTCGGCGATGGAGAAGGTGAAGCGTTCAGGGAACATGGCTCGTACTCGCAAGGATTAGGCATCGCCGGGGAGGCCTGGCCTCCCCGGCTCGGGCAGCGTCAGAGCGCGGCCTGGATCTTCTTCGCGGCGTCCTCGCTGACCCAGGCGGTCCACACCTCAGGGTGCTCCTTGAGGAAAGCCTTGGCCAGTTGTTCGGAGGACAGTTTCTCCTTGGCCATCTTCGCCAGGTTCTGGTTCAGCAGGTCGATGGGCAGGTTGACCTTCTCCAGCACCGCGACCAGCTCCGGCGCCTGGTCATGGAAGCTGCGCGACAGGCCGACCTGGATCTTCACGTCCTTGTTCACCCCCGGCTCGTCCAGCTTGACCAGGTCGGCCTGGCCCATCAGCGGCGTCGGCGACCAGTAGTAGAAGAGGATCGGCTCCTTGCGCTTGTAGCTGGACAGCACCGCGGCATCCAGCGCCGGGCCGGTGCCCGGGCGGAAGTTGGTGTACTTGTCCTCCAGGCCGTACTTCTTCAGCATCTCGGAGTTTTCCAGCTCGCAGGTCCAGCCGGCCGGGCAGTTGTAGAAGCGGCCCTTGCCCGGTTCTTCCGGGTCGCGGAACAGCTCGGCGTACTGGCCCAGGTCGGTGACCGCCTTGAGGTTCGGCGCCTTGGCCTCGATGCCGCGGGCCTTGTCGCCCTCGATCACGAAGCGCGGCACGTACCAGCCCTCGGTGGCGCCGACGATGGGCGCGCCCACGCCGACCACCTTGTTGGCGGCGGCGGCCTTGTTCCAGGCGTCGCTGCGGCCGATCCACTCTTCGCTGAAGATCTGGATGTCGTTGTTGGCCAGGGCCTGCTCCATGGTGATGGAGTTGCCCGGCAGGCTGTCGGTCTCGCAGCCGTAGCCGTTTTTCAGGATGAACTGCATGACGTCGGTGAGCAGCATGCCGCTCTCCCAGTTCAGCCCGGCGAACTTCACCGGCTTGCCGCTCTCGCACCAGCCCGCCGCCTGGGCCGATGCCATGGAACCCAGCAACCCGGCGCAAAGGATCAGGCCCAGCAGCGTCTTCTTGGAATTGTTCATCTGATGCTCCTAAAAGTGGAAAGGGAGTTGGGCAGTACAAGGGCCGCGCCCGTGCGGAGCGCGGCCGGGCCGGTTCAGGTACGGGCCGGCAGGATCAGCCGGTCCGGCACCGCCCGGCTGCTGCGCCGGGCGACCAGGTAATAGAGGACGGCGGGCACCACCAGGCCGATGATCCAGGAGATGTCCACGCCGCCCAGGTAGTCCACCAGCGGGCCGGTGTAGAACTTGGTGGCGATGAACGGCAGCTGGACCAGCACGCCGATCACGTACACGCTGATCCCCGGCAGGTTCCAGCGGCCGTAGCGGCCGTCCGGGTCGGCCAGCGCCGGCACGTCGTAGCGCTCGCGGGTGATCAGGTAGTAGTCCACCAGGTTGACCGCGCTCCACGGGGTGAAGAAGGCCAGCAGGAACAGGATGAAGGACTTGAACGCGCCGAGGAACGAATGCTGGCCGAGCAGCGCGACCAGGGTGGCGGCGCCGACGATCAGCAGCACGAACACCAGGCGCTGCCGGGGCGTGACTTCGACGTGGCCGCGGAAGCCGCTGATGATGGTGGCGATGCACATGAAGCTGCCGTAGGAGTTCAGCGTGGAGATGGTCACCTTGCCGAAGGCGATGCTGAAGTACAGCAGCGCCGCGGTGGCGCCGCTGCCGCCCAGGCCGACGATGTAGGCGACCTCGCGGCCGGCGAACTGGCCGTTGGCCATGGCCGCGGCGAACACCCCGAGGACCATCGCCACCTGCGCGCCTATCACCGAACCGGCGCCGACGGCGAGGAAGGTCTTCACCGACGAGGTCTTGCTCGGCAGGTAGCGCGAGTAGTCGGCCACGTAGGGGCCGAAGGCGATCTGCCAGGACGCGGCCAGGGACACCGCGAGCAGGAAGCTGCTCCAGCTGAAATGACGGATCTGCAGCAGCGCGCCGACGTCGGTCTGGGTCATCAGGCGGCTGAACAGGTAGACGAAGGCGATCACCCCGATGACGCTGGCGAGGCGGCCGATGAAGTGGATCACCCGATAGCCGAGCACGGTCGCCAGGACGATGACGCTGGCGAAGATCAGGATGCCGGCGCTGTCGCTGACGCCGAACAGCTGGCCCAGCGCCTGCCCGGAAAGCACCGTGCCGGTGGCGGTGAAGCCCAGGTACATGAGGCACACCAGCACGATCGGGATGGCCGCGCCGTAGACGCCGAACTGCACCCGGCTGGAGATCATCTGCGGCAGGCCCAGCTTGGGCCCCTGGGCCGCGTGCAGGGCCATGACCGCGCCGCCGAGCAACTGGCCGATGAGCAGGCCGATCAGCGACCAGAACACGTCGCCGCCCAGCACCACGGCCAGGGCCCCGGTGACGATGGCGGTGATCTGCAGGTTGGCGCCCAGCCACAGGGTGAACTGGCTGTAGAGCTTGCCGTGGCGCTCGGCCTCGGGGATGTAGTTGATCGAGCGCCGCTCGATCAGCGGCTTGCTGGAGTTCTCACTGGCCTGGGACATCGCTTTTCTTCTCCACCCCGGCGCCAGGCCGGGGTTCTTGTTGTGTCAAAGGACGGATTCCGCTCGGCCCGACCGCCGCGCCCCCACCCGCGCGGCGGTTCCTCCCTGGCCCGGGGCGGCGGGGCCGCCCCTGTGCCTCACTTGCCGGTGATCATCGGCAGGTTCAGGCCCTGTTCCTTCGCGCAGTCGATGGCGATCTGGTAGCCGGCGTCGGCATGGCGCATCACGCCGGTGCCCGGGTCGTTGGTCAGCACGCGGGCGATGCGCGCGGCGGCTTCGTCGGTGCCGTCGCAGACGATCACCATCCCCGAGTGCTGCGAGAAGCCCATGCCCACGCCGCCGCCGTGGTGCAGCGACACCCAGGTGGCGCCGCTGGCGGTGTTCAGCAGGGCGTTGAGCAGCGGCCAGTCGGACACGGCGTCGGAGCCGTCCTGCATGGCCTCGGTCTCGCGGTTCGGGCTGGACACCGAGCCGGAGTCCAGGTGGTCGCGGCCGATCACGATCGGCGCCTTCAGCTCGCCGCTGCGGACCATTTCGTTGAACGCCAGGCCGAGCTTGGCGCGCTGGCCCAGGCCGACCCAGCAGATGCGCGCCGGCAGGCCCTGGAAGCTGATGCGCTCCTTGGCCATGTCCAGCCAGCGGTGCAGGTGGGCGTCGTCGGGGATCAGCTCCTTGACCTTGGCGTCGGTCTTGTAGATGTCCTCGGCGTCGCCCGACAGCGCGGCCCAGCGGAACGGGCCGATGCCGCGGCAGAACAGCGGGCGGATGTAGGCCGGGACGAAGCCGGGGAAGTCGAAGGCGTTGGCCACGCCCTCTTCCTTGGCCATCTGGCGGATGTTGTTGCCGTAGTCGAAGGTCGGCACGCCCTGCTTCTGGAAGTCGAGCATGGCCTTCACGTGCACGGCCATGGACTGCTTGGCGGCCTTGACCACGGCGGCCGGCTCGGTCTGCGCGCGGTCGCGGTACTGCTCCCAGGTCCAGCCGGCCGGCAGGTAGCCGTTGAGCGGGTCGTGGGCGCTGGTCTGGTCGGTGACCATGTCCGGGCGCACGCCGCGGCGCACCAGTTCCGGGAGGATTTCGGCGGCGTTGCCCAGCAGGGCGATGGAGATGGCCTTGCCTTCGGCGGTGTACTTGGCGATGCGCGCCAGGGCGTCGTCCAGGTCCTTGGCCTGTTCGTCGACGTAGCGGCTGCGCAGGCGGAAGTCGATGCGGCTCTGCTGGCACTCGATGTTCAGCGAGCAGGCGCCGGCCAGGGTCGCGGCCAGCGGCTGGGCGCCGCCCATGCCGCCCAGGCCGGCGGTCAGCACCCAGCGGCCCTTGAGGTTGCCGGCGTAGTGCTGGCGGCCGGCTTCGACGAAGGTTTCGTAGGTGCCCTGGACGATGCCCTGGCTGCCGATGTAGACCCAGCTGCCGGCGGTCATCTGGCCGTACATGGCCAGGCCCTTGGCGTCCAGTTCGTTGAAGTGTTCCCAGGTGGCCCAGTGCGGCACCAGGTTGGAGTTGGCGATCAGCACGCGCGGGGCGTTGGCGTGGGTCTTGAACACGCCGACCGGCTTGCCGGACTGCACCAGCAGGGTCTCGTCGTCATTCAGCTCCTTGAGGGTGGCGACGATCCTGTCGTAGCACTCCCAGTTGCGCGCGGCGCGGCCGATGCCGCCGTACACCACCAGTTCCTTGGGGTTCTCCGCGACTTCCGGGTCGAGGTTGTTCATCAGCATGCGCAGCGGGGCTTCGGTCAGCCAGCTCTTGGCGTTCAGCTGGGTACCGCGCGGGGCGCGGATTTCGACGTCGCGGAATTTGCTGGATTCGGTCACGGCAGGCTCCTTCAAGGCAGTCTTGGGCTCGGATGCGAAAGCCGGGGCGTTCGGCTTCCGGCAACGGGATTCGGGTTGGGCATCGGTGCAGGAAGCGTCGCTCCCTGTCACGTATATGCTTGTACATACAAGTATAAGCAAAGGAAAGGCCAAGTCCCTCGCCGGGCACATCGGGCACAGCGAAAATAGAACTCAACCTATTGATTTAAAAAGTATTAATAGATGACTTCGTACAGCCGGGCGGGTCCAGGAAGGCAGCTACATCTGTCGGTCATACGCACCAGAACGGTGATCGCCTGCTCCATTTCGTAGCATCCGGTAACGCCTCGCCGTTACAGCTCGCCTCATTTCCCGGGGGCGCCGCTGCCCTTCCTTATTTCCTACAGAGGGACGCCGCGCCCCGCTCGCGCACGCAGGCATGGCGTCGGCGCAATCCGGCCCGGCGGAATGGCTCGCTTATTGCTCATACTTGTATATACAGGAATAGATACTCTCGCCGCCGAGCGCGGTAACACTCCGGAACACGGGAGCCGTCATGTCCGAAACCCTGCAGATCACCCCCGGCCAGTTTTCCCTCGACCAGCTGCGCGCCATCCACCAGCGGCAACCCGAGCTGCAACTGGATGCAGCCTGCCGCGCGAACATCGAGAACAGCGCCCGCACGGTCAGCCAGATCATCGCCGACCAACGCACCGTCTATGGCATCAACACCGGCTTCGGCCTGCTGGCGCGCACCTCCATCCCCGAGGATTCGCTGGTCACCCTGCAGCGCAACCTGATCCTCTCGCACTGCACCGGCACCGGCCCGTTGCTGGACGACGCCAGCGTGGCGCTGATCATGGCGCTGAAGATCGGCTCCCTGGCCCGCGGCTTCTCCGGCGTGGGCATGGCGGTCATCGACACCCTGCTCAAGCTCTACCAGGCGCGCGTCTACCCATGCATCCCGTCCCAGGGCTCGGTGGGCGCCTCCGGCGACCTGGCGCCGCTGGCGCACATGTCCTCGGCGCTCATCGGCGTCGGCCAGGTGCGCCACCAGGGCCGCGTCATGGAGGCCAGCGAAGGCCTGGCCATCGCCGGCTGCCAGCCGCTGGTGCTGGGGCCCAAGGAGGGCCTGGCGCTGATCAACGGCACCCAGGTGTCCACCGCCCTGGCCCTGCGCGGGCTGTTCGCGGCGGAGAAGCTGTTCGTCTCGGCGGTGGTCGCCGGCAGCCTGACGGTGGAAGCGCTCAAGGGCTCCTACGTGCCCTTCGACGCGCGCATCCAGGCGGTCCGCGGCCAGCCCGGGCAGATCGACGTGGCGGCCTTCTACCGCGAACTGCTGCACGACAGCCAGATCAACCAGTCGCACATCGACTGCAAGCGCGTGCAGGACCCCTACTCCCTGCGCTGCCAGCCCCAGGTGATGGGCGCCTGCCTCGACCACCTGCGCTTCGCCGCCGGAGTGTTCCTGCGCGAGGCCAACGCGGTGTCGGACAACCCGCTGGTGTTCAGCGCCGACGGCGACGTGCTCTCCGGCGGCAACTTCCACGCCGAGCCGGTGGCCATGGCCGCCGACGTGCTGGCCCTGGCCATCGCCGAGATCGGCGCCCTGTCGGAACGGCGCATCGCCCAGTTGGTGGACCCGGCGCTGTCCGGCCTGCCGGCGTTCCTGGTCAGGGAAGGCGGGCTCAACTCCGGCTTCATGATCGCCCAGGTGACCTCCGCAGCCCTGGCCTCGGAGAACAAGACCCTGGCCCACCCGGCCTCGGTGGACAGCCTGCCGACCTCGGCCAACCAGGAAGACCACGTGTCCATGGCCACCTTCGCCGCGCGCCGCCTGCAGGACATGGCCGGCAACAGCTCGGCGGTGGTCGCCATCGAGCTGCTGGCCGCCGCCCAGGGCGTGGAATTCCACGCGCCGCTGCAAAGCTCGCCACAGTTGCAGGAAGTGCTGAAGATGATCCGCGCCCAGGTCCCGGCCTACGACCAGGACCGCTACTTCGCCCCGGACATCGCCGCGGCCCGCGCCTGGGTGGAGGAAGGCGCGCTCAGCCGCTGGCTGGATTACTCGCGGTTGTACGGCTAGGAAAGGCGCTCGTCACAGCATGCGCCACACGACAGCGCAGCCCTTCGCTACCTCTCCCAACGACATATTGTTGAGGAGGCGACAGGTGCCGTGACGCTGCCATTCCGGCTCGGCTTGCCAGAGCGCGCGCTCCCGCTCGGCCAGTTCCTGTTTGCTCAGACAGGGGTCATGAGAGGATTCGCTCATGTCTTGGTTGACCTTCTGGCACGAGACTCGATGGGCAGCAAGCGGCCCTGGCGGTCCACCAGTTTGCAAGTGGCGCCATCGGGACGGTAGTAGAAGTCGGTACGGGCCTTGACCGGTCGGGTATCCAGACCACGTAAGTCCGGGTTGGGGCCGCAGAGGTCTTCCACTTCCTGGGGCCAGCGAAAGGCCTCGGCTCGCGCCCGCGCGCGCTTGTCCAGCCAGGGACCGAACGCCAGGTAATGCCAGGCACGGTCCAGAGGGTACATCACATTCCTGCTCCACCAGTCGACTCGCCACGCTTCCTTGGGATTATCGTAATCCTCAGGATCTTCCAGGCGACCTTTGGCGACCATTTCCGGGTCCGGCTGGATGGCCGCAATGCCATCGGCCATATAACGACGCAGAAACTCCAGACGTTGCAGATTGCTCCATGCGGAAGAATGATCACTCGGGCTCATTGTTCCGGAAAAGGCATAAGGATCGACGATAGAGCGCAAATATTTTAAATCCCGCTCACTCCGACCGATCTCCAGTAACTTGTTGTATTCCACCTGAGCGTGCGGCAACGGTGCACGCAAGCGCATTTGGGAAGATGGCGCCACACCCACGCTGACTAACGGTACGACATGGCGCCAAGGAATATGAGCCACCCGGCCCTCACCATCATCGACATGGACCAGTTGCGCCTGACGATTGTAGCGAACCCCCCCAGCAGTACCTTTACCGGAAAAGTAGATAACAGCATAGATCATCGGCCAGAAGAAAAAAGCAAGCATAGAGTATGCAAGAAGAAATCCTCCAAAATCACGCTCAACAATAAATGCATAAACTATTATTAAAGAAAAGAAATTATGAGCTCCTGTAAACCACTTCTCGACGCCCCCTGCACGAACCTCTGCCGGCACTTCAATAAATCGATCATTGAATTTATCTGTATTACTGACATCAATCCTGGTCCAGAAAGACTCAGGCCACATGGCAATATCCAGGCTCGGAAGGCGCAGTGCGCCAGTACGGCGCATCTCCCTCTCCAGTAAGAAATGAAAGTCGCTTAAGTCTGGATTAGGGTTTTGTCGCTGCCATTCTAGCTCCGCTTGCCAGAGTGCTCGTTCCCGCTCGGCCAGCTCCTGTTTGCTCAGGCAGGGTTCTTGAGAAGATTCGCTCATGCCTTGGTTGACCTTCTGGCACGAGACTCGATGGGCAGCAAGCGGCCCTGGCGGTCCACCAGTTTGTATGTGGCGCCATCGGGACGGTAGTAGAAGTCGGTACGGGCCTTGACCGGCCGGGTATCCAGACCACGTAAGTCCGGGTTGGGACCACAGAGGTCTTCCACTTCCTGGGTCCAGCGAAAGGCCTCGGCTTGCGCGCGCGCGCGCTTGTCCAACCAGGGACCGAAGGCCAGGTAATGCCAGGCACGGTCTATGGGGTACATCACGTATTTCCAGAACCAGTCCAACTGCCGCATATTGCGCGGGTCGCCGAACGTCTCG
>Ga0182743_1003869_pt1 | contig 11662 bp, 10 predicted proteins | sample eDN3rd30CKraftOP_FD_128522 | JGI IMG/M metagenome (GOLD analysis project Ga0182743, IMG submission 128522) | Enriched Organic Plus compost microbial communities from Emeryville, California, USA - eDNA 3rd pass 30_C Kraft OP (version 2) (version 2) ... | reverse complement strand
CTAGTCGCTGGTCGCGATTTCCAGCGTCCCAGCTAAGTCCGCATACCGAACGATCGAATCCAAGCGACCGTCCGCTTCAAATCCAAAGTCCACCCGCTTCTCGGCAACAGCGTTGCCGCTTTGCCCCTCTTGGGTCAAGCGTGTTAGCCGGTTTAGTTTGTCGTAAAGGTACTCGATCAGGAAGTCGGCCGTTGGGCCGATCGTGGCCGCGAGCGAAGTTCGCCGGCTGTTTACATCGTAGCCACTGTCGAAGGTGATCGTCGGGATGAGCCCGTCGATGTCTTGAACTTCTTCGATGAGCCGACCGAGGTTGTCGTAGTGGTAGGTGTAGGTAGCAGCCGGGTCGGACGCTTCCAGCAGCCGCCCCATCGCATCGTATGCATAGCTGAACGTGTGAATCGGTGAACCGAGGCCATCGAGCCACTCCTCGGTGGTCAAGCGATCCAGGTTGTCGTAGGCGTACTCGATGACGCGCCCCAGCCGGTCGGTACGCTCTATCAAATTGCCCACTGCATTGTACTCGAACGACCGGGTGTCGCTGAGTTCGTTCGTCTCAGTGAGCACCCAGCCATGAACGTCATAGGTCCAAGTCGTGGTGTTGCCTACAGGGTCGGTTAAGCTGATGCGACGCCCCACTTCGTCGTAGGTGTAGGCGGTCGTGGGTCGGCCCAAAGGACCGGCACCATCCGGGTCCGGCAAGGCTTCTTCGAGCAACCGTCCCAGATCATCGTAGGCGTAGGACGTTGCTTTACCGAGCGGATCGGTAAGGTATCGAAGATTGCCGCTGTCATCGTACTGGGAGCTCGTGACCGGACCGGTCAGAGGGCCGGCGTCATCTGGGTCCGGCTGGGTGACCGATTTGATCAGCCCGAGACCGTTGTAAGCGTACGTTGTGACCGCGCCGCTAGCTGCCGTCTGCGTGGATACATTGCCCAGTGCGTCGTAGACGGTTATCAACTGAGGGCTGGTCAATGAACCGGCACCGTCCGGGTCGGGCAGTGTCACTGTTACGCGGCGGTTAGCGTCCTCATAGAGAAAGCTTGTGACGTTGCTGAGCGGATCGGTTGAGGTCAGCGTTCGGCCGAGGTTGTCGTAGGTGAACGAGGTCACTGGGGACGTGAGCGGGCCAACTCCATCGGGGCAGGCGGCGTTGTGGTAAGAATGCGACCTCGGCCATCGAAAACTCCTTTCGATGACCGGTTTAACATAACCTCAGCCAGGGCGCAAATTTACAAGCAATCGGTTTTGAAGCTGCTTCCAGATTCTCCGATTTTTCTCGGCGGCGCGGCCTTGAAGTGACCAAAGGTGTCACTCGCGGTTTGTAAAATCCGCACCAGCTTCAATGAAGGAGTTGCTCGATGGCTGGTTTCTATGCCCACACGTTACGTGATCGCCCACTGCAAGATTGGGAACCGCTGGAAGTACACTTGCGCGAGGTTGCCGCATTGGCGGCTCAGTTCGCGGAGCCGTTCGCCGCCCAGCGGTGGGCTGAGTTGCTTGGATTGTGGCACGACCTGGGCAAGTACAACCCAGCCTTTCAGGATTACCTGAAAACCGCCTGCCCAGAGAGCGATCAGCATCGCCTTGATGTTGCGGGGCGGGTCGACCATTCAACCTTTGGTGCGCAGGTCGCTAACCGTCATGGACCACTCGGCCGTATTCTAGCGTACTGCATCGCCGGGCATCATGCGGGTTTGCCGGATGATACCGGCGGCGACGCGGCGCTCTGTCATAGACTCGAACGCAAGTTCGATATTCAGCCGCCAGCCGTACTCTTGCAGCAGCCCTTTCTAACGCCCCCACCGCTAAAAAGGGGCGATACGGCACGAAGCGGGGCCTTCGCTATCGGCTTCTTTACGCGAATGCTCTTCTCCTGTCTGGTTGATGCCGACTTCCTGGCAACCGAAGCGTTCATGAACGCGGAGCAGTCGGCAAAACGCCCGACGGCGAATCAATCACCGCACGAGCTTCTCGAACGACTGAACGCCTTTCTCGCGGAAAAACAGCAGCAAGCGGCCAAATCTCCCTCGGCAGTGAACGAGCAGCGGCAACGAGTCCTCGCCGCCTGCCGCGAGCGGGCCGAGTTGCCGCCGGGCTTCTTTTCGCTCAACGTGCCCACCGGAGGCGGAAAAACGCTCTCCTCGCTGGCGTTTGCGTTGACCCACGCCGTCCGCCACGGCTTGCGGCGCGTTGTATATGCGATTCCGTTTACCAGCATCATAGAGCAAACCGCAGATGTCTTTCGCTTGGCCCTCGGCGACTCCGCCGTGTTGGAACACCACAGCAACCTACCGATCGACGATCCAGCGAGGCAATCGGAAACCTCGCGCCTCGCCGCTGAAAACTTCGATGCTTCGCTCGTAGTCACGACCAACGTACAGCTTTTCGAATCGTTATTTGCCAGCCGCACGTCTCACTGCCGCAAGCTGCATCGTCTGGCCCGCAGCGTCATCATCCTCGACGAGGCCCAGACGCTTCCCGCCAATCTACTGGAGCCAACACTGGCTGCCCTTGCAGAATTAGTGCGCAACTACGGCTGCACGATCGTGTTTTGCACCGCCACGCTGCCGGCAATTGAATGGCGAGACGATTTCCCGATTGGCGTGAAAGACGTAATACCGATCATCGACGACCCACACAAGCTTCAAGCCGAAATGCGGCGGGTCCATGTTGAGGCGGTGGGCACGCTCGACGATACGGCGCTTGCCAGGCGTCTAGCCGACGAGCAGCAAGTGCTTTGCATCGTAAACACCCGCCGTCACGCGGCCGAGCTCTACCAGCAGCTTGCGCGAAAGGGCGAACGCTGCCTGCATCTGAGCGCAAACATGTGCGCCGCTCACCGCAGCGATGTAGTGGATAAGATCCGCGAACGACTGCGAAAGGGCGCCTCATGCCGAGTTGTCAGCACGGCCGTTATCGAGGCGGGCGTCGATGTCGACTTTCCCATTGTCTATCGCGCCGCCGCTGGCCTTGACTCGATCGCCCAGGCCGCGGGGCGCTGTAATCGCGAGGGGCGACTGACCGGATTCGATGGTAAACCGCGTTTGGGATCGGTTGTCGTCTTTGAGTACGACGAGCAGTTGCACCGTCCCCCTCCATTCACTCGCACGGCCGCCGGCCATTTTCGCGAAGTGCTCCCCGATCACGCCGGCGACTTGCTTTCACCCGCCGCGATCGAAGCCTACTTCCAATTGCACTACTGGCAGATCGGCGGCGACAACGGCCACGGCTGGGACGAGGGAATGGAGAAACGCAGTATCATGGACCTGCTCGCGGCTGAAGCCGGCAAGCTGCATTACCAGTTTCGTGAAGCGGCGGAAGCCTACCGCCTGATCGACGACGCCCAGGACTCTGTGCTTGTCCCTTACAAGCAAGGCCGCAACCTTATTCGCCGGCTGCAACAAATGTCAGAGCCGCCTGGGCGGGAGTTCGATCGAGCGGCACAGCGCTATGTGGTGGGCGTGCGCAAGGCAGACATCAAACGGTTAGAAGAGAACCAGGTGTTGTCAAATAGACACGAGCGTTACTATCTAGCTGATGATCTCGCCTATGACGATGCATTGGGCGTGGTCTTTCATGAGATCGGTCTGGACGTTGAAATGCTTATTCTCTGAGTGCAACCGTCATTCATTTGGGACGAATTGGAGATTCACATGGCACAAGGCATAATGCTTCATATCTGGGCTGACTTTGCCCTCTTCACCCGCCCTGAAATGAAGGTGGAGAGGGTCTCCTATGATGTAATCACACCCTCCGCCGCCCGTGGCGTCATCGAAGCGATCTACTGGAAACCGCAAATCCGCTGGCGGGTTACTCGGCTGCATGTGCTGCGGACGATTCGTTTCACTTCGCTCCGTCGCAATGAGCTGGCGAGCAAAATACCAGCCGCCAACGTGGGCCGAGCAATGAAGGTGGGCCGCGGTGCACTTTCCCAGTACATCGAAGAAGACCGGCAGCAGCGTGCGGCCACTATCCTGCGCGACGTCGCGTACGTGATCGAGGCCGAGTTCGACATTGTCAGTGGCGATGATAACCCAGGCAAGCACCTCGACCAGTTTAACCGCCGGGCGCGCGACGGCCGCTGTTTCCATCGACCGTACCTGGGCTGCCGCGAATTCGCCGCCGACTTCGCATTACTCGAACCAGGGAAACCGCTCCCTGCCAGTGAGTATGCCGGTTCCGGCGAGCGCGACCTCGGCTGGATGCTGCACGACATCGACTACGTCGCAGATCCGAAAGGCCCCGTCATCGCCGGGCATTCGAGTGGTCGCTTTCGCGCGGAGCCACGCTTCTTTCGAGCGACCATGACTGACGGAGTCATCGACGTTCCTTCCCTGACCACTGCGGAGGCCACGATATGACCACCACCATCGCCGGCGGTGGCCCCTTACACGGCCTGATCCGCTATTACGAGCGGCTGCAAAACGATCCGCAGCAGGCGATCGCCGACTACGGCTTCAGCGAGGAAAAGATTCATTTTCAAATCGTTCTCGAGCCCAACGGTCGGCTGTTTGCTTTTGAGGACATTCGCGAAACCAATGAGCGCGGCAAACCGGTTTTTCGCTTGCTGACGGTCCCCGATGGCGGCGGCCGCTCGGGCACTTCGATCAGACCATTTTTCTGCTGGGACAACACGGGGTACGTCCTCGGCAGGGATAACAAGGGCAAGCCGGAGCGAGCCGAGCAAATGTTCGCGGCATTCCGCGACTTGCATTTGAGTATGCGAGACGAGTTGGCCGGAGATGAAGGCTTTGGGGCTCTCTGCCTGTTTCTGCAGGATTGGAATCCGTCCCAAGCCGAAGCTCTCGACAAGTGGGCGGAGGCCGCGGGCTTGAACGTGGTGTTCAAACTCCGCGGCAAACCGGGCTTCGTGCACCAAAGCCCGGCGGTGCGGCAAGCGTGGACCCGCCGAGTTAGCGGTGCCAGCCCGGGCACAACCCAACCAGCTCCCAAAGCCACCTCGCTGCTAACAGGTCAGGAAGAGGAGGTGGCCCGCTTGCACCCACTCATCGGCGGAGTGAGCGGCGCCAACACCACGGGGGCGGCGATCGTCTCGTTTAATCTGGACGCCTTTGAGAGCTATGGAAAAACGCAAAGCTACAACGCCCCGGTTGGCGTGCGCGATGCCTTCCGCTATACCACAGCCCTCAACCGCCTGCTTAGCGACAACCGCCGCCGCGCGCGGATCAGCGACGCCACCGTCGTTTTCTGGGCCGATCGCAGCGAAGCTGAGGAGGCGGAGCTGGTCATGCAAGCCTTCTTCGGCGACGACGCGCCGCGATCGCAAGCAGCCGAGGATGCGCAAGTGAAAGATCGCCTCCTCGCCTTCCTGCAAGCGGCCCAACAAGGCTTGCTGCGCGATCGAATCTCCGATCCAGAATCGCCCTTCTACATCCTCGGCCTCTCGCCCAATGCCAGCCGTCTGCATGTGCGTTACTGGCTGGTAGCGACCGTGGAAGAATTGGCCCAGCGTCTGGCGCGGCACATGGAAGACCTTCGGATCGGCTCAGACGGAGTTCCCATGCCGCCGAGCATCCGTCGCCTGATAGGCGAAACGGCCCGTGATCCCAAAGACATTGCACCGCAATTGGCCGGGCAAGTCACCCGGGCCGTTCTGAGCGGCTGGCCTTACCCACAGACCCTGTTTGCCGCAGTGATCCGCCGCGTCCGTACTGATTCGGTCGTTAACCAGACGCGTGCCGCCCTCTGCAAGGCCTACCTGATTCGCAACTGCCACCAGGAGATCCCCGTGACACTCGACAAAACTCATCCTGACGAAGCCTATCAACTCGGCCGGTTGTTCGCGGCTCTGGAAAAAACACAAGAGGAAGCGAGCGAAGGCGAGCTGAAGTCGACGATCAAAGATCGGTATTTTGGAGCGGCCAGCGCTACGCCGGCCAGCGTTTTTCCGCGATTGCTGCGACTGCACCAGCACCACCTCAACAAACTGGAAGGCGGCCGGCGCATCAACCGTGAGAAGTTAGTGACCGAAATCTGCAGCAACGTCAGCCGCTTCCCGGCGCACCTGTCTTTAGAAAAGCAAGGCCTTTTCTACATCGCCTATTACCATCAACGCCAAGATTTCTTCACCAAGAAAGAGACTTCTTTCCAGGAGACGAGCGCATGAACGACAACAGCAACGGCAGTGTCCTGCAAAACCGCTACGACATCGTCTACTTCTTCGATATCACCGATGGAAACCCGAACGGAGATCCCGACGCCGGCAACCTGCCTCGCCTCGATGCCGAAACAGGGCAAGGGTTGGTGACCGACGTTTGCCTCAAACGCAAGGTCCGTAATTTCGTCAGCCTGTCGTACGGCGGCGACCCGCCGTACGACATCTACGTCAAGGAGCGGGCGATTCTCAATCAGCAGCATGAAAAGGCCTATAAGGCTCTCGGGATCGACCCGAAAAAACGCACCGCCAAAGGCAAGGACAAGGCAGAGGAGGATCGCAGGCTCACTCAGTGGATGTGCCAGAACTTCTTCGACATCCGCGCGTTCGGCGCGGTTATGACCACCGAAGTCAACACCGGGCAGGTCCGCGGTCCGGTGCAGTTTGGAATCGCCCGTTCGCTACATCCCATTGTCTGCCAGGAGCATTCCGTAACCCGCTGCGCCGTCACGACCGAACGGGAAGCGGAAAAGCAGGATGGGGGCAATCGTACGATGGGACGAAAATTTACCATCCCCTACGCCCTCTACCGCGTTCACGTCTTCGTCAACGCCAATCTCGCCAGCGGCAACAACGGAACGGGATTCTCCAATTCCGATCTGGAACTCCTCAAACGCGCTCTGAACGAGATGTTTGAGCACGACAAGTCAGCCGCTCGCGCCAATATGCGGCCGGTCGCCTGCATCGCCTTCAAGCACGCCAGCGCGCTTGGCAACGCCCGCTCCGACCAATTGTTTGCCCGTGTTCGCTGCCTGCCCAAGGACGGAGTACAGCCGCTGGCCGATCAACCGGCAAGCGGCAACGGTGATCTGCGGGCGCCACGCTCGTTCTCCGATTACAACCTGACCTTGGATGAAGCGGCGTTGCCCGAGGGCGTTACGGTCGAACGTTGGATCGATTGGACGTGAGCCGCGTCGCCCAGTGGAGGCGCCGATGTATCCCGAAGACGATCTCCTGCCGATTTCCGCCTTGCAGCATTTGCTGTTCTGCGAACGGCAGTGCGCGCTCATCCACATAGAACGCCTCTGGGCGGAGAATCGGCTGACGGTCGAGGGGCAGCGGCTGCATCGGCGGGCTCACGAAGCCGGCGCCAATGAATGGCGTGATCGATTGCTCACCGCACGCGGGCTCTGCGTGCGGTCACTGCGGCTCGGCTTGTTCGGCCAGGCCGATGTTGTCGAATTCAATCTGCCCCTCGGCCTCGATCGCCTCGCCTTTCTCACTGCCCTGGATATGGCAGGCAGCGGTCAGGAAAGCATTCGCCTTCCGGCCGGCTGCAGCGTTACTCCGATCGAATACAAGCGAGGTCAGCCCAAAAAGAATTACTGCGACAAGGTTCAGCTTTGTGCCCAAGCGATCTGCCTGGAGGAAATGCTCGGTGTGAGCATCGCGTCTGGAGCCATCTTCTACGGCAAGCGTCGACGACGGCAGGTGGTGGCCTTCGACCCAACCCTGCGGCAGATCGCCGAGCGGGCGGCGCGTCGGTTGCACGAATTGGTCGCCAACGGCGCCACGCCAGCGGCCCGTCGCGAGCCCAAATGCGACGCCTGTTCGCTGCTCAGCCTCTGTATGCCCGACGCGATGCACAGCTTCAGTTCGGCCGCTTTCGTGGAGCGCGAATTCGCGAAACATCTTGCTTCGCACGGGCCCGATTCCGATCCGTTCGAAAGCCAGGAGCCTGTTTCATGAAACAGCATTTGAATACGCTGTTTGTCACCACGGAAGGCTCGTATCTCGCCAAAGATGGGCACGCGATTGCCGTCCGTGTTGAGAAGAAAACGGTACTCCGCGTACCCTTGCATAACCTGGACGGCGTAGTTTGCTTCGGCCGAGTGGGTGCCAGTCCTCTTGTCATGCAAGCCTGTGCCCAGGCCGGGCTGACCGTATCCTTTGTCGATCGGCACGGCCGATTTCGAGCGGCGGTGGTTGGCTTTTCGCCCGGAAACGTTGTCTTGCGACGCCAGCAATATCGCGTCGCCGACGACGCCGAAAGATCGCTCGCCGTGGCCGCTCCTATGGTGGCTGCGAAGATTGCCAATTGCCGCTCAGTGTTGCTTCGTGGTATTCGCGATCTGGAAAATCCCGATGCCAAAGCCCGCTTGCAGTCCGCCTGCGATCGGCTCGCATTTCAATTGCAGTTCGCCCGCTCCGCGAAGAGCCTGGACAACCTTCGAGGGATCGAAGGAGACGCGGCACGGTCGTACTTCGATGTCTTTCCGGCTCTCTTTAGCACCAAGGAAGCACGGTTTCAGTTTGTCGGTCGATCTCGCCGCCCTCCGCTCGATCCCGCAAACTGCCTGCTCTCGTTCTTGTACGCAATGCTGGCTCACGATGTTCGCTCGGCCTGTGAAGCCGCGGGGCTCGACGCCGCCGTTGGCTTTCTTCATCGCGATCGCCCAGGCCGACCGGGCCTGGCGCTCGATCTCATGGAAGAGTTTCGTCCGTTTCTCGTTGACCGCTTGGTACTTTCGCTCATTAACCGGCGTCAGGTGTCGCCAGACGGTTTCGTTCTGCAGCCCAGCGGCGCAATCTACATGGACGACGCCACTCGCAAAACAGTGCTCATCGCCTATCAAAAGCGTAAGCAAGCCGAGATTCGCCACCCTTTTCTCAACGACAAAACCAGCGTTGGCCTCCTGGTGCATCTGCAGGCCCGCTTGCTCGCACGACACTTGCGCGGCGATATCGATGCCTATCCGCCGTTCATCTGGAAATAAGCCATGTACGTGCTCGTAACCTACGACGTGAACACGGAAACCCCGGCGGGCCGCCGCCGGTTGCGGCGGGTGGCGAAGACCTGCCTCGACTGGGGCCAGCGCGTGCAAAAATCGGTGTTCGAACTGAAAGTCGACCCTGCCCAGTGGGCCACCTGCAAACAGCAACTATCCGATCTCATTAACCCGGCGACCGACAGCCTGCGATTCTACTACCTCGGCGCAAACTGGCAGCGAAAGGTCGAGCACTTAGGCGCAAATGCCAGCCTGGACATCGATGGGCCCCTGATCGCCTAGCCCTGGGGCAGGGTTCGACATAGATTTCTTTCTGCTCGCGAACCCCCAGCGCTCGTTATTTCCCAGGCAAGTTCGCGATTCGCGCAACCCTCTGATGTGGCAGATCTTCGGTTGTCCTCGCCGCGACACCCGGTCGTCGAACGTCTCTACGCGACCAGTTTCGCGATTTGTTCGGTCTGGCTGCTTTCGCAGACTGGACTTAAAGTAATGCCGTCGCTCCCCACGCGGGAGCGTGGATTGAAACATGCGAGTCGCTAAACAGTGCCAGTTGTGCCATCGTCGCTCCCCACGCGGGAGCGTGGATTGAAACTTCACGACCAGCAGCGTCGATAACGTGAACCGCCGTCGCTCCCCACGCGGGAGCGTGGATTGAAACCCCTTTCGTACTTCGGCAGGAATCAGCACCGTGGCGTCGCTCCCCACGCGGGAGCGTGGATTGAAACGAATCCGCAGGAGCGAAAACGCATCAGCGAATAGTCGCTCCCCACGCGGGAGCGTGGATTGAAACCACATGCCACGCAGGCAGGACCCCGACAACCTGAGTCGCTCCCCACGCGGGAGCGTGGATTGAAACGCTCGGCGCCAGGCTCCGCAAAAGCGTCCGAGGTCGCTCCCCACGCGGGAGCGTGGATTGAAACTGCGGAAGGTGTTCACGGCGATCGCGTCGAATCCGTCGCTCCCCACGCGGGAGCGTGGATTGAAACACGTTCTCCGGTGCGCCAGCAAACATCGGCGCAATTGTCGCTCCCCACGCGGGAGCGTGGATTGAAACCGCCGGACCTCTACCAGACCGCCATCGAGGCCATCGTCGCTCCCCACGCGGGAGCGTGGATTGAAACTTCGACCCAGCTACTCACGCCAGCAAGTGGCGTGTCGCTCCCCACGCGGGAGCGTGGATTGAAACCCTGGTGAAGTTCGGAGCATCTTGGCGTGGTTCGACGTCGCTCCCCACGCGGGAGCGTGGATTGAAACACCCGGAGGAATTGATTGAGCGGCTGCACTTGAGTCGCTCCCCACGCGGGAGCGTGGATTGAAACATTTCGACGGCGATGCGGACCTGGATGCTTTGGCGTCGCTCCCCACGCGGGAGCGTGGATTGAAACAGCAGCCGGACATTGACGAGCTTCAGACTCGCTGTCGCTCCCCACGCGGGAGCGTGGATTGAAACGGCAACCGTCCGCACCACCGGCCGCCGCAACCCTGGTCGCTCCCCACGCGGGAGCGTGGATTGAAACCTCCCGTACCAGGCGTTGGAGCATTACGCTGCAGTCGCTCCCCACGCGGGAGCGTGGATTGAAACGCGAGCCATGGCGAGAGCCCGCCGGTAGAGGTCGAGGTCGCTCCCCACGCGGGAGCGTGGATTGAAACTTCAATCGCTCGCTTGAAACGTGGCAGCCGGTGGGTCGCTCCCCACGCGGGAGCGTGGATTGAAACATCTGGAATCGGAAGTGTGAACCGCCGAAACCACGGCGTCGCTCCCCACGCGGGAGCGTGGATTGAAACGTCGAAGATTGCCGGTAAGACAGACCCGCTTGAGGTCGCTCCCCACGCGGGAGCGTGGATTGAAACGCGGCGATGCGGGCGATACGCTCAAGAGCCTTGGTCGCTCCCCACGCGGGAGCGTGGATTGAAACGGACGGAATCACACGCACTACTCGTTTAAGGATGGTCGCTCCCCACGCGGGAGCGTGGATTGAAACGGGGACTTCCACGGCGTGGCGAACTGCGTCCACTGTCGCTCCCCACGCGGGAGCGTGGATTGAAACTCGACGCCCTGGAAGTCCCCGAACCAATCGCTGGGTCGCTCCCCACGCGGGAGCGTGGATTGAAACAGCATCGCGTAGTTAGCCCAAACGCACACAGTCAGGAGGTCGCTCCCCACGCGGGAGCGTGGATTGAAACGGCTGGGGGCGGCGACGGCTCGCCACGCTGGGCGGTCGCTCCCCACGCGGGAGCGTGGATTGAAACGGCTCGGCGCTGGGGGCCTGGGCCATCCATGGCCGTCGCTCCCCACGCGGGAGCGTGGATTGAAACTTGAGCGTGCCAACCCAAGTCTGCATCGGCGAAGTCGCTCCCCACGCGGGAGCGTGGATTGAAACTCACTAAGCCCCGCCCCGACAGCGACTACGAGCGTCGCTCCCCACGCGGGAGCGTGGATTGAAACGGCGAGCCCGGCCCCGGCGAGCGGATGTCGTTCGGTCGCTCCCCACGCGGGAGCGTGGATTGAAACTTGCAATTGGCGATGCACCACACGGCGACGAACCGTCGCTCCCCACGCGGGAGCGTGGATTGAAACTGCGAGCCGCCGAGAAGCGCGTCGCCGACCTAAGTCGCTCCCCACGCGGGAGCGTGGATTGAAACAGCAAGGCTTCCATAAGCGACGACACAAAGCCCCACGTCGGACCTTCTCAAGAAGTCCTTCCAAGAAGTGGCGCGAAGGTAAGCCGTAGATGGAAATCATCATCTCTGAGTGGGT
>Ga0182743_1003868_pt1 | contig 11662 bp, 11 predicted proteins | sample eDN3rd30CKraftOP_FD_128522 | JGI IMG/M metagenome (GOLD analysis project Ga0182743, IMG submission 128522) | Enriched Organic Plus compost microbial communities from Emeryville, California, USA - eDNA 3rd pass 30_C Kraft OP (version 2) (version 2) ... | reverse complement strand
TGCGCTGATGACGCTGGTCGCGGGGCTGTCGGTGGATCGCTTCGGCCCCCGGCTGATCCTCGGCTTTTCGGCTTTCGCATGGGGCCTCATCGCGGCGCTCACGGGGCAGGCGCGCAGCCTCGCCGCGCTGATCGCCATCCGCTCGGGGCTGGGCGTCGTCGAAAGCCCGGTCTTTTCCGGCCTGATGAAGGTCGTGACCGCATGGTTCCCCGACCGGGAACGGGGCTTCGCCAGCAGCCTGTGCTTCGCGGCGTTCCAGCTCAGCACCGTCATCATCGTGCCCGTCACGGCGATGCTCATGCTGTCGCTGGGGTGGCGGCACATGTTCCTCGCCATGGGCCTCTTCGCGCTGATCCCCGCGCTGCTCTGGGTGTTCCTCTATCGGGAGCCGGGTGCCGACACGCGCCTGAGCGAGGAAGAGCGCCGCTACATCCTGGACGGTCAGTCCCAGCGCGCCATGACGGTGGAAACGGCCATATCGCTGCGCGAATGGGGCGGCCTCTTTCGCCATCGCCAGACGTGGACGATGTTCGCGGGCGGCTTCTGCCGCCAATATGCCGAGGGCTTCAACCTCTGGCTGCCGCTCTATTTCGTCCAGGCGTGGCAGCTTTCCATGACGCAGATGGGCATGATCGCGGGCCTTCCTTCGGCGGGCGCGGCGATCGGCCTGATCGTGGGGGGCCGCTTTTCCGACCGGCTGGTGCGATCCGGTCACGACATATTGGCCGCCCGGCGGCGCACGCTGGTGCTGAGCCTGATCGCCAGCGCGACCGCATCGCTGCTGCTCGTCTTCAGCCAGCATTATCTGATGGCTCTCGCCCTGCTGACGCTCGGCGCGATGGCGCACGGCTTCGGCCATGCGTCCTGGTGGATGATGGCGGCGGCCGTGCCCCGGTCGGAACGCTTCATCGCCTCGCTGTCCAGCATCCAGAATTTCGGCGGGCTGCTGGCCATGGTCGTGGGGCCCGTCGTGCTGGGCGTCCTGCTCGACCTGGGGGCGGGCTATGCGCCGGTATTCCTGCTGACCGCCGTCCTCACGCTGGCGGCCACGGTGATCTACGGACGGGTGCTGCGGGAGCGCGCCGATTTCTGATAATGATGACGGGAGAGGAGAGACAAAATGACCCGCATGATGAAGCTAGGGCTGTTCCTGCTGCCCGCAGGCCATCATCTGAGCGCCTGGCGCATTCCGGGCAACAGTGCGAGCGCCATCGATTTCGGCCAGATCCTGCGCCTGACGCAGCGGGCCGAGGAGGCGAAGATGGACACCGTGTTCCTCGCCGATGTGGATGGCCTGTGGGGCACGAACTGGGAGGCGATGAAGAAGGACCCGGGCACCTTTTTCCTGGAGCCCTTCACCCTGCTGTCCGCGCTTGCGGGGGCCACCCGGCATATCGGCCTGATCGGGTCGGCCTCGACGCTTTATAACGAGCCTTTCCACATCGCCCGGAAATTCGCCTCGCTCGACCACATCAGCGGCGGGCGGGCGGCGTGGAACATTGTCACGTCCTTCATGCCCCACAACGCCGCCAATTTCGGGATAGAGAGCTATCCCGACCATGGCGAGCGCTACGCCGCCGCCGCCGAATTCGTCGAAGTCGCGCAAAAGCTGTGGGATAGCTGGGAGGACGGCGCCGTCGTGCGGGACCAGCAGAGCGGCCTCTTCCTCGATACGGACAAGATGCGCCTGCCCGCGCATGAGGGCCGCTATTTCCGCTGCGCCGGGCCGCTCAACCTGCCCCGCTCGCCGCAGGGCCACTCGGTGCTGGTGCAGGCAGGCTCTTCGGGCGATGGACGGGCCTTCGCGGCGAAATATTCGGAAGTCATCTTCACCGTGCAATCCGTGCTGTCGGACGCGCGAGCCTTCTATGACGACATGCAGGCGCGGCTGGAAGCGGAAGGCCGCCCGCCCCGATCCTCGCTTATCATGCCCGGCGCCTTCGTGATGGCGGGCGCCAGCGAGGCCGAGGCGCGCGAAAGATTCGAGGAGATGCAGGCCTTCGTCGATCCGCTGAACGGCCTCGCCGCGCTTCACAATTACGGCTTCGGCATCGACATAGAGCAACACCCGTGGGACTCGCCCTTCCCGGACCTGCCCGAAACGCAGGGGCAGCAGGGCCGGCGCGAGATCGTGATGGCGATGGCGCGGCGCGAGACCATGACCGTGCGCCAGGTCTGCCAGCGCATGGCCGTGACCCGGGGGCATTTCTTCGCCCTCGGCACGGGCAAGCAGATCGCCGACCAGATGGAGGAATGGTTCACCGGCGGGGCGGCGGACGGCTTCAACCTCATGCTGCCGAGCTTTCCCGACAGCCTCGACGCATTCGTGCAGCATGTCATACCGGAATTGCGGCGGCGCGGCCTGTTCCGCAGCGAATATGAAGGGACGACGCTGCGGGACAATCTCGGCCTGCCGGCAGCGCGCAGCATCTACTCATGACACTCGAGCAGCTCAGGATCTTCTCCGTCGTCGCGGAATTGCAGCATTTCACCCGGGCGGCCGAGGCGCTCCACCTGTCGCAGTCCGCCGTCAGCGCCTCGATCGCCACGCTGGAAAGCCGCTTCGGCATTTCGCTCTTCCATCGTGTCGGGCGGCGGGTGGAGCTGAACCCCGCGGGTCTCGCCTTCCTGCAGGAGGCTCGGGAAATACTGGCCCGCGCCCGCACCGCCGAGCAGGTCCTCACCGACCTTGCGGGCCTCAAGCGCGGCAGGCTGGTCATACAGGCGAGCCTTACCATCGTCAGCCATTGGCTGCCGCGTTTCATCGTGCGCTTCCGCCAGCACTATCCCGGCATCGACATACAGGTGCATGTCGCCAACACGCTGCGGACCTCCAAGTCGATCATGGACGGCGAGGCGGAACTGGGCTTCGTCGAGGGCGCGGTCAACGAACCGACGCTCAGTTGCACGACGATCGGCTGGGATCGCCTGCTGATCGTCGCGGGAAGCGGGCATCCCTGGGCGAAACTGCGCACCCTTTTGCCGGAGCAGCTTCTGGAAGGCGAATGGGTGCTGCGCGAGCCGGGCTCGGGCACCCGCTCCGCGTTCGAGGCGGCCCTGCGCGCCATGGACCTGGACGTGGGGCGGTTGAAGATCGTTCAGGAAATGCCCTCCAACGGGGCCACGCTGGAGGCCGCGCTCAACAGCCAGTGGGTCACGGCCACATCGGAACGGCTGGCACAGCCCCTCATCCAGAACGGCGCGATCAAGCCGATCGATTTCGAACTGCCCCGGCGCCCCTTCCTGCTTCTGCGCCACAAGCAACGGTACAGCAGCAGCGCCGCGCAGGCGTTTATCGATATGATCAAGGCCGATCCCTCGGCGTGATGCGCGGCGGCACCTCCCATAGCGCGGACCGATCAAACCGATCGATCATTCCTGTTGGAACCGATCCCGCCGGACGCGCAAAATCCTCGTTTCAGGAGAGGATGTTCCACAGATGAAGATTGAAGCCGCCGTCGTTCGCAACTCCGACGATCCCATGACGATAGAGGCGCTCGATCTGGAGGAACCGCGCGCGGGCGAGGTCCGCGTCGCCGTCGTCGCGGTGGGTATCTGCCATACGGACATGGGCATGTGGAAGCAGGAATTGCCGGTTCCGCAGCCCGTGGTGCTGGGCCATGAGGGCGCGGGCACCGTGGAGGCGACGGGCGCTGGCGTCACGAAGGTGAAGCCGGGCGACCGCGTGGCCATGACCTTCAACAGTTGCGGCTATTGCCCAAGCTGCGTCGATCATGACATCAGCTATTGCCACGAGTTTTTCCCGCGCAATTTCTTCGGCACGCGCAGCGACGGCTCCAGCGCCCTTTCCCTGCGGGGCGAGCCGGTTCACGGCAATATCTTCGGGCAGTCCTCCTTCGCATCGCATGCGCTCTGCCATGAGCGCAATGTCGTGCGCCTGCCCGACGACATGCCTCTTGACCTTGCCGGGCCGCTGGGGTGCGGCATCCTGACCGGCGCGGGGGCGGTGATGAATGCGCTCCGTGTAGCGCCCGGCCAGTCCATCGCGATCCTCGGCGCGGGCTCGGTCGGCTTGAGCGCGGTGATGGCGGCGAAGCTGGTCGGCGCGGGACCGATCATCGCCATCGATCGCAACACCGAACGGCTTGCGCTGGCCCGGGAGCTGGGCGCCACCCACGCCATCGCGCTGGACGCGATCGATCAGGCCGATCCGCTGGTGCGCGCCCTCCTGCCGAACGGCGTCGATCACGTGCTCGACTGCACCGGCGTTCCCGCCCTCATCACGCAGGCGGTGGCGATGCTGGCGCCACGCGGGGTGTGCGGGATCGTCGGGGCGAGCGCCATGGGGTCGCGCCTGGATGCCGATCTGGTCCATGTGATGAGCGGCGGCCGCACGATACGCGGCATCGTGGAAGGCGACGCCAATCCCGACGCGTTCATCCCGCTCCTTGCCCGGCTCTATCTCGACGGGCGTTTCCCGTTCGACCGGCTGGTGCGCTTCTATCCTTTCGCACAGATCAACGAGGCGTTCGCGGACGCGGCGGAAGGGCGCGCGATCAAACCGATCCTGCGCATGGCAGGGACGTTGAGCGAGGGCGCGTGAAATTCGACGCGGCCCTTGCAAACCGGCTCGGCCGGCGGCGCCTGCTGAAGGCCGGGGGCGGCTTCGCGCTGGGCGGCATCGCAAGCGGGCTGATCGCGGAAGGCAGGGACGAGGTGCGCCTGCCCCTCAACGGCGGCCCGCTGTCCCGCCCCCTGTCGTCCGCCTTCCCCGGCAAGGGCGGCATGATCGTGCAGCGGACCCGACCGCCCCTGCTGGAAACGCCGCTGAGCGCGTTTCGCGAGGCGTTCACACCGAACGATCAGTTCTTCGTCCGCTGGCATTGGGCGGATTTCCCCACGGCCATCGATGCCGATCGCTTCCGGCTTCGCGTCGGCGGCCATGTGCGCAGGCCGCTGACGCTGAGCCTGTCCGACCTGCTTGCCCTGCCCGGCATCGAATATGCGGCGGTGAACCAGTGCTCGGGAAACAGCCGCGGATTCTTCGACCCGCGCGTCCCCGGCGCCCAATGGGGACATGGCGCGATGGGGAATGCGCTTTGGCGCGGCGTGCCGCTGAAAAGCGTGCTGGATCGCGCAGGCGTGCGCGGCTGGGCTGTGTCCGTGCGCTTTTCCGCGCTCGATGAGCCGGGCATGGAAGGCGCGCCGAAGTTCCTCAAGTCGCTCGCAATCGACCACGCCCGCGACGGCGAGGTGATGGTCGCCTTCGCGATGAACGGCGAACAGCTTCCCCTGCTCAACGGCTTTCCGCTGCGCCTGATCGTGCCGGGTTGGTATTCCACCTATTGGGTGAAGGCGCTCTCCGGCATCGAGGTGCTGAACATGCCGGACGACAATTACTGGATGGCGAAGGCATACAGAATCCCCGTTACCCCGCATGCCAGCGTCATTCCCGGTAGCAAGGATTATCCGACCGAGCCGATCAGCCGGATGGTTCCCCGGTCATGGATCACCAGCCTGCCGGAAAACCAGGTGGTCGCCTATGAACCCGCCATCCTGCTCGGCGGAATCGCGATGGGCGGCGACTGCGGCGTGGCGCGCGTGCAGCTTTCCGCCGATGAAGGCCGCACCTGGCACGATGCGCGCCTGCTGGAAGATCACGGCCCGTTCAGCTTCCGGGTGTTCGAGGGGCGCGTGCCGATATCCCGTCCGGGGCGGGTCGCCCTGCTCAGCCGGTGCACGAACAATCGGGGGGAAACCCAACCCCTGGCGGCCAACTGGAACCCCGGCGGCTTCATGCGCGGCTGCGTGGAGACGACTCATATCGAACTGCGGCATGGCCTGTGAAAAGCGGCGTCATGCCCCTTGCCGCCACGATCATCGCCATGGCAGGCCTTGCGCTGATCGCCATCGGCCCTCCCGGTCCGCGCCCCGTACGCCCGACGGCGACCGTCGAGGGTCCGGGATTCCGCTTCTCCCCGGCATCTGTCGCGCTTCCCCCGGATGAAACCCTGTTCCCGGATGATCCGCAAACCGCGATTCTCAACCGCACCTGCCTCGCCTGCCATTCCGCCGAGATGATCCTCACACAGCCACCCCTTGAGCGGGAGCAGTGGGAAGCGATCGTCCACAAGATGCGCGAAACCTACAAGGCGCCGCTGGATGACAGGGATATTCCCGCCATATTGCGCGCCCTCGGGCGGATAAGCGCCGATGCGGCGGCGCGATAGCTAACCGGCCTCCTCGATCACCGGTTCCTCTTCCTGCTGGCTGGCGCGCAGACCGCGCGCTTCGAGGATCGGCAGCACTTCGTCGCGGAAATAGGGGAATTCGCGCACATAATCGACGAAGGACAGCGTCGTGCCGCTGAACCCCGCTTCCCGGATCGCGCAGATGCCGTCCGCGACCTGCTCTGGCGTCCCGACCAGCGGATAGCCGCCATGGCCGACCGCGAAGCGATCGCGGATCAGGGTCAGCAGATCGTGCGGGAAGGATTGCGCATGCGCGAATTGCAGCTCGATCACGCGGTCGAGCGTCCTCGTGTCGCGATGCTCGAACCCGAAATGTTGGACGTAATCCTCCGCTTCCTTCGTCGTCGGGCGGCAGACGACATGGGAGAAGGTGAGAAGATCGACCGACCGCCCCCCGCTTTCCGCCAGCGCCTTCAGTTCCGCCGTTTCCTCCGCCGAGCGCTTGAGGTCGATCGCGGGGGTGAAAAGGAAATCCGCGTTCCTGATCGCGAAATCCCGCCCCTCCTTAGACCCCGCCGCATTGATGACCGGCGGCTGCCCGTCATAGGGCAGCGGGTCGGCATGAACATCCTTCAGTTTGAAGAAGCGGCCGTCGAAATCGAAGCGCTCCTTCGACGACCAGAGCCGCCGGACGATCTCGAACCATTCGTCCGCATAGGCGTAGCGCACATCGTGCGCTTCGGGCAGGTCCAGCCCCAGCGCCGCCATTTCCGGGGCATTCCACCCAGCCACGATGTTGAGGCCCGAGCGGCCATGGCCAATCTGGTCGATCGTCGCGAGTTGCTTGGCCGCGACCACGGGGTTGAACGCCATCACATGCACGGTGGACACGACGCTGATGCGACGGGTGGCCGCAAGCAGCCCCGACGCCCATGTCAGGGTTTCGAGCACATGGCCCTGGAAATTGCTGCCACCCGCATTGGCATAGCCGATCCAGCGCGCCACCGGCAGCATGAAGTCGATGCCCGCATCGTCCAGCATGCGGGCAAGCGCCAGATTATTGTCCCAGCTCGCATCCCAGCGTTCGGGCACATTGGTGATCGACATGCCGCTGGAGCAGTTGGACGAAAATGTGCCGAGCTTGAACTGATTTTTCCTGTGAAGCGGATGTATGTTTTTGGCCATCGGAACCCTTCCCCACGCTATGTTGTCCGCAAGGTGCCGGGATAGGGGGTAGAAATCTATCCGGATCGCGCTTTCATTAGCCGCTGACCGCATCGCCCTTTCCTCGCGCGATCGTGCCGGACACTGCGGGATATGGCTAGCGGGTCATCCATCCCGCGCCTTAGCCTGCGCCGGGACCAACGAGGGGGAGCCGATTCCTTATTATACCTGTCAGGTATGAAAATGGACCCACTTGATCTTTCCGCTTCCCGCGCCGGGCGGCTATTCGCTGGTGTCGGGAGACAAGGTGCGTAATGGCTGAAATTGAACGGATAGAAGCTTTTCTTGTCGATCTTCCGACGATAAGATCACATGTGCTGGCGATGGCGACGATGCATAGCCAGACATTGTGCCTTGTCCGGATATATTGCTCTGACGGTATTATTGGCATTGGCGAGGCGACCACCATCGGCGGCCTTTCCTATAGCCCGGAAAGCCCGGAAGGTATCAAGCTCGCCATCGACACCTATTTCGCGCCATTGATGGCGGGGTGCGACGCGACCCGCCCGGCGGCGGCGATGGCGAGGCTCTCCGTCCATATCGTCGGCAATCATTTCGCGAAGAGCGCGATCGAAACCGCGCTGCTGGATGCGCAGGGCCAACGAGTGGGTTTGCCGATGAGCGAGCTTGTCGGCGGGCGGGTGCGCGACCGCCTGCCGGTGCTCTGGACGCTGGCGAGCGGCAATACCGTCCTCGACATAGAGGAGGCCCAGTCGATGATCGAGTGCGGCCGTCATAACGCGTTCAAGCTGAAGATCGGCAAGCGCGGCCTCAATGAGGATGTCGCCCATGTCGCGGCGATCAAGAAGGCGCTGGGCGACCGGGCCTCGGTGCGGGTCGATGTCAACATGGCGTGGGACGAAACCACCGCCATCCGTGGCATGGAGATGCTGGCCGATGTCGGCTGCGATCTGGTCGAGCAGCCCATATCGCGGCACAACCGGGCGGGCATGGCGCGCCTGTCGGCCCGCGCGCGCATTCCGGTGATGGCGGACGAGGCGCTGAACGGGCCGGCGAGCGCCTATGATCTGGCGGTCCACGCCGCCGCCCATGTGTTCGCGGTGAAGATCGAGCAATCAGGCGGATTGTCCGCTGCCCGAGAAGTGCAGGCCATCGCGGACGCCGCCGGGATCGGCCTCTATGGCGGCACGATGCTGGAGGCGGGCGTGGGCACTGCCGCCTCGGCCCATCTTTTCGCGACTTTCGCCGCCCTGCCCTTCGGCACCGAATTGTTCGGCCCGTTGCTGTTGACCGAGGAGATATTGGCGACCCCCCTCCGTTACAGCGATTTCTCGCTGGAGGTGCCCGCCGCGCCAGGGCTGGGCGTCGCACTGGACGAGGACCGCGTCGCCTTCCTGCGCCGGGACGCGGCGCGCGCCACCCTTTCCCTTCCCTCCGCACAGATGGCCTGACCCATGCTTTTCAAGGTAGAAATGGATGTACATGTGCCGCAGGATTACGATCCGGCACAATTTGAGCGGCTGAAGGCGGCCGAAAAGGCCCGTTTCCAGGAATTGCAACGCGCCGGAACATGGCGCCACATCTGGCGCATCGTCGGCCATTACAGCAATGTCAGCATCTTCGACGTCGCCGATAATGGCGAACTGCACCACCTGTTGACCAGCCTGCCGCTCTATCCCTTCATGGACGTTCGCGTGACGGCGCTCTGCCGTCATCCATCCTCGATCCATGAAGACGACCGTTGATTATCATTCAGTTTCATGGAGAGGTGAAATGATCGAGGATTTCGTAGAGGCACCGGAAGTCCAGACGCTACTGGACCGGGCCAGTGGAGTGGGGAACGACGCGGGAGACGCACGGCTGAAAGCGATCACCCGCGATCTGGTCGAAGCGATCATGAAGGCGATCGTCAAGCATGACGTCACAGAAAGCGAGTTCTGGGCCGCCATCAAATATTTTCAGGACAGCAGCGACGAGTTCGGGCTGATCGTTCCCGGCGTGGGCCTCGAGCATTTCATGGATCTGGTGATGGACGCCCGCGATGCCGAGGCCGGACGAAACGGCGGCACGCCGCGCACGATCGAAGGACCGCTCTATGTCGCAGGCGCGCCGCTGGTGGAGGGCGATGCCGGTCTGACCGACGATGCGGACGACACCGACATGCTTTATATGAACGGGCGCATCACCGGCCCCGACGGCGAGCCGGTGGAGGGTGCGATCCTGCATGTATGGCACGCCAATTCGAAGGGATTCTATTCTCATTTCGACCCGACTGGCGAGCAATCGCCGTTCAATAACCGGCGCCGCCTCAAGATCGGGCCGGATGGGCGCTATTCCTTTCATTCCCATATGCCGAGCGGATACAGCGTGCCCCCCGGCGGGCCGACCGACCGCTTCCTGAAAGCACTGGGGCGTCATGGCAATCGCCCCGCCCATGTTCATTTCTTCGTCGAGGCGCCCGGCTATCGCGCGCTGACCACGCAGATCAATTTCGGCGATGACCCCTTCGCAGGGGACGATTTCGCCTTCGCCACTCGCGAAGGGCTGCTGCCGGTGCCCAACCGTCAGGGCGACAACGCCTATATCGCCTTCGATTTCGAGTTGCAGCGGGCCGAAGTCTCGGACGAGGAGCATTTCTCGTCCCGCACACGGGCAGAGGTATAGGAGAGGACAGCGGAGCCGATATGCGGAAAATCTATCCCTCCCCCACCGCTGCGCTGGAAGGCCTGCTGTTCGGCGGGATGACGATCATGTCTGGCGGGTTTGGGCTTTCGGGCAATCCCGAAAGCCTGATCCCGGAAATCCGGGCATCGGGGGTGAAGGACCTGACCGTCATCTCCAACAATGCGGGCGCGGACGGCTTCGGCCTGTGGATGCTGCTGGAAAGCAGGCAGATCAGGAAGATGATCGCCTCCTATGTGGGGGAGAATAAATTGTTCGAGAGCCAGTATCTCTCCGGCGAGCTGGAGCTGGAGCTGAATCCGCAGGGCACGCTGGCCGAGCGCATCCGCGCGGGGGGCGCGGGCATTCCGGCCTTCTACACGGAAACCGGCGTCGGCACCGTAGTCGCGGAAGGCAAGCCGGTCGAGATGTTCGACGGCAAGGACTATGTGCGCGAAACATGGCTGCGCGCGGACCTTGCGATCATCAAGGCATGGCGGGCGGACCCGGCGGGAAACCTGATGTTCCGCAAGACGGCGCGCAACTTCAATCCCAATATGGCGACGGCGGGCAAGGTGACGGTGGCGGAGGTGGAGGAGATCGTGCCGGAGGGCACGTTCGACCCCGATTGCATCCACACGCCGGGCATCTATGTGGACCGCATCGTCCTTTCCACCATCAACGAAAAGCGGATCGAGAAGCTGACCACCCGTCCGCGCGAGGAGGCACGGGCATGAGCTGGACCCGCGACGAAATGGCCGCCCGCGCCGCGCGAGAACTGCGCGACGGCTATTATGTGAACCTCGGCATCGGCATCCCGACTCTGGTGGCGAACCATGTGCCGCCGGGCATCACCGTCACGTTGCAGAGCGAGAACGGCATGCTCGGCATCGGCCCCTTCCCTTATGAGGGCGAGGCGGACCCGGACCTCATCAACGCCGGCAAGCAGACCGTCACCGCGCTGCCGACCTCCAGCTTCTTCTCCTCGGCGGACAGTTTCGCGATGATCCGGGGCGGGCATATCGACATGGCGGTGCTGGGCGCGATGGAGGTGGCGATGAACGGCGACCTCGCCAACTGGACCATCCCCGGCAAGATGGTGAAGGGCATGGGCGGCGCGATGGACCTGGTCGCAGGCGTCCGGCGCATCGTGGTCGTGATGGACCATGTGGCCAGGGACGGCTCGCCGAAGATCGTGGAGCGCTGCACCCTGCCCCTCACCGGCAGGGGCGTGGTGGACCTGATCGTCACCGATCTGGCGGTGATCGCCGTGGATCGCAAGGCGGGTGGGCTCGGCCTTGTCGAAACCGCGCCGGGGGTGAGCGTGAAAGAGGTGACGGCAAAGACCGGCGCGCCGCTCGATATTTCGGCGGCAGAGGCGGCCGCATGAACGAAGCCTTTCTTTGCGATGCCCTCCGTACGCCGATCGGCCGCTATGGCGGCGCGCTGGCCCCGGTGCGGGCCGACGATCTCGCCGCGATCCCGATCCGGGCGCTGGCGGAGCACAGCGGCATCGATCCGGCCGCCGTCGATGACGTCATCCTCGGTTGCGCCAATCAGGCGGGCGAGGACAATCGCAATGTCGCGCGCATGGCCGCGCTGCTGGCGGGCCTGCCGGACAGCGTGGGCGGATCGACCGTCAACCGGCTGTGCGCGTCGGGCCT
>Ga0182743_1003864_pt1 | contig 11668 bp, 9 predicted proteins | sample eDN3rd30CKraftOP_FD_128522 | JGI IMG/M metagenome (GOLD analysis project Ga0182743, IMG submission 128522) | Enriched Organic Plus compost microbial communities from Emeryville, California, USA - eDNA 3rd pass 30_C Kraft OP (version 2) (version 2) ... | reverse complement strand
CTGGGAAACTCTGTCCCAGCCTCTCGAGCCAATGTCCCTTGACCTCGCGGCCTGACTGGAGCCATCGTTACATGCCCGGAGCTCGCTGCTCGGCAATTTCCACCACATACGCGACACGACCCTCCCAGGATCAAAATCAATTCAGATGTGCTGGAAGACTAATCACAGCGGAACACGCCACGCTGCCCATATTCAACCTAGCGTAGATCTAGTGCAAACTGCGACCTTGTTGCTATCGGAGCTTTGGAGCATGAAGGGGTGGGACGACCTCACCCATTGTCGCATCCTGTTTGAATTGCTGGCAGAAGCGGGACGTAACGAAAGAATCCGCGCTATCCTCACAGAGAATACCGATGGCGTGCGGGCGCTCCTGATGGAGGCCCTGAAAGCCGGTCAATCGCGTGGAGAGGTCGATCCCGATCTTGACCCGAAGCACACAAGCGCGGTTCTGGTGGTCATTCTTGATGCCGCGCCGATGCTGCCGCTGATGGCGTCCGACATTGGTTTCAAGGAAAGCAGGAAGCTGATCACAACGATGGTGAGCCGCTTCTTGCGACCTGCTACATGAAATTTGTACGTCATGCCGATGCATGTCGCAGTCTGCCTCTACCGAAAAGTGATGGTGGAGTTAGAGAAAGAGAATTAGATCAAGCCGGTTGCATTCGTGGCCGAGATCGACTTCCTACCGATCACCGACGAGGCAGATCCGGTCACCTTTTCGGTCGTTTGGTCCCTGCACAACCACAGCCCCGCCCTCCAGCACTGTTCGCCATGGCGGTTGATCATGTGTTGACCAAGCCAAAAAAGTAAAGGCCACCAATAGGCTGACCTCAATTAAGCTTTTGATTTCTTTAGGAGAACTGTAGCGGGCGAAGGGAGTCGAGCCCTCGACCCAACCTTGGCAAGGATCGGCACTTACGCCGCCGTCTGGAACAGCAATTGAAAATGGGTGCATGCTCGGGATGCGAACCTACAGCCGCCTATTATCCTTAAACGATGTATGTATGGTGCGGACGACGGGACTCGAACCCGTACTCTCACAGAGAAGCAGATTTTCGTACCACCTCGGCTTTCGCCGCCGCCATATGGCGTTCGTGGTCTGGACTGTCCCTTCGCCATGGCCAGAAGGCTTTAGGCGCCGCCCGTCCAGTCTCTACACCTTCCCCTTTAGGGGCTTGGCTCGGGATTGGCCTAGGGCGTTGCCCGTTAGCTTTCCCCGACTTTGAGCGGTTCTACTCCGCGGATTTCCCCGCGGGCACTCCAATTCTAAAGTCTGCTGCGTCTACCGATTTCGCCACGTCCGCCTTTTGTCGCCGATCCTAGCCCTGGCTCTCTGCACCTATCTTGCACCTAGCGCCGAATCGCTTGTTTTCACCCTCGAACGGCAACGTCACCTAAGACGTTGTATAACCTATATTTTCTCCGCCGCGAACTTTTTGTGGGATGGTAGAAAAAAGACTTTTTAAGTCCCATGCGTCTACCATTCCGCCACGCCCGCGCCAGAACGCTGGTTAACGGGCGCGGCGGGAATTGGCAAGAGTAGCTGCTTGCGCTCTCAATAACTGCGGGTCGGGCGGTCGAAAACCTTGCGCCCCATCAGCGAGCCAACCAGATCGACCATCAGCTTGGCGGTGCGGCCACGTTCGTCCAGAAACGGATTCAGCTCGACAAGGTCCAGCGAGGTCATCAGCCCGCTTTCATGCAATAGCTCGCACACCAGATGCGCCTCGCGGAAGGTGGTGCCGCCGGGAACCGTGGTGCCGACTGCGGGCGCGATCGACGGGTCAAGGAAATCGACGTCCAGGCTGACATGCAAAAGCCCGTTCTCGGCCCGGACGCGGTCAAGGAATTCGCGCAAGGGGGCGATGATGCCACGCTCGTCCAGCACGCGCATGTCGTTGACGATGATATCCGTTTCACGCAGGGCGGCGGATTCGGCGCCGTCCACGCTGCGGATGCCGAACATGCAGATGTTGTGACCGGGAATCGGCGCAGGGAATGGTGGAAATGGATCGAACCCAGCCCGTCCCGAGGCATAGGCCAGAGGCGTGCCGTGAAGGTTCCCCGAAGAGGTCGTCTCCAGCGTGTGAAAATCGCTATGCGCGTCCAGCCATAGTACGAATTGCGGCCGCCCCTTTGCCTGCGCATGTGACGCAACCCCGGCCAGCGTGCCAAGCGCCAGCGCATGGTCGCCGCCCAGAAAGATCGGCATCCCCTCATTCATTGCGGCAGCGCCTGCGGCCTGCAGGGCCTCGGTCCAGGCGATGACCTCGGGCAGGTGATGGACGGCGGGGTTGGTGCAGGTCTGGTGTCGGCCGGGGGCCGGTGCCAGGTCGCCACGATCCTCGACAGTATGGCCCAGATCCTCAAGCGTCGCGGCCAGACCGGCCACGCGATAGGCCGCCGGTCCCATCAGGCAGCCGGGTCGCCGTTGCCCTTCGTCCACCGGGGCGCCGATCAGGATGCAATGGGTCATGCGCGCTTCTTCTCCTGTCTTGTACCCTCTGAAAAGAACATGCCCGGCGGTGGAAAGTCCACAGCCGGGCACAAGACTTGTCAGGAAAGATGGATCAGAAGCTCGCGGTCAGACCCAACCACAGACGACGGCCTTCCAGCACCGTGTTGAAGTCGCTTTCGCGGACCTCTTCGTTGAAAACATTATAGACGGCGGCATTCAGGGCTGCTGTCTCGGTCAGCTGGTAGTTCGCGCCAATATCGACGGTGGTATAAGGCGAATATTTGCGCCCTTTTTGACCGTTGATTTCCACCTCGCGGCCATTGCTGCCGATACGCAGGCCCGAGGCGATTTCCGAGCCGTGGTAATTGGCCGACAGCCAGGTATCCAGCCCCTCGACCGGGGTTACCCAGTCAAAGCGCAGGCTGGCCATATGTTCAGGCGTGCGCGCCAGCGGGAAGCCCGCAAAGTCGCCGGTCTTTTGCTCGGATTTGGTATAGGTATATGAGGCGCGCGCCGACAGGTCCGGGGTGATGTTCCAGTCGCCAGCCAATTCCACGCCCGAGATTTCGGCCTCGTCGACGTTGAAGTTCTGGATAATGCGCCGGTAATATAGCTGTCCGTCCGAGCCGACATATTGCGGACCGTCCGTCCAGTAATCGTATTCGTCAAGGATGCCATCGCCATTGGTGTCGCGGCCAAGGCTTCTTTGTTGCAGCTTGTCTTCGAACTTCGTGTGGAAGGCCGTGGCGCTGACCGTGAATGTATCCGCCTCATAAACGGCAGCCAATTCAAAGTTCAGTGTTTTTTCCGGCTTCAGATCCGGGTTGCCAAGGATAACCGCGCAAGAGGGCGGGGTATTGCTGGCACAGCCCGCGCCACCACTGGTATAGGCATAGCCCGGAATAATCGAACGCAGTTCAGGCGTCTTGTAGCCTGTCGAGATACCGCCTTTGACGGTCAGGTTTTCGGTCGCATTCCAGACGCCATAGATCCGCGGGGCAATATGACCGCCGTAGAATTCGTTATTGGTATAACGCAGGCCCAGCGTCAGCGCGAAATCATCGCGCATGCGCCATTCATCCTCGACATACAATGACCATTCATCGCCGCGGAACTTTTCATCCCGTGGCGTGGCGCCGGGCGCCGTCGCTCCGGGGTTCTGGTCGGTAATATCGGTGCGGAGGAACTGGCCGCCAAAGGTCAGCCGATGCTCGCCATTCCAGGACAGGCTGCGGGTCGCCTTGGCGTCAAGAACCGTGTTGCGCACCTCGGGGGACCGCAGGTTGCGCGTGAATGCGGCGTCGGGGGTCGCGCGGCTGTAAGTTGTGCGTTCGCCCACCTCCTGCGAAAAGCTGAACTCGGTGCTCAGATCCCCGTAATCACCTTTATGGGTCAGCGACCAGTGATCCCGATCATGGTCGCGATAGCCCAGATCGCCATAATCCTCGGCACTGATCCGGGTCCGCCCGGCTTCAAGCAGGACCTGGTTCTGGTCGTTCACATGCCAGGTCAGACGGGCGCCCAGGTCATAGTCGTCCGAGCCGCCGGGTCCGCCCGAGATCGACGAGGCGTCCTGATCGAACTTGCGGCCCCAGACCTGCAGGCCCAGCGTATTCGCGATCAGCGGACCAGAGGCGTAGAACGAGGTTTGCTGGCTGTTTTCAAAGCCCTTTTCGTCCTGAATGACGGTCTCGGCCGTGATCGAGCCGGTCCAGGTATCGGCGACCGGCTTGGTGATGATGTTGATCACCCCACCCATGGCGTCCGAACCGTAAAGCGAGGACATCGGGCCGCGCACGATCTCGATCCGCTCAATGGCTGCGATCGGGGGGATAAAGCTCTGCTCAAAGCCCGAGTTGCCGTTCACGCGCGCATCGCGGGTGGTCTGGCGCTTTCCGTCCACGAGGATCAGGGTGTACTGGCCCGGCAGGCCGCGGATATAGATATCGGTTTCGTTGGCGACCCCGGTGGTGACAACCCCCTGCACCTCTTTCAGAGCATCGGTCAGGCTGGTGAAACTGCCCTTTTTCAGTTCTTCGGAGGTGATGACCGAAATGCTGGCCGGGGCCTCTTTGATGTTCTGTTCAAAGCCCGCAGCAGTGATGACGATGCTGTCCAGAACGACGACATCGGCATTTTGTTCCTGGGCCAGCGCAAGCGCCGGGGCGCATAGCGCCGAAAGTGACAGCAGCGCCGTGCGCAGGCTGCGGTGCCCGCGAGTGCGGGCTGGATGGGGCAAGGATGGGGAAGGCATGGTCACCTCTCGACAACAGAAAAGATGGATTTCTGCCTTGGTCGACCGGACGAGAGGGAGCGCCGATGCCTGGGTCGCTGACGGGCGGTTAATCAGTCCCGGGCAAGCGGGACAAGGGTATAGTTCTGTCTGCAAAATGTCTGTGGCAGAAATGCGACAAATTTACTAGGTTATTTGCCGCAACCTTGTCCCGATCACCGTAGCGTGCCTCTTTGATCAGTCGCGGATGCCCTTGAACCGCTCTTGCCATTCATCGCGGTTTTCGTCGCTGATCTTGGCAAAAAGCACCTCTGGCACGGTAAACGCATGGCCTGCGGGCAGGGCCTCAAGCGCGGCACGGACGTTATCGGGCCAGTCGCGGTTGTCGGTGTGCATCGCCTCCAGCATCGCCTCCGAGGCGAAGGGAATGAAGGGCGCCGAAAGGACCGCGTAAAGCCGGATCAGGTTCAGCCCCAGACGCACCTGCATTGCGGCTTTTCCGGGGTCGGTCTTGAAGGTGGACCAAGGGGCCGCCGATTGCAGATATTCGTTGCCAAGGACCCAGATCGCGCGCAGCTCGGCTGCCGATTTGCGGATCTCGATATGATCCATGAACCCTTCATAGGCGCGGATCCGGGTGGTCAGCGCCTCGATCAGCGCCTCTTCCTCGGGGCCGTAGCTGCCGCCTTCGGGGATGGCTTCGCCGAATTTGCTGCGACAGAACTTGGTGATGCGGCTGACGAAATTGCCCAGCACATCGGCCAGGTCCTTGTTCACCGACTGCTGGAAATTGTCCCAGGTGAATTCGCTGTCCCCCGATTCGGGCGCATGGGACAACAGCCACCAGCGCCAGTAATCGGCGGGCAGGATCGACAGCGCCTGATCCATGAACACGCCGCGTCCCTGACTGGTCGAGAACTGGCCGCCGTCATAGGTCAGATAGTTGAAGCTCTTGATATAATCGACAAGCTTCCACGGCTCGCCCGAACCGATGATCGTCGCCGGGAAGGAGAGGGTGTGGAAGGGCACGTTATCCTTTCCCATGAACTGGGTATAGGTCACGTCATCGGCGCCCTCGTCCAGACGCCACCAGCGGCGCCATGCGCTGTCAGGTTCGCCCCGCTTATCCGTGCCTTCGGCTGTCGCGGCGATATATTCGATCGGCGCGTCGAACCAGACGTAGAAGACCTTACCCTCCATCCCTGGCCAGGGCTTGTCGCCTTTCCTGACCGGGATGCCCCAGTCCAGGTCGCGGGTGATCCCACGGTCCTGCAAGCCGTCGCCGTCGTTCAGCCATTTCCGGGCAATTGAGGTGGTCAGAATCGGCCAGTCAGTCTTGCTGTCGATCCAGGCCGAAATCTGATCCCGGAGTGAACGCTGGCGCAGATAAAGATGCTTGGTTGCCCGCACTTCCAGATTGGTTGAGCCCGAAATGGCCGAGCGCGGGTTGATCAGGTCGGTCGGGTCAAGCTGCTTGGTGCAGTTCTCGCACTGGTCGCCGCGGGCCTTGTCATAGCCGCAGTTGGGGCAGGTGCCTTCGATATAGCGGTCGGGCAGAAAACGACCGTCGTCAATCGAATAGACCTGACGTTCCTCGACCTCCGAGATATATCCGTTTTCGTCCAGCTTGCCGGCGAAATGCTGGGTCAGCACATGGTTGCGCTGGCTGGAAGAGCGGCCAAAATGGTCAAGGGACAGGCCAAAGTTACGGGCGATCTCGGCCTGAATCTCGTGCATTTCGGCGCAATATTCGGCGATCGGCTTCCCGGCCTTGGCGGCTGCCAGTTCGGCAGGCGTCCCATGCTCATCCGTGGCGCAGATGAACATCACCTCATGCCCACGTCCCCGCAGGTAACGGGCATAGAGGTCCGCGGGAAGCTGCGAGCCGACGAGGTTGCCGAGGTGCTTGATCCCGTTGATGTAGGGGATCGCCGAAGTAATGAGATGCCGCGCCATGATCGGGTCCTGTTAGGTTCCTCGGGTTTCTTTATCCAGCAGTGGGCGCGAAGGCCAGAGCCTCGGCAATCCCCGGATCAACGCGTTCTTTCCGACCACAGGGCAAGCGCCTTGCGGACCACCTCGGGCACGCTTGCGCTTAGCGGCAGCTGCGCGGAGAGGATATCGGCAACCGGCACCCAGCGTGCGTCCGCCGCGTCATCCGCTGCCAGCGGCTCACCCGAAATATAGTCGCATAGCACTGCTGTCAGCAGAAAGTGAAAGCGCAACGAACCGTCGTCGTTACGCTCGATCACGTCGATATTTTCGAGATAGGAAAGCGGGCGGCCGATGACCCCTGTTTCCTCGGCCAGTTCGCGGGCGGCGGCCTCAAGCGCGGTTTCGCCCGGCTCGACATGGCCACCCGGAAAGCCCCACAACCCGGCGTCAGGCGGGTTACGCCGCTGAACCAGCAGCGCCCGCGCCGTATCGCCGACGCCGTCCAGCGTTACCGCCAATGCGGCAAGTCTGGGGAAATGGGCCACTTAGCGCCTGCGGTCGCGCCGCGCGCTCATCGGCTGGAATGCGACGCTGACATGCGCCTCGCAATAGGGTTTTCCGGCCACGGTCGGCAGGCCGCAGAACCAGAACTTGTCGGTCGCCGGGTCGCCGATCGGCCATTTGCAGGTCCGCTCGGTCAGCTCCATCAAGCTCAGCTTGCGGGCACGCTTTTCAACCTCGCGCACGCTGGCCAGCGTTTCGGGGCTGATTTCATTGGCCGAGGGCTGGGGCGGCAGCGGCTGCCCAGCCGGCACGATAGGCCGGCGGTTAAAGCTTGCCGGCTGCGCAGGTGCGGGCGCGGGCTCAGCGGCAGGCGCAGCAGCCGCGGGTTTCGGCGCCGGGGCTGCTGCGGGTGCAGGCGCCGGTTTCGGCTCGGGTGCGGCGGCAATGGGGGCGGCAGGCTTGGCCGCAGCTTCGGGTGCGGGCTCGGGGCTTTCTTCATTACGGTTCGACAGGCCAAGGCGGTGCACCTTGCCAATCACCGCGTTACGGGTCACGCCGCCCAGCTCCTTGGCGATCTGGCTGGCCGACTGGCCCTCGGCCCACATGCGTTTCAACGTCTCGACGCGCTCGTCGGTCCAGGACATGGCTTGCCTTTCCTGCACCGGGTGCTTTCCGGTGCCCTTCGTGCTAGTGGCTTCAATTCCGCAAGACCCGGCCTTAAATCCGGGGATAGCCAGATTTACCCACACAAGCCCGCGAATTCAAGGAGCGCCGATGCAAACGATCCCGACATCCTCCGGAACGCCCCCGGAATTTCGCCAGATGGGTGTGCGGCGCTTTGGCCGGGTGAACTGGCTGGGCCTTTATACACTAAGCCGACGCGAAGTCATGCGCTTCATGAGCGTCTGGCAGCAGACCATATTTGCGCCGCTGATGACATCGGCCCTGTTCTTGATCGTCTTTGCGCTGGCGCTGGGGCGCAACCGGGGCGAGGTGATGGGGTTGCCCTATCTTGCCTTTCTGGGACCCGGGATCCTGATGATGACGGTGATCCAGAACGCATTCGCCAACACGTCGTCGAGCATCATCTCGGCCAAGATGCAGGGAAATATCGTCGATACGCTTATGCCGCCCCTCTCGGCGGGTGAGATCCTGGCCGGTTATCTGATCGGGGCGGTGATGCGTGCCCTGATCGTCGCCACAGCCATCGCAATAGGCATGGCGCTGGTAATCGGGCAGGGGATTGCCCATCCGGTTTGGGCGCTGGTCTTTGTGATCCTTGGCGCCTTGCTCATGGGGGGGCTTGGCCTGCTGGGCGGGATCGTCGCGCAGAAGTTCGACCATATGGCTGCGATCACCAATTTCATCGTGACGCCGCTGTCGTTTCTGTCGGGCACATTTTATTCGGTGCAGGTGCTGCCCCAGCCTTTCCGGGTGCTGGCCCATTGGAACCCGATCTTTTACCTGATCGACGGGGCGCGTTACGGCATCGCCGGTGTGTCGGATGCGCCGGTGCTGCGCGGGCTGCTGATCTGTGGGCTGACCGTGGCGGCGGTTCTGTTCACCGCATGGCGCTGGCTTGCGACAGGCTATCGGATGAAGCCTTGAAATCTTCGTTGCACGGCGCGCGCTTCCGCGCTATGCGACGGGCATGATCGCATGGACTGCTCATATTGCCCGTCCCCGACGTTGACGCTGTCAACGCACGATCACGCCTGCCTTTCTGCATTTTCGTCAGCCATGGTGCCGCCACGCGGCCGTTCCCAGAGAGGGTAACTCCATGATTTCGCACGTCCTGCCGACCTATAACCGCGCGCCAATCGCATTTGAAAGAGGCGAGGGCACATGGGCCATTGCGACGGACGGGACCCGATATCTGGATCTTGGCGCGGGCATCGCCGTGAACTCGCTCGGCCATGCCAACCCTGATCTGGTTTCTGCCCTGACCGAGCAGGCCGGGCGCATCTGGCATGTCTCGAACCTTTACAACATTCCCCAGCAGGAACAGCTGGCCGATCTGCTGGTCGAGCACACCTTTGCCGACACCGCCTTCATCACCAATTCGGGCACCGAGGCGGCGGAGCTGGCAATCAAGATGGTGCGCAAATACTGGTCCGAGCAAGGCGATCCCGACCGGTACGAGATACTGACCTTTGAGGGCGCCTTTCACGGCCGTTCGACCGGTGCCATCGCCGCTGCGGGATCGGAAAAGATGGTTAAGGGGTTCGGTCCGCTGATGCCCGGTTTCCGCCAGTTGCCCTGGGGGGACATGGAGGCGCTGAAGGCCGCCATCTCTGACCGCACTGCCGCCGTCATGCTGGAGCCGGTTCAGGGCGAAGGTGGCATCCGGCCGCTGCCCGATGCCGATCTGCGCCTGATTCGCGGGCTTTGCGATCAGACCGGTGCACTTTTGGTGCTGGATGAGGTCCAGTCGGGCATGGGCCGGACCGGCCGGCTGTTTGCCCATGAATGGGCGGGCATCACTCCCGACATCATGATGGTTGCCAAGGGTATCGGTGGTGGCTTTCCGCTGGGCGCGGTGGTTGCGACTGAAAAGGCGGCCTCGGGTATGGCGGCGGGCACCCATGGCTCGACCTATGGCGGCAACCCGCTGGCCTGTGCGGTCGGGGTGCGCGTCATGCAGATCATTGCCCAGCCCGAGTTTCTGGCCGGGGTAAACCGCAAGGGCGCGCTGCTGCGGCAAAAGCTCGAAGGGCTGATCGCCGCCCATCCCGGAGTTTTTGAGGCTGTGCGCGGTCAGGGTCTGATGCTGGGGCTGAAATGCAAGGTTGCCCCCGCCGATCTGGTCAACGCAGGCTACGCTGAACATCTTTTGACCGTTGGCGCGGCCGATAACACCGTGCGCCTCTTGCCGCCGCTGAACATCTCGGACGAAGAGATCGCCGAGGCGGTTGCACGGCTGGATCGTGCTGCCGGGCGGCTTGATGGATAGGCTCGGCCCTCAGCCGCTGAGATTTGCCGATCTGCCCCTGTGGGCGGATCGGTCGCGCCCTTGTGACATGCATAAATCCCGGGCGGCCCCGGCCCGCCCCATTCCCAGCCTGTCGGCCCGTCGCTGTCCCGCCCCGCATCCCGGGGCATATGGGGCATTGGTGAACCATATTCTTTCTTTCGGACCTTACGCTGGTGCGCCTGCCGCTGGGGGCGGTGCTGACGGCCAGTCCCTGCTGGGCGGTCTGGCGCCGACGTTGCGCCCGCGGGCAGACGGTACGCTTGCCCGTGTCATGACCCGGCACCGATGAGGCGGTGTTACGTTTCGCGCCGGATTTTCGCAGCGGCAGCGGACCTTGACCCTTGACCTCGCTTTGGCAAAGCGGCTTGCTTGCCGGATCAATCCGAAAGACACTCAGATGAATAGTTTCCTCGACATCCACACCACCGATAAGGCAGAGTTGCGCGGCATGATCGACAATGCGCGCCGGATGAAGGACGCGCGCAACGGCCTGCCCAAAGGGGCGCCCGATGCCGAACAGCCGCTCAAAAACCGTATGGTCGCGCTGATCTTTGAAAAGCCATCGACCCGCACCCGGGTCAGCTTTGATCTTGGTGTGCGCCAGATGGGCGGCCAGACCATGGTGCTGTCGGGCAAAGAAATGCAGCTTGGCCATGGCGAGACCATCGCCGATACCGCCCGTGTGCTGTCGCGTTATGTCGATCTGATCATGATCCGTACATTTGAAGAGGCGACCCTGCTTGAGATGGCCGAACATGCCAGCGTGCCGGTCATCAACGGGCTGACGAACCGCACCCATCCCTGCCAGATCATGGCCGATGTGATGACCTTCGAAGAACATCGCGGCCCGATCGCGGGCCGCAAGGTGGTCTGGTCGGGCGATGGCAACAATGTCTGCTGCTCGATGATCCATGCCGCCGGACAGTTTGGCTATGATTTTGTCTTTACTGGTCCTCCCACGCTTGACCCCGAGCGTGAGGCCGTGGATTTTGCCCGCGCCCAAGGTGTGCAGGTCGCAATCGAACGTGATCCCGCCAAGGCGGTCGAGGGGGCCGATCTGGTGGTGACAGATACGTGGGTGTCCATGCACGATCCGCAATCGGCCCGCGAGCGGCGGCACAATCAGCTGCGCCCTTATCAGGTCAACGAAGCGCTGATGGGGCTTGCCAAGCCCGGTGCCCTGTTTATGCATTGCCTGCCTGCCCATCGTGACGATGAGGTAACCAGCGCGGTGATGGACGGGCCGAACTCGGTCATCTTCGATGAGGCCGAGAACCGCCTGCACGCACAAAAAGCCGTCATGCGCTGGTGTCTCGGCGTCTAAGCCGTCTTCGCTTTGAAAACATCGCCGGCACGTTGCTTCGTGCCGGCTTAATTTTTTATCGTAAGCGCCTGCGCGAGTAGCTGAGCGCCAACCGCTTTTTCTTATTGGTTTCTCCGGGTGGTCGTGTCGCGTATGTGGTGGAAATTGCCGAGCAGCGAGCTCCGGGCATGTAACGATGGCTCCAGTCAGGCCGCGAGGTCAAGGGACATTGGCTCGAGAGGCTGGGACAGAGTTTCCCAG
>Ga0182743_1003858_pt1 | contig 11681 bp, 10 predicted proteins | sample eDN3rd30CKraftOP_FD_128522 | JGI IMG/M metagenome (GOLD analysis project Ga0182743, IMG submission 128522) | Enriched Organic Plus compost microbial communities from Emeryville, California, USA - eDNA 3rd pass 30_C Kraft OP (version 2) (version 2) ... | reverse complement strand
CCAGATTGTGAAAATCGACAATGCCGTTCCGATCAACAGTGACGACGCATTGACCCGTTTCGCCACGCCATACAAATTCGCGAAAAGGTATGCGTTGACTCCTGGAGCCATGGCGGCGGTCATGACGGCTGAGCGAAGCTGATCGACATTGAGGTGGAACGCCCACCGACCCAGGCCATATGTGATTGCAGGATGCACGATGATGGAGAGCGTGCAGATGACGGCAATCGTTGTCATGTCGCCTTCAGGACGATATCGCGTCAGCACTCCGCCAAGCCCGAACAGCGCGACGGGCACCGCCGCGCTGGCGATGAAGTTCAGGGCCGCAGTTAGTGTGGTCGGGACTGCCAGTCCAGAGAGGTTGACGACCACTCCAGACAACACGCCGATGACCAGAGGCTGGCGGAGCACGGCGAAAAGAATCTGAGGCAGCAGCATGAGTGTACGAGAGGCGGCCTGCTGCGATCGCGTAATCTCCATCACCATGATGCCGAACGTGTAGAAGATCGGCCCATGCAAAGCGATAATCGTGAAATTTCCTGCGAGTGCCCCGGCTCCGTAGGCGCGCTCCGTGATTGGGACACCCAATAAAAAAGAGTTCGAGAACATCGCCGCAAATCCGATTGCTATGGAATCTTCTGGTTGGCGGTCGAAGATGTGGCGGGCGGCCAGGTAACCGATGACGAAGCAAAGGAAGGCGCCGAGATAGAATGACAGAAACAGACCTTGTTCGGCCTGAGCGGCAAGGTCGATGCTGGCAACGGTTTTGAAAAGAAGGCACGGCAGCGCGAAATTTTGGGAGAATCGCATCAGGCTGTCGACGGCTGCTTCATTGAAGCCGGCCCACCGCGCAGCGACATATCCAAATCCGATGACAAGAAAGACGGGGAGGATGACCTCGACGAGTGCGTTCATTCTGCGAGGTCTAGGATGCTCAATGGCCCATTCGATCGAGTCAGTATTCGTATAGGATCAACCATGACAAGCCACCGGCCGGCAGTTTCGATATGCGCGGTTGGTATGGTCGCTTTTGTCATCATTTGTTGCCCGATTGTTACTCAGATCGGGCGGTTGCGACCGTGAAGGCGTCACCCCCCGAGAGCAGCTTGAACGCCGTATTTCGGTAATTGGTGGGCCCGGCAGGACTCGAACCTGCAACCAGACCGTTATGAGCGGTCGGCTCTAACCATTGAGCTACAGGCCCTTTCCGGTGACGCTCCGGAGGAGCGTCATGCCATTCGCGTCACCCCTATAGCACCAGTTTAGCCATCCGCCACGGGGATGTGGATTGTCGCGAGGCCGGATGCCGGCCTGCGGTCGAAAAACGCGCCGCTTAAACCTTGCCGCCGATGGCCGGTCGGCCCTCCGGCGCGGCTCTATAGCTTCAATAGCCTCTTGGCGTTGCCGCTCAACATCTTGGCTTTGTCCTCGTCGCACAGGGGCACGCCCTCCATCCATTCGATCGCGGGCGGATTGTCCACGAACGGCCAGTCGATGGAGAACAGGATGCGGTCGATTCCAAGCTCCTGCACGCAGCACATGAGCGCGGGGGTCGAGAAATTGCCACTGGTCGTGATCCAGAAATGCTTGCAGAAATCGTCGCGGAAGCTTTTCGGCTTGGCCCCGGGGCGCTTGAGCGCCTGGTCGATCCGCCAGACCAGGAACGGCAGCGTTTCGCCGAGATGGCCGAGCACGATTTTCAGGTTCGGGTGCTCGTCGAACACGCCGGACAGGACCATTCGGATGGCGGTCGTGGCGGTCTCCACCGTGTAGCCCCAGGCCGCGCGCACGACCATCGGATAGTCCTTGGCATAATCGGCGTAATAGGCGTCCATCACCCGGGCATCCGGCAGACCAGGATGCAGATAGATCGGAACGTCGAGCGCTTCGGCGCGGGCATAGACCGGCCAGAATTTGGGCTTGTCGAGAAATTCGCCGTTCGCGAGGCCGTGCAACATGGCGCCTTTGAAGCCGTGCTCTTTGACGCAGCGCTCCAACTCGTCAGCGGCGGCTTCGGGCACGGCGGTGGGCAGCGCGGCAAAGGCGGCGAAACGGGTGGGGTGCGCCTTGCAGGCGGCGGCGAGTCGGTCGTTGATCGTGCGGGTGAGCGCCACCGCATTGTCGGTCGGAAGCTTTTGAGTCGAGGGCGCGCCGTGGGACAGGACCTGGATGTCGACACCGGCCTCGTCCATCTCCTTGATGCGAAGGGCACCGAGGTCGTGCAGCCGCTCGGAAATCGGACCCGGTCGCGCGGCCTCAAGGCCGACATAGGTTTTGGCCAGTTCGGCGTCCCAATAATGCTCTTCAATCGCGATGACGGGGCAATTCGGCTTTTTGAACATGGTTTCCTCCCAACCGGCGACGCCGGATGAATTTGGTAGCAACGACGATCCGGGCTGTCATCGGCAAGGATGGTTTAATCGTCGCACTTTGCGACCCGGGCTCAAGCGCGGCCGAAGTGGTTGACGGCTCCGATACAGATCACGGCGGCGCGGCTTGATGGAAGCCGGGCCGGGCCGCATGCGGTCTTGTTCATATTTCGTTCTATCTCTATAAGGCGACTCGAAACCACGCTTTTTCAGGACTTCCCCGCCGACGCATGCCATCATTCTCGCCGCATCAGGACGCCGCGCTGTCGGCGGTCGCCAAATGGCTCAAGGCCAGCCCGGGCAAGCGCGGTACGCCGCAAGTGTTCCGTCTGTTCGGCTATGCCGGCACCGGAAAGACGACACTCGCCCGCCATATCGCGGACGCGGTGGAGGGGCGGGTGCTGTTTGCCGCCTTCACCGGCAAGGCCGCGCAAGTGATGCGCTCGAAGGGCTGTGCCAACGCCTCCACCATTCACAGCCTGATCTATCGGCCGCGTGACGCGAACGAAGAAAATCCGAGCTTCGAATTGTGGGACGAGGCGCCGGCCTCGAAGGCCAAGCTGATCATCATTGACGAGTGCTCGATGGTGGATGCGGATCTCGGCCGCGATCTCTTGTCCTTCGACATTCCGCTGCTCGTGCTCGGTGATCCGGCGCAACTTCCCCCGATTCAGGGCGGCGGCTTTTTCACCGACAGCGAGCCGGATGCCATGCTCACGGAGGTCCATCGCCAGGCCCAGGACGATCCTATCGTTCGGCTGTCGATGGAGGTGCGCGAGGGCCGTGCCATCGAGCTGGGACGTTACGGTGAGACGGAGGTCGTTTCGAAGGCAGACCTCGATCCGCAGCGCGTGCTTGGCGCCGACCAGGTGCTTGTCGGCCGCAACGCCACGCGGCGTGCCTATAACACGCGGATGCGCGAACGCCGCGGCGCGGTCGGAGCCTTGCCGTCCAGTGGCGACAAGCTCGTCTGTCTGCGCAACAATCGCAAGAAGGGATTGTTCAACGGCGGTCTGTGGTCCGTGGTCGAAACCCCGCCCGGCCGGCACGATATCCTCAAGATGCGCATACGGCCTGAGGACATGGCCGCCTATAAGCCGATCCGCGTTTCCGTCCGGTCGGAATGTTTCACGGGCGAGATCGAAAGCCTGGATTGGAGTCTGCGCAAACGTTACGACGAGTTCGATTACGGCTATGTGCTGACCGTTCACAAGGCCCAGGGCTCGCAATGGGATGACGTCGTTTTGTTCGATGAATCCTTCGCCTTCCAGGACAGCCGGAGCCGGTGGCTCTACACCGGGATCACCCGCGCGGCGAAGCGGTTGACGGTGGTGGTCTGACACGGGACAGTGCTTGTCCGACCTGGTCCTAGAAGGTTCTCGATGACGTCCACCGTCAAGCGCGTGTTCCACGTGCGCTATCTCGCCCATGTCTGCTACGCCGAAATCCTGGCGGAACGGTCGGATATCCGGCTCGACAAGCTCGATCCAAACGCGGGCGAGGATCTGGCCGTGCCGATCCTCGAGGCGGCGCACGCCTATCAGGTCGGCTCCGCGCGCGACGAGACGCCGGTGGCGTTCCACGCTCATCGCGAGCTTCTAAAACGCTGTCCGAACCTCCTGATCGTCTCGACCGGAGGGGCCGGTTTCGACACCGTGAATGTCGCCGATTGCACCGACGCGGGCGTGCTCGTGGTCAATCAGGTGGGCGGCAATGCGGAGGCGGTGGCGCAGCATGTGCTCGCGATGATGCTGACGCTGGCCAAGAAAATCGCCCAGACCGACCACGCCCTGCGCAAGGGGACGATGGCGGATCGCAACGCCTATATGGGTGACGAGGTCCAGGGCCGCACGATCGGCATCATCGGTTTCGGCCATATCGGCCAGCGGATCGCGGAATTGTGCCAAGGACTGCTCGGCATGAATGTGATCGCCTGCGATCCGTTCGTGGACGCGGACGCGATGGCGCAGCGTGGCGTTCGCAAGGCCGAGCTCGACACATTGCTCGGCCAGGCCGACTATGTATCCGTCAATTGTCCGTTGGAGGACGCGACGCGCGGCATGATCGGCGCGCGCGAGTTCGCCCTCATGAAGCCGACGGCCTATTTCATCACCACGGCGCGCGGCTTCATCCATGACGAGAAGGCGCTGCTGGAGGCGTTGAGCGAAGGCACGATCGCCGGCGCCGGGCTCGATGTCTGGGACAAGGAGCCGCCCCCCATGAGCCATCCGCTGTTGCAGTTCGACAATGTTCTGGCCAGCCCGCACACCGCCGGTGTGACGCACGAGGCGCGCCGCAACATGGGCACGATCGCCGCCGAGCAATTGATCCTGGCGCTGGATGGCGGCCGGCCGCCGCGCATTGTCAATCCGCAGGTCTGGCCGGCCTATTGCGAGCGCTTCGAGCGCATTCTCGGAACACGGCCACGCGACATCTGAGGATCAGTCGGCGGTCGCGGTGGCCGTCAATTGCGGACGGGGCCGGGGGAGGAAGGGCAAAAGCGGCGCGGCCGCCTGTCGCTGGATGCGCGTGGGAGCTGGCTTGCTGGCAGTGCTGGCCAGTTTGTAAGGCGAGAAGCCCTGCCGCTTGGCCTCATAATAATAGCCGCGCTGATAATGACGGATGGCACGGTCGTGATTGCCATGGGCGGCACGATAGGCGCCCGCGAGATAGCGCACGGCGTAGGTCATATTGGTGTCGGCGTCGAGCAGACCCTGCGCGTTGCCGCGGTAGCCCATGGCGCGGGCGGTGCCGAGCCGGATCTGCATCAGTCCGAAATTGCCGCTGTTGACGGCCCGGGGATTGCCGCGGCTCTCGATATGGATGACCCGGCGGATCAATGGTTCCGGCACGCCGGTGGCCGCGGAATGCTTTTTGACAAGTTCGTCCAGCGCCGACGCCGGAACCGAGGTCATGGGGGAGAGAAGCGCGGCCATGGCCACGACGGCGGCGGCAAACGATAAGCGCATGGACAGGATCCCGTTTCCTGAAAAGGCCGATTGCAGGATGGCCGGCCGAATCGGGCGATGGTATGACGGTCTTATGGCAGGCGGCCATATCTTGGGCGGCTTGTAATCGTTAGGAATTTAAGGATTGCGGAGAACCTGATGCCGAAAGCTTACTGGGTCACCCTGTACCGTTCGATTTCCGATGCCGACAAACTTGCAGCCTACGCCAAGCTTTCGGGGCCGGCGGTGACGCCGCTCGGCGCACGCTATATTGCCCGGGGCACGGCCGTGGCGACGTTCGAGGCCGGTTTGAAGGAACGCACCGTCATCTCCGAATTCGACAGCGTCGAACTGGCGAAGGCCGCCCATGACAGCGCCGGCTATCAAGAGGCCATGCGGGCGTTGGACAATGGCGCGGTGCGTGATGTGCGCATCGTGGAGGGCTTGGAAGATCAAGGCGCGGGCCTTGCCGGCGCCAAGGCGTTCTGGGTGTCGGCCTATCGGTCGATCTCCAATCCGGATGCGGTCGCGGCTTACGGCAAGATCGCCGGCCCCGCCATCCAGGGCGCCGGAGGGCGCTTCCTGGCGCGTGGGGAGGCTGCCGCCGTCTTTGAAGCCGGTATCAAACAGCGCACGGTGGTGATCGCGTTCGACAGCGTGGAGGCGGCGGTCGCGTGTCATGACGGCGCCGCTTATCAGGAGGCGTTGAAGGTGTTCAACAACGCTGCCGAACGCGATTTCCGGATCGTCGAGGCTCTCTGATCCGGTGATCGGCGGGATAGCCGATCAGGCGGCCCGCCGTTCGTGACGGCCCTCGCGCACCTCCTCGACGATCTTGGCGCAGAATGCGTTAAGGTCGCCCGGATTGCGCGAGGTGATCAATCCTTGGTCCGTGACGACCGCTGAATCCTCCCATTTCGCGCCGGCGTTGATGACGTCGGTGCGGATGGACTCGTACGAGGTCATCTTGCGGCCCTTGGCGATTCCGGTCTCTATCAGAAGCCACGGCGCGTGGCAGATCGCGGCCACGGTCTTTCCGCTGTCGTAGAACGATTTGATGAGGTCGAGCGCCGTCTTGTTGACGCGCAGGAGGTCGGGATTGATCTGCCCGCCGGGCAGGACGATGGCGTCGTAGTCATCGGCCTTGACCGCGTCGAGGACCTTGTCGACCTTCACGGCCCGGCCCCAATCGGTCTTATCCCAGCCTTTGATCTCTCCCTTTTCCGGCGATACGACATCGACTGTTGCGCCGGCCTCCTTCAGCTTGTCGCGGGGAACCTCCAGTTCCGATTGCTCGAAGCCGTTCGTGGAGAGAATAAGAATGCGTTTGCCGTCCAATGGTCCTGGCATGGCTTGGTCCTCGTTGGCTTGCGGTGATTTCGGAAAAAATGATCGTCGGCGGCGATCGTTCCGAAATTCCGCGATCAGGACCGCGCGATCTGTATTTCTTCGTTGCCTGCGGCCGGCGTAGCAGGCTGATCATGGTTTTGATACCGCCGATAGCTGCGGCCGAGCCATAGCGCCAGACCAAGCCACGCCAGCGACACCGGAACCATGGTCAGCGCCAGACCCGACAGGCCCATGCCGAACCAGGCCATGGCGGTGTAGGACCACGATCCGATCTGATCGCCGGCACGATAGACGAACGTGTCATTGACGTTCTTGGACTTGTATTTGTCCGTGCGCGGCAGGACCGTATAGAGCACCTCCCGAGCGGGGCGGGCGAGGGCGAAATTGCCCGCGCGGCGAAGGACCTCGAACACCACCACCACGGCCAGCAGCGGTGCGGCGGCGAGAATGCCGAAGCCGATCAGGCTGACCAGCGGCAGGAACGCTAGTCCGAAGCCGACGCCGAACCACCGCAGGAGGCGTCCCGTCAGGAAAATCTGCGTGCCGAGGGTGAGCACATTGGTGGCCATGTCCATCGCGCCGAAAAGCTGGATGCGGCCGGCGCGGTCATCGGCGAACACCTGCGCGACGATATCGATGCGTTGGAAATAAAGGAACGTGGACGCGATGGTGAACAGCAGCATCAGCCCGGCGATACCGAGCAGATAGGGCGAGCGCAGCACGTGGCGGATGCCGTCCATGACGCCGCCACCGATCACTTCGGACGAATGGGAGGCAGGATCGGACGATGCCGGCACCTCCGGATCGGCGCCATGTTCGGTGGCCTCGGCCCTTGCTTCGCTCGCAAGCTGCGGCTCCTTCCGGTCGAGAGCCCGCGAGACCTGCACCGCGGCCTCCAGAAACAGCGCGGAGACCAGCATCAGCGTGACTGGCTCGAGATAACCCACAAGGGTGGTCGTTATGGTCGAACCGAGCAGAGCGCCGAGCGTGCCTCCGACAGCGACCATGCCGAACAGCCGCTTGCTCTGCGCGGGCCGGTAGATGTCGGTCATGAATGACCAGAACACCGAGATCACGAACAGGTTGAAGACGCTCAGCCAGATGAAGAATAGCCGCCCGACCCAGATGCTCTGCTTGGGATCGGAAACGCTGAACAGCAGGAAGAAGCCCATCAGGTTGAGGATGAAGAAGCGATAGGACCAGGCGATGAATCGTCGTCTCGGCATTCGCGAGACCAGCGACGCATAGAGCGGATGCAGGAGCAGGGTGCCGATCAGCGTGCCGGTGAACAGGAATGCCAGGTTCTCGACGCCGCCGGACAGGCCCATCTCGTCGCGGATCGGACGCAGGATGTAATAGGCGGTCAGGATCAGAAAGAAATAGCCGCAAGACAAAAGCAGCGCCCCAAGCTCACCCTCGCGGGCATCGGTGGCGCGCTGCACGATTCTCCCGGCGAGGGATGTCATTGGCGCTCAGCCGGCGTCGATGAGATCGGCCATGCGCTGGCGGGTCTTGGCGTCGGGCATGGGCGCTCGCGCGGCCCCCAGATTGTCGGTCAGATATTGCGGACGGGCCGTGCCGGGAATCGCGACCGTGACCGATGGATGGGAGACCACGAACTTGAGTGCGAATTGCGCCCAGGTCTCGATATTGTATTCGGCCGCCCAGCCGGGGATCGGTCGCTTGCCGAAGGCTTTGAACACGCGGCCGCGTCCGAACGGCAGGTTGGTCAGGACGGCCATGCCGCGGTCGGCCGCTAGCGGCAGGATACGCTCCTCGGCGCCGCGATTGTCGATGGCGTAGTCCACCTGGATGACGTCGAGCTGTTCCTTCGCCATGACGGCGGCGAAGTCATCGTACTGACGGTCGAACGAGGTGCTCATGCCGATGTAGCGGGTCAGTCCCTTGTCCTTCCACTCGCGCAGAACCGGCAGCATCTCGTGAATGCCGTTGAGGTTGTGGACCATGAGGAGATCGAAGTTTTTAACCCGCAGGCGCTTGAGCGATTCCTCCATCTCCCGTCGGCCGGCTTCGGCACCGCCGCGCCCCGCGCCGACCTTGGTGGCGAGGAATATCTCGTCCCGGTTTCCGATCTCCGCGAGAAGGTCGCCGACCACGGCTTCGGCTTGCCCGTAGGAGGGGGCGGTGTCCACGAGCCTTCCGCCGAGGCGTGGCAAGTCCCGCAGCACCTGGCGCAGCGGGGCGCGCTCCTTCTCCGACGTGCCGACATCGAAGCGTCGGGCGGTGCCGATGCCGATCACCGGAAGCTGCTCTCCACTGGAGGGGATCGGCTTGGTCACGAGCTTGACCGTCTTGGTCTCGCCGAGCGCCGACCCGTTCATGGCTCCCAGTGCTAGCGGGGAAAGGCAGGCCCCCGCTCCAAGTTGCAGGGCTTGGCGTCGGCTGAGCGGCTTGGGGATGAGCATCGGCGCCTCCATGAGCATGGTTGATCGGATCGTCGGCTGCGACTTTCGCTGAGATTCATGCCGTGGTCCGATTAGAGCCATAAATGGATATGCCCGCAACGAAGAGCGGCGGCCCGATCGGACCGCCGTTCTTCAACAAAGCTTGATGGAATAAACCGTCGCCTATTGGACGGAGCCGCCGAGCTTGATCCCTGCGCTCAGGAAGCGTTGGGGATCGACCGCCCGGTCGTTTATCCGCGTTTCGTAGTGCAGATGCGGGCCTGTGGAGCGGCCAGTCGAGCCGACGCGGCCGATGATTTGTCCCGGCCGTATGCGTTGCCCCTGCTTGACCAGGATGGCGGACAGATGCGCATAGCGTGTGGTCATTCCGCGGCCGTGGTCCACCTCAACCATCTGGCCGTAACCGCCGTGGCGTCGCGCGATGGTCACGCGGCCGGCGGCCGCCGAACGCACCGGATGGCCGGTCGGCGCGCGGAAATCGATGCCGGCATGCATCGCGGGACCACGGCCGAACGGGTCGTTGCGCACACCGAAACCGGAGGTGGTGGAGCCGCCCGGTATGGGCTTGCGCACCGGCACCGACTGCAACGTCTGGATCAGTTGTTGAGCGTCGGTGCGGGCGATGTGGACGCGGAAAACTTGCCGTTCAAATGGATCGGCATCTTTCGACAGCTTGGCGGGGATGAACGGACCGCCCATGCTAGGCTTGGCCGGAAGCTTGCCCGGTTTGATCCCGAGATTGCTGAGGACACTGCGCATGCGCTGCGTCCGGGACGTCACGTCCTCCTCGATAGCGTCGAGAATTCGCTCCTGATTGGCTTCGACTCGATCCAGCGAGGCATTCAGACGCGTGACCGTGCTTTGCAGATCGCCGCCGCGCCGAGGGGCTGCATGAGCGGCCATGGCAAAGTGGGTGGTGAAGGCCGGACGGGTGGCTGGCGCGTTGCGGGCCTCGCGCTCAGGCCGGAACGAGCGCTGGGCGCTGTCGCGCTCCGATAGCGGCGAGGGACGAGGCATGGGCGGGCGGCGGACCGAGCCCGTGGTCACTGCGTCCGGGATCGAGCTGAGCGAGGATGCGCGCGTTTCGAGCACGTCCTGCCGGCGCATGATCTGGTCCAGCTTGCTCTCGAACTGTTCCTGATCGAGGAGCTGACGGCTGGCGATCCGGTCGATCTGGGCGCGCAATTCGGCGATGCGGTCCTCATAGGCGACCTGCTGTTCGGCATGCCGCGCGATCAGCCGCGTCAATACGTCGTCCTTGAAGGCGAAATAGCTGCCGGTCGCCAACGTCCAGCCGCCCATGATCACGAGGCTGCCCACCGCCACCCAGAAGGTGACCGGGCCGAGCCGGACCTGGCGGCCGGCGTGGGCCAGCGTGTAGTGGCTCGGAGCGGTGCCGCGGCTGCTGGCGCCGCTGCGTGCTGCCGGGCGGGTGTAATTGGCTTTGGAACCAGACGACATCGACGCTCCCGTGCCGGTCTCCTTCGAGACCGGTCTGCGGGCGCGATTTCAGCCGTGTGTGGTTAATAACCACCGAACGAAGACGACAAAATTGAAAAAATCTCTGTGGACCGGCGCGGCTTGACCAGCCCCCGCGGGGCCGGTCGCGCCGTGATCGGTCCCCGGTCAAAGCTCTTTGGCGGCTGCCAGGACCTCGGCGGCATGCCCGGGAATTTTCACCTTCTCCCAAATCCGGGCGATCCGGCCATCGGGATCGATCAGGTAGGTGTTGCGCAAGACCCCCATGTACTTGCGGCCATACATCGATTTCTCCGCCCAGACCCCATAGGCCTCGAGCATCGAATGGGTCTCGTCTGATCCCAGAGCGATCGTGAGCTCGTGCTTGTCGCGAAACTTGTCGAGCTTTTTCACGGGATCGGCGGATACGCCCAGGATGGCGGTGCCGGCCTTCTCGAATTGGGGTGCCAGGCTGGAGAAGTCCTTGGCCTCCACAGTGCAGCCTGAGGTGTCGGCCTTTGGATAGAAATACAGCACGAGCTTGCGGCCCTTGAAGTCCGCGAGACTGACCTGACCACCGCCGTCACGCGGCAGTTTGAAGGCGGGAGCCTTTGATTTGACAGCAATTTTTCCGGTCATGGCCTTCCTTTCGTCGTTTTCCATGATCAATGGTCACATTAGCTATACGCTCGCGGATGCGTAGCGGACCTGCGAAATTTCGTGCGAAATCCACATGCGGCTTGTCGAGTCGGTTCTGACAAGACGGGCGCCGTGGATACGTGGTGATTCAAGCCGAGAGCCTGGCCGGTTTTCCGGCGGCGGACAGGGAACGATCGAGCCGGCATGACGGACAGCGGCAGCGATCGACGCAGAGCAGCGCTCGAAGAGCTGAGAGAGGCTCTGGACGCGCATCGCCGCGCGCAGGATTCCGACCCCGGCGATAAAACGCCACCTGATCCGATTGGCTCCGATCCGGCCGAAGCTTCCGAGAACAAGGCGCCACGAGAGACGAGCGGCTCGCGTCTTTGGGCCAAGCCGGTCCTGGCCTTGTTGGCCCTGTGGCCGATCGTGTGCCGGAGGCTGTCGGCGGATCTGCGCCGGCCGTTTGTCAAATACCTCGGGCTCGGTGT
>Ga0182743_1003855_pt1 | contig 11690 bp, 14 predicted proteins | sample eDN3rd30CKraftOP_FD_128522 | JGI IMG/M metagenome (GOLD analysis project Ga0182743, IMG submission 128522) | Enriched Organic Plus compost microbial communities from Emeryville, California, USA - eDNA 3rd pass 30_C Kraft OP (version 2) (version 2) ... | reverse complement strand
GAAGGCGATCTCCCAGGGAATCCGGCGCGATCTCGGCGAGGAAGACGTCGAGGCCGCGCCTCGGTAGGATTCCCCACCTGCGCCCGGATAGCTCAGTAGGTAGAGCACTTCCATGGTAAGGAATGATCCGCCTTGGATATGTCCGTTCAGTGTGGGATATAAATCGCTTGATAAAGCGAAAAGCAGGCCCATCTAGCTTGGTGCAGGTGTTGTGAGGCTGTCTCCCATTGCGGTAATTTCCCTCCCTTGACTCCCATATGGCTCCCATACGAGAGCCGTCTAGTGATTAGGTGTGGGAAGCCGGTGGGTATGGTCCCGTCAGGAGAACCGCCGCATCCACGCTTCGAATGCCAACGTGTGCTCCCAGTCGCAGGACTGGACCCCGATCTCTTCGAGTAGAGCTCTTTCCTTTGCTCGCCTTCGCTTCTCTAGCTCGAAATCCGACCGGGGGAAATCTCGGGAGAATGAGAAGGAGCGGCGCACCGGATTCAGGTGAGCAAGTCGGTCGGCGATGTATGACGCGATATATCCAGCGTGCTTCGGCTCGGCTTTCTCGATCCGCTGCTGGATTCCGAACCCGCTGGCGACGACCAGTTCCCGCCACTCCTTCAGATCGTCGTCAAACCATGGCAGATGAAAAATGCCGTGGTAGTGCAACGTTCCCGGCTCCACGCCATCGACAGAGAGATCGTTGCCGGAACCGTTCTCCTGTCGTTGGAGAACCCAGCCATATGCACCAAGGTAGCCCCGATAACGCAGCCGAGCCACCAGCGACCGTAGTGCTTGATGGGCATCGTCCTCTGTTGGGGCGTTGTCGCGGGGGAAAGTCAAGGTCACGAACATCGCCCGCTTGCCCTCAGGGACGTTCATCATCCCGTTGATGAAGCGGCTTGAGTTCCCAGCTCTTGGTGAGTCGGCAAGCCGAGCAAGTCTTCCAGCGCCCACACGGCACCGTTATCTGCTCGCCATGTCTGATGCAGGTCAAGGGAAGCCGGTTCTGGCACTCCCACGGTCTTGTTTTCTTTTCACACTTGTTCGTATTGGTGGCCCCCTTCGGGGGACCACCATCAAGGAAACGCCCGTCAGCGCTTGCGCTCACCTCCCGGAGCCGCTGTCCTGCGGCTTGTCGGGTGCTTTCTCTCCACGGCCAGGAACGATGCCAGTGGCCTCATTCCGCCACTTCAAGGCCACGGATTCCCGCGCGCCTGCCAGCGCAGCTTCGCGGCTGGGGGCTCTGACTTCTCCAATCGCCCTACCGTTGATGTAGGCCCAGCCTAGGAAGTACATGGCCCCGGTCCTGTCCCGTCTCGACTCAACACGAATCGTCGCCACGTCACCTCTAGGCGCTTCGACAGCCCGGCTTTCTTGAACGGGCACCGGCTGGTTGCCCGAGTCGCCCCGTCTCTCCACGAACGATCCCGCTTCTACCTGTGGCGTCGCGGGATCGTTCGTGGAGGCCGGGAGCCCGTGAATGCCTGGGGTTCCATGACCAGTCATCGCGAATCCTCCGGTCCCACGACCCCGGTGATCTTTAGGCGAAACGCTTTTCCCTTCGCCCCGTATTGAGCCAGATCAATCTGCCGTGGATTCACCTCGAACAGAAGCTCCTCGAACTGCGCGTGACCTTCGAGGGATTCCAGAACCTCATGATTAGCCGTGAGGCTCACCGAATCGATACCGACCAGAAGAGAAACCAGACACGACCTCGGATAGGGCGGCTTCTCGGGTAGCTCTCGCGCTTCCAGGTACTTCGCTTTTAGATACATCATTGAATTCACCTCCGTTGTGTTAGTTAGTCCAACGGTGATGCGAGCACGCTCTCGCGAGAGCGTTTTCGCTTAGGTGATTGATTTGACCTTTAGATGCTCAGCGATACGATGCGGGAATGACCGGTCTCGGCGAAGGGGATGGAGAAGGCGGCGAGTTCCACCGGACCGCTCAGGATTGGGCGCGGCTCAGCGGGTTTGGCTACCGCTCGATCCTGGCGGCGATCAAGGTAGGCGAGTTGGAGGCCTACCAGCTGAACGGCGGGGGTCGCTACATGGTGTCCAACCGGGCCTTCGAGGCATGGAAAGAGAGCCTGAAAGTCAGGCCCCAAATAACGCCAGAGGAACCAAAGCCCCAGCAGAAGAAGCAGACGCAGAGCCGGGACATCGCCGAGTTCGCGCTCCACCACGTCAACCTGAACAACCCCTTCAAGTAGCCCCGAGTGAGCCAGCGGCGCAACTCGAACTACCAAGCTGCTGAACGAGGCATCGAACGCTACGAGTTGGCCAGTGGCGCAAAGCGCTACCGGGTTCGCTTCACCGACTTCGACGGAACACATCGCTCCAAGTCATTCAGCCGACTCACCGACGCCCGCAGCTTCCATGTGGAAAAACGCATCGAGGCCGAAACAAGTGACACGACGAAAAGGCAGGCCAGTCAACCGAACCTCAGCCTCGCCGAATTCGCGCAGGCCACCTGGATGCCCGAAGCCAAAGCGGAGCGAGCCGCAGCCACATGGGAACGAGACAAGATCGTCTACAACAAGCACGTTCTCCACCAGCTCGGCCCGAAACGGATCGCCCACATCGACGCGGAAGACCTGCTCGACTGGAGGAATGACCTCCAAGCAAAAGGCGTCGGCTCGGCCACCATCATTCGGGCGCTCTCGATTCTCTCTTCGATCTTTCAGGCCGCGCAGCTACGAGGCAAGACGACCGGGGTCGTCACCAACCCGACCCGGATCATCCCTAAACCACGGGTCAAAGCAAACCGCGCCGTTCGCGTCTTCCCGCTTGCCGCCGTAGAGATGATCCGCAGGTTCATGCTCGACCACTCGGTAAGGATTGGCGAGCAATCGCACGAGTACGCGATCCAAGACGCCGCATTCCTCTCGCTCATGCTTCAAACCGGAGCGCGCCCCGGCGAGATCATGGCCCTCAAATGGACCGACATCCAAAGAGGCCACCTGGTCATCGACAAGTCCGTGGATCAGCGCGGGATCAAGACCACGAAGACAGGTGGCTCCCGTCGCCTGGAAGTGTTGAAGCCGCTCGAAGAAGACCTCGACCAACTCAAGCAGAACAAGATCACGAACTCACCATTTGTGATCACCAGACGCAACGGCGAACATTGGCAGGTGCCAGATCGCAACAACTGGAGAAGACGCCACTTCGCCACCGCCGCCATGAAAGCCGAAACCCTTTGGGACGTACTCGCCAGCGAAGATCGCCTAGATGATTCCTGGCCGGAGTCAATCGCAGGTATCACCGAGGCCACGCCCTACCACCTCGGACGGCACACCCACTCTGCCCTCATGCTCTCAACCGGGATGCCGCTCATCAAGCTATCGGCCATCCAAGGCCACAGCATCAGAACCCTGAGCGAGGTCTACGCCCACGAACTGGATGCGGTTGATCCGGACGCAAGTCCAGAGATTCAGATCACGAAGGCCCGACAAGAGGTTGCTGACCTTTTCGAAGAGTTCAGCGTGGACGAGTTGACTGTCGAGGGTCGGCCTGCCTCTCACCGATCCCTGCGCTAGGTTGAGGCACTCTGGAGGAACTCGACAATCAGGACTGATGATGGATAGCCCAGACCACTCTGACCTAGCTTTCCGAATAGATGAGATGTTGACTCTCACGCTGATGGCTGACGGGACCGCGAGCCGTCCCCCAGAGGCCGCTGAACTCTTGGCCGTAGTCGAGGAAGCCCGGCTGTTAGAGGAGGCTAGGTCGCTGACAACTGTCGAGCATTACTACCTTGGCTGTGTGTTTGTGCATATGGCATGGCTTGCCGACCGTGAGGATGAGGCGGGCTACAAGTCTCAAGCGCTAGTCGAGTTTCGCGCGGCCTTTCTTGAGCCTGATCCGAACCTGCCTGAAAAATTGCCCGACGGGCACCCTCGCATATTTCCCGATTTGGATCGCATCAAGATCGCTGACAATCTCCTGGAGCTAATTGCAGGGCCAAGACCTCCCGCTGCCGAAGATGGACTGGCTGACCAGCTGGCTACTTTCCTCTGGAATGTAGATAACGACTACAAACCTTCGATGCTCCGCTACGCAGGAAAAGTGCTGTATAGCGGAGACGCCAAATCCAGTGCGGGGATGGCCTTCGATTTGATCCGCCGATCAGTTGGCGAAGACGAGTGGAATGCTCTCCCAATGCCTGGCGCGGTAATTCTCGCAACCGAAGCGTTGAAGAGCTTAGCGCGTCAGGCGAAGGAGGACGGCCAACAGGAAGAGGCTGATTTCTACAAGAAAGCTCGGAGTGACCTACAGGATACGGGCGACTGGCAGGCGGTCATTTCCCGACCGATGATTGCTGATCTACTTAACAGATGCCCGCAATAGATTTGATTCGAGCGTTGTCACCGATTCGGCTGACGGTAGATGGCAGTCCCTGGTAAGTGATGAGCATGCAGCCGGATGAGCCGGACCAACAGAAGGCAACCTTCTCGAAAGCTTGGAGCGAAGCACGCTACGATCGCGCTCAACGGCCGCAACGTGTCTACGGGAAGTACCACGCTCCTGGTTTGGAGCCAGGCGGCAGCATCGCTTGGACTTTCATGAGCGGCGTCATTTTGGCCGCGCTGGTCGGGAGTCTCCTATACCTCGGAAAGCTCGGCGGCACGGTGATCGGTGTCGGGGTAGGAGTGTGCTTGCTTGTTGGGTTGTACATGGCCAACGAGCAGCGATGGCTCACCGAGGAACACCGGCGTAGAGCAGATGCCGAGAAGGCCGAAAAGGAGTTGCACGAAGCGCAGCCCCTGTTGGGTAAGTCGAAGTACCAGCTCGCCGCGATGATCGACGGCCAAGAGAGGCTCGCCAAGAAGAGAGATTCCGAGGGAAGGATTGATGAGGCCGACGAGGCCCGTCGGTTCGCGGGTGAAATCCGAGACGAGCTGAGCAAGAGGTAAGCGCACCATCTACAGCTACGGCTCACATTCTGAGCCAGGGCCGGAGTCAGGTGGCAGAGAATCTCGTGATCCGCGCTTGGATTAGCCGATGGCAGACGTATAGTCCGGCCATGCTTCCCTTTGCCCTAGAATGCCGTGGCGTCGAGATGGCTCGTGGTTTGGAAGAGCGCAAGGCCGGGCAGGTGGTGGTTGACCCATTTATCTTGCGGCGTTGTCATTGATTACCGGTAGATCATTGATCTCGGCCAAATGGCTGACAACAACATCAAAGTCTGGGATGCTCACCTCAGACTGAAAGGAACACAATGACCATCACGCTCAAGCCCTGGATGACCGTATTACTCGTCGCGACGATCTGTATTTTGCTCGGGTTTGCGGTTGGGCAGGTGACCTCAGCCCAATCAACCAAGTCTGCCAGTGTGTCTAATGCCGCGAGTCGTCAGATCGTGAATCAGCTCAAACAAACTAATCGAACGCTCAACAGCATCAAGACTAGTCTCGGAACTAGTAATTATGGCACGGGGATCATGCGCAACACTTACAAGACTTGTGCGGCAGTCAAGGACAGCGCAGTATGCTGATCCATCGGCCGGTCATTCGACTTGAGGAAAAGGGTTGATGAGAGTGAAGAAGCTCGGGGGAGTTGTGCTCGTACTGATGGTGCTTATTACAGGCAGTTCGGACGCGGCGACAACGGGCTTGATCGATGGTGCCGAGCTAAATGAGCGGGGGACTATTCTCAAGGTTCGCAACGTATCCGTTACTTGGGATGCCTGCGGCTTTCGATCTGGCGGGGCTATCTTGTGCGGTGCTGTCGCAGAGGTAACTTCGGGTTCGTGTCCAGAAGAACATGGCGGGGGATTAGTGCTATGGGACTACGATGTGAATCGGACCTATCCCGGTACTGAATCGACAGGCCCACTTGAACTAAAGGTTCCTCAGCCGACGGAGTACAGCGTATGTCTTTATGTATTGCGCGAGGAAATCTATGGAAGCTTGACAGCAAATAGCTCCAATCTCCTAGCGCAAGCCTTCGTGCCTGCTCCACGGGGGGCCACTGAAGGAGAGGCCCTATCCTTCACACGGCGGGCTTTGATCAAGAAGTTCAAAGCCAGATTCAAGAGGGGAACCAAGAAGAAGCTTCGGTGCATTGAGCAGAAGCCGGGAGAGTTCCGTTGTGCAGTCCGTTGGAAGTTTCGGAAGAGTCGTTTCGCGGGGTCGGTGCGGGTGAAAGGTCCAGCGGTAGCGCCGAAGATTGTAGTTTCGGTCGCAAGGCGTTAGCTCGGCGGCAGCACGCTCTTTCCGTACGGATCCCAGTCGAACTTGCCAGAGAGACCGTTCCTGTTGTGACCTCTGAACCGGACGTCAGGGATCCGTATCGCTGGCTATTTGCCGCTTGCTTCGGTCTCGTTGGCTTCTTCGTCTGGCTCTTGCTGCACCTTGGCGGCATGTCTTCGGAGTTGGCCGTTGGCTCGGGCGTAGTTGTAGGAATCATTGGGTTCGTCGCCGGGTTCTTCATGGAGGTTGATGCGCCAGAAGAAGATCAATCTGTGGAAGTTGATGAATGGGCGCTCTTCGTAGGCAGGTGTTTTCTAGCCATCGCTCTCCTTGTCAAGATCCTGTTCATGGCGTTTTGGATCGTCGTATTCATCGTCTTCATGAAGGGGATCAACGAGGCCGCCTAAGAGAGAAGTACGGGGGGACGCGTTTGGCAGATCTGCTCGACCCCTGGTGTTGGTGAGGGCGAAATGAACCAGGAACAAAAGCGCCCAATCGCCCACATCGCTGGCGCGGTACGTGGAGCGCCGCTAGAAACCGGGACGTTGGCAAGGCATCCGATTGCCTCAGGATTGAGTTCCATCGTGTTCGAGGCGACCGGCCCTGGCCGGTGATCTGACCGATTCTGGACGTTCCTTGATAGCCTGCGCGTATGCGCTGAAGCCGCACCAGCAAGCGGAATGAAGCGCAGAAACGGGAGCAGGTTCCCATTTGAATCCCATTTCATGGCCGAAAAATTGGCGGCCAAAAAAATAACAAGGCTCAAACCCAGTGTTGAAGCCAGCCCGCCCGGATAGCTCAGTAGGTAGAGCACTTCCATGGTAAGGAAGGGGTCAGCGGTTCGAATCCGCTTCCGGGCTTTCCCACTCCCATGCGGAACGCGGGCTGTAGGTAGGCCAGAATCGCCCCAGCATTTCCGCTCCTGATTGGGCACGAGTGCCCGATATCCAGAATGTGTGCGCCGATGGCAGCGGATTTCGTGGTTTCCGCTCGCTTTCGCTCGCCTATGGAGCTAACGTCGGCGACGACCATGTAAGTGCCCCGGCGGTGGTGGAACACCCCGGGGCGTGGCACCGAAGGTTGAGCTTCGATGCAAGATGCACGGTACTTGCCATAGCGCCTTCGGTGCTCCAACGAAAGGAGCATCCGATGTCTGCCAGGACGAAAAAGAAGTCTCCGACCAAGGTTCGCCTGGGTCCAGGTGAGCTGGACGGCCTCGTCCTCGCTCATCTGAAGAGGCGGAAGGACGACGGTCCACTCACGGCCAGCGCTGTCGCGAAGGGGATTGGCCGTTCCTCCGGGGCGGTCGCCAACTGTCTGGCCCGATTGACCAAGGCCAAGAAGGTCCGGCAGGCCAAGAAGTCGCCGCGGGCCTTCGTGATCGCGAAGACGAAAGGGGAGTGAGATCCATGTCGCGCGACGAGGAGTATCGGCTGACCGATGAGGAGATGGAGATCGGAAGCTGGGGTGAGAGTCTGGAGGCGGCGGTGGTGGAGATCAGGAACATGCTGCCGTTTCTGGAGACGGCGTTCAGCGGGGTCGAGTTCGCGGCGGTCGCGATTCGGGCCAAGGAACTCGGGTTCGATCGCCACACGGCTTTCTGGCCGGTCGTCTTCGAGAAGCAGGTCACGTACGGGATGGCGTGGAGAGACGAGCCAGAGCTGGTGGCCGGGATTGAAGTGCCACCGGATCTGAGTGCCGGCTGGAAGCTGGACCCGCACTACGGGGATCGGGTGAGGTACTGGAACGGAGAGGAGTGGGACCGTGTTTCCGCGCCTGCTCCGGGCAATCTAGATCTCTACAAGAGCATCGCGGCCGGGGAGTGGGCGAGGTGCCAGAGGCGGTGTCGATCCATCCAGCGAATTCGAAGGAGCCGAACCCACTCTTGGAGATGCTCAGTGGGAAGCCGGCAGACGACTCCGAGACCGAAGACGAGGCATAGGTGGCCGATACCGCGAGGTCATCCGGGACCTGGCCGTGAAGACGATCGAGGAACTGCGCCAGATGCTGACCGTGTTGAGGGCCTCCGGGGCCAGGGCCCAGGAGCTGACGCCCCAGTTCACCCTGGCCGACCTCGACGATCTGGTCGATCAGAGCGAGCTCGAGGTCGACCTCGAGGTCGACGTCCCCGATGACCTTCCTCCCTCCGTTCAGCGCACGGTGTACCGCGCCGTCCAGGAGGGAATCTCCAACGCGGGGAGGTACGCACCCGGCGCGTCCGTCCGGGTCCGGTGCATCGTCGAGGACGGGAACCTGGTGCTCACCGTGGAAAACGGCCCGTCTTCCAGGCCGCCGGCCGCGGTGCCATCGACGAGGCATGGGCACATCGGTCTCACGGAGCGGGCGGAGATCCTCGGGGGCAGGTTCGACGCCGGCCCGACCCCCGATCGGGGGTACGAGATCAGGATGGTCGTCCCCCTGGGATAGGCGGCTCGGCCCGCCTTTGAGGTTTCCTAAAGGAACCTGGGCTAGTGTTCCCGCCTTCCGTGAGTGGAGCCACCACGACAGTCAAACCCGAGGCACCGAAAATGGGTGCCGGCCAGCGCGTGGCGGTCATCGCCTTCGCGGCGGTCGTGGTCGGAGCCGTGGTCTGGGGGCTGACCTCCTGCAACCGCGACGGCGACCCCGCGTCGCCCGCAACCGTCGCGGCGAACGGTGACGCCCGGATCGTGAGTGAGGAGGAACTCGCCGCCCTTCCGGCGGAGGCCGGGCACCCGATCTTCTGGGCCGGGCCGCTCGAGGACACGGAGACCGAGTACAGCATCGACGCGTCCGGGAACGTCCACATCCGGTACCTCACCGACGGCGCCCCGGCGGGCGACCCCGACCAGGGTTACCTGAACGTCGGCACCTACCCGTTCGCGGGGGCGTACGAGGCGACCCGAAAGCTCGCCTCCGAACCGGACCTGGTCCGGGTGGAGGAGGGCGGCGGCATCGGGTTCTACGACCCGAACAACCGGAAGAGCGTGATCATCGCGTGGCCGGAGTATCCGGACCTCCAGATCGAGGTGTACGACCCGGTCGATGACCGCGCCCTCGATTTCGTCCGACGTGGCGATATCGTGCCCGTGTCCTGATTTTCGCCTGGGTCATCTTCCCCCTCGTCCTGCTGGCGCTTAGCGTCGGACTCGGACTGCTGGCCGAACTGGTCCGCGGGCGCACGCTGCCCTGGACGCTGATCCCGGCCACCGGGTTCGCCGCGATCGTCGCGGTGGGAGGGATCGTCACCTGCTTCCCGGACCTGGCCGGGTTCACGACCGGGGTCGTCACCGGGCTCGCCGCGGCCGGGTACGTCGCGCTGTTCACCGGCGGGCCGAGGGGACCGGTCCGGAGCCTCTCCATCCGGTTCCGGAGCGAGTACGTGTGGCCGGCGGTGGCCGCGATCGGGGTGTTCTTCGTGTTCGGTTCGCCCGTGATTTTCTCCGGCGAGCCGACCTTCACCGGCTACGTGAAGCTGGACGACACCTCGACCTGGCTGGCGTTCGCCGACCACGTGCTCGCCCACGGCCACTCCGCCGCTGGTCTCGCGCCGTCCAGCTACGAGGCGACGATCCAGATCAACCTCGAGTCCGGCTACCCGCTCGGCGCGTTCATCCCGCTCGGCGTCGGCCACGAACTGACCGGCCAGGATTCCGCCTGGCTCTTCCAGCCCTACATGGCGGTGATGGCCGCTTTCATGGCGCTCGTCTTCCACGAGCTCGCCGCGCCGGTGATCCGCGACCACCGGATCCGGGCCGCCGTGATCTTCTTCGCCGCCCAGCCGGCGCTGCTGGTCGGTTACGCGTTCTGGGGCGGGATCAAGGAGGTGGCCACCGCGCTCCTGGTCGCGATTCTCGCCGCCGGGGCGGTCGGCCTGGCCCGGGATCCGGGCCCGCGGAGCGCCGTGGTCGTGCCGACCCTCGCGGGCGCCGCCCTGATCGGGGTGATGGGCGCGGGCGGCCTGCCGTGGCTCGCCGCGATCATGCTCGGCACCGCCGTGCTGATGGGCGCCACGGTCTGGAACCGGCGCCGGGCCGGGCAGGAGGTCTCGGGAGCGGTGAAGGCGATGCTCGTCGCCGGGGTGATCGCCCTGGCCGGCGTCGTGGTGATCGGCCTGCCGACCGTGTTCGCGGCGGGCCAGCTCTTCTCGCCGAACCAGGACGCCCTGACGAAGAGTTCCGAGGAGATGGGCAACCTGATCCGCCCGCTCAGCCTGGCCCAGTACCCGGGGCCGTGGCCGGTCGGCGACTTCCGGGTCGAGCCGGTCTCGGGCCTCGCCGGCCTGCTCACCTCGATCCTCGTCTTCGCGACGGTGGTCGCGGCCGGGTTCGGGGTGGTCGCCGCGGTCGCCCGGCGGGCCTGGGGACTGCTGCTCCTCACCTTCGGCACCGGCCTCGGTTCGTTCATCGTCTGGTACGTCGGCTCGCCCTGGGTGCAGGGGAAGGCCCTGGCGACCGGGTCGGCCTCCTTCCTCATCCTCGCGATGACCGGCATCGGCTCCCTCGTCGGAGCCGGGTCGAAGGCTGAGGTAGAGGGTGAGGTTGAGGCCGGGTCGAGGCTTTTCCGGGGAGTGCCCACGAACGGACTGCGGGCGATCGGGGCCGTGCTCCTGATCGTGCCGTGCGGGATCCTCGTCTCGAGTGCGCTCGCCTACCACGAGTCCTGGCTCGCGCCGCAGGACCAGCTGCAGGAGCTGTCCGAGATCGGCGACGAGTTCGCCGGCGAGGGTCCGGCCCTGATGACCGAGTACCAGGCGTACGGCGTGCGCCACTTCCTGCGGCGGCTGGACGCCGAGGGGGCATCGGAGCTGAGGCGCCGGGTGATCCCGCGCGTGGACGGGGCCGAGACCGAGAAGGGGGCCTGGTCCGATACCGATGAACTGGTGCTGGATCCGGGCCAGGAGGGGGTGCTGACCTACCGCACCCTGGTGCTTCGGCGGAACCCGCGGCAGAGCCGGCCGCCCTCGCCGTACGAGCTGGTCCGGCGCGGCACCTACTACGAGGTCTGGCAGCGCCCCGAGGACTTCGATGCGAGCCGGATCATCGTCCACCGCGGCCTCGGGGGCGGCTTCCAGCCCGCCGCCGTGCCGAACTGCGCCGTGGTCCGGAACGTGGCCTCCCGGGCCGGATCGAGCGGCGAGGTCGTGGCGGCGGAGCGGCGTCCGAACGCGGTCGCGGACCTGACCGGTTACCCCGCGGACTGGGTGCCGGATCCCGTGAACAGGACGCTGACCCCGCTATCCGACGGCACCGCCACCGGAACCGTCGACGTGCCGGAGGCCGGCCGCTACAAGGTCTGGGTCGGGGGATCGTCGCGCGGCAGGGTCTCGGTCGAGATCGGTGGCCGGGACGCGGGCGCGGCCCGGAACCTGCTGAACAACAACGCCCAGTTCATCCCGCTGGGCGAGCTCGACCTCTCGGCCGGGGAGCTCCCGGTGGCGATGAGCTACGAGCGGGGCGGGGCGCTCCGGCCCGCGACCGGCGGGTACCCGTTCGGGATCGGTCCGGTCGTGCTCGAGCCGGTCGGG
>Ga0182743_1003852_pt1 | contig 11696 bp, 8 predicted proteins | sample eDN3rd30CKraftOP_FD_128522 | JGI IMG/M metagenome (GOLD analysis project Ga0182743, IMG submission 128522) | Enriched Organic Plus compost microbial communities from Emeryville, California, USA - eDNA 3rd pass 30_C Kraft OP (version 2) (version 2) ... | reverse complement strand
TCCAGCAGGTTGGCCGCCGCCAGCGCCTCGCGCACGCGGGCCTCGTCGGCCTCGCCCAGCGCGCCGTAGCCGACGTTGGCCGCAACGGTGTCGTCGAACATCATCACATCCTGGCTGACCAGCGACAGGTGTGCGCGCAGGTCGCGCAGCGTCAGTTCGTGGATGGGCGCGCCGTCGAGCAGGATGGTCCCGGCGGTGGGCAGCACGAAGCGCGGCAGCATGTTGGCCAGCGTGGTCTTGCCGCTGCCGGAGCGGCCGACCAGGGCCACCGTCTGGCCCGGTTCGATGCTGAACGATACGTCGCTGATGGTGTCGCGGTCGGCGTCGGGAAAGCGGTGCGAGACGGCGCGGAACTCGATGCCGCCGCGCACGGGCTCCGCCAGCTTGCGCGTACCCGTGTCGGGCTCGGGAATCTGATCGACCAGCGCGAACACGCTTTCGGCCGCCACCAGCATCTTCTGCATCTTGGCCGTGACGTTGGTCAGGCGCTTGATGGGATCGAAGATCTGCGCCAGGGCGGCCATGAACGAGGCGAAACCGCCGACGGTGAGCATGCCGTTGTTGGCCTGCCCCAGCGCCACGGCGATGACGGCCCCCACCGAGATGGAGATGCACACCTGGGTGATGGGCGTGAGCGCCGCGTCGGCCGTGGCGGTGCGCATGGCGAAGCGGCGCAGGCGAGAATTGACGAAATGGAAGCGGCCGCGCTCGGTCTCGTAGCCGTCGAACAGCTTGATGACGCGCTGGCCGTCGATGCCCTCGCTGACCACGCGGGTGAGCTCGGCGTTCATGTTGACCGTCTCGCGGCTGATGCGGCGCAGCCGGCGGATGAAGGCACGCGTGATCAGTACGGAGACGGGCAGCATCACCAGGATGATCAGCGTCAGCAGCCACGACATGTACAGCAGCACGCAGATCAGGGCCACCACCACCAGGCTCTCGCGCACCAGCACGGTGATGACCTCGGTGGCGTAGCCGGTGACGTTACCGGCATCCACCGTGAAGCGGTTGAGCAGGCGGCCGGTGTCGCCGCGCTTGAAGTCGGCGTCGGGCAGGCCCAGCAGCCGGTCGAACATGTCGCGCCGAATGCCCAGCAGCACGGTATTGGCCACCCAGGCGAGAAGATAGTCGCTGAAGAAGTTGCACACCCCGCGCAGCAGGATGAGGCCGACCACGGCCAGCGGCAGGGCCCAGATGTAGTAGGGTTTGGCGCCGGAGAAACCCTCGTCGAGCAGGGGCTTCATGATGACGGCCAGGGTGGGCTGGGTGGCCGCGGCCCCGGCCATCAGCAGCACGGCCAGCGCCAGCCGCTTCCAGTGGGTGCCGACCCGGCCATAGATGCGCTTCCAGAGGATGGCGCGTACCGGCTGGGAGCCCGCGGGCGTGTTGCGCGAAGCAGCAGTCAAGGGGGAACTCTCGCTTTTATACAATCGTGCCGGCGATTGTACCGTCGGCCCTCCGCCGCCGGCGCGTACGTTGCCAAGCCCCTCAGACTTCGCGCCGCGCGCCGATCCATGTCCGCCATTTCCTGCCTCTATGTGCGCCTGCCCAATTGGGTGGGCGATGTCTGCATGAGCCTGCCCAGCCTGCGCGCTCTGCGCGATGCGGGCGTGCCGCTGGTGGTGTGCGCCCGCCCCTGGGCGCGCGACCTGCTCGACGGCCTGGACGGGCACGGTTTCCTGCCCATGCGCGGCCGCTGGCGCGAGGATCGCGCCGCCGTGGCCGCGCACCGACGCACGCTGGGCGCCGGCGCGCGCCATGCGCGCGGGCTGCTCCTGCCCGACTCGCTGTCCAGCGCCGCGGTGTTCCGGCTGGCCGGCGTGCCCAGCGCCGGCTACCGCGACGACGGCCGCAGCGTGCTGCTGCGCTGGCCGGTGTCCAAGCCGCAGGCGCCGATGCACGCGGTGCAATCGTGGTACTTCCTGACCCGTACGGCGCTGGGCCGCTGGGGTCTGCCCCAAGGCGCGGCCGAGCCCGGCCCGGCGCTGGATCTGCCGCTGACCGGCGCACACCGCCAGGCGGCCGAGACGGCGCTGCGCGATGCCGGGCTGGTCGACCGGCCGCTGGTGCTGATCGCCCCGACGGCCACGGGGCTGCACAAGGGCCGGGTCAAGGTCTGGCCGGAATTCGATGCCCTGACACGGGCGCTGCAGGCCGACGGGCATGCCGTGGCGATGTGTCCGCCCCCGGCCGAGGCCGAGCAGGCGCGGCGCAACGCGCCCACCGCGCAGGTGCTGCCGCCGCTTGCGCTGGGCGCCTTCGCGGCCCTGGCGGCGCGCGCGGCGCTGGTGGTGTGCAACGACTCGGGAGTCTCGCACGTGGCCGCGGCGGTGGGCGCCCGCCAGCTGACGCTGTTCGGCGTGACGCAGCCGACGCGCACGGGCCCGTGGTCGCCGGCGGCCACCTGCCTCGGATCGGACGGTGCCTGGCCCACGCTGGCGCAGGCCCGCGCCCAGGCCGATGCCCTGCTGGCCGGCGCGGGAAGCTAAGATTGCGCACATGACCGTGACGAGTTACCTGGCCAACCTGATCATCCCTCTGAATCTCTGCCTGACGCTGGTGGCGCTGGGCCTGGTGCTGGGCCTGTTCCGGCTGCGCCGCACCGGAGCCGCCCTGGCTGCGGCCGGCGTGCTATGGGCCGCCGCGTGGTCGCTGCCGATCACTTCGCTGTGGCTGGGTGGCGCGCTGGAACAGCGCTATCCGTACCGGCCCGCCGAGCAGTTGCCCACCGCCGACGCCATCGTTGTGCTGGGCGGCAATACGGCCAACGGGCGCGCCAACTGGTTCGAACCCTACAACCGCGAAACCGCCGTCCTGCGCGTGGACGCCGCGACCGAGCTATACCGCGCCGGACGCGCGCCCAAGGTGGTGCTGTCGGGCGGCGCGCTGGAGGGCGATGTCAGCGAGGCGCGGGGCATGGCGCACCAGATGCGCCAGAACGGCGTGCCCGAGACTGCGCTGATTCTGGAGAACGCCAGCCGCACCACCTACGAGAACGCCGCGCTGACGGAAGACACGCTGCGCAGCCATGCCATCCAGTCGGTGCTGCTGGTGACGTCGGCGCTGCACATGCCGCGCGCCATGGCGGCCTTCTCCAAGCAGGGCGTGCAGGCCACCGCCGCCCCCGCACCGCCGCAGATCGTGGTGCCGCACGACGGCTCGGTGCAACTCTGGATACCCAACCGGCGCGCCTTCGACGCCAGCCGCTCGATCATCAAGGAATACGCCGGCCTGCTGGTGTATTGGGTGCGCGGATGGGTGTAGCCACCGGCACCAGCGCCGCCGGCGCGATGGCATGCCGGCCGGGGTGCGGCGCCTGCTGCATTGCGCCGTCCATTTCCTCGCCCATGCCGGGCATGCCCCACGGCAAGCCGGCGGGCGTGCCATGCGTCCATCTCACCGAGGACATGGCGTGCGCGCTGTTCGGCCAGGCCGGGCGCCCCCGCGTATGCGGCGGGCTGCAGCCCAGCCCGGAGATGTGCGGCGCGTCGCGCGCACACGCGCTGGTATGGCTGACGCAGCTGGAAAGCTTGACGGCGCCGGCCGCCTGAGACCGCGCGGGCATCCAGGCACGCCGTCCGGCCGAGCCCTACTTGCGCCGGCTGCGCTTCCACGCGCGCCAGGCCAGGTAGTGGGGGCCGAGCAGCGCATTGCGCGCCCACCACAGCCGTGGGTTGAACCAGCCCAGGTCGCCGTTGCGCATGGACATCCGGTAGATGTGGCGCGGCGGATTGCCCGGACGGTTCTGGCCGAAGGCGTCCGTCGTGTACAAGTGGCGAAAGCCCGCCGCCTGGGCCACGTCCACGTAGTCGGCGTCGAAATAGCCTTGCGGCCAGCACAGGTGGTCGCTGGCCGTGCCCAGGCGCTCGGCCAGCGCCTGGCGGGAGTCGGCCAGATCCTGTGCCAGGCTGGCGCGCTTGGCTGCGGCGTCCTCGCCATGTCGCTTATCCCAGCGGATGTGGGTATGCGTGTGCGAGTGGAACTCGAAGGTGCCGTCGGCCTGCATGGCCTGCACCTCGCTCCAGCGCAGCATCACCGCGTCGGGCCGGCCGCCGGCGATCAGGCGGCTGCAGGCAGCATGATCGGGCGTGTCGGGCAGCGGCCCGTCCTGGCCGGCCTGCGGGCGCACCGGCCCGTTGCCGATCCACCCGGTGACCAGGAACAGCACGGCGTGCATGCCGTAGTGCTTGAGAATCGGGTGGGCATGCACCCAGTTGTCGAGATAGCCGTCATCGAACGTGATCAGCACCGACTTCCTGGGCACCGGCTCGCCGGCCAGGTAGCCGGCGAACTGGGCGGCGGTGAGAGACGTGTAGCCCGCACGCGCCAGCCCCGCCATCTGCTGCGCGAAGCGGCGCGTGGTGACGGAGATGCGGCCGTGGGCGGGCACGACGTGGTGGTACATCAGCACCGGAACACTGTAGGCGTTGCTCATGCTTTAGAAGGACGGGGGAACCGGCGCGCCGGCGATACGGACGGACTGTGGCGCGCTCGCCAGGCCGCCGCGTTCAGTAGGTGATCTCCACGCCGTCGGGCCTGGCCCAGGCAGCGAGGTTCTCGAGCAGGGTGTCGGCCATGCGCACACGCCACTCCTCGCCCAGGCGCACGGTGCACTGGAACTCATCCTTGCGGTAGACGATGTCGACCGGCACGCCGGGCACGCCGTTCTCGGGCTCGGCCCGGAACGGATTGAGCAGCTGGTGCAGGCGGCCCGCATCGGCCTGGCCGTTCAGGCGCACGCGCAGCGAGCGGGCGCGGGCCTCGCGGGCCAGCTGCAGGTCGTAGAGCTGGTCGGCCACGATGCGCATGCCGCCGGAGTAGTCGTCGTTGCTGACCTTGCCCTGCACGATGAGCAGCTGGTCTTCGCGCAGCCGGTTGCGGTGCTTTTCGTACAGCTCGTTGAAGATGGAGATCTCGACCTGCGCCGTGCCGTCGTCCAGCACGGCGAACACCATCTTGCCGCGCCGCGTCATCATGACCCGCACGCCCGCGAGCACGCCGCACATCCATTGCAGGTCGCGCTGGGGTTCGATGCGCGCCAGCTGCATCGGCACGATGCGGCGAACCTCGTCGCGCCAATGGTCGAACAGGTGACCGCTGAAGTAATAGCCGAGCGCGGCCTTCTCTTCGGTGAGCTTGGCGTGCAGGTTCCAGGGCGGCACCTTGGCCAGCTCGCTGGCCACCACCTCGCTGCTGTCGTCGCCGAAGAGCGACGCCTGGTTGGCGCTGCGCGCGGCCTGCTCGGCCGCTTCCATCGCCGTGCCCACCGAGGCCAGCAGCGCGGCGCGGTTGGGCTCGATGGTGTCGAAGGCGCCACCGCGGATCAGGGCCTCGATGGTGCGGCGGTTGACGGCGTGCTTGTCGACGCGGCGGCAGAAGTCGGCCAGGCTCTCGAAGGGCCCGCCCTCGGCGCGCGCGCGCAGGATCTCCTCGACCGCACCCTGCCCCGTGCCCTTGACCGCGCCCAGGCCGTAGCGCATGGTGCGCGGCGGCCGGCCCTTGGCGCTGTGGGCGTCGGCCACCGGCTCGAAGCGGTAGCCGGACGCGTTGACGTCGGGCGGCAGCACTTCGACGCCGTTGGCCTGTGCGTCACGCACGAAGGTCTGCACCTTGTCGGTGTCGTCCATGTCGGACGACAGCGTGGCCGCCAGGAACTCGGCCGGATGGTAGGCCTTCAGCCAGGCCGTCTGGTAGGCGATGAGCGCATAGGCGGCCGAGTGCGACTTGTTGAAGCCGTAGCCCGCGAACTTCTCCATCAGGTCGAACAGCTTGATCGCCAGGTTGGGATCATGGCCCTTCTCGCGCGCGCCGGCCTCGAACTTGATGCGCTCCTTGGCCATCTCCTCGGGCTTTTTCTTGCCCATGGCGCGCCGCAGCAGGTCGGCGCCGCCCAGCGAGTAGCCGCCGATGATCTGCGAAATCAGCATCACCTGTTCCTGGTAGACGATGACCCCGTAGGTGCTCTTCAGGGTGCCTTCCAGGTCCGGGTGGAAGTAGTCGACCGTGGCGCGGCCGTGCTTGCGGTTGACGAAGTCGTCGACCATGCCGGATTCCAGCGGCCCCGGGCGGTACAGGGCCAGCATGGCGATGATGTCTTCGAAGTTGCTGGGCTTGAGCTTCTTCAGCAGCTCCTTCATGCCGCGCGATTCCAGCTGGAACACCGCAGTGGTGTTGGCGTCGCACAGCACCTTGTAGGCCGCCTGGTCGTCCAGCGGCAGGGCCATGATGTCGAAATCGCGCTTGTCCTCGTTGAACTGGCGCACGTAGCGCACGGCCCAGTCGAGGATGGTGAGGTTGCGCAGGCCCAGGAAGTCGAACTTGACCAGGCCGGCGGCCTCGACGTCATCCTTGTCGAACTGCGAGACCGCGCTATTTTCCTGGCCGGGCTGGCAGTACAGCGGGCAGAAGTCGGTGAGCTTGCCCGGGGCGATCAGCACGCCGCCGGCGTGCATGCCGATGTTGCGGGTCAGGCCCTCGAGCGGGCGGGCCAGGTCGACCAGGCCGCGCACCTCTTCTTCCTGCTCGTAGCGCTCCTTGAAGGCGGGCTCGTTCTCGAGCGTGCGCTCCAGCGTCCAGGGATCGGCCGGGTTGAACGGGATCAGCTTGGACAGGCCGTCGCAGAACATGTAGGGCATGTCCAGCACGCGCCCCGCGTCGCGCACCACCGCCTTGGCGCCCAGCGTGCCGAAGGTGGCGATCTGGCTGACGGCGTCGCGCCCGTACTTAGACTTGACGTAGTCGATGACGCGTTCGCGGTTGTCCTGGCAGAAGTCGATGTCGAAGTCGGGCATCGACACGCGCTCGGGATTGAGGAAGCGCTCGAACAGCAGGTCGTAGCGGATGGGGTCGAGGTCGGTGATGCCGAGCGCGTAGGCCACCAGCGAGCCGGCACCCGAGCCGCGGCCCGGTCCCACCGGTACGCCGTTGTTCTTGCCCCAGTTGATGAAGTCCTGCACGATGAGGAAGTAGCCGGGAAAGCCCATCTGGATGATGGTCTTGCACTCCCAGCGCAGGCGCTCGTAGTACTGCTCGCGCTTGGCGGCGCGCTCGGCCTCGTCGGGGAACAGGAACGCCAGGCGCTTTTCCAGGCCCTGCTCGGACAGCTGGACCAGGTAGTCGTCCAGCGACACGCCTTCGGGCGTGGGGAAGATGGGCAGCCGCGGCTTGCCCAGCACCAGCGTCAGGTTGCAGCGGCGCGCGATCTCGACGGTGTTGGCGATGGCCGACGGCACGTCGGCGAAGCGCCGGGCCATCTCGTCGCTGCTCTGCAGGTATTGCTCGGGCGAGAAGCGGCGCACGCGGCGCGGATTGGCCAGCACCTCGCCCTCGGCGATGCAGACACGGGCCTCGTGGGCCTGGAATTCGTCGCGGTCGAGGAACTGCACCGGGTGGGTGGCCACCACCGGCAGGCCGGCCTCGGCCGCCAGCCGCATGGCGGCCTGGGTGTAGGCCTCGTCGCCGTCCAGGCCCGCGCGCTGCAGTTCGATGTAGTAATTGCCCGGGAACAGGTGCGCCCACTGGCGCGCCAGCGCCAGCGCCGAGACGGCGTTGCCGGTCTCCAGTGCCTGGCCGACGTCGCCGGCCCGGCCGCCGGACAGGACGATCAGGCCTTCGCGCCCCTGCAGCCATTCGCGGCGGATCTCGGCGCGGCCACGCTCCTGGTTGGTGAGATAGGCCTGCGTGAGCACCTCGCACAGATTGAGGTAGCCGCGGTGGTTGCGCACCAGCAGCAACACGCGAAACGGCTTGTCCGGATCTTCGTCGTTGGTCAGCCACACGTCGCAGCCGGCGATCGGCTTGACGCCGGCGCCGCGCGCGCTCTTGTAGAACTTGATCAGGCCGAAGATGTTGGCCAGGTCGGTGAGGGCCACCGCCGGCTGCCCCAGCTTGGCCACGCGCTTGATCAGATCGGGGATGCGGACCAGCCCGTCCACCACCGAGAATTCGGAGTGGACGCGCAGGTGGACGAAGGCGGGAGCGGAGGGGGAAACTGCGGCGTCGGACATGCCCGGGATTGTACCCAGTCGCGGGCCCGCCGGCGCCGCCTGAGGGCCCCTACGGCAGCACCAGCAGGCCCGGCAGGGCGAGCAGCCCGGCCAGGCGGGCGAAGGCCACCTGCTCCGGCGTCACGTGCTCCTCGGGCATCAGGAAATTGAGCGTGCCGAGGCAGGCGCCACGGGCCGACAGCGGCACGTTGATCACCGAGCGCAGCCCTAGCGCCGCGATGGCCTCGTGGTCGTCGAACGCCTGTCGGATGGCCCGTGCGCCCTCGCCGACGAACACGCGCTGCTCCACCAGCACCTGATGGCCCCAGGGCGTGCCGCGCTTGTCCTTGCCGCCGCCGGGCGGATACGCCTTCGGGTCGGAGCTGTAGAGCCGCACCAGCGCCATGCGTCCCGGATCGAAACGGTTGAGGGTGCACAACCTGTGGCGAAGCACGTCGTGCGCGCACGCGTCGATCGCGGCGAACAGCACCTGGGGATCGGCGCCGGCGGCTGCCGCCGACAGGGTATCGATGCCGCGCATCGGCGCGGCGCAGTCAGCGAGCATCATGATGGTCACTCCATGGTGATGCCGAGCTCGCGCACGACCTTGTCGTACTTGGCGGCGTCGCGCTGCAGCGTGGCGGCGAACTGCTCGGGGGTCGACTGGCGCACCTCCACGCCCATGTCGCCCATCTTCTTGACGACCTCGGGCTTTGCCAGCACGGCATTGATCTCCTTATTCAGGCGGCGCACCACTTCCGGATCCATGCCGGCCGGGCCAAAGGCGCCGTACCAGACCGCCAGCTCGTAGCCCGGCACCGTCTCGGCCACGGTGGGCACGTCGGGCAGGAGCGGCGAGCGCTGGGACTCGGTGACGGCCAGCAGCCGCAACTTGCCGGTCTGCACGTGCGGCAGGGTTTGCGTGCCGGCGCTGAACAGCAGCTGGGTGCGGTCGGCCGCGGTGTCCAGCACCGCCGGGGCGCCGCCGCGATACGGCACGTGCACCATCTTCACGCCGGTGGCCTTCTCGAACAGGGCGGCGCTGAGATGGTTGGTGGAGCCCGCGCCGGCCGACGCGTAGGCAATGGCCCCGGGATTCTTCTTGGCGTAGTCGATGAATTCGGCCACCGTCTTGGCCGGCACCGACGGGTTGATGACCATGGTGTTGGTCACCAGCGCCAACTCGGCGATGGGCGTGAAGTCCTTCACGCCGTCGAACGGCATGGTCTTGAACAGCGCCTGGTTCATGGTGTGCGTGCTCATCGAGCCCACCAGCAGCGTGTAGCCGTCCGGCGCGGATCGCGCCACGAAGGCCGAGCCGATGTTGCCCGACGCGCCCGAACGGTTCTCCACCGGTACGGGCTGGCCCAGCGCCATCGAAAGATGTTCGGACAGCAGGCGCGCGAGGATGTCGGTGGAGCCGCCCGCCGCCCAAGGCACGATCAGCGTGATGGGCTTTTCGGGCCAGGCAGCCAGCGCGGCCCCGGGAAGCGCCACGGAGATGGCAAGCGCGCCGGCCAGCCGGCGGAGGTGGGAAAATACGTTGCGCATGTCGGATACCCCTTTTGTGCTTGTGCTTCGACAGTCGTGTGCCGCGCGCGGCGGCGTGGAAGAAATCAGCGTCCCACGGCATACCCTTGCATGCCGCGCGGATTGGCGGCGGCGCGCAGCAGCAGCCCGCCACCCGCGGCCGGCTCGCGCGTGCACGCGCTGATGCGGCCCTCGGACCATGGCGGCCCTTCCTGCACGCCGTGGCCCGCCTCGCGCAGGGCGCTTAGCGTGGCCTCGGGAAAGCGCGATTCGGCGGTGAGCCGATTGAGCGTCACCGTGCGCGGCCAGAACGAGCCGGGAAAGTGGTCGACGTGCCAGGACGGCGCGTCGATGGCCTCCTGCAGGTTCAGGCCCATGGCGGCATGGCGCAGGAAGAAGGCCACGGTCCACTGGTCCTGCTGGTCGCCGCCCGGCGTGCCGAAGGCCATATACGGCTCTCCGTCGCGCAGCGCCAGGCCCGGCGACAGCGTGGTGCACGGGCGCTTGCCGGGCGCCAGCGTGCCGGGCAGTCCCGCGTCCAGCCAGGTCATCTGCAGACGCGTCGAGATCGGAAAACCCAGGCCCGGCACGACGGGGCTGGACGACAGCCACCCGCCCGACGGGGTGGCGGCAACCATGTTGCCGGCGCGGTCGATCACGTCGATCTGGCAGGTGTCGCCCACGAAGATTTCGCGGCTGGCCCATTCCTGCACGGGAGGCAGCGGCGCAAAGGTGGGCTCGCCCACGCCGAAGCGGGTGTCCGCCTGGGCCAGCGCGCGGGCGCTGGCGGCCAGGTCGGGCAGCCGCGGCGTGCGCCCGGCCGGATCGCCGGGCCGCAGCTCGGTGCTGGCACGCTCGCCCACCAGCGCGGCGCGGCGGCGCGCGTAGTCATCGTCCAACAGCGCCTGCACGGGCACGTCGACGTGGGCGGGATCGCCATACCAGGCAAGGCGGTCGGCGAAGGCCAGCTTGGCGGCCTCGGCCACACGGTGCACGAACGCGGGGCTGTCCGGCTGCAGGCCGTCGATGCCGAGATGGCGCAACATGGACAGCTGCTGCAGGAACACCGGCCCCTGCGACCAGACGCCGCACTTGGCCACGGTATAGCGCCCGTAGGTGGCGGTAAGCGGCTCGTCGTAGGAGGGATGCCAGGCGGCCAGGTCATCATGGCGCAGCAGGCCGCCGTTGCGCTCGCCCGTGCAATCGCGCACGCGGGCGTTGCGGTAGTAGTCGTCGATGGCGCGGGCCACGAAACCGCGATACCACAGGTCGATGGCGGCATCGATGCGCGCCTTGCGGTCCGTGCCGCGCGCCTCGGCGACCAGACGGGTGTAGGTGGCCGCGATGCCGGGCGTGCGCAGCAGCGCCTCGGGATGCGGCACCTTGCCGCCCGGCAGCCAGACGTCGGCCGACGTGTGCCACTCGGTGCAAAACAGCGCCTGCACGGCCATGATGGCCTGCACGACGCGCGGCACCAGCGGAAAGCCGTTGCGGGCGTACTCGATGGCCGGCTGCAGCACATCGGCCAGTTCCCACGTACCGTAGTCGCGCAGCAGCGCCAGCCAGGCACCGAAGGCCCCGGGGACCACGGCCGGCAGCAGACCGATGCCGGGCACCAGGTGGTGTCCCAGCGCGCGGAAATGCGCGGCCGAGGCCAGCGCCGGGGCGGGCCCCTGGCCGCACAGGGCCCGCATGCGGCGCTCGTCCTGGCTCCAGAACAGGATGGGCACTTCGCCCCCCGGGCCGTTGAGGTGCGGCTCGACAATCTGCAGCACGAAACCACCCGCCACCGCCGCATCGAACGCGTTGCCGCCGCGCTCCAGGACGCTCATCGCCGTCTGCGACGCCAGCCAATGGGTGGACGAGACCACGCCGAAGGTGCCGCGGATTTCGGGACGGGTGGTGAAGGTATTGGCGGCCATGAAGGGAATATCCATGCGGGCATCAGTGATATGAAGGGGAGTATAGGTAGTTCGGATAACTACAACCCCTGATTTCGTGATATATCAATAACCAAATGGTTATTCGTAAATCCGAATCCTCCAAATCGCTGCCCAGCGCCGGCAACCGGCTGGTGTCGCGCCTGCGGCCGCGCCACCTTACGCTGCTGCAGGCGCTGCAGCGCCACGGCTCGCTGACGCGCGTCGCGCTGGCGCTGGGCATCAGCCAGCCGGCCGCCAC
>Ga0182743_1003849_pt1 | contig 11702 bp, 7 predicted proteins | sample eDN3rd30CKraftOP_FD_128522 | JGI IMG/M metagenome (GOLD analysis project Ga0182743, IMG submission 128522) | Enriched Organic Plus compost microbial communities from Emeryville, California, USA - eDNA 3rd pass 30_C Kraft OP (version 2) (version 2) ... | reverse complement strand
CGGCCGGCGTAGGCGCCCGCGCGGATGAGGCGCCCGTGCCCGTCCGGCACCTCGTCGGGGGTCGCGTAGAACGCGTCGACGACCGGGGCGCCGCCGGCGAGCCACTGGTTGAGGCTCCAGCTGCCGACGACGAGGCCGATCAGGAGCACGGAGACGGCGTAGCGGCCGGTGGCGGCCCACGCGAGCGCGGCGCGGGACCGGGGCCTCGCCTCGCGCGGCGCCTCGCCCCGGCGCGCTGCCCTCGCGGCGCGCGCGGCCCGAACGCCCCGCGCGAGCAGCGTGAGACCGAACACGGCGGTGCGCACCCCGAAGACGACCGCGACCAGCAGCAGGGTGACGTCGGGCCAGGTGCGCGAGAGCACGCCGAACGCGATCTGCGCGGCGCCCCAGACCAGGCCGAGCACCTTCATGCTCACGCGGGGGCGGCCGAGCGCGTCGCCGATCGTGGCGAGGCCGCCGATGACCAGCAGCACCGAGAGCGCGACCGGCAGCAGTTCGATGTTTCGGCCGAACCAGACGATGACCACGACGCCGCCGACGATCCAGGCGACGCCGAAGATCCGCGTCCACCACTGCGGGGTGCCGTGCCGGCTGATGAGTTCCACGATGCCGGCGGCGATGGCGCTGAGGCCGATGTAGACGCCGAGCAGCACGAGCGAGGCGAGCGGGCGGACGACGATGAGCGCGCCGAGCGCGGCGATGACGATGCCGACGAGCACGAGGATCCGCGGCGGTGCCTTCTCCATGAGTCCCGGCAACGCACGCCACCGTACGCGGCGGGCGGGGCGTTGCGGAGCACTCACCGAGTCAGGATATGTCGGCGCGGCGGCCGCTCCCGCCCACCGGCGGTGGCCGTCGTTCGGCGTCCGAGGCCGACACGCCGGTGACGGATGCGGTCTCGCGCCGCAGCGTCCCCGATCTCCGAACGACGGCGGTGGATGCTGTCAAGCGCCCGGGGTGGGGATGGGGCGGGCCCTACCGTCGGGGCATGGACACCTCCGCCACCGACGCGCTGCGGGAGGCGCGCGCGCAGCCGGTGGCACGGCGGATCGCCCGTGCCGGGTACGCCGCGAACGGGATCGTGCACGCGCTCATGGGCGCTGTCGTGATCGCGGTCGCGGTCGGCGGCGGGGGCGATTCCGGGCACTCGGGCGCGTTCCGCGCGATCGGACAGGTGCCGCTCGGCTTCGTCCTGCTGTGGGTGCTCACCGGCTGTCTGCTCGCGCTGGGTCTGTGGCACGGCACCTCCGCCGTGCTCGTGCGCGGACCCCGGCGACGAACCACGTGGGGCATGCGACTGTCCGAGGCCGGGCAGGCGGTCGCGTTCCTCGCGGTCGGCGGGCTCGCGGCGGCGATCGCGCTCGGAGCGAGGCCCCAGGGCGAGCGGACCGCGCAGGACGCGAGCCGCGGCATCCTCTCCCTGCCCGGTGGTCCGTGGCTGCTCGGGGCGATCGGGCTCGGCGTCGGGATCGCGGGGATCGCGTTCGTCGCGATCGGCGTGCGCCGCGGCTTCCGCAAGGTGATGACGATCCCCGACGGTGCGATCGGCCGCACGATCACCGCGCTCGGCATCGTGGGCTACACCGCGAAAGGTGTCGCCCTCGGGGTCGTCGGCACGCTGCTCGTCGTCGCCGCCGTCAAACTCGACCCGGGCGAGGCGGGCGGGCTCGACGGCGCCGTGCACGCCCTGCGTGCCATGCCCGCGGGCCCATACCTCGTCGGACTCGTCGGGGCGGGGCTCGTCGCGTACGGCGTGTTCTGCGGGGCGCGCACACGGTACGCGCGGATGGAGCGGGGCACGGCCGCGCCCCCGTCCCGCCGGTCGGCGGCCGTCACGGCCTGACCGGGGCGCCGGTTCAGCCGCGCAGGCGCGCGACGGCGTCCGCTGCCGGCACGACCTCGCGATCACCGGTGCGCCGGTCCCACAGCTCGACCTGGCCGTCGGCGGCGCCGCGGCCCACGATGAGGATGCGGGGTACACCCACGAGCTCGGCGTCGCCGAACTTCACGCCGGGCGAGACCTTGGGGCGGTCGTCGTAGAGCACGTCCATGCCCTGCGCCTCGAGCTGCGCGGACAGCGACTCGGCGAGTTCGTACGCGACCTGATCCTTGCCGGTGGCGACCACGTGCACGTCGAACGGCGCGACGGAGGTGGGCCAGATGAGGCCCTTCTCGTCGTTGTTGAGCTCGGCGATGATCGCGAGGATGCGGGTGACGCCGATGCCGTAGGAGCCCATCGTCACGGTGACGAGCTTGCCGTTCTCGTCGAGCACCTTCAGGCCGAGCGCGTCGGCGTATTTGCGGCCGAGCTGGAAGACGTGGCCGATCTCCATGCCGCGGGCGAGGGTGACCGGACCGGAGCCGTCGGGGGCGGGGTCGCCCTCGCGGACGTTCGCGACCTCGACGAAGCCGTCGCCGACGAAGTCGCGGCCGGCGACGAGGGAGTGCACGTGCTTCTGGTCGATGTTCGCGCCGGTGATCCAGCTCGTGCCGTCGACCACGCGCGGGTCGAGCAGGTAGCGGATGCCGGTGGCCGACTCCTCGCCGAGGACCGCGCCCTCGGGCGACCAGGGACCGATGTAGCCCTTGACCAGCAGCGGGTGCCTGGCGAAGTCCTCCTCGGTCGCGGCCTCGACGGCGGCGGGCGCGAAGGCGACCTCTGCCCGCTTGTCGTCGACCTCGCGATCACCGGGGATGCCGACGACGACGAGCTCGCGGGTGCCGTCGAGATGGGTGAGGGCGAGCACGACGTTCTTCAGCGTGTGCGCCGCGGTCCATTCGGCGACGCCGTCGGTGGCGGGACCGGCGATGCCGGGCGCCGGGGCGTCCAGGTGCGCGTTGCTGTGCGCGACCAGGGTGTCGATCGTGGGGGTGTCCGGCGAATCGAAGATCACCGGGGCCGGAAGGCCGTCGAAGGCGATCGGCTCGGGCGCGAGGGTCGTGAACGCCTCGACGTTGGCGGCGTAGCCGCCCTCGGAGCGCACGAAGGTGTCCTCGCCGACCGCGGTCGGGTGCAGGAACTCCTCACTGCGGGAGCCGCCCATGGCGCCGGCGTCGGCCTGCACGATGGCGTATTCGAGGCCGAGCCGGGTGAAGATGCGCTCGTAGGCGTCGCGCTGGGCCATGTACGAGGCGTCGAGCCCCTCGTCGGTGTAGTCGAAGGAGTACGCGTCCTTCATCGTGAACTCGCGGCCGCGCAGGAGGCCCGCGCGCGGACGCGCCTCGTCGCGGTACTTGTCCTGGATCTGGTAGATCGTCAACGGCAGGTCCTTGTACGAGGAGTACAGGTCCTTCACGAGGAGCGTGAACGCCTCCTCGTGGGTGGGCGCGAGCAGGTAGTCGGCGCCCTTGCGGTCCTTCAGGCGGAAGATCCCGTCGCCGTACTCCTCCCAGCGGCCGGTGGCCTCGTAGGGCTCGCGCGGCATGAGCGCCGGGAAGTGCACCTCCTGGGCACCGGCGGCGGTCATCTCCTCGCGGATGATCGTCTCGATGCGCGCCTTGACCCGCAGGCCGAGCGGCAGCCACGCGAAGACGCCGGGCGCCTGGCGGCGGATGTACCCGGCCCGGACCAGCAGCCGGTGGCTGGTGACCTCGGCGTCGGCGGGGTCTTCGCGGAGCGTGCGCAGGAAGAAGTTGGAGAGACGTGTGACCACGAGCGACAAGTCTAGGCGCTGCCCGGTGTGAGGCCGCTGCGGGTCAGCGCCGGCCCAGGCGCAGCACGGTCCGCACGAGGAGGCCGGCCACCAGCGCCCAGAACGCGGCACTCACCCCGAGCAGGGCGACGCCGGAGGCGGCCACCAGGAACGTCACCACCGCGGGGATCCGCTCGTCCGCGTCCGCCATCGCCTGCTGCGCCGCGCCGCCGAAGGCGCCGAAGAGCGCGACGCCGGCGACCGCGGGGATGACCGCGGCGGGTGCCAGCACCACCAGCGCGGCGAAGACGGATGCGGCGAGTCCGAGCAGCAGGTACGACACGCCGGTCGAGACGCCGGCGATCCAGCGTCGCCCGCGGTCCTCCCCCGCATCCGGCCCCGCGGCGAGCGCCGCGCTGATCGCGGCGAGGTTGATCGCGTGGCCGCCGGCGGGGGCGCCGATCGCGGTGCCGATCCCGGTGACGAGCATCGAGGGCCGCCACGGCACCCGGTACTCGAAGCTGCGCATGACCGCGACGCCGGGGAGGTTCTGCGAGGCCATCGTCACGATGAACAGCGGCAGCGCGAGACCGATCACCGCGCCGACGGTGAGGGTCGGGGCGGTGAGTTCGAGCCGCGGCAGCAGGAGGGCCGGGTCCACCGCGGCGTCCGACGAGCTGAGACCGACGACGACCACGACGGCAGCCGTGACGAAGGCGAGCGGCACGGCCCACCGCGGCAGGAGCCGGGCGAACACGAGCCAGACCGCGAGTACCGGGGCGACGCCCCACGGGTTCACGACGAGGCCGGTCACCGGAGCGAGGCAGAGCGGCAGGAGCACGCCGGCGAGCATGGCCTGCGCGATCGCGGGCGGGATGCGGGCGATGAGCGTCCCGAGCCCGGACCAGAGCCCGGTGAGCACGATGAGCGCGGCGACGACGAGGAACGCGCCGACCGCGGCGGGCCAGCCGCCCTCGACGGTGCCGGTGGCGACCAGCAGCGCGGCGCCGGGCGTCGACCAGGCGGCGGTGATCGGCATCCGGTATCGGCACGAGAGCACGATGCAGGCGAGCCCCATCGTCAGGCTCAGTGCGAGGAGGCCGCTGGCGGCCTGGCCCGGCGTCGCACCGACCGCGTCGAGCCCGGTGAGCACGACCGCGAACGAACTCGTGAAGCCCACGAGCGCGGTCACGACGCCCGCCACGACCGGCCGGGACACGGCGGATCGGGTGGTCGCAGGCATGCGCCGTACGCTAGCGCACGGCGTGACCGCGGAGGTTACGCGGTGACGACCTGCGCGGTGCCCAGCGGGGCGTCGGGCCCCATCTCGGCGGCGATGCGGTTCGCCTCGGCGATGAGGGTCGACACGATCTCCGCCTCGGGCACGGTCTTGATGACCTCGCCCTTCACGAAGATCTGCCCCTTGCCGTTGCCGCTGGCGACGCCGAGGTCCGCCTCGCGGGCCTCGCCGGGGCCGTTCACGACGCAGCCCATGACGGCGACGCGCAGCGGGACGGTGACGTCCTTCAGCCCCTCGGTGACGCTGTCGGCGAGCGTGTAGACGTCGACCTGCGCGCGACCGCACGACGGGCACGACACGATCTCGAGGCGGCGCTCGCGGAGGTTCAGCGACTGCAGGATCTGCAGGCCCACCTTGACCTCCTCGGCCGGCGGGGCAGAGAGGGACACACGGATGGTGTCGCCGATGCCCTCCGACAGCAGGATGCCGAAGGCCGTCGCAGACTTGATCGTGCCCTGGAACGCGGGGCCCGCCTCGGTCACGCCGAGGTGGAGCGGCCAGTCGCCGCGCTCGGCCAGCATCCGGTACGCCTGCACCATGACGACCGGGTCGTTGTGCTTGACCGAGATCTTGAAGTCGTGGAAGTCGTGCTCCTCGAACAGGCTCGCCTCCCACACCGCGCTCTCCACGAGCGCCTCCGGGGTGGCCCTGCCGTACTTCTCCAGCAGGCGTCGGTCGAGCGAGCCGGCGTTCACACCGATGCGCAGCGAGACGCCCGCGTCCTTGGCCGCCTTCGCGATCTCGCCGACCTTGTCGTCGAACTTGCGGATGTTGCCGGGATTCACCCGCACCGCGGCACACCCGGCGTCGATCGCCTGGAAGACGTACTTCGGCTGGAAGTGGATGTCGGCGATGACCGGGATCTGGCTCTTCTTCGCGATGATGTGCAGCACGTCCGCGTCGTCCTGGCTCGGCACCGCGACGCGCACGATCTCGCAGCCGGCCGCCGTCAGCTCCGCGATCTGCTGGAGCGTCGCGTTGATGTCGGTGGTCTTCGTGGTCGTCATGGACTGCACGCTGACCGGGGCGTCGCCGCCGACGAGGACCTTGCCGACGCGGATCTGCCGACTCTTGCGGCGGGGGGCGAGGGTCGCGGGGGCGCTGGGCATCCCGAGGTTGACTGCTGGCACGCCCCAAGCCTACGCCGCACAGGCTGGACGGGGCCCGGGCGCACGCCCGTACGCGCCGGATCTGGTATCTTCGGCCCATGCTCGCGAACCGCTCCTGGTGGCTCACCGCCTGAGGCGGTGTGCGCGTGCGACACGACCGCCCTCGGGGGCGGTCTTCTGCGTCAGGCGGCCGCTCCCACGACGAAAGATCTGTCATGACCGGAACCGCTTCGGCCACCCTCTCCGCCCTCTCGACCTCGGCTGAGCCGTTCGCGCTCATCGCGCGCGAGCCCGGCTGGGTCGAGGTGCTCACCGGCGAGGTCGTGGACGTCGACCGTCTCGCCGACATCCCGCTCACGGATGCCGACGGCGCCCCCCGCGAGGTGCTCGCGCTCGTCCCGTTCCGCCAGGTGGTGGAGCGCGGCTTCGACTGTCACGACGACGCCGCACCGCTGCGCTGCCTCGTCGTCACCGACCACGGGCGCCTGACCCGCGAGGACGTCCTCGCGGCGCTGCCCACCGAGGAGATCCCGCTCGCCGGCGCCGGGTTCGACGTCACCGACGAGGAGTACGCCGACACCGTCCGCGCGGTCATCCGCGACGAGATCGGCGAGGGCGAGGGCGCGAACTTCGTCATCCGCCGCGACTTCACCGCATCCGTCGACGCCGATCCGCGCCTGGCCGGCCTCACCTGGTTCCGTGCGCTGCTGGAGCACGAGCGCGGGGCGTACTGGACGTTCCTCGTCGTCACCGACGGCCACGTCGCGGTGGGCGCGAGCCCGGAGGCGCACGTGCGCGCGCACGGCGGCGTCGTGACGATGAACCCGATCTCGGGCACGTTCCGCCACCCGGCCGGCGGTGCCACGGTCGAGACCCTGTCCGAGTTCCTGGAGTCGACCAAGGAGACCGAGGAGCTCTTCATGGTCGTCGACGAGGAGCTGAAGATGATGAGCGCCGTCTGCAGCGACGGCGGCCGCATCACCGGCCCGCACCTCAAGGAGATGTCGCGGCTCACGCACACCGAGTACGAGCTGGAGGGCCATTCCACGCTCGACCCGCGCGACATCCTCCGCGAGACGATGTTCGCCCCGACGGTCACCGGGTCGCCCATGCAGAACGCCTGCACCGTGATCACCCGGCACGAGCGCACCCCGCGCGGCTACTACTCCGGCGTCGCGGCACTGTTCACACCCACCGCCGACGGCACCGGGCACGACCTCGACGCGCCGATCCTCATCCGCACCGCCTACCTCGTGGACGGCCGGTTGCGGGTGCCGGTGGGCGCGACCCTCGTGCGCCACTCCGACCCGGCGGGCGAGGTGAGCGAGACCCACGGCAAGGCTGCGGGCGTGCTCGGCGCGATCGGCGCGATCCCCCGCGACGTCGCCCCCGCCCCCGAGGCCGACCCCGACGAGCCCGCGCCCGAACCGCGCCCGCTCGCGGAGGACCCGCGCATCGCGACGCTGCTCGCCTCGCGCAACAGCCGCCTCGCGGCCTTCTGGCTGAACCCGCAGGACGTCACCGGCGAGGGGCCGTTCGCCGGCCGCTCGGCGGTGGTCGTGGATGCCGAGGACCGTTTCACCACGATGCTCGCCCACCAGCTGCGCCACCTGGGCCTGGCCGTCGAGGTCGTGCCGTGGAGCGAGGCCTCGGACGAGGTGCTCGACGCCGCCGACCTCGTGGTGTGCGGCCCCGGCCCGGGCGACCCGCGCGATGAGACGCCGCGCATCGCCCGGATGCGGGAGATCGTGGCGCACCGGATGGACGGCGGCCGGCCGCTGTTGACGGTGTGCCTCAGCCACCAGGTGCTCGCGCACCGACTGGGGATCGAGCTCGCCCCGCTCGAGCGCCCGCACCAGGGCCTGCAGCTCGAAGTGGACCTGTTCGGCGAGCCGGCTTCGATCGGCTTCTACAACACCTTCACCGCGCGGGTGCCCGTCGGCACGACGCAGGTGGGCCCCGCGGAGGTCGCCGCCGACGCGAAGGGCGACGTGTACGGGTTGCGCGGTGCCGCGTTCGCCTCGGTGCAGGGACACCTGGAGTCGATCCTGTCCCGTGACGGCATGGCGACCCTGGAGCGCCTCGTCGGCCACGCGCTGACCCCGGTCGGCGACTGACCTTTCGTCCGTCGGGTGCCGCCGGCGCCCTGTGGACCCCCGGTCAGAACAGCGAGATCGGGTTCAGCAGGTCGGCGAGGATGAGCGTCCCGCCCATCACCACGAGTGCGATCACGACCACGAAGGTGAGGGGCACGAGCTTCGTCGCATCCACCGGCTTCGGTGCGGGCCGGCCGAGCAGCTTCGCCGTCGTCCGCTTGATGCCGTCCCACAGCGCGACCACGACGTGCCCGCCGTCCAGCGGCAGCAGCGGGATGAGGTTGAACACGAACAGCGCGATGTTCAGCGAGCCGAGCAGACCGATGATGAACGAGACCCGGTTGATGACCGGAGCGTCGGATGCGGCGGCCTCACCCGCGATGACGCTCGCGCCGACGACGCTGAGCGGGCCGTTCGGATCACGCTCCGCACCCGTGAACAGGGTCATTCCCGCATCCACGACCTTCACCGGCAGCTGCCAGATGATGCCGGTCACCGCGCCGACGTTCTCGATGGCGGTGACGGCGCCGGACCAGATCGGCTGACGCACGTACTCGCTGCCGGGGCGGAAGCCGATGAAGCCGACCTCGACCGTCTCCTGCCCGCGCTCGGGGTCGACGACCGTGGCGGGGACCGCAACCGGGGTGACGGTGAGGGTGCGCTGGGCGCCGTCGCGGTCGACGAGCAGGGTGAGGGGCTCTCCGGCGGAGCCCTGGATGATGCCCGACGCCTCGGCGAAGTCGCCCACCGGCATCCCGTCGATCTCGAGGATCTCATCGCCCGGCTCGAGCCCCGCCGCCTCCGCCGGGGTCGTGTCGGACACGCACTCCTCGGAACCGGACGCGGCCGGCACGCACGCGCTGAGCGATGCGACCGAGGCCGTGGCGGTCTGCAGGCCGATGCCGCTGAGGAGGATCGTGAACAGCACGACCGCCAGCAGCAGGTTCATGATCGGTCCGCCGAGCATGACCACGATGCGCTTCCAGACCGGGAGTCGGTAGAAGGTGCGGTCCTCGTCGGCGCCGATGAGCGTCTCGTCGTTCGCCGTGCGGGCGTCCTGCACCATGACGGAGAAGAACCGGCCCCGACGCGAGGGCGCGGCGTCGCGGGCGGCCTCGGCCCCCGCATCCGCGCCCACCGGCACCGGGTCGCCGAGCGCGGCCGAGGGCGGGTACATGCCCGCCATGGAGATGTAGCCGCCGAGCGGGATCGCCTTCACGCCGTACTCGGTCTCGCCCTTGCGGCGGGAGAACAGCGTGGGGCCGAACCCGACCATGTACTGGCCGACGCGCACGCCGAACGCCTTGGCCGGCAGCAGGTGCCCCAGCTCGTGCAGGGCGATCGACACGGCCAGCCCGACGACGAGCACGACGATGCCGATGACGAAGGCGAGAACGGTCACGAGACCACGGTAACGGCGGTGCCTTCGAACTCGCCGAGCACCCGCCACGCCGTCCCCTCCGATCGCATGCAACACCCAGGCGACGAGCGGGCGGTCTGCTTGAATGGAAGCCCATGTCGAGCACTGAACCTCCCGCCTCCCTGCCTCCGGTCCTGCGCCCGGAGCGCCCGCCCCGGCGGAGCCTGCGCGCCCTGGCCGACCTCGCCGGTGCGCGGGTCATCGGCGGGATCGACGACGTCTGGCTCTCCGGCATCACCCTCGCCACCGCGGATCTGCGTCCGGGCGAGGCGTTCGTCGCACTGCAGGGGGTGAACCGGCACGGCGCCGAGTTCGCCGCCCAGGCCGCGGCGTCCGGGGCGGTCGCCGTCATCACCGACGAGGCGGGCGCCGAGCGGGCGGCCGCATCCGGCCTGCCCGTGCTCGTGGTCGACGAGCCCCGTGCCCGGCTCGGCGAGTTGTCGGCGTGGGTGTACGGCACCGGCCAGGACGACAACCTGCCGCTGCTGTTCGGCACGACCGGCACGAACGGCAAGACGAGCGTCTCGCATCTGCTCGAGGGGATGCTGGGCCAGCTCGGCGTCGTCACCGGACTCTCCTCCACGGCGGAGCGGCACATCGCCGGCCAGGTCATCGTCTCGCGGCTCACCACGCCGGAGGCGAGCGAGTTCCACGCCCTGCTCGCCCTCATGCGCGAACGCGGCGTCGAGGCGGTCGCCGTCGAGGTGAGCGCCCAGGCCCTCAGCCGCCACCGGGTCGACGGCATCGTGTTCGACGTCGCATCCTTCACGAACCTCAGCCACGACCACCTCGACGACTACGCCGACATGCGCGAGTACCTCGAGGCCAAGCTGCCGCTGTTCCGTCCCGACCGCGCCCGCCGCGCCGTCATCTGCCTCGACTCCGCCGCCGGCGCCGAGGCGGTCGCCCGCGCCGAGGTGCCGGTCGTGACCATCGCCACCCCGGTGATCGCCGACGACCCGGAGGCCGCCGCCCGCGCCGATTGGATCGTCGAGATCCTGGAGGAGCGCCAGGACGGCACCCGGTTCGCGCTCTCGGGTCCCGCCGGCCGCCTCGTCACCACCGTGCCGGTCATCGGCCGCCACATGGCCGCCAACGCGGGCCTGGCAATCGTCATGCTCCTCGAGGGCGGCTTCGCCTGGGACCGCATCGTCGCCGTGCTCGACGGCGGCCGCATCGACGCCTACCTCCCCGGCCGCACCCAGCGGGTCTCCGGCGAGCGCGGCCCGGCCGTATACGTCGACTTCGGGCACTCCCCCGACGCGTTCGAGAAGACGCTCGCCGCGGTCCGACGCGTCACCCCGGGCAAGGTGCTCATGCTGTTCGGCGCCGACGGCGACCGTGACACCACGAAGCGTCACGACATGGGCCGCACGGCGGTGGAGGGCAGCGACATCCTCATCGTCACCGACCACCACCCGCGCCACGAGGACCCGGACACGATCCGCGCGACCCTGCTCGAGGGCGCCCGTCGCGCCCGCCCGGACGCCGAGATCCACGAATTCTCGCCGCCGGAGCGCGCGATCCGCGAGGCCGTGAAGCTCGTCGGCGAGGGCGACGCGATCCTGTGGGCCGGTCCCGGTCACCAGGACTACCGCGACATCCGCGGCGTCCGCACGCCGTACTCGGCCCGTGAGCTGGCCCGCCGCGCCCTGCGCGACGCGGGCTGGCCGGTGCCGGAGCCGGCGTGGCCGGTCCCCTATCCCGAGGACCGCACCCCCGACTCCGACCCCACGCGCCCCTCGGCCTGACCCCGGCGGCGGCCACCGCATCCGTGCCAGCACCGGATCCGGCGATCTCACCGCATCCGTACCGTCACCGGATTCGGGGATCTCACCGGATTCGGAGCGGATGCCGCGATTCGGCCCGAATCCCGTCGCATCCCCGAATCCCGTGACACCGGCGCGAGCACGAGGCTCACGTGGAACCGGCTCCCGCCGGGCGGCTCAGGATGCGGCGATGACGGCGTCCGCGGTGCGGCGCGCCCATGCCTCCGCCTCGGCGAGCGACTCGCGGGTGAGGGATGCGGGTGCATCGTGCGCGTCGACCACGCGTGCGATCGTGTCGACGATGCCGGTGAACGGCAGCCGGTGCTCGTGGAACGCGTCGACGGCCTGCTCGTTCGCGGCGTTGAACACCGCCGGG
>Ga0182743_1003844_pt1 | contig 11722 bp, 10 predicted proteins | sample eDN3rd30CKraftOP_FD_128522 | JGI IMG/M metagenome (GOLD analysis project Ga0182743, IMG submission 128522) | Enriched Organic Plus compost microbial communities from Emeryville, California, USA - eDNA 3rd pass 30_C Kraft OP (version 2) (version 2) ... | reverse complement strand
TTGCACCTGGAAGGCTACCGCAACGTGTGGATCGAGCTTTGGACCCACGCAATCGGCGGCCTCAGCGAGAACGATTTCATCCTCGCCGCGAAGATCGATCAGTTGCCGATTGAGTTGAAAGCGAAGTAGCTAGTAACGTGGCCCGGGCGTCTCGCTCGTGCTGTGCGTTTCGCTTGGGCCAGCATTCAGTTTGAGCTGGCTATCTGGCTTCAGGAGCAACGCCTGCGCGGTCGCGGGCTGCCGTGTACTGCCAGCGTTGAGCCGCGGGCGCGAAGCGGTCCTTGGCGGTGTGTAGGCTCAGCTCATACTCGGCATGGGTGGGGACACCGATGCCACCCAGTCACTCAGTCACCCAATTACCCCGGCCACTCAGCCACTCAGCATTCGCGCCTATTACTCCAGCCGTCGCCAGCGGTCGTCGGGCAGGTTGAGTGGGTGTAGTTCGATGACGCCGGCGCGGCTCCCCTGTGTGGTGAGGAGCGCCGAGATGTGGGGATGCTGGGCGACGAACTCGCGCGCCGCGTCGAGGCCCAGTACGTAGAGGGCTGTCGAAAGGGCGTCGGCTTCGGCTGCTGTCGGCGCGATGACGGTGCTCGATAGCACGCCGTCGGCTGGCCAACCGGTGCGCGGGTCGAGGATGTGGCCGTATCGCTTCCCTTGATGGTGGAAGTACTGCGTGCCGGAGCCCGATGTGCCGAGCGCCTGATCGAACAGTTTGAATTCGGCCAGCCGGTGGTCGGGACGCAGCGGGTGCCGGAGCGCGACGGTCCAGCCGGTGGCTGCGTTGTCCTGTTTTGCGGCTTGTTCGATCGGCGGTTCTTGCTCGTCGTTTGCTGCAACAGCGTCACTATTGGAGCTCGCGTTCACGTCGAGCTGCCGCGAGCCGCTGGCCAGCACGCTGCTGTTGCCGCCGTGGATCATGAAGTCGCTGACCCCTTCGGTGAGCAGCAAGCCGGCGGCCCGGTCGATCGCGTATCCCTTGCCGATTGCGCCGAGGTTGAGCTCCATTCCCGGCCGGCCGAAGCGGACCGTTTGGCGGGCTTCGTCGAGTTCGATTGCCTGGCTGCCGACTTTGGCGAGCGCCGCGGCGACGTCGTCGGGGCTCGGCATCTTTCCCTGCCGGCGGTAGAAGCCCCAAACCTTCGTCAGTGGCCCCGAGGTGATGTCGAACGCGCCCGCCGTGAGCTGCGAAAGCGTTTTGGCTTGTAGCAGAAGTTCGAATAGCCGCGATTCGACCTCCACCGCTTCGTCGGCTGCCCGCTGGTTCAGTCGGCTGACTTCGCTGTCGTCGCGATAGACGGTCAGTTGGGCTTCGAGCCGATCGACCAGGTCGAGCGCGGCGACGGCTGCATCGGTTCCCTGCTTGTGCTGGCCGGCGTTGAGCACCACCTCAAACTCGCAAGCCATCGCCTCGCGTCCGACGTGAACGAGCAGCGAGCGCGTCTTGACCGGCGGAAGCGGCGCGGCGGGCGGACGCGGGGCCGCCGCCGCTTCGGCCAGCATCCGGGCCGCCGTCCGACCCTTGAGGAAGTCACGACGGGAAGATTTTTTCGAGGAATCGCCAGACACGTAAAATCGAAGCCAGTTGGAGGAGCAAGAACGCCAGCCGATCCTCAATTATACGACCCAACCGTAGGCGAGCGGGGGAGGAAAGTCCCCCGAGGAACCATGGGGCACAATCGGCGCGAGCGGCTGAATCGCACCCCAGCGTTTACTCCATGGAGGCGGCGCCGTCGCCACGAATCGTCTTCTCCATCGCCAAATGCGGAATCCCGACTTCGATAAACTCCTCCCCCACCACCGCGTAGCCCAGGCTGCGATAGAACGGAACGGCTTCCACTCGAGCATGGAGCGAAGTGCGCTCCACGCCTGCCTCGCACAATTGCTCCTCGACGGCCCGCAGCAGTCGCTGGCCGAGCCCCTGACGCTGCCGCGAAGGATCGACCGCCATCTGGCGGATCTTGGCCTTGGTCGGCGACTGGGGAACGGCGATCACGCAGGCGACGATCCGCCCCGAGGCGTCGAACAGGCCGAAATGCTGCTGCTCGCGCTCGGCGGCCAGGTCTTCCGCGAACAGATCGAGCCCGAGCGGTCGGCGCAGCACCTCGTTCCGCAGCCGGCACTCCTGGTCGTAGTCGGCTGAGCCGAACGGGATTGATCGAAACGTGATTTCGGAGGTCATGCGGCGGTGGTTCCGGCGGGGTGGATCAGGCGGGGAAGTTGAGCTTTGCCCAAGTAACGGAACGGCGCAAGTCGTTCGGTGAAATTCGGCGAAGCCCAGGGTTGGGAATGTTGATTCGTGGGGCGTGCATTTACCGGGCGGCTTGCGCAGCTCCGCTTGTTCGGAATCGCATCCTGGAAGCAACGGGTAAACGCCGGCCTGGGAACACGTCGGGCTTACCTGCTCAGTCTGAACTCACCCGCTCTTGCTAAAGGTTGACAATGTGCCGTTAAGTGTATATAAACTTTTTGTAAGTTGCAAACGGTTTCGTGGGGGATTTTGCTCGGAGTGGTTGTAGCGAACCCACCGCCAGGGGTATTGTGGGTTTGCTTATTGAGACTGGTGAAAAACGGCTCGTCGCGAGTGCTAAGGTTGTGAGAGGCGGCGGGTTGCGAGGTTCGGGGCGCGATCGATGAAAAGGTTGTTCCCCTCTAGTATTGAGACTGGAGGGGGTGTGGATCGGTTGGAAGAGGGCTAACGGCGGAGGAAACCCCATTGGGGGCCGGCCGGCTGCAAGCCTGCGCGACGTTTGATTGCCGCGGATGCGACTTCGGTCGATAATGCAGGACTGGAGTACGAGGAGCTGAAAATGCTGAAGCAAATGCTGGTGGGCCTGGCGGTGTTTCTGGCGATTGCCGTGCCGGGCGTCTGGGCGCAGACCAAGGGGCCGAAGGTCATTCGTCGGGCTCAGCCGCCGAAGTTCTCCGCCGATCGCACGTTTTTCGGCGACGCCTTTCAGGAAGGGCTTGTGGGTGAGCGTCCCGCGAACCTGGGGCAGGCGGCGCCGGCGATGGCGGCGGCTGGCAGCTCTCCGGCTGCGGGGAGCGCGTCGCCGGCTGGCGGTGGCGGAACCGGCACTTGGGCGTCGCTGATTTCGTCGGGCACGATCGAGGATGAGATCAAGGCGACGAAGCTGCTCGTGGATCAGGGCGTGACGACGCCGAGCGACTTCGCCGGCAAGGGCTACAAGCTGGCTCGCCGCGAGTTCAGCATCCTTGCCATGCTGTTCGCCATTATCAACGAATACGACGGCGACGTGCGCTGGAAGAACGACGCAGCCATCGCCCGCGACACGTTCGCCCGCACGGCTGCCAACGCCAAGGTGGGAACGGTGCAAGTCTTCAACGAAGCGAAGCAGCGAAAGTCGGAGCTGCAAGAATTGCTCGGCGGCAGCTCGCCGTTCACCGAGAAGGCGGTCGATCCGAAGAACAATTGGGGCGCGATCTGCGACCGGGCGCCGCTGATGCAGTATCTGGAAAAGGTGTGGGAGCCGGAGATGAAGCCGCTTCTCTCCGACAAGGCTCAGTTCACCGCCAATGCCGACAAGCTGGCCCACAGCGCCGAGATGTTCGCCGCCATCGGCGACGTCCTCGCGAAGGACGGCATGATGGACGCCGACTCCGACGAGTACAAGGAGCTCTGCTTCAAGCTACGCGATGCAGCCAAGGAAATCGCCGAAGCGGCCCGCTCGAAGAATTTCGACGCGGCAAGCAAGGCGAGCTCCGAAGTCGGCAAGAGCTGCACCGAGTGTCACGAGAACTATCGGTCGTAGCGCGGGGCGAAGCGGAAAGCCGAAAGCGGAAAGCGGAAAGCGGACGTTCGAAGCCTCGAACTGAGATTGGTCGAGGCTTCTGTTGTTTGGCCTTTCGGGGGCTTTCTTGTTGCCTTCTTGCTACACGTTTTCCGGTAGTTTGTGGCCCATTTTGTCTCGCTTGGTGGCGAGGTAGCGGGCGTTGTGGGGGTTGGGCGTGCTGATGATCGGGACTTGATCGACCACGTTCAGCGCGAAGCCGCCGTAGATGAAGGCGTCGGTTTTCTTCGGGTTGTTGGTCATCAGGCGGATATTGGTCAGCCCCAGATCCTTGAGAATCTGGATCCCCACGCCGTAATCGCGCATGTCGGCTTTGTAGCCGAGCGCTTTGTTGGCTTCGACGGTGTCGAGCCCCTTCTCTTGCAACTGGTAGGCGCGGATCTTTTCGACCAGGCCGATGCCGCGGCCTTCTTGCGGCAGATAGACGAGCACGCCGGCGCCTTCCTGGGCGATCATCTGCATCGCCATGTGAAGCTGGCTGCCGCAGTCGCAGCGGAGCGAATCGAGCAAGTCGCCGGTGAAGCAGGAGGAGTGCAGCCGGACGAGCGGCGCTTCGACTTTCTCCGGTTCGCCGCGCACCAGGGCGATGGGGTTCTGCGTTTCGTACTTCACTTCGTAGGCGATGATCGTAAAGTCGCCGTATTGGCCGGTCGGCAGCTTGGCCTGGGTGATGCGCGAGACGAGCTTTTCGCTCACGCGTCGATGGGCGATGAGCTGCTCGATCGAGATCATCTTCAGATCGTGCTTGCGGGCGATCTCGAGCATGTACTCGCGCGAGGCGCGGTCGCCCTTGTCATCGAGGATCTCGCAGAGGACTCCCACCGGCGCCAGACCGGCCATGCGGCAGAGGTCAACGGCGGCTTCGGTGTGCCCTGCCCGGCGGAGAACGCCGCCTTCTTTGGCAAGCAGCGGATGAACGTGTCCTGGGCGGACGAAGTCGCTCGGCTTGCTATGGCCGTCGGCCATGGCGCGGACGGTGACGGCGCGTTCTTCGGCGGTGATGCCCGTCTTGTTGGTGCGGTGGTCGAGCGGCGTCAGAAAGCCGGTACCGAGCGGCGCGGTGTTCAGATCGACCACCGGCGAAAGCTCGAGACGCTCCGCGACGTCGGGGAGGATCGGAACGCAAAATTGTCCGCGGCCGCTGAGGATGAAGTTGACCGTTTCGGCGGTCGCCTTCTCGGCGGCGCAGATAAAGTCCCCTTCGTTTTCGCGGTCTTCCGCATCGACAACGATGATGACTTCGCCGCGGGCAATGGCGTCCACGGCGGCTTGCACATCGGAAAACTCACGAGTCACGCTGATAGCTCCGGCTCGAACTGCTGGTTGCGGACCGAGCTGACGTCGATCCGCGGCGGACTGCCGGTCGGCAGTCCTGTTCGTAATTATAGCCGGCAAGCCAGCGCGAGGGTGGCACAGGCGTCGCGCCTGGGCGTCGACTGGCGGCAATTGCACAGGCGGGACGCCTGGGCCACGGCGCACTGGCTGGAGAAAAACCTGCCCAAGAAAATGCCAAAGCCCAGCGAAAGCACCCCCATTTGTGCCCGCGCCAGGCTTCGGCGGATTTGTACCGTGAACTTGTACGGTCAGGCCCCGGCTGACTATTCAGCCTTCTTCTTGCCTTCCGGACGGTTGGCACGGAGCGATTCCCGCATGGCGGCACGCTCTTCGTCGTTCAGCTTGCCATCGCCGTCCTTGTCGAACTTCTTGAGGGTTTCCTTGCGGCGCTCTTCGAGCTGGGCGCGAGCGGCCTTCTGCTCTTCTTCGCTGAGCTTGCCGTCGCCGTCCTTATCGAACTGCTTGATCAGCTCTTCGCGATTGAAACCGCCAGGACCGCCCGGACCACGACGCCGGCCTTCAGCGCCGCCGCGCTGGCCGCGGGTCTTTTCGAATTCCTTGCGGGCTTCGGCGCGCTCTTCGTCGCTCAGCTTGCCGTCGCCGTCCTTATCAAACTTCTCGAGCAACTGCTTGCGGAAGTCTTCGCTGCGAGCGCCGCCGCGCTGGCCACGCTGACCTTTACCACCCTTATTGCCATCCTGGGCCATGCCAGGGATTGCCACCATCGTCGACAGAGCGAGCGCCGCCACCGCTACGAACCACTTCATGAGCCTGTTCTCCGGATAAGTCGTTTGACCAAGATTTCGCCGTCTTCGCGGCGGGTGTGATACTAGTTCAAACACCACATTGCCGCCGAGGTTTCGGCCCGTTTCCCGGAATTTTTGCCGAGCGGGAGCAAAAAATTTGTCCGGAAAAGACTTACCCAACCACTGGTGGGTTAGGTGTCCCGCGAGAGCAGCAGCTCCAGGTAGCTCCGCCGTTCGGGCGCGGGAAGCGAGAGCGCCTGGGCCAGATCGAGCAGCGTCTGACGGGCCCGGTCGAGCTGGCCGGCGTCGGCGGAAAGTTCGGCTTCGAAATAGACGCCCACACCCTCGACTTCGTCGAGCGCAAGTTCCACCGGCTGGCCGTTCCAAGTGAGCGAACCGGGGCGGCGGACTTTGCGCACCTCGGCCACGCGGCGAAAGCTGAGCGCTTCGAGCAGCTCGGCGAACTGTGCGAAGCGCGCTGGCCCCGCAGCCAGCGGGAGTTCCAGTTCGCGGCGCGTCTTCGTTAGGGCGTCGAGCTTGGGGCCTTTGTACGTGATGAAGTTTTCGTCTCCAACGCGGCGGATGCGCAGCGCTTCGTCGGTCTCGGCGAAGTTGCGCGCGGGGTGGGCGAAGTAGGTGTCGATCTGCTCGATCGGGTCGCGCCAAGTTGCGCCTTGCTGTGTGAGCTGGGCGACGAGCGATGCGGCGTCGGTGACGGGAAACTTCTGCTCAACTTCGTGATGCATGGCGTGAGGCGATCGGACAAGCGGCGCGGGAAGGCAACTGGGCGACCTGACGGTAACGCGATAGACTGAACCGCGTGTTACCCACGTAGCAGTTTCAACGAATTCGCCACGGAGGCAAGGCAAATGGCCGACGTCACGATCAAAGTTCGCGATCACGGACCGTTCCTCGTGGAAGGGCCGGTCACTATTGTCGACGCGGCTGGCAACAAGTTCGAAATTCCCGCCAACAAGCCGGCAATCGCACTTTGCCGCTGCGGCCAGTCGAAACGCCGGCCGTTCTGCGACGGCACGCACAAGGAGTGCGGCTTCGTCGCCGAGGACCGGGCGACGCCCGCCAACCCGAGCTAACCGGCAGGCTCGGCTGGAAAGTAACATGTTCCGGGGATGAGCGTTGCCGCTGGCTCGCGGTGGAGGTGCCAAGCTGTCCTTCTCCGGGGCGAGCTGCGTCCCGGCGATGGGAACGAGGGGCCAGCATCGACACGTTTTCCCCAGCGTCGACTTTTCCGGCGCGCCCCTCTATCTACGCTGCTGAAGCACACTTCTTGGTTTCTTCGCGGGGCTTCTTTTCTCTCGCGCCTCGGCTGATAGGTTAGCCCTCGCCGCGGGCGATTCGGCGCTGGTTACGTAGCGCCGCGCCCGGGCTGTGCGGCTCGCTCGCGCCGGTTTGTTTTTGAACTGGTAGGGGCCGTATCTCGTATCGCCCGTGGGGCCCGCCGCCTCTCGGTCTGCTCGCTCTGTGGAACGACACTCTCAAGGAAGTTTGCTCTGTGGACGCTTTGCCGAATCAATTGGAACCGATCGCAACGAATCAGCCGGCTGCGGAAAATGAAGCGGTCGGCGAGGTGCAGCTCAGCGACGCCGTCGTGACGGCTTCGCAGCCGTTCGTCGGTCGGTGGAACAAGCTGGTCAGCACAACCAACTGGGAGAAAGGGCGAATCGTCGTGCAGTGGCGCGAAGCCCTGATCGCCGAGGGGGCTGCGGTGACCGAGTACTCGGACGAAGCGTGGGCTCGCCTGGTGGGTGGCGTGACCGGCCAGCACGTCGGCCGCCTGCGGCGCGTGTATCAGCGGTTTGGCAACACCTACGAGCAATATCCGCAGCTCTACTGGAGCCACTTCCAAGCGGCCGTCGACTGGGACGACGCCGAAATGTGGCTCGAAGGGGCCGTGCAGAGCGGCTGGTCGGTCGCCGGCATGCGGAACCAGCGCTGGGAAACGCTCGGCCGCGTCGAGAGCGAACAACCGGTGGCGGAAGACATCGTTGCCAGCGAGACCGACGAAGATTTTGAACCAGCCCGCACGAGCGCTCCGGTTCCGTCGTCGATTACGGGCAGCTACGAGGAAGTGCAAAGCGGTCCGCGCCCTGAGGGGCCCGACTTTGGCGACGACGATTTGGACGGCGGCGAACAAACGCGGGCGCTCCGCGAAACGCACGCCGAGCCGGTGGCCGACGAGCAGCCGAAGGAAAAGGTCGAACTCGTTCAGCCTTTCGCCAACCTGCCGACGCTGCCGGACGACTTGGCCGACGCGTTTGACGCCTTCAAGCTCGCTATCCTGCATCACAAGGCGGCCGGCTGGACAGCCGTCGAAAGCAAGGCGGTCCTCGATACGCTCGACTCGCTCAAGGCGCTGGTGCTCGCCCCGTCGGACGAAACCGCTCCGTTCTAAGCCGTAGTGGCGACGATTCGTTTGGGCGGAACCTAACAGGTTCCGGAGAACAGCGAGCGGATCTTCCCTCGCGAGACGATCCGAAATCACCATTCTCCGGGGACGTGCTACGCCCCGGAGAATGGATTATCGGCTGGATTACAGCCCAGCGCAGTAAGGTGTTGCCGGCGTCGCAATCGCAACCGCGCCGGCCAGCAGCTTGGTCGAAGCGTCGCCTCCCCGCTCGCGAAGATGCTCCTTCGCCCAATCCGCCGCGCCTTCGCAAGCCGCGGTTGCAGCCTCGGCATGCTGGATCAGGTAAGCCTGAACCGCCGACATGGCAAGCTGCTTGTCGGGCAGCGACGCTGCGAAACGCTCGGCGAGCTCGGCGGCTTCTGCCGGAAAGAATCGGCGGAAGATCCGCTGCAACTGCTCGCGGTCGGCGAAGCCGACTTCCACTTGCCGGTCGATGCGGCCGGGCCGAATCAGCGCCGGGTCGAGCCGCTCGCGATGGTTCGTGGTGGCAAAGAGCATTCGCCCTTCCCCGGCTGCGACGCCGTCGAGCGCGTTCAGCAGCCCGCTGAAGGTTACTCGGTTTGCATTCGCTTCCACTCCCTGCCGCTCGACAAAGACGCAGTCTACGTCTTCGACCAGCAGGATGGCGCTTGCCGGCAGTTCTGCCAGCAGCTCCGCCAACACCGTATCGTCCAAGCCGGCACTGCCCAGGTTGAGCATGGCGATGTCCATCCGCAGAGCGGACGCAATCGCCACGACAGCTGAACTTTTGCCGGTTCCCGGTGGGCCATAGAGCAACGTTCCGCGGCGATAGGGAATGCCTCGCTCGACGTACCAGCTGCGCTGCTTCAGGAAGTTGCGGCAATCGCTCAGCAGCGACTCCATGACTCCTTCTCGCAGCACGACCGACTCCGGTGGCCGAGGCGTCCGCTGCAGTTGCGCGCACCACGACGAATACGCGGCGTTGCGATAGATCGTCAGCCGACAGTCGTTCGGTGGCAGAGCCGCGTCGCGCGCATCGCACAGCAGTTGGCGGACAACGTTGCGGTTGCGGGTGAAAATCGTCAGGCTGAACGACTCACGCACATTCACTGGTTGGGCTTGATCCTGATTCGGCTCCACACGCTCGCGATTCAGCAGCACCAAGCGACCGCGATAGAACAGCCAATGCCGTCCCGGCGCCGGAGTGAACAGAATCCGCGGCCGATGGTCGCCTGCCGGATCGGCTTCGCGCTGCCGCGGATCTACCGGTTGCGTGCGCACGCTCAGCCAGCGGGCTCGATTCTGCGAATAGCGATGGCTGGCAAGCCATTGGTCGAGCCAATCGAAGGCCGGATCGCGATCGAGCACGTCGATCTCGATGACCAGCAGCGACGTCAGCCAGCGCCACGCCCGCGCCGGGAGCTGCCGACACGCGGCCAGCAGCGCGCCGCCGATCATCAGGATCAGGCCGCCGCTAAGGAGGTTGTTGTCGGTGAGCTGTTGCTCGAAGAAGGTACAGAGAGTGTCCATAATGGTGCATGGACACTGCGGACTGCCGCGGGTTCACTTGCCGCGGCGCATTCGCCGGAATCTAGCAGGTTCCGGAGATGAGCGAATTGGCTTTCGCTCGAGAGAAATGCCACGCCTGCCGTTCTCCGGGGCGTGCTACGCCCCGGCTAAGATGGCAATCCATTCAGTCTTACAGCGGGAACTCTTCTTCCGCCGCGGCCTTGCCGTAGATCGGCATGTGGCGGTAGTAGACTTCCAGGATCATCGTGGCCATCGAAGTGCAGTACAGACGGCCACCGCGTTCGGCGCCGTGGTCGCCACGGCCGACGAACCAGCTACCGCTGAGGTGCCCCTTCTTTTCCTGCGTGTCGACCAGTTGGTCGCGCATCTTCTTGTTCCACTTGTCCCACAACTCGGCGCCCTCGCCGCCTTCGCCGCCGTAGTGGCGCATGACCTGCGTGGCGTAGTAGTTGTAGTACATGTTCCCTTCCGACGGGCCGGTCTTGCTGATGAACTCCACGCCGCGGATCAGCGCCGGGTTGTCCTTCTTCCAGCCAAGGTACATGCGGCAGAGCAGGCCGATGGCCGTGGTCGCCGGGCCGGCGCCTGGATCGGTGTAGCCGTACTTCGCGCCGCTATCCGACTGCACGTGGTCGAGGAACTTGATCGCCCCCTGGATCGTGCCCGGCGGAACCTGCAGATAGGCCATGTGCCCGCTCTTCAGGGCCATCAACTGCCAGCCCACGACCGAGGTGTCGCCCGGCTGACGCGGCTGATAGCGCCAACCGCCACCGACCGGGTCTTGAGCGTAGACGATGTGGTTGAGCGACAATTGAGCCGGCGCCATCAGGCCCTTGTCGTGGGTCATCGCATAGGCTTCGCACAGCACGATCGACGCGAGGCCGTGCGAGTACAAGCTGCCGCCACCCTGGGCCAGGTCGCCCGTGCCGTTCTTCACCTTCATTTGGCTGGTGAGGAAGTAGAGGCCGGCTTCGACGTTCTTCTTGTACTTGCCCTGCTTGTGGGTCTGGCCAGCGCCGAGGAACGGCAAAAGCGCCTGAGCGGTGGCGCCGGTTCGGCAGTCGACCAGATTGCCCGCGTTGCCGCACTGGCCAGCGCACTGACCGCCGCGGTGATCGTAGTTCCAGCTACCATCGGGCAACTGGTGCCGCGCGAACCATTCGAGAGCCCGAGCGACGGCAGCTTCGCTGGCGTCGGTACCGCCGTACTTCTTAACCATTTGGCCACGGACGGCTTCGCCACGGCCAGCCACGCCGGTGCCTGTGAGAGCGCCGACGGTCGCCATCAGGTCGTTCTTCGGGGCCGTGGTCTCGCCAAAGTCGCTCAATTCGACCGCAATCGCCGCCGAATCGACGTCCACATTTACCGAGGTGGGCTCTGTAACAGCCACGACGTCAGTGACCAATTGAGATACGACGTCGCTTTGCGTATCCGATACCACCGTATCGTCGACGTTGATGTCGATTTTTTCTTCCTGGATGTCTTCGACCTCCTCCAGCTGGTCCGACGGAGGCGCTACGACCTGCAGCGTCTTGGCTTCGGGCGGCGGGGGGATCGTGACCAACGCCAAGATGAGCAAGCCGATGAAGTGCACGACCGAGCTAACCAGCCAGCTAGGTACGGCGTTGAACAGCACGAAACCGGTTCGGCTGGGGCCGACCGGCGCTTCTTCCGCTTCGGCCTGCTGTTGCGCCTGGGCCTGAGGCTGCGCTTGAGGGGCCGGCTGGGCAGCCGCCCGGGCAACGGGAGCCGCAGTTGCCGGACGGGCAACGGGTGCGTTTGGCTTGGGGGCAGGAGTGGTCGACATGTAGCAATAGCTCCGGAAGCGTAAGACGCTGCGGATAGGGGATGCGATAGCTGCCCGGCGAATCGCCAGGAGGATGATTTTGCAGGATCTAGGGTGAGCTCAA
>Ga0182743_1003840_pt1 | contig 11729 bp, 6 predicted proteins | sample eDN3rd30CKraftOP_FD_128522 | JGI IMG/M metagenome (GOLD analysis project Ga0182743, IMG submission 128522) | Enriched Organic Plus compost microbial communities from Emeryville, California, USA - eDNA 3rd pass 30_C Kraft OP (version 2) (version 2) ... | reverse complement strand
GATGGTGCGCGACTTCCAGAAGATCATCGGCGAGGAGGCCCGCGCCCAGCTCATCGAGCGCGCCGGGCGCCTGCCGGACGCCGTCTTCGCCTGCGTCGGCGGCGGCTCCAACGCGATCGGCATGTTCGACGCGTTCCTGGACGACGAGGACGTCAAGCTCTACGGGGTGGAGGCAGCCGGTGACGGCGTCGACACGCCGCGCCACGCCGCATCCATCGAGCGCGGCCGTCCCGGCGTGCTGCACGGCGCGAAGACCTACGTGCTCCAGGACGAGGACGGGCAGACGATCGAGTCGCACTCGATCTCCGCCGGCCTCGACTACCCGGGCGTCGGCCCGGAGCACGCCTGGCTCGCCTCGATCGGGCGCGCCGAGTACATCCCGGCGACCGACGACGAGGCCATGCAGGCGCTGCGCCTGCTCAGCCGCACCGAGGGCATCATCCCGGCGATCGAGTCCGCCCACGCCCTGGCCGGTGCGCTGCGCATCGGCCGCGAGCTCGGTCCCGACGCCGTGATCGCGGTCTGCCTCTCCGGTCGCGGTGACAAGGACATGGACACCGCCGCGCGCTACTTCGACCTGTACGACCGCGACGCGGCCGGCGACGGCGAGCCCGTGGCCGTCCCCGCATCCGACGACGACGCCTCCGGCGAGGGAGTGGAACTGTGACTTCGCGTGTGGCCGCGGCGATCGACGCCGCGCACGCCCAGGGCCGCGGGGCCTTCATCGGCTACCTGCCGCTCGGCTATCCCGACCTGGAGACGAGCATCCAGGCGGCCGTCGCCCTCGCCGAGAGCGGCGCCGACGTGATCGAGCTCGGCCCGCCCTACTCCGACCCGGTGATGGACGGCCCACTCATCCAGGAGGCCACGAACGCCGCGCTCGAGGCCGGGTTCCGCCTGCGCGACCTGTTCCCGGCCGTCCGCGAGATCACCTCGCGCACCGATGTCCCCGTCGTCGTGATGACCTACTGGAACCCGGTGTTCCAGTACGGCGTGGACAGGTACGCGGACGACCTCGCCGCTGCGGGCGGGGCAGGGCTCATCACCCCGGACATCACGCCCGAGGCCGCCGCCGACTGGATCGCCGCGAGCGAGCGCACCGGTCTGGACCGCATCTTCCTGGCCGCACCGACCTCGAGCGATGAGCGACTCGACCTCGTGGTCGAGAACACGACCGGCTTCGTCTACACCGTCTCCACCATGGGCATCACGGGTGAGCGCGCCGACCTGGACGCGGCCGCACGCACGCTCGTCGCACGTCTGCGCGAGCACGGCGCCGGTCACGCCTGCGTCGGCATCGGCATCAGCACGCCCGAGCACGTCGCCACCACCGTCGAGTACGCCGACGGTGCGATCGTGGGCTCGGCGCTCGTGCGCGCGCTCCGCGACGGCGGTGTCGAGGGCCTCCGCGCCACCGCGGCAGCCCTCGCCGAGGCCACCCGGCGCTGATGCGGGCGGTGCCCGGCGGCAGCTGCCAGTAGACTCGCGGTCGTGACTTTTTCGGCACTGCCCGTGTTCGCCAGCATCCCGAGCCCTTCGATCAGCTTCTTCGACCTCGGGCCGCTGCGCATCCACTTCTACGCCCTCTGCATCATCGCCGGCATCATCGTCGCGGTGCTGCTGACCAATCACCGGCTGACCAAGCGCGGTGCCGAGCCGTGGGTCGTCATCGACATCGCGTTGTTCGCGGTCCCGCTGGCGATCATCTGCGCGCGGATCTACCACGTGCTCACCCACCTCGGCTTCTACGTCGGGGAGGGCAAGAACACCTGGAACCCCTTCGAACCGGGCTCGGTGTGGGCGATCTGGGAGGGCGGCATCGCCATCTACGGCGCCCTCATCGGCGGCGCCGTCGGCGTGTGGCTCGGATGCCGCTGGACCGGGCTGCGCTTCTGGTCCGTCGCCGACGCCATCGCCCCTGGCCTCATCATCGCGCAGGCGATGGGCCGGTTCGGCAACTGGTTCAACCAGGAGCTGTTCGGTCTGCCGACCGATGCCTGGTGGGGTCTGGAGATCGCCCCGGGCAACCCCGCGATCCCCGCCGGTCTGCCGGAGGGCACGCTGTTCCAGCCCACCTTCCTCTACGAGGTGATCTGGAACCTCCTCGGCGCCGCCGTCCTGCTGTGGGCGGGGCGGAGGTTCACGCTCCAGTGGGGGCGCGTGTTCGGCCTGTACCTCGTCTGGTACTCGGCCGGGCGCATCGTGTGGGAGTCCATCCGCATCGACCCGTCCGAGATCATCCTGGGCCTTCGCACGAACGTGTGGACCGCGATCATCGGTGTCGTCCTGGGCCTGGCCGTGATGATCGTCCAGAAACGTCGCCACCCGGGTCTCGAGCCTTCGCCGTACCGGACAGGTCGCACGCGCACCCCCGTACCGAATGTACAATCGCAGGACAGCGATGAGTTCGTCGACGTGAGCGCACCCCCCACGTCCGGATCCGCATCGGGCACGGCCACAAGCTGAACCCTCTCGAAAGTCTCGGGCCGACGTCGTCCCAGCATCAAGCATCCATGTGAGGACGGTAGGTATGGCATCGCGCCCCCGTCACAGTTCCGAAGGCAGCCTCGGCGCCTTCCCCGCCAAGCAGGGCATGTACAACCCGGCGTTCGAGAAGGACGCCTGTGGTCTGGCCATGGTCGCCACGCTTCGCGGTGAGCCCGGGCATGACATCGTCGATCTCGCGCTGACGGCGCTCCGCAACCTCGAACACCGCGGCGCCATCGGCTCCGACGCCGGCACCGGCGACGGCGCGGGCATCCTCACGCAGATGCCGGATGCGTTCCTGCGCGAGGTGGTCGACTTCGAGCTGCCGCCGGTGGGGGAGTACGCCGCGGGACTCGCGTTCCTGCCGCTGGACGCCGAGGCGCGCGCCGCGATGAAGGCCGAGGTCGCCCGCATCGCCGAGAACGAGAACCTGGTGGTCCTCGGCTGGCGGGAGGTGCCCACCGTCGAGGAGCACCTCGGCAAGCTCGCCTTCGAGGCGCGCCCCGCGTTCGAGCAGCTCTTCGTGTCCCGGCCGGCCGTGGGCGACGCACCTGCGCTCTCCGGCATCGATCTGGACCGTCGTGTCTACCGCCTCCGCAAGCGCGCCCAGCGTGACGCCGGCGCCTACTTCGTGACCCTCTCCAGTCGCACGCTCGGCTACAAGGGCATGGTCACAACCCTCCAGCTCGAGCCGTTCTACCCCGACCTGCAGGACCCGCGGTTCGTCACCGAGCTTGCCGTCGTGCACTCGCGGTACTCCACGAACACCTTCCCGTCGTGGCCGCTCGCGCAGCCGCTGCGGATGCTCGCCCACAACGGCGAGATCAACACCGTCAACGGCAACCGCAACTGGATGCGCGCGCGCCAGTCGCAGCTGGAGTCCGAGGTGCTCGGCGACATCGAGTCGCTGCTGCCGATCTGCACCGAGGGTGCGAGCGACTCCGCATCCTTCGACGAGGTGCTCGAGCTGCTGACCCTCACCGGCCGCAGCCTCCCGCACGCGATCATGATGATGGTGCCTGAGGCGTACGAGAAGCAGCCGGACATCGACCCGAAACTGCGCGCGTTCTACGAGTACCACGCGATGCAGATGGAGCCGTGGGACGGCCCCGCCGCGCTCATCTTCACCGACGGCACGGTCGTCGGTGCGACCCTCGACCGCAACGGCCTCCGCCCCGGTCGCTGGACCGAGACCACCGACGGCCTCGTCGTCATCGGGTCCGAGACCGGCGTGCTCGACTTCGAGCCCGAACGGATCAAGCGCCGCGGCCGCCTGCAGCCGGGCCGCATGTTCCTCGTCGACACGGCCCAGCGCCGCATCATCGAGGACGAGGAGATCAAGCACGAGCTCGCAAACCTGCACCCGTGGCAGGAGTGGCTCGACGCCGGTCGCGTCCGGCTGGCCGACCTCCCGGAGCGCGAGCACATCGTGCACCCGATCGCCTCGATCACGCGTCGCCAGCGCACGTTCGGCTACACCGAGGAGGAGGTGCGCATCCTCCTCACCCCGATGGGCCAGAACGGTGCAGAGCCGCTGGGCGCGATGGGTAGCGACACCCCGATCGCGGTGCTGAGCGAGCGTCCGCGCCTGCTGTTCGACTACTTCGTGCAGCAGTTCGCGCAGGTGACCAACCCGCCGCTCGACTCCATCCGCGAAGAGGTCGTCACCTCGCTTGCGCTGGGGCTCGGCCCGGAGCGGAACCTGCTCGACTGGGGCCCGGAGCACACCCGGGTCATCACGCTGGACTTCCCGGTGATCGACAACGACGAACTGGCCAAGCTCCAGAACATCGACAAGGCGCTCCCGGGTCGACGCTCGGTCACCATCCGCGGCCTGTACCACTTCGACCAGGGGCCCGGTGCCATGGAGGCGCGCCTGGACGAGATCGCCGCCGAGGTCGATGCGGCCATCGCGGACGGCGCGGAGTTCATCATCCTGAGCGACCGCGACTCGAACAAGGACCTCGTCCCGATCCCGTCGCTGCTGCTCGTCTCCGCCGTGCACCACCACCTCATCCGCCGGCAGAACCGCATGAAGGTCGGCCTGGTGGTTGAAGCCGGCGACGTCCGCGAGGTGCACCACGTCGCCACCCTGCTCGGGTACGGCGCGTCCGCGGTGAACCCGTACCTCGCGATGGAGACCGTCGAGTACCTCGTGCGCGCCGGCTTCATCACCGGCATCACCCCGGAGAAGGCGGTCAAGAACCTCATCTACGCGCTCGGCAAGGGCGTGCTGAAGATCATGTCCAAGATGGGCATCTCCACGGTGTCCTCGTACGCGGGCGCCCAGGTCTTCGAGGCCGTCGGCCTGTCGCAGGAGTTCGTCGACAAGTACTTCACCGGCACCGAGACCAAGCTCGGCGGCATCGGGATCGAGCAGATCGCCGCAGAGAACCAGGCCCGTCACGACTTCGCCTACCCGGAGGACGAAGCGGCTCGCGCCCACGAGCGCCTGTGGACCGGTGGCGAGTACCAGTGGCGCCGCGACGGCTCGCCGCACCTGTTCAACCCGGACACGGTGTTCCGGTTGCAGCACTCGACGCGCACGCGTCGCTATGACATCTTCCGCGAGTACACGAAGCTCGTCGACGACCAGGCGAAGGAGCTGAAGACGCTCCGCGGGCTCTTCAAGCTGCGCACCGGACTGCGGCCGCGCGTACCGCTGGACGAGGTCGAGCCCGTCTCGTCGATCGTGAAGCGGTTCTCCACCGGCGCGATGAGCTACGGCTCGATCTCCAAGGAGGCGCACGAGACCCTCGCGATCGCAATGAACCGGATCGGCGGCAAGTCGAACACCGGTGAGGGCGGCGAGGACATCGACCGCCTGCTCGACCCGGAGCGCCGCAGCGCCATCAAGCAGGTGGCGTCGGGCCGGTTCGGCGTCACGAGCATCTACCTCACCGAGGCGGACGACATCCAGATCAAGCTCGCCCAGGGCGCCAAGCCGGGCGAGGGCGGTCAGCTGCCGCCGCAGAAGGTGTACCCGTGGGTCGCCCGCACGCGAGGGGGCACCCCCGGCGTCGGTCTCATCTCGCCGCCGCCGCACCATGACATCTACTCCATCGAGGACCTGAAGCAACTCATCTTCGACCTCAAGCGCGCGAACCCGAACGCCCGCGTGCACGTCAAGCTCGTGAGCCAGTCGGGCATCGGCGCGGTGGCCGCGGGCACGGCGAAGGCCCTCGCCGACGTGATCCTCGTCTCGGGGCACGACGGCGGCACCGGCGCGAGCCCGCTCAACTCGCTCAAGCACGCGGGCACCCCGTGGGAGCTGGGTCTCGCCGAGACGCAGCAGACGCTCATGCTCAACGGCATGCGGGACCGCGTCGTGGTCCAGGTCGACGGACAGCTGAAGACGGGGCGCGACGTCATCATCGGCGCCCTGCTCGGTGCCGAGGAGTTCGGCTTCGCCACCGCACCCCTGGTCGTCTCCGGCTGCATCATGATGCGCGTGTGCCACCTGGACACCTGCCCGGTCGGCGTCGCAACGCAGAACCCGGTGCTGCGCTCCCGGTTCACCGGCAAGCCCGAGTTCGTCGTGAACTTCATGGAGTTCATCGCGGAGGAGGTGCGCGAGTACCTCTCCGAGCTCGGCTTCCGGAGTCTCGACGAGGCGATCGGCCACGCCGAGCTGCTGGATGTCGACCACGCGATCGAACACTGGAAGGCCGGGGGTCTCGACCTCACCCCGGTGCTCGAGGGCCCGGCGTTCGCGCCCGAGGAGCCGCGCCGTCACGTGGTCGACCAGCAGCACGAGTTGGACGAGCACTTCGACGTGGAACTCATCGCGAAGGCCCAGGACGTCATCGCTGACGGCGGCCACGTGCGGATCGACCTGCCCGTGCGCAACACCGCCCGGGCGGTCGGGACGCTGCTCGGCCACCACGTCACGAAGGCGCACGGCCAGCACGGGCTGCCCTCGGGGTCGATCGAGGTGAACCTCACCGGTTCGGCCGGACAGTCCTTCGGCGCGTTCATGCCCGCGGGCATCACGCTGCGCCTGGAGGGCGACTCGAACGACTACGTCGGCAAGGGGCTGTCCGGCGGACAGATCGTCGTCCGCCCGCCGCGCGGATCGCGCTTCGAGGCGTCCGAGAACGTCATCGCCGGCAACGTCATCGGCTACGGCGCCACCCAGGGCACCATGTTCCTCAGCGGCATCGTGGGGGAGCGGTTCCTGGTGCGCAACTCCGGTGCGACCGCGGTCGTCGAGGGCGTGGGCGACCACGCGCTCGAGTACATGACCGGGGGCCTCGCGGTCATCCTCGGCCGCACCGGCCGCAACCTCGGCGCCGGCATGTCCGGCGGCATGGCGTACATCTACCGGCTCGACACCGCCCAGGTGAACCGCGAGGCGCTGGCCTCGGGCGAACTGGAGCTCGGCGAGCTCGGCGCCGGCGACGCGGAGATGCTCCGCGACCTGCTCACGCGGCACGTCGCGGAGACCGACTCCACGCTCGCCGCATCCCTCCTCGCGAACTTCGAGGAGGAAGTCAAGAACTTCGTGCGGGTGCTCCCGCGCGACTACGCGGCCGTGCTCCAGACCCGTGAAGAGGCACTGGCCGAAGGCCTGGATCCCGACGGCGACGTCGTCTGGAACCGGATCCTGGAGGTGACGGGTGGCTGATCCCAAAGGTTTCCTGAAGGTCACGGAGCGGGAGCTTCCCGCCCGCCGGCCGGTGCCCGTGCGCATCATGGACTGGAAAGAGGTCTACGAGCCGGGCGACTCCGCGGTGCTGCGCCGTCAGGCCAGCCGCTGCATGGACTGCGGCATCCCGTTCTGCCACAAGGGGTGCCCACTCGGGAACCTCATCCCCGAGTGGAACGACCTGGCATGGCGCGGCGAGGGCCGTGCCGCGATCGAACGGCTGCATGCCACGAACAACTTCCCGGAGTTCACCGGGCGGCTGTGCCCGGCGCCGTGTGAGAGCGCCTGCGTGCTGGGCATCAACCAGCCCGCCGTGACGATCAAGCAGATCGAGGTCTCGATCATCGACGAGGCCTTCGCCAACCAGTGGGTCGAGCCGGAGCCGCCGCAGCGTCTCACCGGCAAGACCGTCGCGGTCGTCGGTTCCGGTCCCGCCGGTCTCGCCGCCGCGCAGCAGCTCACGCGCGCCGGCCACACGGTCGCCGTCTTCGAGCGGGACGACCGCATCGGCGGCCTGCTGCGCTACGGCATCCCCGACTTCAAGATGGAGAAGCGCCACCTGGAGCGGCGCCTGCGCCAGATGCAGGACGAGGGCACCAGGTTCCGCGCCGGCGTGGAGGTCGGCAAGGACATCACCTGGGCTGAGCTGCGGCGCCGCTACGACGCCGTCGTGGTGGCGACCGGTTCGACCGTGCCCCGCGACCTGCCGATCCCCGGCCGCGACCTGGACGGCGTGCACTTCGCCATGGAGTACCTCGTCGAGGCGAACAAGGCCGCCGCCGGCGACCAGGTCACCAACCAGATCAGCGCCGAGGGCAAGCACGTCGTCGTCATCGGCGGCGGCGACACCGGCGCCGACTGCATCGGCACCGCGCACCGCCAGGGCGCGCTGAGCGTCACCAACCTCGCGATCGGCAAGCAGCCGCCCGCGAGCCGGCCCGACGGACAGCCGTGGCCGATGATGCCGACCGTGTTCGAGGTGCAGTCCGCGCACGAGGAGGGCGGTGAGCGGCACTACCTCGCCTCCACCGTCGAGTTCCTCGGCAACGACGCGGGCGAGGTCCGTGCGCTGCGCGTGGCCGAGACCGCGTTCGTGGACGGCCGCCGTGTTCCCAAGAGCGGCACCGAGCGGGAGATCCCGGCCGACCTGGTGCTCATCGCGATGGGCTTCACCGGCCCGGAGCGGGACACACTGGGTCAGCAGCTCCAGGCCCACTTCACCGACCGCGGCAACGTGCAGCGCGACGACGAGTACCAGACCGACGAGCCGGGCGTGTTCGTCGCCGGTGACGCGGGTCGCGGGCAGTCGCTCATCGTGTGGGCGATCGCGGAGGGTCGTGCGGCCGCCGCTGCGGTGGACCGCTACCTCATGGGGAAGACGGCGCTTCCGTCGCCCATCGCGCCGACCGATGTCGCGATCGGTCTAACACACGCGTAGGGTAGGGAGGGGAACCCCCGCCTAGAAACAATCGAAAAATTTACCGGAGCACGATAAACGGATGAGACGCGCGAAGATCGTCGCCACCCTCGGCCCGGCAACCTCCTCCTACGAGATGGTCCGCGCGATCATCGACGCAGGTGTGGATGTTGCCCGCCTCAATCTCAGTCACGGTGACTACTCCGTGCACGACGCGAACTTCGCGAACGTGCGCCGGGCCGCCGATGACGCCAAGCGCGCCGTCGCGGTGCTCGTCGACCTGCAGGGGCCGAAGATCCGCCTCGGCCGGTTCGCAGACGGTCCGCACGAACTCGCCCCCGGCGACATCTTCAAGATCACCGTCGAGGACGTCCCCGGCACCAAGGACCTGGTCTCGACCACGTTCAAGGGCCTCCCGCAGGACGTCAACCCCGGTGACTTCCTCCTGATCGACGACGGCAAGGTGCGCGTCGAGGTCGTCGAGACCGACGGCACCGTCGTGACCACGAAGGTCATCGTCGGCGGCATGGTCTCCAACAACAAGGGCATCAACCTCCCCGGCGTCGCCGTCAACGTGCCCGCGCTGTCGGAGAAGGACGAGGCGGACCTCCGCTGGGGCCTGCGCATCGGCGCCGACATCATCGCGCTCTCGTTCGTGCGCAACGCACAGGATGTCGAGCGTGTGCACGAGATCATGGCGGAGGAGGGCCGGAAGGTCCCCGTCATCGCGAAGATCGAGAAGCCGCAGGCGGTCGAGAACCTCGAGGAGATCATCGACGCGTTCGACGGCATCATGGTCGCCCGTGGCGACCTCGGCGTCGAGCTGCCGCTGGAGGCGGTGCCGATCGTGCAGAAGCGCGCGGTCGAACTGTGCCGCCGCATGGCGAAGCCGGTCATCGTCGCGACGCAGATGCTCGAGTCGATGATCGAGAACCCGGTGCCGACCCGCGCCGAGACGAGCGACGTCGCCAACGCCGTCCTCGACGGTGCGGACGCGGTCATGCTCTCCGGCGAGACCAGCGTGGGCAAGTACCCCGTCAAGGTCGTCGAGACCATGGCTCGCATCATCGAGTCCACCGAGGAGCACGGCCTCGAGCGCATCCAGCCGCTCTCCGCGAAGCCGCGCACCCAGGGTGGTGCGATCACGCTCGCCGCGATGGAGGTCGCCGATTTCGTCGATGCGAAGTTCGTGTGCATCTTCACCGAGTCCGGCGACACCGCACGACGCATGTCGCGGCTGCGCCCGCGATTCCCGATGATGGCCTTCACCCCGGATCCGGCGATCCGTCGCCGGATGGCGGTGACCTGGGGCATCCAGTCGGCGCTCGTCGAGCACGTCGCCCACACCGACCTGATGTACATCCAGGTGGACAACTTCTTCCTCGGCAACGGCCTGGCCGCCGAGGGGGACAAGGTGGTCGTCATCTCGGGTTCGCCTCCCGGGATCATCGGCTCCACGAACGACATCCGTATCCACAAGATCGGCGACGCGGTCAACGGCCGTGCGCCGATCTACAAGGCCGGCGTCTGACCGGTCACGGTGCGAGGAAGGGTCCCGGAAACGGGGCCCCTTCGTCGTCCCCGGGGGTGACGGGCCCGGGCCGGACGATCCGGTCGAGGAGCCACGTCATCGCCGCGGGCACGGCCGCGAGCACCGCGATGTGCCCGGCCCGGTCGTCGATCCAGTGTTCCGCGTCCGGAAGCTCGGCGAACAGGTGGTCTGCGTGTGCGACGGGGACCACCCGGTCATCGCCGCCGTGCACGAGGAGCGCCGGGGGCTCGAGGTCGGCGGGCTGGAACCCCCACGGGGTGACGAACACCACATCGTCGTCGACGAGACCGTCGTGGCCCCACGCCGCCGATGCGGCGACGTCCGCCGCCAGCGCCGCCCAGGCCCCGTCGAGCAGCGCATCGTCTGCGACGTTGAAGCTTTGCCGTCGTCTGCCTCGCGGGTCTCGCCCCGTTCACCGACGCGCAGTGGTGGTGGGACGGCATGGTCGCACAGGGCGCGCTCCGTGCCGCCCTGCGCGGGCGCGAGGCACGCGCGGCGTTCGCCCTCACCGAGGAGTTCGACCCGGAGGAGCAGCCGCCCCGTCTGCGGGGAGCCGTGGAACCACATGACCGCCGGCCCGTCGCCGCCGCTGTCGTACGCGTGCAGCACGCCGTCGGCGGTCGGGACCGTGAAATGCGTCACCACGGCGGGAGCGCATCCACGATCGTCGCCGAAGCCCAGAGGGTGTCCAGTGCCGGCGGTGGGAGTCGAACCCACACGCCCTTGCGGGCAACCGAGTTTGAGTCGGTCGCGTCTGCCATTCCGCCACGCCGGCACGTGCGCGGGACGCACGCCACAATGACGATACCGCGTCCCGCGCGCAGGGACGGTTTGACGGCGCCCGCGCCGCGGGCAGAATGGGCGGATGCGATGGCGGCACGACGGCGGGGGCGGCGGGGATCCGGCCTGCTGGCTCGCAGCGGTGTGCACCGAATGCGGCGCGGTCGTCGAGGGTGCGGTGTGCGCCGGGTGCGGCGCGTCGCGGGCGGAGGAGGACGGATGAGCGGGGTGCTCACCCGCAGGCTCGGGATCGAACACCCGGTCGTGCTCGGACCCTTCGGCGGGCTGAGCTCCGTCGAACTCGCCGCCGCGGTGAGCCGGCGTGGCGGCCTCGGCTCCTATGGGCTGTACGGCTACGACACGGACCGGATCTCGGAGACCGCCGCCTCGCTGCGTGCCGCGACCGACCGACCGTTCGCGCTCAACCTGTGGCTTCCGCTCGATCGCGAGGAATCCGGCGCCGCGTTCGAGGCCGCAGCGCGGGCGATGGCCGCACTATATGCGGAGGTGGGGCTCGAACCGCCGCCGGCCCCTCCCGCCCGCTACCTCCCGGCGGTCGAGGACCAGTGGGCGGCCGCCGTCGCCGCCCGCCCCGCCGCGATCAGCTGCGTCTACGGCGTCCCGACGCGTGCACAGCTCGAGGCCGCGCACGAGGCGGGCATCGCCGTGATCGGCACCGCCACGACGGTCGCCGAGGCCCTCGCCCTGGAGGCGGGAGGCGTCGACGTGATCGTCGCGAGCGGCGCGGAAGCCGCCGGGCACCGGGTCTCGTTCCTCAGGCCGGCCGAGCAGTCCCTCGTCGGCACGTTCGCGCTCGTGCCGCAGATCTCGGATGCCGTGAACGT